>Ga0079224_100004675_pt1 | contig 17798 bp, 18 predicted proteins | sample Stecom2015_FD_80414 | JGI IMG/M metagenome (GOLD analysis project Ga0079224, IMG submission 80414) | Agricultural soil microbial communities from Utah to study Nitrogen management - Steer compost 2015 | ecosystem: Environmental > Terrestrial > Soil > Agricultural land | place: USA: Utah...
GGCGTGCTGCTGGCGATGGCCGCGTCGCTCGCACTGGTGCCGCTGCAGGCGGTCGTGCTGAAGATGCTGCCCTTCGACAACAAGAGCGAGTTCCAGCTCGTCGTCGACCTGCCCGCAGGCACCGCGCTCGAGGACACCGCAGCGGCGCTGCATGAGCTCTCCGCGTTCCTCGCGGGCCAGCCGGAAGTGCGCGACGTGCAGGGATACGCGGGAACGGCCGGACCGATCACCTTCAACGGGCTCGTGCGCCAGTACTATCTGCGTGCCGACGCCGAGCTGGGCGAGCTGCAGGTCAATCTCGTCGACAAGGCGCAGCGCAGCGAGCAGAGTCATGCGATCGCCGCTCGCCTGCGGCCGCAGCTCGTCGAGCTCGCCGCCCGCCATCGCGCACGCGTGCAGCTCGTCGAGGTGCCGCCCGGTCCGCCGGTGCGCGCGCCGATCGTCGCCGAGGTCTACGGCCCCGACGAGGAAGGACGCGAGGCGCTGGCGCGCCGGCTCGCCGATGCGTTCGAGCGTACGCCCGACATCGTCGGCGTCGACACGACCACGGAGGAAGACGCGCCGCGCGCCTTCCTGCGCGTGGATCGCACGCGAGCCGACGCGCTGGGCATCTCCACCGCGGAGATCGCGCGGACGGTGCACGACGCGCTCTCCGGCGTCGACGCCGCGTATCTGCACGAGGGCACCGGCAAGTATCCGGTCGCGGTGCGCCTGCAGCTGCCGCGACGGGCGCAGGCGGGGCTCGACGCGCTGCTCGCGCTGCCGATGCGGGCGGCGGACGGGACGATGGTGCCGATGTCGGAGCTCGTGCGCGTCGAGCGCGGGGTCATCGACAAGCCCCGCCATACGAAGGATCTGCTCGGCGTGCATTACGTCATCGCCGACTCGGCCGGCCGCCTCGATTCGCCGCTGTACGGGCTCGCCGCGATCCGCGCGCGGCTTGCCGAGGCCGCGCTTCCCGGGGCGGGGCCGCTGGGCGAGCACTTCATCCGGCAGCCCGACGACGCGTGGAGCCGGTACGCGATCAAGTGGGACGGCGAGTCGCAGATCACCTACGAGACCTTTCGCGACATGGGCGCGGCCTACGCGGTCGGCCTCGTGCTGATCTACCTGCTGGTCGTCGCCCAGTTCCGTTCGTATCGCACGCCGCTGCTGATCATGGCGCCGATCCCGCTGACGATGGTCGGCGTGATGCCCGGCCACGCGCTGCTCGGCGCGCAGTTCACCGCGACGTCGATGATCGGAATGATCGCGCTCGCCGGGATCATCGTGCGCAACTCGATCCTGCTGGTCGACTTCGTCGAGTCGCAGGTCGTCCGTGGCGTCCCGTACCGGGTCGCGGTGATCCGCTCGGCAGCCGTGCGTGCGCAGCCGATCGCGCTGACCGCGCTCGCCGCGATGACCGGCGCCTTCTTCATCCTCGACGACCCGATCTTCTCCGGGTTGGCCGTCTCGCTCATCTCGGGAATCCTCGTCGCGACCGCGCTCACGCTGGTCGTGATCCCGGTGCTGCAGTACGTCGCCTCCGGCCGCAGCCACGAGACGCGCGCGGATCCGGCTGCCTCTTCCCCGTCCTCCGAAGGAGTGTCCCCATGACCGTCGAACGCATGATCCGGATCTTCGCCGGCAGCTTCATCCTCGCCTCGCTCGCCCTCGGCGTCGAAGCCAGCCCGCTGTTCGTCTCGCCCTGGTTTCTCGCCGTCACCGCCTTCGTCGGGTTGAACCTGTTGCAGTTCGGATTCAGCAACGTCTGCCCGCTCGGTATGATCCTGAAGCGCGTCGGTCTGTCCGACGCGCCGCGCTGCGCGCGCTGATCGCCGGCGCGCGTTCACTACCGGGAGGCTCGAACCTTGGACACCCGAGTCCTGCGCGACGAGGCGTCGCGCACCGATCTGCTGCACCGACTGCGGCGCGCCGAGGGGCAGCTGCGCGGCGTGCAGCGCATGATCGAGGAAGGCGAAGACTGCATGCACATCGCGCAGCAGATCGCCGCCGTGCGTCGCGCACTCGACAGCGCCTACGTGCGGATGACGGTCTGCTTCATGGAGCAGGAGCTGTCCGCGCGCATGCGCGACGCCAAGGGCCGCCCGGCGGATCTCTCCGATCTGCTGGGCAACGTGGAGACGCTGCTCGCGAAGGTGCGCTGACGGGCGGGGGCGCCGGGCATGCACTGGCCCCTGTCGCTCTCGCCGCTCGAGCACGGCATCGTCGTGCTGATCGGGCTCCTCGTCTACGTCGCGGTGACGCGCCTCGGGGGTCATCATCGCCACCCGTCGGCGGCGGTCGCCTGGGTGCTGCTGATCGCGCTGCTGCCGTACTTGGGCCTGCCGCTGTTCCTCGTCTTCGGCACGCGCAAGCTGGTTCGCCCGGCGCACCGTCCCCGAAGCGATCGCCCGCCGCCGCAGCTGCAGGAGGGTCCGGACTGGGCGCTGCAGCTGTTCGCCGCGCTCGACCTTCCTTCGCCGGTGCGCAATCGCGCGATCGAGTTCCACGCCGACGGCGCCGAGTCGCTGCGCGCCCTGAGAACGCTGATCGAGCAGGCGCGCGAGCGGGTCGACGTCTGCACCTATGTCGTCGGCGACGACGAGGTCGGGCGCGCCGTGCTCGCCGCGCTCGCCGGCGCCGCGGGCCGCGGCGTGCGCGTGCGCCTGCTGGTCGATGCGATCGGCGGGCTGCGCGGCGCACGCCGCACGGTTTCGACGCTGCATGGCAGCGGCGTCGAGGTGCGCTGGTTCATGCCGGTGCTGCGCAATCCGGCGCGCGGGCGCACCAACCTGCGCAATCACCGAAAGCTCGTCGTCGTCGACGGCCTCGCGTTCTGGAGCGGGGGGCGCAATCTCGCCGCCGAATATTTCGACGACGACGAAGGCGGCTGGACCGACCTGAGCTTCGTCGTCCACGGCCCGCTCGCACGGCAGGCGCAGGCATTGTTCGAACGCGACTGGCAGGCGGCATGGGGCCGCGTCACCGGCGCCGACGGCCTCGAGGGCGCCGCCGGCGCCGCGATGCCGGCGGGAACGCCGGCCCAGCTCGTTCCGAGCGGGCCCGATCTCGCCGACGACACGCTGTATGCGCTGCTGGTCGCCGCCGCCTTCCGCGCCGAGCGAAGCATCGTCGCGATCACGCCGTATTTCGTGCCCGAGGACGCGCTGCTCGACGCCTGGTGCGTCGCGTGCCGGCGTGGCGTGCGCATCGATCTCGTCTTGCCGTCGCGGTCGAATCACCGGATGGCCGATCTCGCCCGCGGCCGTGCGCTGCGTGCCTTCGCCGCCGCCGGCGGCAACGTGTACCTGCATCCGCGGATGCTGCATGCGAAGGCGGTGATCGTCGACGACGAGATCGCGTTGTGCGGCTCGGCCAACCTCGACGCGAGAAGCCTCCTGCTGAATTTCGAGCTGATGGTCGCGTTCTACGGACGTGCGGAGATCGCCTGGCTGTCGCAGTGGGCGCAGCATCTGCGCGAGCGCTCGCAGGCCCATGTGCCGCGCTCGCCGTCCTGGGGACGCGACGTGCTCGAGGGCTTCGTCCGGGCGGTGGGGTTCCAGCTCTAGGGCGTCGCTCAGAACAGCGTCGCCAGCGCCACCGTCAGCCAGCCGAGTGCCAGGTTCAGGACGACCAGTCGGCGGATTTCGTCGAGCGCCGCGGCGGCCGCGGCCGTCTCGCCGGCGTCCAGCGCCTTGCGCATGCGTGGATGGTGGCGCAGCACGATCCACGCGAATACGACGGTCATCACCGCCGCGAGCGCGGCCATTGCGTGCCAGTTCCACGGCAGCCGGGCCCCCGCCGCGATGCCTTCGGCGAACATCGCGACGCCGCTCGCCCACAGCAATGCGATCGAAGCGGCGACGATGACGAAGAAGCGGCCGAGCGCCGACGACATCAGCGGCAGCCGCTGCGCCGCCTGCAGCGTTGCCAGCGCCGCGGGCCGGAGGCAGAAGTGCGCGAAGCTCATCCCGCCGACCCACACGACGACCGCCGCCAGGTGCAGGAAGAGCCAGAGGGGACGCATCGCCGGCTCAGTGCTGGATCGGGCTGCCGGCGAGCGCCCGCCATGCGCGATGGCGCGCGAAATAGGCCGGCTTCAGGTGCCTGCGCCAGGCGTTCGCGTCGGCGAAGACGCGCCTGAGCGCACGCGCGACGTCGTCGCGCAGCGCGTCGACGGCCGCGCGATCGCCGGTTTCGGGAAGCCGCACGTACACGAGATCGCCCGTGCGCGGGCACAGCGCCGTCACGTCGCCGCTGGCGGGCGAAGACCCGATCGCCTCGGCGGTGCGCGCCGGATCGTCGGCCTGCACGAGCGGGCGCAACAGCGCCAGGCCCTGGAGCGCATCGGCATAGGCGTGCAGTCGTGCCGCCACGTACCCGGCCTCGTCCCATTCGTCGGCGGGAACCGGCGGCGTCTCGCGGTCGAACAGCACGCGGATCGTCGTCGTGCCGACACGAACCCACGCCAGGCAGCGCGTCGTGCCGGCGGGGACGGGCATGCCCGGGATGCGTCGCCCTGCGACGGGCATGCTCAGGATGCGTCGCCCTCGGGAGGGCGGCGCAGGATCATGTTCGCGGCGAGCATCGTCATGACCGTCTCGCCGTGCTGGTTGATCACCTCGATCCACGACTTCACGATGCCGCGGTCGGGCTTGGAGGCGGAGGGACGTGCCTCGCGCACGGTGACGCGTACCGAGAGCGTGTCGCCGCCGCGCACCGGCCGCGGCCAGCGCAACTCCTCCATGCCCGGAGACGCGATGCTCGACGGATACGAAAGGTATTGCACCGAGTACAGGCGCATCATCAGCGAGGCCGTGTGCCAGCCGCTCGCGATCACGCCGCCGAAGGGGCTGCGCGCCGCCAGCTCCGGATCGGTGTGCATCGGTTGCGCGTCGAAGCTGCGTGCGAACTCGATGATCTCGCTCTCGGTTACGCTCACCGTTCCGAGCTCGTGCACCGCACCCGGGATGTAGTCCTCGAACCAGCGTTGCGCCATCTGTGCCTCCTTCGATTCGTCATTCGGGCGGATGCCGCTCGCGGCGTGGAAGGCGGCGAGCGCTCGCCGGTACGCCTCGACGTCCTCGGGCGGAACCGGCTCGCCGCATTCGTAGCACGCTCCGGTCATTCGGTCGAACCAGCGGCAGCCGCAATGGTTGCAGGCCAGTTCGGGAGCGCCGGCCGGATTCTCGAAGATCATCGGCACGCTCCGAGGAACGCGAGGCCGAGCGCTTCGAGGAAGTCCTCGTAGCCGTCGTCGAGCAGCTGCTTCTTCGGCGCGATGACGTACAGCAGCATCGATCCGTCGCGCAGCTGCAGCTTCATCGCCCCGAGCGCATTGTCGTCGATCCGTGCGTGCAGCGCCTCGAGCGCCCCGTCCTGGGCGACGAAGAGCACGCCGACGTCGCAGTCCGCGAAACCGTGGAAGGGCCGCCGTTCGACGCGCATCCCGTCACGCGTGCGCGACCAGGCGAGCAGGTCGCCGTGGCCGGCGTCGGCATCCGCCCGCGCGACGATGCCGACGCGGGCGCCTTCGACCATCGGCTCGAAGAGCCGGTGCTCGCGCGCGAGCAGCGAGTGCCAGCCGTCGAGGTCGCTCCAGGTCGATTCGCCGCGTCCGCTCACGTCGTACCTCGCCCGCACGCTTCAGATACGCGCGCCGAGCCGGAACCCGTCGTGGATCGCCTGCGTGAGCCCGCGCGGCACGAGCGAATCGCCGCAGCCGTGCAACTCGTCGATCATCCACTCCAGTTCGTGGAACAGCTCCTGGTTGGGACGGCGGGCGACCGCCGCGATCACGGTGTCGGCCGGCAGGAACTCCTCGGCGCCTTCGGCGTTGCGGATCTTCACGCCGCCGTCGCCGATCGCGAGCACCTTCGCGCTCGTGCGCGTGGGGATGCCGAGCTCCTCGATCCACGCGGTGTGCCGCCACTTGAACGATGGCATCACGTCGCCGGCGATGCGCTTCTCGCTGTCGACCACGGTGACCTCGCGGCCGTAGTTGTGCTTCAGCGACTCGGCGAGCGTCAGCCCGATCTTGCCGCCGCCGAGAACGACGACGCGCTGGCCGGTGCGCGAGTGGTCGCCGGCGACGTCGAGCGCGTCGACGAGCAGCCCGGGCTGCGTGGGCTCGGGCAGCAGCATGCCGTCGATGCGCGCGCCGGTCGCCACGACCGCGACGTCGAACTCGTGCAGCATGCCGCGCATCTTCTTCGTGTCGATCGTGGTGTTCAGGCGGATCTCGATGTTCAGCGCCTCGGCCATGTTGCGGTAGTAGTCGACGACGCTGAGCAGGTCGTCGCTGTTGGCGAGGTCGTTCTTCGCGTAGCCGGCGAGCGATCCGCCGATCGCCGACGCGCGCTCGAAGACGACCACGTCGTGTCCGCGGCGCTTCGCGGTGATCGCACACTCCATGCCGGCGGGACCGGCGCCGATCACCATGATCTTCTTCGGCGCCAGCGCCGGCGTGATCTGGTAGGCCGGGTCGTACTCGTGGCCGAGCTGCGGGTTCACGGTGCAGGTGTACGGCAGGTCGCGGAACAGCCGCGACAGGCAGTTCAGCGATCCGATGCAGCGCTTGACCTCGCCCATCCGACCGGCCTGCGCCTTGCGGATCAGGTCGGGATCGGCGAGCAGCGGCCGGCACACCTCCCAGAAATCGAACTCGCCGTCTTCGATGCACTTCTCGGCCATCCGCGGGTCGGGCAGCCGGTTGCCGAAGGCGATCGGCGTGTCCGGCAGCAGCTTCTTCGCGCGGGCGGCGAGGCGGTTCCAGTACCCCGGCGAAATGTCGCGGCCGATCGACGACTCGGGGGCTTCCTGCCAGCCGACGGTGACGCTGATCATGTCGACCCCGTGCTCGGCGGCGAGCTCCATCAGCTCGAAGCACTCGTCCTCGGTGTTGCCGCCCCAGCGGTCCATCAGCTCGTTGCCGTTCAGCCGGACGACGAGCGGCGCGTCGCCCTGCACCTGCTTGATCGCGTCGATCAGCTCGCACATGAAGCGGCCGCGGTTGCGTACGCTGCCGCCGTACTCGTCGGTGCGCCGATTGGTGAACTTCGAGTTGAAGGTCGCGAGCAGATAGCCCATGAAGCTCGTGACCTCGGTGCCATCGAAGCCGGCCTTCAGCGCCCGCCGGGCGGCATCGGCGTGCTGCTGGATCGTGACCTTGATCTGCTCCTTGGTGATCTCGCGCGGGGGGCGGAAATGCGGCAGCGTCTGCGGCACGATCGACGGCTGGATGCAGTAGCCGAGGTCGATGCCGCCGTAGCGGCCGGCGTGCAGGATCTGCTGGATGGCGATCGCCCCGGCGTCGTGGATGTAGCCGGCGATCTTCTCGAACTCGGGCAGGAAACGGTCGTCGTGCAGCGCGACCTGCCGGAAATACGCCTTGCCCTCGCCGAGCGGGTCAGGATACGCGCCCTGGTTCGTGATGATTCCGCAGCCGGTCTTGGCGATGACCTGCGTGCGCCCGAGCTCGCGGATCGTGATCGTGCCGTCCCGATTGTTGTAGTTCGACACGCAGCACGCGCCGTACTTGATGCGGTTGCGGCTTTGCAGCTTGCCCCACGAAGCGGGCTCGAACAGGCGTTTCAGCGTTGTGGTCTGGGCCATCACGATTTTCCGGGTTGAGCCTCGGCCCGCGCCTCTTTCGCGAGCGTCTCGGCGATTCGTTCACGCAGCTCGCGCCGCAGGATCTTCCCGGCGGCGCTGATCGGGAACTGCTCGAGCACTTCGAGACGCTCGGGCAGCTTGAAGCGGGCGATGCGCTGCTCCATCAGGAACGCCGACAACCGCGGGAGGTCGAGCGTGGCGCCGGGGCGCAGCACGACGAAGGCGCACGCCTTCTCGCCGAACACCGGGTCGGGCATGCCGACGACGCAGCAGCCGAGCACCGCGGGATGCGCGACGATGAGATTCTCGACCTCGTCGCTGCTGATCTTCTCGCCGCCGCGGTTGATCAGGTCCTTCTTGCGACCCTCGGTGAACAGCCAGCGGCCCCGCTTGCGCACGACGTCGCCCATCCGGTAGAAGCCGTCGGCGGTGAACGCCGTCGCATTGATCGCCGGCGCGTCGTAGTAGCCGCGGATCGTGTAGGGCCCGCGGGTGAGCAGCTCGCCCGGCTCGCCGTCGGGCACCTCGTTGCCGTCGGCGTCGACCACGCGCAGCTCGTCGTGCTCGCAGATCGGCATGCCCGAGCTCTCCATCGTCGCCTCCTCGGGCGCGTCGAGCGGCACGATGTTGATGAGCCCCTCGGCGGTGCCGTAGATCTCCTGCGGCGTGCAGCCCCATTGCTCGCGCACGCGGCGCCGCAGCTCGGGCGCCAGGCGGGCGCCGCCGTTCTGGACGACGCGCAGCGACGACAGGTCGTGACGCGAGGGTATCGGGGAGTTCAGCCACTGCGAGACGAGCGGGACGGCCGCCGGAAGGATCGTCACGCGATGGCGCTCGACGAGCGGGAACACGGTTTCCGCGTCGTGACCCGGTGCGAGCACGACGGTCGCGCCGGTGGCGAAGCAAGCGAGGATGCCGGGGCTGGCGAGGTTGTAGTTGTGCCCGAGCGGCAGCACCACCAGCATCACGGTCGACTCGTCGATGCGTGCGATGCGCCCGGAGGCCTTCGCGTTGAGCACGTAGTCGTTGTGCGTGCGCGGTATCAGCTTGGGCAGCGCGGTGGTTCCGCCGGAGAGCAGCATCAGCGCCACCTCGGAGGGATCGAGCGCCGGCAGCGGTGGTGCGGCGGGTTGCCCGGCGTCCTCGTCCAGCAGCTGTGCGAGCGCGACCTGTCCGTCGCCGGCCTGGCCGGCGACGAAGACGTGCTCGAGCGTCTCGCATTCGCCGCGCAGTTCGTCGGCGAGCGGCCGGTAGTCGAATCCGCGCACGACGTCGGGCACGAACAGCGCCCGTGCCCGTGCGTGCCGTACGAAATGCGAGAGCTCGGCGTGCCGGTGCGCGGGCAGCGCGAGCACCGGGATGACGCCGCAGCGCACGAGTCCGAAGAACGCGAACACGAACTCGGGCACGTTGTGGATCTGCACGACGACGCGGTCGAGCGGGCGCAGGCCGAGTGCGGCGAGACGCTTCGCCAGCGTTTCGCTGCGCGCGACGAGCTCGCGGTACGCGATGCGCCGGTCGCCGTGCACGATCGCCGTGCGCTCGGGGAAACGATCGGCGCTTCGCCGAAGCATCTCCCACAGGCTGATGTCCTCCCAGTAGCCGAGTGCGCGCCAGCGGGCGGCGAGCGACTCTGGCCAGGGCGTGCAGCCGGCCAGCATCGTGCTCCTCGTGAAGGGGGCTTGCGGGGTCGTCCCGCGTGCGGCAGTGCCTGCCCCTCGGGGTCCGCGCAATGGTACAAGCGGTGTGCCGCCTTGCAACTGCTGCGCGCGCTTGTCTTGTTCTGCATCAAGTGCCGCGGCCGTGCCGGGCGGTCGATGCGGCGCGCAGCCGGTGCACGCGCTCGGCGACGCACGCGGCGGCGCGGTCGATCTCCTCGATCGTGTTGCCGCGGCCGAGCCCGAAGCGCAGCACCGCGGCGGGGCCGCGGCGCGTCGCGCCGATCGCATCGAGCACGTGCGAGGGTCTGGCCTGCGTCGACGAGCAGGCGGCGCCCGCCGACAGCGCGAGTTCGGGGAGCCCGAGCAGCAGCGCGTCGGCGTCGACGCCGTCGATCGTCACGTTCAGGTTGGCCGAGAGCCGCCGGTCGATCGGTCCGTTCACCGTGATGCCGTCGATCGACTCGAGCAGCTGCCGCTGCAGCCGGTCGCGCAGCCGGCCGATGCGCTCGTCGTCGTCATACAGCGAACGCAGCGCGAGCTCGCAGGCGACCCCCAGTCCTACGATGCCCGGCACGTTGAGGGTGCCTGGTCGCAGGCCGCGTTCCTGACCGCCGCCGTCGACGAGCGGCCGTAGTGTGCCCGCCGTGGGTCGGCGCACGTAGAGTGCGCCGACGCCTTTCGGCCCGTGGATCTTGTGCGCGGACAGCGACAGCAGGTCGATCGACATCGCGTCGACGTCGATCGGCACGCGCCCGAGCGCCTGGGTGGCGTCGACGTGGAAGAGCGCCGGCGAGTCGCGCAACGCCTGCCCGATCGCATCGATCGGTTCGATCGTCCCGATCTCGTTGTTCGCTGCCATCACCGAAACCAGCACGGTGTCGGGGCGAAGCGACCGCCGGACGTCGTCCGGATCGACGAAGCCGTTACGGTCGACCGGCAGCACGGTGAGCCGCCAGCCCTCGCGTTCGAGCCGGCGGCAGGCGTCGAGCACCGACCGATGCTCGATCGCGCTGGTGACCAGATGCGCACCCGGCCGGGCTCTCGCGACGCCCTGCAGCGCGATCGCGTTCGCCTCGGTGGCGCCGGAGGTGAAGTGGATCTCCGAGTAGCGCGCCTGCAGCGCGTCGGCCACGCGCTCGCGCGCCTGCTCGACCGCCGCCGACGCGTTGCGGCCGAAGGCGTGCGTGCGATTCGACGGGTTGCCGTACTCGTGCGTGAAATACGGGAGCATCGCCTCGAGCACGCGCGCGTCGACCGGCGTGGTCGAGTGGTGGTCGAGGTAGACGGTCGGCGACATCTCGGCAGGCCGCCTGCGGAACGCGCGCGTTTGGCCGCGACGCAGGCAGCGGCGAGAATAGCGCCGTCCCCCCGATGGGCCTTGACGCAGATCACCTCGATCGGTTCGAAACGGTGCACCAGGAGCCACGCCGATGAAAGTCCTGATCGTCGGAGCCGGTCCGGCAGGGTCCTATCTCGCCTACCTGCTGAAGCGCCGCGACCCGGCGATCGAGCTGCGCATCGTCGAGCAGAACCCGCCCGATTCCACCTTCGGTTTCGGCGTGGTGTTCTCCGACCGTGCGCTCGAGTTCCTGCGCGAGGACGACGAGGCGACCTACGAGCTGATCGCACCGCGGATGCAGCGCTGGCATGACCTGACGATCCATCATCGCGGCGAGCGCGTGACGATCGACGGCATCGGCTTCGCGGCGATCGGCCGGCTCGAACTGCTGCGACTGTTGCGTCGCCGGCTGCACGCCGTGCGGGTCGAGCCGGAGTACCGGTGCACGATCGCCGACGCGCGCGAGCTCGACGGATACGATCTCGTCGTCGGCGCCGACGGCGTGAATTCGTTCGTGCGCGGCGATGGCGAGCGCGACTTCGGCACCTCGATCGAATATCTCCGGAACCGGTTCGCCTGGTACGGGACGACCCGGCGCTTCGAGACGCTCAGCCAGACCTTCGTCTCGAACGAGGCGGGTACCTTCAACGCGCACCACTATCGCTATGCACCCGACATGAGCACCTTCATCGTCGAGTGCGATCCGCAGACCTGGCAGCGCGCCGGCTTCGCCGACATGGACGAGGCGCAAACGAAGGCCTATTGCGAGCGCGTCTTCGCCGAGACGCTCGACGGGCATCCGCTCGTGGCCAACAAGTCGGTGTGGCGCCGCTTTCCGAAGCTGTGGAACGAGCGCTGGCACGTGGGCAACCGCGTGCTGATCGGCGACGCACTTCACATGGCGCATTTCTCGATCGGCTCGGGCACGCGGCTCGCGTTCGAGGATGCGATCGCGCTCGACCGCAGTCTCGCCGAGCATCGCGCTTCCATCCCCGACGCGCTCGCCGCCTTCGAGGCGCAGCGAAAGCCGATCGTGCGCAAGCTCGTCGACGCGGCGAATTCCAGTGCCGACTGGTACGAGCGCTTCGGCGCGCACATGCGCCTCGAACCGTGGGATCTCGCCTGGCACTACGTCCAGCGCAGCGGCCGGGTCGACCGCGAACGGCTGCGGCGCATCTCGCCGCTGTTCGTGCAGGGCTACGAGCAGCACGCGAAAGGGGAAGGCTGACCGCCCGCATGCGCCGATGAGCACGGAGGTCCTTCTCGGCGTCGCGCTCGCGCAGTGGCTCGGCGCGCACGCCTTCGGCGTCTTCGCGCTCGGGCTGTGCCTGGTCCTCGTCGCGGCCGGCGGCGCCTGGCATCTGGTCGGGCGCCGGATTCATCCCGGCCCGGCCGGCGCGCAGCCGTCGCCGTGGCGTCTCGCATTGCTGTTCTTCGCCGGCTTCGTCGTGATCGTCGGCGCCTCGGCCGGGTTCGCCGAGATCGCCGAGGAGATCGGGCCCGGTGGCCGTGTCGCGCGCTTCGACGAAGCCTTCGCCGCAGCGTTGGCGGCCGAGCTCGCGCCGGCCACCAGTCGCGTCTTCGCGGCCGTGACGCGGCTGGGCGACACGAGGACCCTCGTCGGGCTGGGGGCGCTCGTCGCCACGGTGCTGGTCCTGCTCGGCCGGCCACGGCTCGCCTTCGGCTGGGTGCTTGCGCTCGCCGGCAACGGTCTGCTCAACGAGACGCTGAAGGCCGTCTTCGAGCGCGTGCGTCCGGTGCACGAAGCCGATCTCGTCGCCGCGCGGGGGTGGAGCTTCCCGAGCGGGCACGCATCGGGTGCCGTGGTTGCCTACGGCCTGCTCGCCTACCTGCTGATTTGGGCGCTGCCCGCGCGCTGGCACCTACCGATCGTGCTCGCGGCCGCCGCGCTGGCGTTCACCATCGGCAGCAGCCGGGTCTTCGTCCACGTGCATTACGCGAGCGACGTCCTCGCCGGCTTCCTGTCGGGGAGCGCCTGGCTCGCGGTGTGCATCGTCGCATTCGAGCTCGCGCGCCACTACCGTTCCCGCTAGCGGAGGGCGCCGATGAGGTGAGCGCTTTTCGGCGAGTGCCTCAGGACGAACGCTCGACGTCGAGCTCGACCCACGCCGGCGCGTGGTCGCTCGCCTTCTCCCGCCCGCGCACCGCCCGATCGACACCGGCGGCGACGAGCCGCGCGGCGGCGCGTTCGTTCAGCAGCAGGTGGTCGATGCGCATGCCCGCGTCGCGCGGCCAGCGGTTCCGGAAATAGTCCCAGTAGGTGTACATCGGGGCGTCGGGGTAGAGCTTGCGGATCGCGTCGGTCCATCCCGACGCCAGCAGCCGGCGCCACGCGTCGCGGGTCTCGGGCTGCAGCAGCGCGTCGTTCCTCCACGAATTCGGCGAATAGATGTCGCCGACCTCGTCGGTGGGCACGACGTTGAAGTCGCCGGCGAGCACCACCGGTGCATCATGCGTCGTCCATTGCGCCGCGTGCTCGATCAGGCGCTCGAACCACGCGAGCTTGTAGTCGAATTTCGGACCCGGCTGCGGATTGCCGTTGGGCAGATAGATCGACGCGACGACGACGCCGTCGACCTCGGCCTCGAGATAGCGGCTCTGTGCGTCCGCGTCGTCGCCCGGCAGCCCGCGTCGGATCTCCACCGGCTGCACGCCCCGCGCGAGGATCGCGACGCCGTTGAAGCCCTTCTGGCCATGCCAGATCGCCTGATAGCCGGCTTCCCGGATCGGGTCCGCGGGGAAGGTCGCGTCCGAGGTCTTCAGCTCCTGCAGGCAGGCGACGTCGGGAGACGTCTCGCCGAGCCACTCGAGCAGGCGCGGCAGCCGGCTGTTGATCCCGTTCACGTTGAAGGTGGCGATCCGCATCGTGCTTGCGCTCCCGTCCGATACACAATCGTGAGGCTAACCGAATCGCGGCCTTCGACTCCCACGCTCCCCGCATCCGTGTCCCGACCCGTCGTCAGCTGTGGAATCCTCATCGTCGATCACGACGACGAGTTGTTGCTGTGCCATGCGACCGGAACGTCGCGCTGGGACATTCCGAAAGGTCGCCGCGAGCCGGGCGAGTCGGAGCAGGATGCCGCGATTCGCGAAACCTTCGAGGAGACCGGCCTGCGCTTCGAGCCGCAGGCGCTGCTCGAGCTTGGGCGCTTCCGCTACCGGCCGGGCAAGGACCTGCATCTGTTCGCGACGCGGATCGAACGCATCGACCTGTCGCGCTGCTCGTGCTCGACGCGTTTCCGCGATGCACGCGGACGTCTCGTGCCCGAGATGGACGGCTACGCGTGGGTTCCGTTCGCCGACGTGGCGCAGCATTGCGCGAAGAACATGACGACGCTGTTGACGAAGACGCTGTCGCTGCATGCGGTGTCCGAACGGCTGCTCGGTGCGAAGGGTGAAACTTGACCTTCCCACGATGACAAGGTCGACGGTCTCCGATCCGCCGCAAGGTGCTCGCGACGTCGAGTACACCTGCCCCATGCATCCCGAAATCCGCCAGATGGGGCCGGGCAACTGCCCGATCTGCGGGATGGCGCTCGAGCCGGTCGTCGCGACGGCAGAGGCGGGCGAGAGCCCCGAGCTGCGCGACATGACGCGCCGCTTCTGGGTGGGGCTGCTGCTCACCCTTCCGGTGTTCGTCCTCGAGATGGGTGCACACCTGGTCGAGCTGCACCGGGTGATCCGCCCGCAGACGTCGAACTGGATACAACTCCTGTTCGCCACGCCGGTCGTCCTGTGGGCCGGTTGGCCGTTCTTCGTGCGCGGGTGGGCCTCGGTCCGGAACCGAAGCCTGAACATGTTCACGCTCATCGCGATGGGTACGGGCGCCGCCTGGCTCTACAGCATGGTCGGCACGCTCGCTCCGGGGCGGTTCCCGGCCGAGTTCCGGACCGCCGACGGGGCGGTTCCGATCTACTTCGAAGCGGCGGCCGTCATCACCGTGCTGGTGCTGCTCGGCCAGGTGCTCGAGCTTCGCGCCCGCGAGAAGACCTCCGGCGCGATTCGCGCGTTGCTCGACCTCGCGCCCAAGACCGCGGTTCGCGTTCGACCGGATGGAACCGATGAAACGGTGCCGCTCGAATCCGTCCTCGTCGGCGAGCTGCTTCGCGTGCGCCCCGGAGAGAAGGTTCCGGTCGACGGCGAAGTGACCGAAGGGAATGCGACCGTCGACGAGTCGATGGTGACGGGCGAACCGGTGCCCGTCGCGAAGGCGCCCGGCTCGAAAGTCACCGCGGGGACGATGAACCAGACCGGCGGGTTCGTGATGCGGGCCGAGAAGGTCGGCTCCGACACGCTGCTTTCTCAGATCGTCCAGATGGTGGCGGCCGCCCAGCGCAGCCGTGCGCCGATTCAAAGGGTGGCCGACCAGGTCGCCGGCTGGTTCGTTCCCGTCGTCATCGTCATCGCGATCCTGACCTTCGTCGCGTGGCTCGCGTGGGGTCCGAGCCCGGCGTTCACCTATGCGCTCATCGCCGCGGTCGCCGTCCTCATCATCGCCTGTCCCTGTGCGCTGGGCCTGGCGACGCCGATGTCCATCATGGTGGGCGTGGGCAAGGGTGCGCAGCACGGGGTGCTGATCCGCGACGCCGAGGCGCTCGAGCGCATGCAGAAGGTCGACACGCTGGTGGTCGACAAGACGGGCACGCTCACCGAAGGCCGGCCGAAGGTCGTGCACGTCGCAACCGCGCCGGGCTTCGATGCCGACGCGATGCTGCAGAAGCTGGCCAGCGTTGAGCGGGCCAGCGAACATCCGCTGGCGGCGGCCATCGTCGCCGATGCGCACGAGCGCGGATTGAAGCTCTCGGCCGTGACCGACTTCGACTCGCCGCTGGGCAGGGGCGTCGTCGGCAACGTCGACGGCGCGCACGTCGTCTGCGGCAGCGCGAAGTTCGTCGCCGAGCATGGAATCGACGTGTCGCCGATGCATGCGGATGCCGAGAAGGTGCGCTCGAATGCGGCGACGGTCATTTTCGTCGGTATCGACGGACGCGCGGCCGGTTTCGTCGGCATCGCCGACCCCGTCAAGCAGACGACGCCCCGGGCGCTCGAGGCGCTGCGCAGGGAACGGCTGCGCGTGATCATGCTGACCGGAGACGGCAGAACCACGGCCGAGGCGGTGGGACGCGAACTCGGCATCGACGAGGTCATCGCCGACGTGCTGCCCGAGGAGAAAGCCGCGGTCGTGCAGCGGCTCAAGTCCGAAGGGCGCGTCGTCGCGATGGCGGGCGACGGCGTGAACGACGCACCGGCGCTTGCCGCGGCCGATGTCGGCATCGCGATGGGCACGGGTACGGACGTCGCGATGGAAAGCGCCGGCGTGACGCTGCTCACGGGCGACCTGATCGGCATCGCGCGTGCGCGTGCGCTCTCGGAAGCGACGATGAAGAACATCCGGCAGAACCTCTTCTTCTCGTTCGCCTACAACGTCGCCGGCATTCCGCTCGCCGCAGGGGTGCTGTACCCGAGCTTCGGCATCGTCCTATCGCCGGTCTTCGCCGCCGCGGCGATGGCGCTGTCGTCGGTCAGCGTGATCGCGAACGCGCTGCGCCTGAGGACCTTCCGGTTCGAGGATTGACGGGCAGGCCCGGTCGGCTTGCCCGGGCCGCTTCCTTGATGCAGGTCAGATCCGCGGCACGCCGGGACCGTCGCCGTGGGGAATCCGCTGCACGAAGCGCCTTCGCCGAATCGCCCATGCTACGCTGCACGCCGTGAAAACCGCACGCATCCGCATCGTGCTGCTCGTGCTTCTTGCCATCGTGCTGCCCCTGCGCAGCGCCTGGGCCGTGGCCGCGCATTGCGGACCGCAGGAAGGCGCACAAGTCGTGCACGTGCCGCTCGGGCACGAGGACGCCGCCCGGCACCACGATGCCGGCTGCTCGGACCATGCGCTGCACGAAGGCACCGGCGGCGACAGGCACGGCGCCGACGACACTTACCCGGGCAAGTCCGCCGACGCGTCGGGCTTCTGCGACATGAACGCCGTTTCCTGCTCGAGCGTTGCGCTGGTGAATGCGGCCGCCGGAACCGTGCTGCCGCCACCGGGCACGGCAGTCGATTTCCCTTCCTATCGCGTCCACGTCACGAGTTTCTTCGGCGACGGTCCGGAACGTCCTCCTCGATTCGCCTGAGACCGCGTAGGCGACCTCCTCGCGAGGTCTTCCGTCGTTCGCGCACGCCTTCGTGCGCGGGTGCTTCGGCAGGCGCTGCCTGTCACCTCGGATTCGAATCGAGACGCGCCATGAAGATCCTGACATTCACGGTCGCCGCCGCGCTGGCGGCATTGCAAGTTCCCGCGTCCGCCCAGGCGGGCGACGATTCCGGCCACGTGCCCCGCGACGACCCGAGCGACGTCCGGCAGACCGCCTTCGGTCGCCAGGGCCATCCGGAGCGTGTCACGCGAACCGTCGAGCCGGACATAAGCGACGACATGCGCTTCACGCCGACGCCGCTCACGGTGAGGCACGGGGAGACGGTGAAGTTCGTCGAAGCCGGCATGGTCGGCAAGGTGGTCGTGCAATGAAGCGCCGCGATCTTCTGCGGCTCCTGGGCGCGCTCGGCGTCTTCCCGGCGCTGCCCGCGCGCGGCGCTTCGGCGCAGCCGCCGGTGGAGATGTTCAAGAGCCCGTACTGCGGCTGCTGCAGCGTCTGGGCGGAGCATCTCGAGGCCGCCGGCTTTCGGGTCCGGATCACGGTGGTCCGCGACACCGCGGCGACGCGCAGCCGCCTCGGCATGCCGATGAAGTACGGCAGCTGCCACACCGCGACCGTCGGCGACTACGTGCTCGAGGGGCACGTGCCCGCGGCCGAGGTCAAGCGATTGCTCGCCGAGCGGCCCTCCGCGCTGGGGCTCGCGGTGCCGGGCATGCCCGCGAGCGCACCGGGAATGGACGTGCCGGGGCGCAACGATCCGTACGAGGTGCTGCTGGTCGACCAGCATGGGGGGCATGCCGTGTTCGCCCGCTACCCTCGCCCCTGAGGCGGGCGGCCGGCGGGCGGCCGGAACGACCGAACGGCTAGGACACGAGCTTCTCGCCGGGGACGTTCGTTCGGGAGAGCCGTTGAAGATGACGCCGTGTCGATCATTGTTGCTCGACGAGCGGCTTCGCTCGGCTCTCGAGATTCGCCCGTCGCACGCTCCTCGAGCGGATCGTCCCCGCAACGAAGAAGGGCTCTTCTGGCGGA
>Ga0079224_100004676_pt1 | contig 17795 bp, 17 predicted proteins | sample Stecom2015_FD_80414 | JGI IMG/M metagenome (GOLD analysis project Ga0079224, IMG submission 80414) | Agricultural soil microbial communities from Utah to study Nitrogen management - Steer compost 2015 | ecosystem: Environmental > Terrestrial > Soil > Agricultural land | place: USA: Utah...
GCAAGCGCCCCCCGCGCGCCCAATCAAAAACCGATAACGGCCTGGAAAGGCTGGTGAGGCGGCAAAATCTCCGGTATTCTGTGGCAGTCGTGGGCGGCCCTCTGCTGTTGCGTTTGATTCGGCCCTACGGCGACGAGAAATCCTTCGTCGCCGGGGAAGGCTGGACCCTCACGCGCACGACCATGGTGCTCGTCGATCAGGGGCCGATCGATGAAGGCACGTTGGTGCGCTTCGACGTCGTGCTGCAAAACGGTCGGCGCCTGATCCGCGCCGAGGGAACGGTGATCGGGTTCGAGCCGGCCACGGGCGAGCGCCCGGGGGGCACGCGCGTGCGCTTTCGGCGCTTCGGCGCCTCGACGAAGGACTTCATCGACCGGGTGGTGGCGGCGCGGCGTCGCGGCGATGGATCTCAAGACGTCGACGAGGGGTCGTCGCCCGTCGCTGCCGATGCGCCGGAGCGCTCTTCGCCCCGCTCCAGCCTGCCCGGGACGCCAGCGTTGGGGAGCGCGGTGGACGACGCCGAGGGCGGCAGCGGTGTGCGCCGGAGCCTGCCGCGGGTGGTGGCCGCACCGCCGCACCGCGAAGATCTGCTGGCGCGGCTGCGCGAGCGGTTCGCGCGGCGCGAAGGCGCGGCGCTGGCGGTCGGCAAGTAGCGCCTCACCCCGTGGGGATGGGAACGGCCGCGGGGGCCTCGCGGCGCGGGCGCGCGTGCGCGCGCCGGAGCAAGCGGTCGCACAGCTCGATGAAGTCGATCCCGGCCGCCCGAGCCGCCTCCGGAAAGAGGCTGGTCTGCGTCATGCCGGGCAGGGTGTTCACCTCGAGCAGGGTCACCGTGCCGTCTTCGGCGACGATCGCGTCGGCGCGTGAAAGATCGCGCGCGCCGACGGCGCGGTGCGCCCCGAGCGCGAGCGCCTGGATGCGTTCGATCCAGGACCCCTCGAAGGGCGCCGGGCACACGTGATCGCTGCCGCTCGGAGCGTACTTGGAACGGAAATCGTAGAAGTCGGCCGCCTTGCTGACGATCAGGGTGGGGGGGAGCGCGGCGTCCCCGCCGTCAGACGCGAGCACGCCGCAGGTGACCTCGTGCCCCCGCAGCAGCGGCTCGATCAGGGCGGACGCGTCGGCGCTCAGCGCTTGTTCGAGCGCAGCGATCACCTGCGAGTCCGGATCGTCGCGAAGGACGCGGGTGACGCCGATCGCCGAGCCGCCGGCCGCGGGCTTGATGACGAGCTCGGGCCCGAGCGCGCGCCGCGCCTCGGCCGCGCGCTCGGCGAGCGGCTCGCCCCGCTCGATCAAACGTTCGGGCGCGATCGGCAGCCCGGCGGCGGCGAGCAGGCGTTTGGCGTGTGGTTTGCTGGCCGCGAGCGCGCTCGCCAACACCGCGGATCCGACGTACGGCAGGTTCAAGACCTCCAGCAACCCCTGCAGGCAGCCGTCTTCGCCGAGGGGACCGTGCGTGGTTGGGAAGACGACCTCTGGCGGGTCATCCGAGAGCCGCCGCGCGAGCTCGGCGTCGAGCTCGAGCGTGCGCACCTGGTGCCCTGCGGCGGCGAGCGCGCTGGCCACAGCGGCGCCCGAAGCGCGGCTCACCGCCGCTTCGGCGGAGGGCCCGCCGACGATCACCGCCGCGCGCCGCCCGGTCACGCGGGCTCTCCACTCTCGATCGTGCGGTGATCGAGCGTGATATTGAGCGCGTCGGCGAGCCGGAAGATCCGGTCGTCGCGGTAGAACTCGCCGAACACGATGCGCTTGAGGCCGGCGTTGGCCACCAGCTTGAAGCAGCCGAAGCAGGGCGACGCCGTCACGTAGATGTCCGCGCCGTCCACGCGCACGCCGTTGCGCGCGGCCTGGACGATGGCGTTCGCCTCGGCGTGCACCGTGCGCACGCAGTGGCCGTCCTCCATCATGTGGCCGTCGTCGTCACAATGGGACAGGCCACGGATCGATCCGTTGTAGCCGGTGGTGAGGATCATGCGGTCGCGCACGATCACAGCGCCGACATGCTTGCGATCGCAGGTGGATCGCGTCGCGACCTGCCGCGCGATCGCCATGAAGTATTCGTCCCAGCTCGCTCGTGTTGCCGCCGCCATGGCCGATGCCTATACCGCGGCGGCGGCGCGCCGACGAGCCTCGCCGCGGAGGACTCGGGCGGCCGGTGGCGCTTGCTGGGCGGGTTCGCTTTTCGGGGGCCGCGCCCGTGGCCCACGCCGGCCAAGCCCGCGCCCCTCGTGACGCTTCACTGCCGGGCCGGCGCGGGCGCGGCGGCCCCTCCCAGCGCTCGACCGTGGACCGCCACGCCGCCGCTTGACCGCGTGCGAGCCTCGTGGCTTGGTTGCCCGACCGTGCAGCACCACTGGTTCGAAAAGCCGCGACGTCTTCAGCGAGCTACCGCCGTCTGCGTCGCCCTGATGTGTGGCGGTGCGGCGCTGGCGATCGCCGCCCGCGACGATCACGCCAGCGCCTCGGCGCTGATCGGCGACGTGCAGAAATCCCCACAAGGCGCCGTCGCCGGCGAGCCGCTGGGCAAGGCGAAGGGCGCGCTGGCGCGCGCCGCCGACGCGCGGGCGGCCGGAGAGTTCGCGCGCGCCGAAATGCTCGAGGCGCTCGCCCAGGAGTGGGCCGAGACGGCGCGCGATCTGGTGCGGGTCGCCGAGGTCGAGCGGCAGGCGAGCGAGCTCGAGAAGGAGGCGCTCGATTTGCAGACCAGCCGGGTCCGCGCTCAGGCCTTGCTCGAGGAGACGGTGGCGCGGCGGGCGCGCGCCGAGCAGGCGCTGCGGAGCTTCCAGCAGGACGGCGGAGCGCCTGCCGTCGATGCCGGCACCCAAACTGGAGGCGAGCGATGAGCCGCGCCCGAGCGTGGGTGATGGCCGCGCTCGTCGGTGCTTGCGCCAGCGCTCCCAGGCCGCAGGTGCTCGATCAGGCGGCGGCGACGGCGCGCGCCCCGGCGCTGGTGGAGGCGCAGCAGCTGGCGCCGCAGGCCTACGCGCACGCGCAGAAGCTCGAGCGGCGGGCCGAGCAGGCGCACGCCGACGGGGACGCCGCCTCGGCGCAGATCCTGGGGGAGCACGCGCTGGCGGCCTACGAGCACGCGGCCATCTTGGCCCGGCTCGCCAAGGCCGAGCAGCGGCTGGGGCAGGCGCGCACGGACGTCGCCAAGACGGGCGAGGCGCTGCGCCAGATCGAGGCCGAGCAGCGCAAGGTCGCCGCCCTGGCAGAGCAGCTCGAGCTCGAGCTGAAGGTCGCTCGCGACGCCGAGCCGCTCTCGCCGAGTGAGCCCGCGTCGGCGGAGCGAGAAGCGGCGCGCCTGCAGGCCGCCAAGGCGCTGCTCGCCCAGGCCCGGCTCCTGTGTGCCTCGGCAGCGCTCGTGGGATCGGCCGATGCCGGCAAGCAGCTCTCCGTGATCGCCCAGCTTGAGGGCAGCCCCGGTCGCCCGCACGAGGCGCTCGATCGAGCGCGGGCGGAGCGGTCCACCTGCCTGCAGGCGTTGACGCTCGCCCGCCGCGATCGGGTGCTCGCGGCACCCGCCAAGAGCGGCGCCGACGCGCTGCTCTCGAAGCTGAGCGCGGCGGGCCTGTATCCGTTTCGTGACGACCGGGGTGTGGTGGTGACCTTGCACGAGCCGTTCGCGGCCGGCAGCTCCGAGCTGAAGGCGCCCGCGCGGCAGCGGCTGCTCGAGCTCGGGCAGGTGGCCAAAGCGCACGGCGATTTCCCGGTGCTGGTCGTCGCACACTCGGCGCGCGCCGCCGGCGTGAAGCAAGAGGACGCGCGCGCGAGCGCCGTCGCGGAGATCTTGCGCGAAGGGGGCGCCCCCAAGGTCGACACGGTCTCGGTGGGAACGGCGCTGCCGGTGCTCGATCCCAAGGCGCGCGACGCGGCGAGTAGAAACGAACGCGTGGAGATCGTGTTCGTGGCGCCGGCGGGCTGAACGCCCGAGCGCGTTCAACGCTACTGAAATCGTGACGCCTTCGAGCCTTCAGGGGGGCGGGCAAGCGCCGCGGGCCGCCGCTCCTGTACGGTGTAAGGAGTGTTCCGGGCTGGACGTACGGAGGTTTTTGCCGCAATCTATCTACTGTCGCGGCAAGTTTACGCTCGTGACAAGGTTGGTGCCCGGTGGGTCGAGACTCCCTGTTCGGCGAGAGGATCATCTGGACAGGCCGCCCCCAGCTGCTGAATCCACCGCCGTTCCTGCGGGGCCTTTCGCTTTTGATGTTCGTCATGGCGCTGGTCAGCACGTCCTTCGCGGTCGTGCGGGCGCTGGCGCTGGGCGCCTCTCCGACACCGAGCCTGGGGTTTGCGGCGTGGTGTACGACGCTGGGCATCCTCTTGCTGCACGGGCCGCGCATCTGGCTCGAGCAGATGCGCTTCACCGTCACCGAGCGCCACGTCATCTGGCGGCGCGGTCCGTTCCGCCGCTCCATCGAGCGTGAGGCCATCAGCTTCGCTCGCATCTTCTGGGACAAGAACGCCGTCTCGGTGGGCGACCTCGAGCTCGTGCGCGCCGTGCCCACCGGCGCGCTCCGGCGACGCCTGCGCCTGCGTCTGACCGGCGTCTCGGCGCCTGACCGCGTTTGGGCCATCATCCGGGGCCAGGAAACGGTCGCGCCCGCCGGGGAGCACCACCGGCCGCTGGCGCAGCGGCTGGACCTGCACGAGCGGGTGCTGTGGTCGGCCAAGCCGCGACCGTCGCTCCGCGCCTACTTGCCCCATGGCCCCCGGGAGTGGACCTTGATCCTGCTCGCGGCGGCGCTCTTCGCGGTGCTGGTTCAGATGGCCCGGCGCATGGTGCCCACGCTGGGGCACTTGATCGAGGCCGGGCTCCCGGCGGGCTCGCCAGCGTTCCTCGCCCTGGTGCTGGGGCTCGGACTGTCGGCGATCGTGGTGCTCGCCCTCAGCGTCTACTTCGTTTACGACGCGGTGGTGCGGCGCGCCCGGTTGATCGGAGAGACGCGCTACCTGATCACCGACAAGCGGGTGCTGATCCAGCGGGGACTCGAAGAGCTGCACCTCGGGCGCGACAAGATCGTCGACGTCATCGACGCGCCGGCGCGCGGCGGCCTCACCAATGTCTTCTTGGTGCTCGATGGTCCGCGGGCGCGGGCGCTCGCGGCGAGCGGCGCTTTCGGCGAGCTCGATCGCAGCCCGCACCTGCGGCCCGTGTTCGAGCTGGTCGAGGACGCGGAAGGCGTGCGGCGCATCCTGCGCGCCGGGCGCCCGTCCCTGCCACACGCCGCCTGAGCGGCCAAGCCCGCAATCGCTCAGCGCCCCGGCCGCGGATCCCGCGCGCGGCTTCGGCCGAGCTCGGACGCTCGCAGCTTGTCGAGCTGCTTTTCGGCGCTCGCTCGGTGCAGCCGCGCGTTGTACACCCAGGCGTGCCCCTCGGGCTCTGCTTCCTCCAGGTAGCGCCGCCAATAGGCGACGGACAGATCCCAGTAGCGGATCCTATCCTGGACGTCCTCTGCGACCCGCGCGAGCGCCATCGCCTCGAGCGCCTTGTAGTAGAAGAGATCGTAGGCTGGCACGAAGAACACGCCCGGCATGTCGAGCGCGCTGGGAAACAGCGGTCCCAAGTGGATGCTCGCGGCCCGCTCGAACGCCTCTAGCGCCGCCGGTAGGTTGCCGTTGCGTTCGAGCGCGATGCCGAGTCCGTAGTACGCCAGGCTTTGGATGTCGGGGCGGCTGGCGAGCTCGAGGGCTCGTCGATAGTCGGCGAGCGCGTCCTCCAGCGTGAACCGATCGTCGTCGGGGTTCGACGCCAGCACCATCCGGGACTCGGCGCGGTTCAGATGGATCTGAGCACGGAAATCGGGCTGCCAGATCCGCTCGAGCGCGCGCGTGTACGCCTCGTGCTCACGCGCAGAATCCCCGAGCTTGGCCGAAGCGATCGCGAGCTGGAAGTAGGCCTGACCGGCGAGCGGGGACTCGGGCGCCTCCGCGAGGGCCTCCTCGAGCAGCGCGCGCGCCGCGCGTTCTTTGCCGATGCCAGCGTCGAGCAGCAGGTCGGCGAGCAAGAACTTCAGCCGTACGTCCGACAGGCGCGCTCCGCCCGCGAGCTCCAGCATCGCCAGCGCGGCGCGGGTGAAGTTGTGGCGCAGCCCCAGATCGAAGCTGCCTTCTTCGGCGCGGGCGATCATCCGCTCGACGGCGACCAGCGCCTCGTACGCTCGGCGGCTCTCCGGCTCCCGGGCTTCGTCCCAGATCGAGGGGCGCGCCTGCGCCGTACCGGTCGACAGCACGAGAAGCGCGGCCGCGATGGCGGCGGATCTCATCGGCGTGCCTGGCCTTTGTCGGTGAGCCGGGCGAGCGCCGCCCTGGCGTGGTCGGCCCACGGCCCCGGAGGCGCTTCGGCGACGAACGCTTGCCAGGTCTCCCGAGCGATTTCGGGCAGGAGTGGCTCGGCCGCCGCGGCCGTCATCGCCCGCAGCTCTGGCAGCGGCAGCACTGGCACGCGCCCGATCCAGGCGGGGGTGGCGACGTCCTTGCCTTCCAAGCGCTCCACCTGCCACTCCAGGTGGCGCAGCAGCGCGTACGGCTCGCCCGCTTCGGCGGCGAGCCCCAACGCCTGCTGGTGCCGCCCGGCCCGATCGAGCGCGAGCGTGAGCGCGCCGAACACGTACGGCTCCATCCCGGGGGGGATGCGCTGGCGCCGCGCCTCGTTCAGGTACCCGATGCTCTCGTCCAGCGCCGCGGGACCGGCCGCCATGACCTGGACCGCGGCCTCGACGTAGATGCGCGTGCGCCGCACGCTGTCCCGGACCAGGCCGAGCCTTGGCACCAGCGTTCGGTAGGCCTGGATGGACGCTTCGGTGTGGCCGAGCCGCGCGGCGACGACCGCGCGATCGTGCAGCGCTTCTGGGGTTTCCAGGGCGCGGCGGTCGAGGCGCCACGCACGCTCGAAGCTCTGCCAGGCGCCCGGGAGATCACCGAGCGCGAGCTTTGCCCGCCCCGCGAGCACCAGCGGCGCCGCTCGCTCCGGCAGCGCGCGCCGGGCGCGCTCTGCCTGCTCGAGCGCCGCGGCCGGTCCGCTCTCGAGCCGCGCGTAGCCGAACGCCAGGGCCTGGCAGTACTGTCGCTGCTTGCCGCCCCGCGCGCGGTCCCAATCGAGGACCGACCCCGCCCCGCCTGCGCAATCATCCGGGCGTGGGCTCGCCGCTGCTGCGGCCCGCAGCACGACCACCGCCTCCGATCCGTCCGCGACCGAGCTCTGCGCCAGCAACCAACCGACGAAAATCGCGCCGAGCAGCACGCCGCAAGCCTACCGCACCCCCCAAGAAGCGCCAGACCGCGGGGGCTCGCCCCCCGAGAGCGACAAACGGTCTGCGGAGCAAAGCGTTTGTCGCAAAAAACGCGACCGTCTGGAGCGCCGAGCCGCGAGCAAACGAGGGGGGGCCCCCAAGCATCGGGGCCCTCACCCGATGGGGGCCCCGATGCTTGGGGATTCTCTGGTCTGGCAAACGGATCGGTGCTCTAGGGGCTTCGGCCTCAAGGCTTGGTTTGCCCCTTCGGCGGGGAAGGCGTCAGGGGCAGGTCGAGCACGAACACGCAGCCCTTGCCCGGGAGGTCATGAACGCGGATCGCGCCGCCGTGGCTCTCGACCGCGTGCTTGGCGATGGCCAGCCCGAGGCCGAAGCCCGAGCGGTCCGCGCCCGCTTGAACGAACGGATCGAACAGCTTCATCGGCTCGTTTTCGCGCAGCCCGCCGCACGCATCCTCGACGTCGAGCGTGAGCCGATCGACGTCGCGTTTCGCCGTCACGCGGATCCGGCCGCCCTCGTGGCTGAACTTCACCGCGTTGCGGATCAGGTTGGAGATCGCCGAGCGGAGCAGCTTGCGATCACCGGTGAGCTCCGCGGCGTCGCCCATGCGCAGGTCGAGCTGCAGGCGCTTGTGAAAGATGTCGGCGTCCGACTCACGCACGACCTCCTCGACGATCTCTCGGATCGACAGCCGCTCGAGCTGCAAGTCGGCAGCCGCTTTCAGCCGTTGATCGATCAACGCCGAATCAATCAAATGCTTCATCGTCCTGAGCGATCGCTCGATCGCCGGAAAGTACCGGTCGTTTTCGGACGAGCCGGCCGTCTGCCGCAGGGCCTCGAGCGCGAGCTCCGCGCTGTTGAGCGGGTTTCTGAGCTCATGGGCGAGAAAGGCCAGGTGCTTGGACGCCTGACGCCGCAGCGCGTCCTCGAGCTCGACGGCGTACTGCGCCGCCGAAGACGAGATGGCACCGATCAGGTGCTTTGCCAGGCTGCGCTCTTCCGCGACGGAAAAGGGCAGGCCGCTCTCTTCGATCAGCTCGAAGAGCACGTCGCGCAGGTGCGCGTACTCACGGATCAAGCTCGCGATGTCCGAGCCGAGCCGAAAGCGCTGGCTGCCGTGCTCGACCGCGATCGCACTCCGCGGGGGGCGGCGCGGTGCTTCAGCGAGCTCCGGCGTTGGGTCTTCTGCGAGCGCCCGCTCGAGCTCCCTCAGAAATTCTCGTAGGGAATCGATCACATCTTCCCGGTCGAGCGAGCCCGTCACCATGGTCTCGATCAGGCGGTCCGCCCAGCGCTGCGCGATCTTTTCTTCGCTGCTGCGGATGAGGGCCGACAGTGTGCTCATCGAAACGTCCGCCGGAGGCTCGAAAGCGCGACCGCACCGGACCGTTCGTCCTGGCAAGCGCGAGCCCGCGCCACGCCAACGTTTGTCGCGACGCTCGGCTGTCAACGAACCCGAGCACGGCACATCCCCCAGAAAAGTTCGAATTTCGAACGGTGCCGAAGGTCGGACTCGAGCCGACACGCCCTTGCGGACAGCGGATTTTGAATCGGGCAGGACGGCTGCAGGAAGCGACTTTGCCGTGCAGCACGACCGCGCACGACGGGGGCACGCTCGGCCCGGGTTGGCCCACCCTGATCGGGTGCCTCGGGAAGGTCAGGGATGCCGGCATCGAGCGGGAGCAGCACTCCAATCCCGAGCTCTTGAGCCTGCCGCGCCTGCCGCCGGTATCGGTTGATCATCGCGCTCGACTTGTGGCCGGTTCGGTCGGCCACCCATGCCTCTGACTTGCCGGCCGCCAGCGAGAGGGTGACGAACGTTGCCCGAAGGTCGCGAATTCGGTCGGGCTACGCGTCTTGGTGCGCGTCGTGAGCTCCGGCCGGTCGACGCCAGCGAGCGTCAGGTGTCCGCGAAAGATCTCCGCCAGCCGCTCGGGCGAACTCACCTCGAAGATCAGATCGCCCGGCGCCGCTCCCTTCGGCTTGAAGCGATCGAGAGCGGCGGCCATGCCAGGGGACATGGCCCACGCGCGCGGATCGTCGCTCTTGTTTTCGTCCAGGATGACCGCTCCTTCCGGTCAGCCATCAGGCTCAACTCGCTTTGCGAAGCTCGGTGTCATTGAGCGGGGGCATGACGCGCTCGCAGAGCAGCCCGATGACGGCAGGGGAGATCCACTGCTCCATTTCGCGTTCGCCACGCTCCCATCGAGATACGCTCTCCGCCGTGGCGCCAAGCCGCTCTGCGAGCTGAAGCTGAGTCATGCTCAAAGCCTTGCGCGCGAAGCGCAGCATTCCTCCGGTGACCTTCGGCGCGTCCTTGAATGCCACAATAGCGGCTCGGAGCTCGATGCCCTCCAGCACCTTCGAGGGAATCGTGTACGCTCCACACGAGGCGCACACGGGTCGCCGCACCGACCGATCAATCACGGTGTGCTCGCCAACGCGAGTCGCCAGCTCCACCGAGCGGCGCTCGAACTCCTCTGAATTGCATTCGTAGCAGCGCATGTCGGTCTCTCTTTCAAAGTACGGTCACGATGAGACCTCGGCCTGTGAACACGACGACCAAGCCTAACGGCTCGCCGTCATCGTCGCGGCCTCCCTCCAACCGCCAGCGGTCGCCCTCTTGGTGGAGCGCGATCGTGGCAGACCGGAGGGCAAGGCAGATGTCCCATCGGGTCGCGTTGCGTTCCCTCATGCGCTGGAGCGCATGAAAGGTCAGCTCGAACTGGTCGAAGCGCCCCATTCGGGCGGCCTCCTGAAGCGCCTCGACCTCGTTCATTGGGTCACCGATAGGGTGGTGTCAACTTGACGCAGCGTCAAGTTTATTGGCGCAAATCCCTGAAATTTTCAGGGTTTCACGGCTGGGTGTCCAGCTGCTCCCGGAGCCGCGCGAGCTGCTCGAAAGCGCCGGCCATGGCGGATGCGGCGGCGAGGGTGACGTGGGCGCGCGCGGCGGCGGCTCGGACAGCGTGAGCGGCCGCCCGGAGGCGGTCGGGCTCCAGATCGGGGCCCTCCGCCGCCGGCCAGGCGTCGGCCAGTGTACAGGCGGTGCGGATGAGCTCTCGCTCCGCATGGCGCAGCCAGCGCTGGGTGTCGTCAGCGGACGTCCGGAGGGCGCCGCTCCAATCGAAGTTAGCCATCGTCCGCCACCAACGCTTCGAGCAGCTCCTGGAGCTCCTCCATGCCGGCCTGGACCCTCTCGACGTCAACGACCAGCGACCGGTGGATCTTTCTCAGAGCGCGGCTGTCGAGCGTGTCGGCGATGTCCTCCAGAGCGCTCAGGTCCAGAGCTTCGATCGCGGTGGTGAGCGCCTGCACCTGCTCGGCGATCTCGGGCGTCATGACTCGGCCTCGATCTCCGCCCTGACGCGGGCCAACGCGGCCATGCTGGACGAAGGGCGATCGGAAAGCTCGATCTCGTCGGGCCGGCGCGTAGCGCACCCCGAGGGCGTCCAGGATCTCGGCGATGGTGCGCAGGCGCGGGATGCCTCGTCGCGGCTGACCGAGACGAACGCCACCACGGCGATTGTCACCCGGAGGGATCGACCACGGGCCGAACCGGGCCCGCGCAACGGCCAAGTGGCAGAAGGCCGAGCTCTTGCCGCCGCGACGGCCCACCCGAAGCACCCAACGGCGGATCGCGATCTGCTGTCTGGTCACGGCCGGCAAGGGCGCGCAACAGGCGCTCGATCTCCGCGCGCCAACACGGCGACCCGGTGAGTGCCGCCCGCGCCTGCGTCCAGGCTGGTGACGTTCGGAGCCCCGCGCGCCGTGCTTCGAGCTCCCACGGCAGCGCCTGCACCGTCGCCCACTCCCCGGCGGCTGCAGCGCGTTCGAGAGCCGTTGCGAGCGCCGCTTCGACCACGTCCACCGGCGGGGGTGGGCCACAAGGTGGGCCAGAGCTTCCTGTTTTTGGTTCGGATTCGGTCTCAGGTTCGGCTGATTCCTGAACGATTCCGGAGAGTGCCGAAGGTCGGACTCGAACCGACACGCCCTTGCGGACAGCGGATTTTGAATCCGCCGCGTCTGCCATTCCGCCACTTCGGCTTTGTGTGATGGGGGTCTTGCGGGTGGCTCCTTATGCCGCGTTTTGCGGCGGCGGGCAATCGGTGCCCGCGGGAAGCGGCGCCCTTTTAGCAGAACGGGCGGCGCCTCGGTACCACCGATCGTCCCGCGCAGCGCCGCTCCCGGTTCGGTCAGGCGCCGAGGGAGGCGACCTTGCAGACGGCGATCACGTCGTCGAGCTCGTAGACCGGCGCTTTGCTGTCGCCCGCGGACAGATAGGGGGCCCGGGCGAGGTGCTCGATTTCGAGGCCGCGGGGGATGAGCACACGCCTCGCGAGCTCGGCGGCGCCGCCTTCCCAGGTCGCGGCCTGGCACGGGAGGGGCTCGGCGGGGTCGAGGGTCCGCGGGCCCTCGTAGAAGAGGGGCGCGTAGGGCAGCGGCATCGCGATGACGAGGCGACCGCCCGGCGCAACCGCCGCTCGCAGCCGCTCGAGCAAGCTGAGCGGCCTTGGGCAGCGATCGAGCACGTTGAGGCACGAGATGACCTCGTACGGGGGATCGGGCACCGGGTCCGTCGCCAGGTCGGCCCGTACGCAGCGAAAGCCGCGGCGGCGCAGCCGGCGGGCCATGCCGCGCGACAGCTCGGTCGTGACCACGTCGTCGAAAAGGGGGGAGAGCTCGACGGTGACGTCGCCCGAGCCGGCGCCGACATCGAGCAGCCGGCGCCCGGGCGTGCGCCCGCCGAGCAGGCGCTGCCAGCTTGGGGTGCTCAGCAGGTACATCGAATAGATGTCGAGCACGGCGTTGGCGTCGAAGTCGGACATGTAGCCCCGCAGCACCCGCTGCGCGAGCGTCTTGAAGGGGCCGGCGCGGCGCCGTTCGACGTCCGCGAGCCAGGTCCGCAAGCCCGCGTCGTCATCCAGGCGCACGAAGCGCGCCGCCAAGGCAGACGGTAGCTGCGACCGCTGGCAGTCGTGCTCGAGCGCAAGCTCTGCCGACCCGTTGCTTGCGCCGGGCGGGCCCATGCGCTCAGCTGCTCGCCGCGGCGCCGATCTCGCGCAAAGGCCCTCGGATCGCGAGGGTCAGGCCTTCGCGCTGGAGGTTGACGAACAAGGCGTCGCCGTCAGGGGACAGGCAAACGCCGCACAGCTCACCACTGCTGCGGGCGTTGCGCGCGATCTCGTACACGCTGCCGTCGGGGCGGATGCCGCGCAGGTACTGGTCGCCGTCACCGTCTTCTGCCACGACCAGGTCGCCCCACGGGGTGGGGGTGATGTTGTCGGGGCCATCGAGGCCGTTGCGAGCGTCCGCTTCGGTCAGCACCGACAGGCGCTCCTGCCCGGGCTCGAGCGTCACCTGCAGCACCTGCCCGGCGTTGGCCCGGCCCCCGCTGGTCGAGCAGACGTAGATGCTGCCGCCGTGGAAGCAAATCCCTTCACCTCGGCACACGAGCAGAGCGCCGCGCTGCTGCGCCTGGCGCCGCACGACGTCGTCTTCCGGATCGGGATCGTCCACGTCCACCCAGTGCGCGGCGACGCTGGCCGATGCCGTCATCGACCCGGTGTTCAACCGGGGGGTGCCGGTCGCGGCCAGCGCTTGCAGCTTGCCGGTGAACGGGTCGGCGGGCGAATGCGGAACGAAACGATAGAGGCAGCTGTCGCCGCGGTCTTCGGTCAAATAGGCGACGTTGGTCCGCGGATCGATGGCGACCGCTTCGTGGTTGAAGCGGCCGTAGCCGACGATGCGTCGCGGCGGCTGCACCCGCTCGGCATCGGTCGGACACAAGAACACGTAGCCGTGCCCGCTGCGGGTGCTCTCTTCGCAGCTCAGCCACCCCCAGGGGCTGGGACCGCCGGAGCAGTTGCGCTGCGTGCCGGTGAGCACGAGGTTGCTCGACACGCGCTCGAGCGTCGTGGCCTGCACGACCAGGCGGGTGACCCCGCCGAACGAGCCGGGGTCGTAGGCCTCCTCGGGGGGCACCTGGCCCCTGCGGTAGGGGCCGAGCATCGCCGGCAGCGAAATCTCGTGGTTGCGCATCAGCACCAAGGTCCCCCCCGGGCCCGGGAAACAGGCCATGCCGTCGGGCAGCGCCGGGACCTGGTAGCCGTCGGACATCGGCGCGAACTGTTGCTCGAGCACGGAGTAGCTCAGGCCATCGGCCAGGTCGAGCAGCCCCTCGGGATCGGGTCGAAGCCGGCCGGCGGCCGCCGGCTGGGGGCGACGAAACAGAAAGGGCAGGGGCAGCAGGGCGGCGGCCGCTGCTGCGCCGCCCTGGATGAGACGGCGGCGTGCGATCTTCATCGGGAGGTCCGTGATGCGTGCTCTACGAGCACCGATCCGTTTGCCAGCGCGGAGATCCCGAAGGATCGGGGCTCCCACGCGGGTGAGGGCCCCGATCCTTCGGGAAACCCCCTCGTCCGCTCACGGCTCGTTGCTCTAGATGGTCTCATTTTCCGCGACAAACGGCCTGCTCCGCAAACCGTTTGTCGCTCTAGTCTGACGTCCTCCGCCGCGGTCGCCAAGAAAACCTGTCTCGACACGCTGCTACCGCCACCCCAGTGTGAGACTGCTTGACACCACCTGGGCATCGACCGAAGTTTGCGTGGCCGCGCCCCTGCCGGCCAGGAGCCCAGCGCTCTTTGAATCCCAGAAAGTAAGGAGTCCGACATGAATTTCGAGGTTGCCCCGCTGCCCTACTCCAAGGACGCGCTCGAGCCCGTCATGAAGCAGGAGACGCTCGAGTTCCACTACGAGAAGCACCACAAGGGCTACATGACCAAGCTCAAGCAGCTGCTCGAGGGCAAACCCGAAGCCAACAAGACCCTCGAGGAGGTCATCAAGACGAGCTCGGGGGGCGTGTTCAACAACGCCGCACAGGTGTGGAATCACACCTTCTTCTGGGACGGCATGAAGCCGGGCGGTGGCGGTGCCCCGTCGGGTGAGGTGGCCGACCTGCTCAAGCGGGATTTGGGCGGTTGGGACGGTTTTCGTGACCAGTGGATCAAATCTGGCCTCGGCCGCTTCGGCTCCGGCTACGTCTGGCTGGTGCTCGACGGTGGAAAAGCCAAGATCCTCGACACCCCCAACGCCGAGACCCCGCTCACGGGCGCCGCAACCCCGCTCTTGACGACCGACGTCTGGGAGCACGCCTACTATCTGGATCAGCGCAATAACCGGCAGGCGTTCCTCGAGGTGTTCTGCGACAAGCTCATCAACTGGGATTTCGTCGCGAAAAACCTGCGCGCCGCAGGCAAGTGATGCGTCGCTGACCGCACCGATGCCTCCCGGCGCCCCGAGCGGCCCGGGAGGCATCGACGCGTCCGGGGGGCGGGGGACGGCGCGTCGCCTGGCCGCTGCCGATCCTGAGCGCCTGCAGGCGTGGGCGAGCATGAGATCTATGGGCATCGGGCACGGTTTGCCCTAGATTTGCCGGCGAGCCGGGCTCGCCGTCGACAGCAGGTCGCACGCGGGCTAGCGCGCACCCGAGCGGCTGGAGTAAAGAGCCGATGGCCCCCGCGCGCGGGTTCACCACATCGTCATGCAGCAGGTGCTCTCTCTCTATCAAACCAGCCTCGGTCGAAAGGGCGTGATGGCCCTGAGCGGGCTCGTCCTGTTCGGCTTCACGATCGGCCACATGCTCGGCAACCTGCAGGTCTTCGCCGGGCGCGAGGTCATGAACGGCTATGCCGAAACGCTCGCCAGCATGCCGGTCTTGCTCTGGACCGTGCGCCTGGCGCTGGTCGTCGCGTTGGTGGCGCACATCGCCTCCGCCGTGTCCGTCTACCAGCAGAGCGCCCGGGCCCGTCCCGTGCGTTACAAGCGCCACGACCATCGGGCGACCAGCTACGCGGCGCTGACGATGTGGCTGAGCGGGCCGCTGATCCTCCTGTTCGTGGTCTATCACCTGGCCCACTTCACCTGGCCCGGCATCGCCATGGGCGCCTACGAGCACAGCGGCAAGGGCGTCGGCGCGGACGTCTACGCCAACGTGATCAACGGCTTTAGCATCCCCTGGGTCGTGGCCATCTACGTCGCGGCGCAGGTCGCGCTCGGGTTTCACCTCTACCACGGCACCTGGAGCCTGCTGCAAACGCTCGGGATCAATCACCCGCGGTACAACGAGCGGCGCCGGCAGGTCGCCCGCGCCCTCGGCCTCTTCGTGGTCGCCGGCAACATCGTGATCCCCCTGTCCGTGCTGCTGGGCTTCGTGTCATGACCCGGCGGCAGTCGACGTTCCTTCCAATACGGCGGCGTCGCCGTCCACTCGAGCCGAGGACCGATTGATGCAACTAGAGTCACGTGCCCCGTCCGGGCCCATCGAGACGCGCTGGGAACGCCGCCGGTTCGAAATGAAGCTGGTGAACCCGGCCAATCGCCGCAAGCACACCATCATCGTCGTCGGCACCGGCCTCGCGGGCGGCGCGGCGGCCGCGTCGCTGGGTGAGCTCGGCTACAACGTGCGGGTCTTCTGCTACCAGGACAGCCCGCGCCGCGCCCACAGCATCGCGGCTCAAGGCGGCATCAACGCGGCCAAGAACTATCAGAACGACGGCGACAGCGTGTTTCGCCTGTTCTACGACACCGTCAAGGGCGGCGACTTCCGCTCGCGCGAGTCGAACGTCTATCGGTTGGCCGAGCTCAGCGTGAACATCATCGACCAGGCGGTCGCGCAGGGGGTGCCGTTCGCGCGGGAGTACGGGGGCCTTTTGGCGAATCGATCGTTCGGCGGGGCGCAGGTGTCACGCACCTTCTACGCCCGCGGCCAGACGGGGCAGCAGCTCTTGCTCGGCGCCTATCAGGCCCTGGAGCGCCAGGTCCGCGCGGGGACCGTGACCCAGTTCACGCGCCACGAGATGCTCGAGCTCATCGTGGTCGATGGAGTGGCCCGCGGGATCGTGGCGCGGGACATGGTGACGGGCGCGCTCGAGGTACACCTGGGGGACGCGGTGGTGCTCTGCACCGGCGGCTACGGCAACGTCTTTTTTCTTTCGACGAACGCCAAGGGCTGCAACGCCAGCGCGGTCTGGCGGGCTCACCGCAAGGGCGCGTTGTTCGCGAACCCCTGCTTCACCCAAATCCACCCGACCTGCATCCCGGTCAGCGGAGAGTATCAGTCCAAGCTGACGCTGATGAGCGAGTCGCTCCGAAACGACGGCCGCGTCTGGGTGCCGAAGCGCGCGGAGGACGCCCGCAAGGAGCCGAACGACGTCCCCGAGCAGGATCGCGACTACTATCTCGAACGCATTTACCCGAGCTTCGGCAACTTGGTGCCGCGGGACATCGCCTCGCGCCGGGCCAAGGAGGCCTGCGACGAGGGCCGCGGGGTGGGGCCGGTGGTCGGGGACAAGGCCCGCGGCGTCTATCTGGATTTTCGAGACTCCATCAAGCGCCTCGGGGAGCGGGTGGTGCGCGAGCGCTACGGCAACCTCTTCGACATGTACGAGCGCATCACCGGTGAGAACCCGTACCAGGTGCCAATGCGCATCTACCCGGCGATCCATTACACGATGGGTGGGCTCTGGGTGGACTACGACCTGATGAGCACCATCCCCGGGCTGTTCGTGGGCGGGGAGGCGAACTTCTCCGACCACGGCGCCAACCGCCTCGGCGCCAGCGCGCTGATGCAGGGCCTGGCGGATGGCTATTTCGTGCTGCCGTACACCCTCGGCCACTACCTCGCGCAATCCAAGCCTACCAAGATCGACGAGAGCCACCCGGAGGTGCGCGGAGCGCTCGAGCAGGTGGAGCAGCGGCTGAAGCGGCTGCTCGGCGTCGGCGGCAAGCGCAGCGTGGACTCGTTCCATCGCGAGCTCGGTACCTTGATGTGGGACGAGTGCGGGATGTCGCGCTCGGCGAGCGGCTTGAAGAGGGCGCTCGAGAAGATCCCCGCGATCCGCGAAGAGTTCTGGAGCAACCTCAGGGTGGGCGGCAGCGGGCAGGAGCTCAATCAACAGCTCGAGAAGGCCGGCCGAGTCGCCGATTTCTTCGAGCTCGCCGAGCTGATCTGCATCGACGCATTGCACCGGGAGGAATCCTGCGGCGGTCACTTCCGCGAGGAGCACCAGACCCCGGAAGGGGAGGCCAAGCGCGACGACGATCGCTTCACCTACGTGGGGGCGTGGGAATACAGCGGCGACACGGCCGCACCCCGGCTGCACAAGGAGCCGCTCGAGTTCGAATACGTGAAACCGACGCAGCGGAGCTACAAGTAATGGGCACGATGAACCTGGTGCTGCACGTCTGGCGGCAAGAGAGCGCCGCGGCCTCGGGCCGCTTCGAGCGCTACGACGCCAAAGACATCAGCGAGCACATGTCCTTTCTGGAGATGCTCGACAACGTCAACGAGCACCTGATCGCCGAGGGCAAGACGCCCATCGCCTTCGACCACGATTGCCGGGAGGGCATCTGCGGCACGTGCGGCTTCATGATCAACGGCATCGCTCATGGGCCGCGCGCTGCGACCACGGTGTGCCAGCTGCACATGCGCGAGTTCAAGGACGGCGACGAGCTGTGGATCGAACCCTGGCGCGCCAGCGC
>Ga0079224_100004677_pt1 | contig 17794 bp, 11 predicted proteins | sample Stecom2015_FD_80414 | JGI IMG/M metagenome (GOLD analysis project Ga0079224, IMG submission 80414) | Agricultural soil microbial communities from Utah to study Nitrogen management - Steer compost 2015 | ecosystem: Environmental > Terrestrial > Soil > Agricultural land | place: USA: Utah...
GGCCGGCCTGTCCGGGCCCTGGCGCCGCTGCTAGACTTGGGCAGGCCTTTGGGGGAACGGCCATTTCGGCCGTCGACATGGAGATTGGATCGATGAGAACGAAAGCCGCCGCGCTGCTCGTGGCACTCGGCGCCTTTATCGTAGCCGGGCATGCCGCAGCTCATCATTCGTTTGCCGCAGAGTTCGACGCGAACAGCCCGATCGAGCTGACCGGCGTCGTGACGAAGGTCGAGTGGATGAATCCGCACACTTTCTTCTACATCGACGTCGAAGGCGAGAACGGCGAATACCAGAACTGGGCGCTCGAGCTCGGCAGCCCGAACGGTCTAATGCGACGCGGCTGGACGCGGGACTCGCTGAAAGTCGGCGACGTCGTCACGGTCAGCGGATCCCGCGCGCGGGACGGCAGCTTCAAGGGCAACGCACGCTCGGTCGTGCTCGCGAACGGCAAGCGGCTCTTCAACGGGCAGAACGAGGACAGCTGAGCCTCGCCTTGTGTCGGACACCTTTTTCCGGGCGGGGAAAAGGTGTCCGACACGTGCGTGACTGAGGACATCGAACAATGAGAAAGCGCTCGACCCTGGCCGCCGCTGCCGCGGCTGCGCTCGGACTGACGTCCGCGGTTGCGCAACCGCCGGGCGACGCCGCGAAGGCGGCCTCGGCGCCGACACCGCGCCTTCCCGACGGCACCGTCGACCTCGGCGGCAACGGCATCTGGAACCTGTGGTGGGTCACGGACTTTGGCCGCCAGCTCGTCGGCCGCGAAGACGTGCCGTTCCTGCCGTGGACGCGCGCGATGTACGAGTACAACAAGTCGAATAACGTCGCGTACGATCCGCAGGGTTTCTGCCTGCCGCCGGGCGGTCCGCGGGCGTTCGGCACGCCGTATCCGGCCGAGATCATCCAGCAGAATGACCGCATCGTCGTGATCTTCGAGGGCGGCGCACACGTCTGGCGCGAGATTCACATGGACGGGCGCGAGCTGCCCGATCCGGATACGCTCACGCCGACCTACTTCGGCTACTCGGTCGGCCACTGGGAAGGCGACACGCTCGTGATCGAGACGGTCGGCTTCAACGAGAAGACGTGGCTCAACTTCGGCGGCTACATGCACACGGACGAGCTGCGCACGATCGAGCGGATCACGCGGCCGAACCGCGACACGCTCCACTACGAGGCGACCCTGATCGATCCGGGCGCGTACAGCGAGCCGTGGACGATCGCGTGGGACATCGAGTGGCTCGAGGGCGCCGAGCTCGCCGAGTACATCTGCCAGGAAAACAACCAATTCCTGATCGATCTCAAGGACGATTTCGGCATGCCTTTCTTCCAGCGGCCTGATCCCGAGGAGATTTGGCGGAGCGTCTGGCGTACGGAGTAAGTGCCGAGCCCGCCGAGTCGCGCCGAGCGCGGCCTCAGGTTCCGGCCGGGCCTCGGCGAAGCGAACGGCAGCGTCGCGCCGGGCGCATGAGCGCGCCCGCTCGCGCCGCGCGGAAGGCCGATGACGTCATCTCGACATCTCGACACCACCTTGTTCGAGGACGCCGTCGATGTGCCGCTATGGCTCGAGGGCGACCGCTCGACGCCGTACGCGGCACGCGTGCAGCGTGACCGCGCGCTCGCGACCGAGCTCGACGCCGCCGATCCCGTCGACCGCGTGCGGGCGTGGTGGCGGGCGCTTCCGATCGACGAGCGCCCCGATGCCGGGCGTCGCCTCCGCGCGGCGCGCGTGCTCGCGACGCTCACGATGCTCGCGCTCGGCACCGTCGGCGGCATCGGTGTCGCGCTCGCCGCGTTTCGCTACGACGGCACGCATCCGGTGAACGTCGTGCGGCTCTTGGCGCTCCTCGTCGCGCCGCAGCTCGTCCTCGTCGCGCTGACGCTCCTGATGCTTCCGCCGCGCGTGCCGGGTCTCCGCGCCGTGCAGGACGCGCTCGCGGCGCTGAATCCCGGCGCGCTCGCCGAATCGCTCTTTCGCCGTTTCGCGCCCGACTCCGCCGTCGCCGCGCGGATCGTCGGGGTCGGCGCCGGCCGCACCGCATCGGGCCGCTTCGCGAAGTGGCAGATGCTGACGTGGTCGCAGACTGCCGCGGTCGCGTTCAACGTCGCCGCGCTCGTGACCGCGTTCCTGCTGATCACGTTCACGGACCTCGCGTTCGGCTGGAGCACGACACTCGCGCTCGATCCGCCGACCGTGAGCCGAATCGTCGCCGCGATCGCGTGGCCATGGCACGAGCTCGCGCCTTCCGCGGTCCCGAGCCTCGAGCTGATCGAGCGTTCCCAGTTCTTTCGTCTCGAGGCGTTGAACGGCTTCGCCGCCGGCGCGTCGCGCGAGCTCGCCGGCTGGTGGTCGTTCACCGTGCTCGCGATCGCGTGCTACGGCCTCGCTCCTCGGATCGTTCTGCTCGCGTTCTCGGCGTGGCGGCTCCACGTCGCGACGCGTGCGCTCCTCGTCGAGGACCCGCGCGTCGCGGCGTTGCTCGACCGGATGACGACCCCGGCGATCGAGACCGCCGCGGACGAGCCCGAGACGGCCGGCCCCGACGACGTCGAGGCGGCGGCGCCCGCGCCGCGGGCGCTCGGCGGGCCAGCGCGCGGCGTGATCTGGAGTCACGGCATCGCGCCCGACATCGCCCGTGACTATGCGCGCGAACGGCTCGGGTTCGAGCTGACCGCCCTCGTCGAGGCGGGCGGCAGCCCGGAGCTTCAGGCCGACCTTCGGGCCGCCGACGAGATCGCGTCGGGCACGGGGCCGCTCGTCGTGTTCACGCCCGCGTGGGAGCCGCCGCTCCTCGAGTTCCTGGATTTCCTGACGGCGCTTCGCGAGCGGGCCGGACCCGATGCGTCGATCGTCGTCACGCCGGTGGCCGAAACCGTGGAGCCTGCGGGCGACGTCGAGCGGGACACGTGGGCACGTGCCGTCGGCCGGCTCGCCGATCCTCGCGTCTACGTCGAAACGGGGGCCGCATGAGCCACCCGGTCTTCGCGATCGTCGGTCACCCGAACAAGGGCAAGAGCAGCATCGTCGCGACGCTCGCCGAGGACGACGACGTCGCGATCTCCCCTCAGCCCGGCACGACGACGCGCGCACGGGCGTATCCGATGCGGCTCGACGGTGAGGTCCTGTACGAGCTCGTGGACACGCCCGGGTTTCAGCGTGCGCGCGAGGTGCTCGGCTGGCTCGAGAGCCACGACCAGGGCGCCGGTCGCCGCGCCGAGGTCGTCCGCGAGTTCCTGCGCGTTCATGCGGACGATCCGCGCTTCCACGACGAGCGGGAGCTCCTCACACCGATCGTGAACGGCGCCGGAATTCTCTATGTCGTGGACGGCAGCCGGCCGTACGGCCGGCAGTACGAGGCCGAGATGGAAATCCTGCGGTGGACTGGCCGCCCGCGGATGGCGCTGATCAACATGATCGCGCAGGACGACTACGTCGAGGAGTGGCGGTCCGCGCTGTCGCAGTATTTCTCGCTCGTCCGCGTGTTCGACGCGATGCGCGCGGATTTCTCGAAGCGCATCGAGCTCCTGCGCGCATTCGGCGCGATCGACGAGACGTGGGCGCCGGCGCTGAACCGTGCCGCGGACGCGCTGATCGCCGAGCGCGAGCGGCGCAAGCGGCGTGCGGCGAGCGAGATCGTGACACTGCTCGAGACGGCGCTGTCCGCGACCGTCACGGTGCCGCTGCGCGGCCCGGAAAAGGACCCGGAGGCGGTCGAGCGCGGGCGAGCGCGGCTCCGCGAGATCGTCCGAAAGGCGGAGGACGCCGAGCGTCGCGCCGTGCAGGACATCTTCCACCACGGCGGACTCAAGGCCCGCGAGACGGCCGAGTCGTACCTCGCCGAGGACGTCTTCTCGGCGCGGAGCTTCCACGTGTTCGGCCTGTCGGCCACGCAGCTCGCGCTGACCGGTGCCGCGTCCGGCGCCGTGGCTGGAGGCATCGTCGACGCCGCGCTCGGCGGCGCGTCGCTCCTGCTCGGCGCCGGCATCGGCGCCGCGCTCGGCGCGGTCGGCGCGCTCGCCGGCGCGGACCGTCTCGCGAAGGTGCAGATCCTCGGCCAGCCGCTCGGCGGTTTCGAGCTCAAGGTAGGGCCGATTACCGATCCGAACCTGCCATGGGTGATCCTCGGCCGCGCGCTGCTGCACGTGCGGCTCGTCGCCGAGCGCAACCACGCGCGCCGCGAGGAGCTCGTCGTCGACGCGGCGTCCGGCGAGCATTTCGCGGATTCGATCGACCCCGCACTGCGCCGCAGGTTCGACGTGACGTTTCGGAAGCTCAGGACCGAGCGAGGCCTCGCCGCCGCGGAGCGCAGTCGGCTCGTCGACGAGATCGCGAAGCTGATCGAGACACCCTGAGAGACACCCTGAGCCGGCCGCGCCGTCGTGCCTGTATACTCTGGCGCTTCGAGCGGCCGGTCGCCGTTCGTTCAGCAGGAGGATAAATGCCCGAGACCACACCAGCCCTCCTCAAGGAGCACCTCGACAAGCTGACGGCGCACCTCGAGCGGGAAAACCCGGACCTGCTCGACGTCGTCCGCGGTTTCCGCAACCTCGATATCGTTGCCTATCGCCTGGGTCTGCTCGACCGCGACGAGTCCTTCGCCATGCAGGTCACGTGGTGGCCGCTGATCTCCGTGCTCGGCACGTTCTCCTCGGGCAAGTCGACGTTCATCAATCGTTTCCTCGGGCGGAACCTCCAGGCTACCGGCAATCAGGCGGTGGACGACAAGTTCACCGTGATCTGCTATGGGCGCGAAGGCGCGCCGCAAGTGCTGCCCGCGCTCGCGCTCGACAGCGATCCGCGCTTCCCGTTCTACAACATCAGCAAGGAGATCGACGCGGTCACGCGCGGCGAAGGGAACCGCCTCGACTCCTATCTGCAGCTCAAGACCTGCGACAGCGAGCAGGTCCGCGGACGCATCATCATCGACTCGCCGGGCTTCGATGCCGACGCGCAACGCAACGAGACGCTGCGCATCACGAACTACATCATCGATCTGTCGGACCTCGTGCTCGTCTTCTTCGACGCGCGCCACCCCGAGCCCGGCGCGATGCGCGACACGCTCGACTACCTCGTCGCGGCTCCGCTGCGCAGGCCGGACTTCAACAAGTTCATGTACATCCTGAATCCGATCGACAACGCCGCGCGCGAGGACAACCCCGAGGAGGTGTTCGCTGCCTGGCAGCGGGCGCTCGCCCAGAAGGGCCTGACGGCCGGGCGCTTCTACCGGATCTACGACATCGAGAGCGCGGTGCCGATCCCGGACGAGAAAATGCGCGAGCGCTTCGAGAAGAAGCGCGAGCAGGACATGCGCGAAATCCTCGCCCGCATCGAGCGGCTAGGCGTCGAGCGCGCGTACCGGATCACCGGCCTGCTCGAGCAGACTGCGGCGCGCATCCGGGACGAGATGGTGCCGAGGATCCGCGACGCGAACCGCGCGTGGAAGCGCCGCGTGCTGCGCACGGACCTGGTTACGCTCGGCCTGATCGTCGTCACGCTGCTCGTGCTCTCCGCCGGGCTCGGCTGGTGGGACGGTCTCGCCTTCACGCCGCCGTGGTCCGATTTCGCAGCAACGAATCCGGCGATCTACTGGACGATCGTCGTGATCGTCGTGCTCGCGGTCGTCTATCTCGTGCATCGCTGGTCGCGACGTTGGTCCGCGCGCGTCATCGCACGGCGCATCGAGCGGGATGCCGAGCTTGGCGAGCACGCGCCGCGCGTCGTCAAGGCGTTCATGCGCAACGTCACGTCGTGGCGGCCGTTCTTCATCGACCGGCCGATCGGCTGGAACGCCGGGACGCGGAAGCGCCTCGACCTGATCATGACCGAGGCGGACGCCGCGATTCAGCGGCTCAACGACCGCTATACGAACCCGTCCGGCGGCGGCGACCTCCACAAGCAGAACCAGGAGCAAGCCGCCTGATCGAGCCCGGCGCACGCCCGCCGCGGCGTGCGCCGGCCGCCCCTTCGCTTCGCCGTGGATCCGATCGCGCATACGCTGACCGGCGGCGCCCTCGCCGCCGCGGGCCTGAGGCGAGTCACGCCGCTCGCAACGGCTGCCCTCCTGATCGGCGCGAACGCGCCGGACATCGACGCGCTCACGTACTTCGGCGGCGACTACGCGTCGCTCGCGCACCGGCGCGGCTGGACACACGGCGTGCTCGCGCTCGTCGTCTGGCCGTTCGTCGTCGCGGGGGCGCTGCTCGCGTTCGACCGCGTGCGACGACGGTACCGTCCGGGGCTCACGCCCGCTCGAGCGGGACCGCTGCTTGCCGTCTCGACGATCGCCGTGCTGACCCACCCTACCCTCGACTGGCTGAACAACTACGGCATGCGTTGGCTGATGCCGTTCGACGGCCGCTGGTTCTACGGCGACGCGCTGTTCATCATCGACCCGTGGGTCTGGCTCGCGCTCGGCGGCGTGCTGTTTCTCGCGCATTCCGAGCGCGCGGCGGCGAAGGCCGCGTGGGCGCTCTTCGCGCTCGCTGCATCGATCCTCGTCTTCGTCACCGACGACGTGCCGGTCGTCTCACGCGTGGTCTGGGCCGTCGGCGTCGCCCTGTTCGCCGGGGCTCGGCTCGCCGGCGTGACCGCGCGGTCGCGGCCCGCGACGGCCGAGCGCGCCGCCGCGAGTGCCCTCGCGCTGGTCGCCTCCTACATGATCCTGTGCGTGCTCGCGAATATCCCGGCGAGAGCCGAGGTGCGCGCGATCCTCGCGAGCACGGGCGTCGCCGACGTCGGCGACGTGATGATCGGCCCTGTGCCGGCCAATCCGTTCGGCGGCTACGTGGTTGCCGAGACGCCGGACGCGTACTACACGGGAAGATGGCACTGGCTCGATACGCCGCGCTTCACGCCGCAACCAGCGCCGATCCCGAAGGGCGACGCGGGTCCCGTCGTCGAGGCGGCCCGCGCCGCGCCGCATGCGCGCCGGTACCTCGTCTGGTCCCGCTTTCCGTACTTCCAAGTGGACAGGCACGACGGCGGGTACATCGTCCGCATCGACGATGCCCGCTACCCGGACGGCCGCTTGGGCGGCGTCGTCGTGCGCCTCGACGAGAACCTCGAGCCGGTGCCGTAAGCCGGGCGCCGGCTCATGCGCCGCCCGCGGGTGCCCTGCTCCCGACTTCGACGCCGGGACGGTCCTGCTCGGGCGCGGCCCGAGACGCGCTTTCGACGTTCGGGAGCCACGCTGCGAGCAGGCCGATCGCCGGCAGGAACGAGCAGAGGAGGAATACGAACTCGATGCTCGTCGCGTCCGCGAGCCGTCCCAATGCGGCCGCGCCGATCCCCCCGAGGCCGAACGCGAGACCGAAGAACATCCCCGCAACCGTGCCGACGCGGGCCGGCATCAGCTCCTGGCCGTACACGACGATCGCGGGGAACGCGGACGCGAGGATCAGGCCGATCGGTACGCTCAACACCGCCGTCCAGACGAGGTCGACGTGCGGCAGCGCAACCGTGAACGGCAGCACGCCGAGGATCGACCCCCAGATGACGGGCTTGCGGCCGAAGCGGTCGCCGATCGAGCCGCCCGCGACGGTGCCGACCGCGACCGCACCGAGGAACACGAACAGGTAGAGCTGCGCGGTCTGCACCGAGACGCCGAAGCGCTCGATCAGATAGAACGTGTAGTAGCTCGACATGCTCGCCGTATAGAAGAACTTCGAGAAGATCAGCGCGACCAGCACCGCGAGCGCCCCGACGACGCGGCCGCGCGGCAGCGGCGCCGCGGTGCGCTGCCTTCGCTTCTGCGTGAGCCGTGCGAGGCCGTGCCGGGCGTACCAGCGCCCGACGAAGGTCAGGAGCACGATCGCGGTCACGGCAGCGAGCGAAAACCCGGCGAGGCTCCCCTGCCCCCTCGGCAGCACGATGAACGCCGCGAGCAGCGGCCCGATCGCGGAGCCGAGGTTTCCGCCGACCTGGAACACCGCCTGCGCAAAGCCGGGACGCGGCCCCGCCGCCATGCGCGCGACACGCGACGATTCGGGATGCAGCACCGCGGAGCCGCTCCCGATGAGCCCGGCGGCGAGGAGCAGCGTGCCGAAGCTGCCCGCCCGCGACAGGAGCAAGAGGCCCACGAGCGTGAAGCTCATGCCTATCGCGAGCGAATACGGCTTCGGCTTCTGATCGGTGTAGTACCCGATGGCGGGCTGCAGAAGCGAGGCCGTGAACTGGAACGTGAACGTCAGAAGACCGACCTGGGCGAACGTCAGGCCGTAGTTGTCTTTCAGGATCGGATAAATCGCCGGCAGCAGCGACTGCATCATGTCGTTCAGGAAATGACAGATGCTGATCGCCGCGAGGACCGCATACGCGGTCGTCACGGCGCGATCGCCGTGCTCGTCGCGGGTCGTGCTCATAGCAGGGTCCGGGGAGAAGGCTTCCTTGCCGGTCGAAGCGTAGCAGACGCGGACCGCTTTCGGTACGTCCGTGGCACATCAATTGCAACGCGCAGCACCTATTGATGGCACGAAACGGAGCGGCGCGGCCCCGTCGCCCGCGCCGCCGAACGAAACCGCTACGGCGCGCCTCCGCGCGGCCGCGACAAGAGGAGCCTTCCGATGAGTTTCAATCCGCTGCAAGAGAAAGGGATCCCCCTCGACGATCAGCTGCGCAACTGGCGTGAATTGAACGTCGAGCCGTACAAGAAAGACCAGGTGCATCCGTTCAGCCGGGCGCGCGGCATTCTGATGAACGGTATCGAGGTCGAGGCGGTGATGTTCTCCCACCAGATGCATCGCAACACGCTCGACTCGGACCTCCGCAAGAAGCTCGCGATGCTGCGGCGCATCGAGCAGCAGCAGCAGAAGGCGATCAACTGGCTGATCCCGGGCGACGAGAGCACGATCGAGGTGACCTTGGGGTACGAGCAGCTCGCCGTCGAGCTCACCGCATGGCTCGCGCGGCACGAGCCCGATCCGTATCTCAAGCAGATATACGATTTCGCGCTCCTCGAGGACTTCGATCACCTGTACCGGTATGCGAACCTCTATCAGATGATCGAAGGCAAGAAGGCCGACGCGATCTGCGGCGAGCTCACGGAGATCATGCCGGGCCGGCCGACGATCTTCGAGCATCGTCACCCGCACGACGAGATCAGGAGACCGATGACCGCGCCGGCGTCCGAGCCGCAATCGGTGCTGAACGCGCTGACGATCGTCGCCGCGGAGCAGCAGACGATGAACTTCTACATGACGATCGGCAACCGCTACCAGGAGCCGCTCGCGCGCGCGACTTACGCCGAGATCGGCATGATCGAGGAGCAGCACGTCACGCACTACGGATCGATGCTCGATCCCGCGGCGAGCTGGCTCGAGAACCTCGTGATGCATCAGTGGCACGAGTGCTGGATGTACTGGTCGATGATGCAGGACGAGCCGGACCCGAAGGTGCGCGCGATTTACGAGCTCCACTGCAACATGGAGATCGAGCACCTCCGGATCGCATGCGAGCTGATGAAGAGCATCGAGAAGCGCGACCCGGAAAGCGTCCTGCCGATGAACGGCTTCGACGCGTCGCTCAAGCTCGAATCGAACAAGGCATACGTGCGCGACGTGCTCGCGACGCAGATCGACCTGACGTCGAAGAGCTCGGACTTCGTGCCCGTTTCGACGCTGCCTGCCGACGACCCGTACTTCGAGTATCAGCGGCGCGTCAACGACCAGTGGGTGCCGACGGAAGAGGTCATCCGGCAGAACAGCGAGAAGAACGGCCGCGAGTACCGGCTCGAGACCGAGGGCCCGCATCCGGTGCCGGGCCTGCGCGGCGCACCGAGCGAGCGGAACGGCGCGTCCACGGACTACGCGCGCTGCGTCGTCCATAAGCACGCGGCCTGATGGAGGGCAGTCGGATGAGGACGATGATCGCAGACCGCGGCATGGGCGAGCCGATCTCGCTCGGCGCCGCGCTCGCGTCCGGCAAGAAGACGCCGCCGGACGTGCTGAACCTGCTGATGGACGATCACCGGGTCGTGCTCGGCTGGTTCGGCTGGTACGAGCAGGCGAGCGACCCGAAGGTCAAGGAGAAGGTGGCCGACAAGATCTTCAAGGCTCTCCGCGCGCACATGGCCGGCGAGGAAGAGATCTTCTATCCGGAGGCGGCGCGTGCAATCGGCGACGACGAGCTCGTGAACCGGGCGCTGCAGGAGCACAAGGCGGCGCGGGGGCTGATGGAGAAGCTCGAGTCGACCCGTATCGCCGACGGCACTCACGCGGACCTGATGCGCGAGCTCAGGGCCGAGATCGAGGCGCACGTCGACGAGGAGGAGAACGAGCTTTTCCCGAAGGTGCGCGACAGCGGCCTGGAGCGGTTCGAGATCGGCGGGGCACTCGCCGCACGGCGCGTCGCCCACCTGCTCGAGCAGCTCGCGCCGGCCAGGCCTGCGCGCGGCCGGCGCGCATCCCAACCGATCAAGGAATACCCCGTCATGCAGATTTCAGAGGACGTTGCCCGCAAGTATTTCGTCACGGGCCTGAAGAACGCGCATGCCGCCGCGAAGAACGGACGGACGATGGTCGACAAGCAGATCGGCAGGCTCAAGCACTATCCGCGGCTCAAGGACCGGCTCCAGGCGCACTTGAAGGAGAAGGACGCCCAGCTCGAGCGCCTCGAAGGCCTGCTCGAGGCGCAAGGCGAAAGCCCGTCGGCGATCAAGGATACGGCGATGACGCTCGCGGCCAACCTGAGCACCGCCGCGAACGCGGCGACGAGCGACGAGGTGCTGAAGAACAGCTTCGCGATGCTCGGTCTCGCGAAGGCCGAGGCCGCCGCGTACGAATCGCTGATCCTGTTCGGCCAGGCCGCCGGGCTCGACGCCAAATCGCTTCGGCCGCTGCAGCAGTGCCTGAGCGAGGAGCGCGGCATGGCGGCGTTCATCGAGGAGAATCTGCGCGGAACGGGCATGGGTTTCCTGCAGCTCGAAAGCCAGGGGACGAACGCCTCGCGCTGACGGCCGCGCCGCGGCGGCGACGTGCGGCTCGCTTGCCAGGCGGCTCCGAGCGCGTCCGCCTGCCCCGGCCCCCCGTGTCCGCCTGCTCGCGGACGCCGCGCAGTGCGCCAATGCGCGCGTGGACAGCGCATTCGCGATGTCGCCTCGCGCCGCGAGCCGCCGCTCGTCGGGACGTCGCGGCGGCGCGACAAAGCATCGCTCGCCTGCCGACGCCGCGCCTGTCGGGGCTCCCCTGAATGTCGACGCGCGGCACTGTATCTGTCTGAATTTTTCAGTAGATTCCGCTCCTCGACCGGCGGGCGGCTCGGACTGCACTGTAGAATGGCCCCAACCGGTTGCGGCTGAATCGGAGGGCCGACAACTCATGTTTCGATTTGCCATCTGCAAGGAAGCGCCGATGGGCTTCTTGCGTCTCGCTTTGCACGAAAACCCGCGGTTTCGTTCGTGCGCGGGAAAGGCAGTGCCGTCCCTATGAAACGCCGCAGCCGGAACGCCGTGTGCGTTCTCGCAACTTTGCTCGTCGCATCGTGCGGCGGCGGCGGAAACGACTTCCGCCCGGGCGGTTGGAACCGCAACCAGAATCGCATTCCGGCGGTCGAGGCCGTCGAGGTCGTGCTCGGCTCGTTGCCGCTCGAGGAGCGCCTCGCGGGATCCGTGCGCGCCCGCAATCAGGTCGAGATTTACGCCGAGGTCTCGGGGCAGATCGTCGAGGTGCTCGCGAACGACGGCGACCGCGTCGAGGCGGGCGACCCGCTCGTCCGGCTCCGCGACGTCGACTACCGCGAGCGGCTGCGGCAGGCGGAGTCGGGCCTCGCGGTCGCCCGCGCCCGTGTGCAGCAGGCCGAGGCGAACCTGACGCGCGTGCAGGCGAACCTGCGCCGCATCGAGGCGATGGCCGAACGCAACCTCACGAGCGTCGCGGACCTCGAGGCCGCACGCGCCGACTTCCTGTCCGCCGAAGCCGATCTCGCGCTGATGCGCGCGCAGCTCGAGCAAGCGGAGTCGCTCGTCGCGGAACGCGCCGAGGAGCTCGCGCATACGGTCGTGCGCGCGCCGGTCTCGGGCGTCGTCGGCGGCCGCAACGCCGAGGTCGGTCAGATCGCCTCGGGCAACACGCCGCTCTTCGTGATCGGCGACCCGTCGGACATGATCGTCGAGGTCACGCTGACGCAGCGCATGCTCGGGTACATCCGTCCGGGCACGTCCGCGACGATCGTCAACGACGCCGCGCCCGAGCAGGTCATCGAGGCCGCGATCACGCGCATCTCGCCGTTCCTCCATCCCGTGACCCGGACGACGACGGCCGAGATCGAGGTCGGGCGGCCGCACGAGCTGCTGCGCCCGGGCATGTTCGTCGTCGTGAACGTGCTGTACGGCGAGACGGAGCTCGCGCCGCTGATCCCGAACAGCGCGATCTACCGCAACCCGCGCGACGGCCGCACCGGCGTCTACGCCGCGTCCCTCCGGGACGCCGCGCCCGACCGCGAGGTCACCGACGAGTCGTCGCCGCAGGCCGGCGGTCCGCTGCAGCCGGTCGGCCCGGTGCCGATCCGCTTCGTGCCGATCGAGATCATCGCTCGCGGGCGGCTCTCGTCGGCCGTGCGCGGCGTCGAGCCCGGAGACTGGGTCGTCACGCTCGGCCACCACCTGCTCGAAGGCAACGAGTCCGGCCAGGCCCTGATCCAGCCGACTCCGTGGGAACACATCATGCGTCTGCAGCAGATGCAGACCCGCGACCTGCTCGATCTCATCCGCCGGCGCCAGGAGGCGCTGACGAGCGGAGCGGCAGTCGAGTCCTTGAACTGAGGCGCCGACATGGCCCTTGCTTCCGTATCCGTCCACCGTCCGATCGCGACGACGATGGTGTTCCTCATCGTCATCACGCTCGGCATGATCAGCTTCCGCTTCCTGCCGGTCGACCTGCTTCCGCCGATCGAATTCCCGCAGCTCGGCATTCGCGTGAGCTACCCGAACGTCGGCCCCGAGGAGGTCGAGCTGATCATCACGGAGCGGATCGAGAACGCCGTCGCGAGCGTTCCGAACCTCGAGCAGATCAGCTCGCGGTCGAGCGAGGGCTTCTCCGAGGTGGAGCTCCGTTTCGCTCAGGGCACGAACCTCGACTCGGCCGCGAACGACGTGCGCGCCGCGCTCGACCGCGTCCGTCAGGCGCTGCCGCCGGAGGCCGACGCGCCCGAGATCCGTAAGTTCGATCCGAACCAGCAGCCGATCGTCGTCCTCGGCGCCCGCTCGACGCTGCCGCTCGAGGACCTGACGCAGATCCTCGAGCAAGACCTGATCCGCAACTTCCAGCAGATCCCCGGCGTCGGGTCGGTCGAGGTCTGGGGCGGCGTGTACCGGGAGATCAACGTCGACCTGATCCGTGACCGGCTCATCGCGATGGAGCTCACGGCCGCCGACGTCGTCAACGCGATCTCTCGCGAGAACGTGACGATGCCGGGCGGTAACGTCCGCGAGGGGCTCAAGGACCTCTATGTCCGCACGCTCGGCGAGTACGCGAGCGTCGACGAGGTCGCGAACACGGTCGTCGCGGTCGTCGACGGCACGCCGATCCGAGTCCGCGACGTCGCGGACGTGCAGCTCGCGTTCCGCGACATCGGCCGCTACGTCGAGATGGGCGGCATCCCGACGATTCGGATGGGCATCCGCAAGCAGACGGGCGCGAACACGGTCGCCGTCGCCGAGGCGATCCGTGCCGAGATGCAGCGGATCAACAGCTTCCGCGACGACCTGGAGCTGCAGGTCATTACCGATCAGAGCACGTTCATCCAGAGCTCGATCGACAACGTGCGGAACTCCGCGATCTGGGGCGGAATCCTCTCCGTCATCATCCTGTTCGCGTTCCTGCGCAACAAGTCGGCGACGCTGATCATCGCCGTCTCGATCCCGATCTCGATCATCGCGACCTTCGGGCTCGTCTATTTCGGCGGTCTTACGCTGAATCAGATGAGCTTTGGCGGCATCGCGCTCGGCGTCGGCATGATCGTCGACAACTCGATCGTCGTGCTCGAGAACATCGTGAGGCAGCGGCAGAACGGCTTCGCGCGGATGCAGAGCGCGCTGATCGGCGCGAAGCAGGTCACGGGCGCGATCATCGCGTCGACCCTGACGACGTGCGTGATCTTTCTGCCGGTCAACTTCATGCGCACGACGACCGGCATGCTGTTCCAGGAGCTCGCGATCGTCGTCGCGTTCGCCCTCTTCTGCTCGCTGCTGATCGCGATGACGCTCGTGCCGATGCTCGCGAGCCGGTTCCTGACGGTTCGGCCGGACGCCGATCGGAGTCGGCCGAGCCGCTTCGCGGCCCTGGAGCGCCGATACGCCGCCCTCGTCGGCCACGCGCTGAATCATCGGGCGCTCGTCGTCGGCGGAGCCGTCGCGCTCGTCGCGATCTCCGTCGCGCTGGTCCCGCTGATTCCGTTCGAGCTCGCGCCGCAGACCGACGGCGATCAGATTCAGGTCCGCATGCGGATGGATGACGGCACGAACATCGCGGTGATGTACGAGTACATCAAGGTGCTGGACCAGGCGGTGCGCGAGGTCGTGCCCCCGGACGAGGTCGTCTACATCACGAACGACACGCGCAACAACTTCGCGACGGTCGAGCTGTCGCTGAAGCCGCCGTCCGAGCGCAGGATACCGGCGATGGAGCTCGCGGATCGGATCCGCGCGCACGTCCAGAACACGATTCCTGGTGCGGACATCCAGGTCTCGGCGGAAACCGGTCTCTGGATGCTGCGCATGATGTTCCGCCGCGGCGGCGGCAACCAGGGCGGCTCGTCGCTCGAGCTGCAGCTTCGGGGACACGATCTGCAAGTGGCCGAGGACGTCGTGCAGAGGATTTTGAACCGCCTCCAGACGGTCGAGGGCGTCGTCGACGTCGATGCGAGCAACCGCGACCGCCAGCCGCAGCAGCAGATCAGGTTCGACCGCGAGCGGATGGCCGACCTGGGGTTGACCGTGCAGGACGTTGCGACGGCGATCCAGACGAGCGTCGGCGGACGCCGGGCCGGCGTGTACCGGATCGGCGGCGAGGAGATCGACATCAACGTGCGGCTCAGGCCCGAGGACCGGCTGAGCGTCGTCGACCTCGACAACATCTCGGTGCGGACGTCCGAAGGCATCCTGCCGATCTCCGCGCTCGTGACGCAGGAGATGGGCCGCGCGCCGGCGACGATCAACCGCATCGACGGTCAACGGATCAGCTACATCTACGCGAACCTCGAGGCAGGCGTGCCGCTCGGCGTCGCCGTCGAGCGCGTCCGCGAGGCGCTGCGCGACGTGCAGATGCCGACCGGCTTCAGCATTTATTTCGGCGGCGAGTACGAGGAGCAGCAGCGCGCGCAGCGCGACTTCCTGCTCGCGATCCTGATGGCGGTCGCGCTGATCTACATGGTCATGGCCGCGCAGTTCGAGCGCTTCATCGATCCGCTGATCGTGATGTGCAGCGTGCCGGTCGCGATCATCGGCGTCGTGCCGACGATGCTCCTGACCGGCACGACGCTGAACCTGCAGAGCATGATGGGCCTCGTGATGCTCGTCGGCATCGTCGTCAACAACGCCATCGTGCTCGTCGATTACATCAACCTGCTGCGGCGCGAGCAGAACATGAGCGTTCGCGACGCGGTCGTCGAGGCCGGGCGGCTGCGTCTGCGGCCGATACTGATGACGACGTCGACGACGGTCCTGGGCCTCATGCCGCTCGCGCTCGGCATCGGCACCGGCGCGGAGCTCCAGGCAGCCCTCGCGCGCGTCGTAATCGGCGGCCTCGCCGCATCGACGCTGGTGACGCTCCTGCTAATCCCGGTGGTCTATCTGTCCGTCTCGAACGGCATCGAGCGCCTCCGGGCCCGGCTCGGCTGGGCCGACGAGGCGCACGAAGGCCGGCTGTCCGTCCAGGCCGGCTGACGACGGCTCCCCGCGAAGGGCGGCGTTGCTTCGCCCTTCGCGGCCGCGAACGCGCCCCGCCCGGTCGCCGATTCCGGTTATGATTCGGGCGTTCACGCGACGCGCCAGGGAGACACCGTCATGAGTCACGTCCGTATTCCGCTCGCCGCAGCCGCCGCGTCCGCGCTGCTCGCGGCCGGAGTCACACTCGCGCCGCCGGCCGACGCGCAGTCGAGCGCCCGCGGCACAGGCTCGACGACGTCCGGCGCCCCGGAGCTGAACCTGACTTACGAGCGCTTCACGCTCGACAACGGGCTCCGCGTCATCGTTCACGAGGATCGGAAGGCGCCGGTCGTCGCGGTCAGCATCTGGTACCACGTCGGCTCGAAGAACGAGCCCGAGGGCAAAACCGGCTTCGCGCATCTGTTCGAGCACCTGATGTTCAACGGCACGGAGCACTACGACGGCGAGTGGTTCGTGCCGATGCAGCAGGTCGGCGCGACCGACATGAACGGCACGACGTGGCTCGACCGCACGAACTATTTCCAGACGGTGCCGACCCCTGCCCTCGATCTCGCGCTGTGGATGGAATCGGACCGGATGGGGCATCTCCTCGGCGCCGTGACGCAGGAGAAGCTCGACAACCAGCGCGGCGTCGTGCAGAACGAGAAGCGGCAGGGTGATAACGAGCCGTACGGCCGCGTGAACTACGCGCTCTACGAAGGGCTCTTCCCGCCCGGCCACCCGTATCGTCATCCGACGATCGGCTCGATGGAGGACCTCGACGCCGCGACGCTGGAGGACGTCCAGCAGTGGTTCCGTGACTACTACGGTCCGAACAACGCGGTGCTCGTCCTCGCCGGCGACATCGACGTCGCGACGGCACGGGAGAAGGTCGAGAAGTACTTCGGCGACATTCCGGCGGGACCGGAGGTCGACCGATTCGAGACCTGGGTACCAAAACGGCTTTCGAACACGCGCCAGATCCAATACGACGAAGTCCCCGCGGTGCTCGTGAACCGCGCGTGGGTCGTGCCGCCGCGCACGACACGTGACCGTGCCCTCCTCGATCTCGCCGCCGCGGTGCTCGGCCAGGGCCGCAACTCGCGCCTCTACGTCGATCTCGTCTACGAGAAACAGGTCGCGACGCAAATCAACGTCGGCGTCTCGCCGTTCGAGCTCGCGAGCGTGTTCGACCTCGCGATCGTGCTGAACCCCGGCCAGCCGGCCGAGGTCGGCAGCGAGGCGATCGATCGCATCATGGCGGAATTCCTCGCGAACGGACCGACCGCGGAAGAGCTCGAGCGCGTCGTCGCGAGCATCAACGCGAGCATCGTCCGCGGGCTCGAGCGCGTCGGCGGCTTTAGCGGCAAGGCGACCGTGCTCGCCGAGGGCGAGCTCTACGCCGGCGATCCGCTGTTCGTGAAGACGTATCTCGAATGGATCAACTCGGCGACGCCGGCGGACGTGCTGAACGCCGCACGGCAGTGGCTCGGCGACGGCTGGCATCAGGTCGACGTCGTGCCGGCCGGCCGCTATTCGTCGTCGTCCGAAGGCGTGGACCGCTCGACCGGCCTGCCGGAGATCCCGACCGATATGCCGTCGCTCACGTTCCCCGAGATCCACACGGGGACGCTCAGCAACGGCATCGAGGTCGTGCTCGCCGAGCGGCACGAGCTGCCGATCGTCGAGATCTCGATCCAGTTCGACGCGGGCTTCGCCGCCGACGCGGGCGGCAAGCTCGGCGTCGCGTCGTTCGCGATGTCGATGCTCGATACCGGCACGCGGACGCGGAGCGCGCTCGAGATCTCCGACGAGGCCGCGCGCCTGGGCGCCCAGATCTCGGCAGGATCGAACCTCGACGCGTCGTCGGTCACGCTGTCGGCGCTCAAAACGCAGCTCGAGCCGTCGATCGCGTTGTGGGCCGACCTGATCCTGAA
>Ga0079224_100004678_pt1 | contig 17793 bp, 16 predicted proteins | sample Stecom2015_FD_80414 | JGI IMG/M metagenome (GOLD analysis project Ga0079224, IMG submission 80414) | Agricultural soil microbial communities from Utah to study Nitrogen management - Steer compost 2015 | ecosystem: Environmental > Terrestrial > Soil > Agricultural land | place: USA: Utah...
GTTGTGTATCGTGTCACACTAACGGACGGAACCGTCCAGTTAGTCGACAATCCCGCGCGCTGGCCTTCTGCAGGCAAGATTCAGAAAGCCGAGGAACCTTTCGTCAAGGCTACCATCATTACGCCCAATGACTATGTAGGTGCCTGTATGGAGCTCTGCAACGATCGTAGAGGCGTCTTCATCACGATGGAATACAGTCGGGTGGATCGGGTCATCCTGAGTTATGAATTGCCGCTTGCCGAGATTCTAATGGATTTCTTCGATACTCTCAAAAGCCGTACTCGTGGCTATGCTTCCTTTGACTACGAACTGATCGGCTACCGTGAGAGCGAGCTGGTGAAAATGGATATCCGCATCAACCAGGAACCGGTTGACGCCTTGAGTTTCATCACACACCGCGACGGAGCGTATCAACGAGGAAAGGCTCTGGTAGGAAAACTAAAAGAAGTACTCCCCAGACAACTTTTTGACATTCGAATCCAGGCCGCCATCGGTTCAAAAGTGATAGCGGCAGAAAGCATCCGGGCGATTCGCAAGAACGTTCTGGCAAAATGTTACGGGGGAGACGTCACACGCAAACGGAAGCTTCTGGAACGCCAAAAAGAGGGTAAGAAGCGTATGAAAAACGTCGGCAGTGTCGAAATCCCTCAGGAAGCATTTCTCAGTGTCTTGAAGGTGGGCAACGAATGAAGGAGCGTCCCCGGCCTGACTCCGATCCTTCCTGTGCGGCACTCGGCCTGTACGTGCACATCCCTTTCTGTGTGCGAAAGTGCCACTATTGTGACTTCAATTCCGGACCGGCCGATTCCGAAATTCGGAATCGCTATCTTGAGGCTCTGCTCAATGAAATCAGGAATTCTCCCTGGCGAGGCTATCGAGCAACAAGCCTCTTTTTGGGGGGAGGAACACCCTCCGAGCTTGCTCCTGTTGAACTCGAGAAACTACTCGAAACGGTTGGTTCCTCCTTCCGTTTGGAAGACGACGCGGAGTGCACAATTGAATGCAACCCGGGCACCGTCGATCAACCGTACTTTCACAGGATGCGACGGGCAGGACTGAATCGTATCAGTCTCGGTGTGCAGACTTTTGATGACACCAAATTGAGGTTACTGGGGCGAATACATGATTCCACTCAAGCACGTCAGGCTTGCGCTGACGCACGGCGTGCGGGCTTCACGAACGTTAGCATGGATCTGATCTTTTCCCTCCCGGGCCAGACGCTAAAGGAATGGGAAGACGACCTGGAACAAGCTCTGCGAATGGAGCCGGATCATTTATCTCTCTACCACCTTACTCTAGAACCTGGCACCAACTTTTGGCGCTGGCAGTATTCTCTCGAGATGCCCGATGAAGAGACGGGAGCGGCGATGTACGAACATGCTATTGAGCGGTGCGAAGAGACGGGATTCGAACAGTACGAGATCTCTAACTTTGCGCGTCCTGGCTTTCGAAGTCGTCACAACTCGATGTATTGGCGAAACGAGCCCTTTTTAGGGTTTGGGGTTAGTGCGGCATCCTTCTATGGGGGGGTGCGCTGGAGCAACACGGCGAACTGGTCCCGATATATCGAAGGCAGCCAGGCAGGCACGATTCCCCTGTCGAGTTGTGAGGTACTACCCGGGGCTCAGGCCCTCGCGGAAGAGATCATGCTTCGACTGCGAACCCGGGAAGGATTCTCATTGTCATTGCTTTCTAAGCGTTATCAAGAAGATGTCGAGTCCCTCTTCAAGGAGCCTATTCAACTTCTGACTCACCATGGGTTACTGGTTCGAGAGCATGATTCCATACGTCTTACGCGTAGAGGCCTTCTACTGGCCAATGAAGTATGTGGTGAATTTCTCCGAGCCGCCCCGTCTAGATGATGACTTGCAGAATTCGCAAACGCGCGGTAGTCTCAATCAATCTTCGTCGACGGGCCCGCTCCGGTTGTAGTATCGATAGAAAGATCGATGGATACCTTTTATCTAAAATGGCTCGATCCTGCTCACGGCGAACAGCTTTGTCCTTTGTCCGATCGTCAGATTGTGCTTGGTCGCCGTTCCGATTGCGAGATCGTCTTCAGGGATCCCTATGTATCCAGGCGCCACGCGAGAATCGTTCCCACCGAAACCGGCTATCGGCTTGAAGATCTGAACAGTACTCACGGTACGTACGTGGGCGGGAAGAGGGTCTTTATACATGAACTGCAAAGTGGAGATTTGATTCAGATCGGAACGACCCAGTCCCAGTTGCTGTTTTTTCGCGGTGACCCATCAGCCCAAGAAAACCGGATCCCGGAAGAAGGGCAAGTGGCCAAAGATTCGCTGCTCAGCCTGACCTCGGTTCTACCACCGACAGCTACCGGCTATTCAGACCTGGAAAAGCTCTCCTATCTGCTTGACTTTCAATACAACTGGGGCAAGAGCTTTTCGGTTGAAAGCACATTTCGCCAGATACTGGACTCAGCACTAAAGGTGAGCGGAGCGGAGCGCGGTTTCATTCTCTTACGAGAGGGTGACGAGTTTCGCTATATGGCCGGACTCACTTCGGACGGCACACTACTTTCTGAGTCGGAGTTTCAGACCTCCCGCAGTCTTGTTCAAAAGGCCTGTAATGAAGGGGTTCCGGTGTTCATGACGGAGGGGATAGATCAGGAATTTGCCAGCCAGCAAAGCATCGTGTCTATGCAACTGAGAGCTGTCGCCTGCATGCCGTTGCGCTGGATGTCTCCACAGTCAGAAGACCAACTCGTGCGTGGAATCCTTTACCTGGACAGCACCCGGAGCATGCATGCCCTTTCGGGACTCGATCAAAAAATTCTCAGTCGTCTCGCGATCGAGGCCGCAGGTGCATTCGAGCGGCTGGAGATGATCCGCACTCTGGAGGAACGGAAGGTTTTTGAGAAGGAACTGGCCCTAGCTCGCGAGACTCAACGTTCGCTTCTCCCTCAGAAATTACCTCAGGTCCGAGGATACACGATTACTGCATTCAGTCAGCCGACACACCACGTCGGTGGAGATTTTTACGACTTCCCACTCCATCGAAGTCTTGCTCTTACCGCAGTGGTCGCGGACGTTTCGGGAAAGGGGATATCGGCCGCTCTTTTAAGTTCTCTCATTCAGGGTGCCCTCGAGACCGAGTGTCGCGCTGGAGCAACATTGGATCAAGCCTTCGACCGAGTCAACGAATACATTTGTCAGAAAACCCAGCCGAATCGCTTTGTCACCCTCTTTGCCATCGGAGTGGCACTTGATGGACAGGGAGAGTATGTGAGCGCCGGGCACAATCCCGCGTATCTTTTCCGTGCGTCCACCCAGTCGGTGGAAGTGCTCGAGCCGACAGGCATCATTCTGGGGGCTTTCGAACAGGCCAGCTATGAGTCGTTCCCCATTACAATTGGCTCTGGAGACGTTTTGTTGATTTACTCAGACGGGCTGACGGAGGCAATGGACCCGGCAGGTGAAATGTTCGGAGAGGGACGACTGGAGGAAATCGTCCGGGCTAAGGCAACAATGGGTGCCCAGATTTTGAAGGAGACCATTCTCGACGCTCTTAACAATTTCACCAAGGGCGTCTCCCAGACTGACGACGTGACTTTCGTGATTGTCGAGAAACACTGAAGACGATGCCGGTGCCGTCAGTCACGGGAGACCGTCTCAAATTGGTTCGATCCGGAGATTAATCCTCCAGATATTGCTGCGCCGCTTTCTTGTCGAATTCGGCTAGAAAACCGATAAACTCGCGACGGTGGGCTTCTTCATCGGCCATCAAGTCGATGCACAGATCCTGAGTCGCATAATCGACGCCGTCACACAGCTCGATGATCTTTCGATACTGGGCAATGGCCTCTTCCTCTGCTTCAATCACTCCCCGGATCACGGTTTGGAGATCGGTTGTGTCCTGTGGCGGTTGAAGCGAGGTCTGCCTTGCTCTAAATTCCTGGCTTCCTGGCACAATTCCGCCAAGAACATTGATGCGCTCGGCCAGTTGTCGTGCATGCCCGAGTTCTTCCTCAACATCCGCACCAAGTGAGTCCTTAATCTCGTGTGCCCTTACTCCATCCAAATTGACCGAGTTGGCAAGATAATTCTGCACCGTTTCAATCTCCATCCAGTATGACTGGATCAATTCCTGGATAATCTCCTTGCTGACGCTGATGCTTTCCTTAACGGTCGCCATATTGATCACCTCCATAGATGAATAGTTGATTGCCTGACTTTAAGAACAGTCTAACCGAGCTGTAGGACAATATCCAGGAAGATTTAAAGGATTGAAAGTGCAAGATTTTTTCGTGAGTAGGGCCGGATAGAACGACTCAATCTTCGGTTAGGTAACCGGCGATTCGAGAAGCTGAATCGTACCTCGAGTGGCGTCGATTTCGGCCATTGCGCCCTGAGGCAGAGTGAACTTCTGGGGAATGTGACCAATCATGGCGCCGCTCCACGCCGGTACTCCAAGGGGACGGATATGATCGTCAAAGAGCTGCTCCATCGTCAGTGAACCGTACCCCTGCCCAGGGCCGCAATCGGTGCACTTCCCGAAGATGACGCCGGCCACGCGGTCTAGGATGCCAGAGAGCTGTAATTGCGTGAGCATTCGATCAATCCGATAGATCTCCTCTCCAACATCTTCCAGGAACAGGATGGCACCGTCAAAGGACGGAAGGTAGTCGCTTCCAATCATGGCTGTCAGCACCGTTAGATTGCCTCCCAGTAATCGCCCCTTCGCCTTGCCGGGTGTTATGGTCTGGACTCGATCGCTGACCTGAGTCAGATTGTTACCTACATAGCGTGGATTCTGCAGAGTCACCTGCTTTCCTTCGATGACGACCTGCTTGAAGTGATCGACAGTAAATCGATTCCAGGGTCCCAACCCGACCGGGCCATGGAAGGTCAACAGTCCAGTCCGCGCATGCACCGCAAGCAAAAGAGCAGTCACGTCGCTGTAGCCGAGCAAGACCTTGGGTCGAGTGCGAATCACGTCGTAGTCCACCAGGGGAAGGATCCGAGCACATCCCCATCCGCCCCGTACTGCAATCAGGCCCGCTACTTCTGGATCAGCAAACTGTTCATTAACATCCGCTGCGCGATCCTGATCGGTTCCGGCTAGATAGCCATAGCGGTCAAGCAGATGAGCCGCTCGCCGCACACGGAAGCCAAGGGCCTGTAAGCTTTCCTCGACAATCTCGATGTCCATCCTCAGCGCCGTTGCACCGGCAGGATTGATTAAAGCCAGCAAGTCGCCTGACTTGAGGCGAGGCGGTTTCAAGATCGCCTGTTCCCCTCCTTGCAGTGGTGCTGCTTCCGTACTGTGGCCCACAGCCAGACCGAGAGCGGCCATCGTACCGGCCGTGCAGAAGTCACGACGCTTCATCTTCCTCAAGGCATTCCTCTCAAGCTCGATTTCTCTGGCTCAATAATTCTCTTGAATATACCAGCTTCAAGAGGCAAATGAACCTCTTTGAGGTGAAGGGCCCGGAATAGGATTCAATCTCGAATGACTCTTATCGAAGAGCTCGGCGGGCTTCCTGAAATGACCTGGAATCCCGAGAAAGCTGCCCGTCCGACGCAGACAGCATTTGTCTTACGTTCTGACGGCGCTCGGCAGGATTTGGGTGGGTGGCGAAGAACTCCTGGACCGCACTCGGGCGTTTCTCGCGAAGTCCTTCAAGTTTCTCGAACAAAGTAATCATGCCGTTTGGATTGATTCGCGCCCGTCTGAGTATCTGGACCCCTTCCCGATCCGCTTCTCGCTCTGCGTCTCGGCTGAATTTCGAAAAAACTCCCTGGGCAAACAATTGAGCCCCGAGTGCTCCCAGATCTTCACCCACACTTCTTTGCCTCCCGAAGATCATGTCAAGTATGCCAAGCCCCAGACCTATGGTCTGAGCTTTTTTCATTTGATCGACATGGTGGCGTTCGCTTACGTGAGCAATTTCGTGAGCCAGAACCCCGGCCAGTTCACTTTCATTTTCGGTCAGCGACATGAGGCCTCGAAACACGTAGATGTAGCCACCCGGCAGGGCAAACGCATTGACTTCATCCTGGTCGATGAGGCGAAAATGATACCTAATATTGCGCCGATCACTGGCACGTACAAGCTTTTGCCCGAGCTGTTCTAGATATTGAGGTGCGGAACCCCTTCTGAGGATAGGGTATTGCTTTTCGACCTCTCGTGCCGCCGCCTGTCCGACTCTAACTTCTTCAGAATCGGAAACGGCCCGAAAAATCTGCGCATGAGCGGGACCCTGAGCTGTGGCAAGCAGCAAAATCAAAATCAGGGCGTATCTGCTCAGTTGTTCTCTAACCCAGATCATCGGATCCTCCGTTTACCTCTTCCTGCTCTTTAAGATGCATCGCGGGCAAAATCGGATCGAAAAGGCGGACAAACGAGGCTTCAAAGGGCCTCGTTTGTCCAGGGAACTTATTGACCAGCCCAATAATTATCTGGATTCGTCAAGAACAGGAAGGGTGACAGCTTCGCTGAGGGTAAAGGCGAGGCGTGCCTCCGGCCCGAACTCCACTTCTTTGCCTTTGGTTGCGAGAACGTATCCGGTGCCGGCTCCGCCTCCAAGACCGGCACCAATTGCGGCACCTTTCTTGCCTCCCGTGATGGCTCCGATCACTGTACCAGCAGCTGCGCTGCCGGCAATGACCGCCGCGTCTTTCTTCTTAGTGTCCTGGGCCTCAATGGTCAACGGATGGGTCTCGAGGGAGTAGTGCTCCCCATCAACCATGATCGATTTCAGGGCCAGAGACATGACCGCTCGCCCCTTGACTCGATTGGAATCGTCGACTGTCGGAAGGACACCCGTGACAGCCGACCCGGCCGGTGCCAGAAGTTTCCCATTCATGACCAGGTCACTGGCTAAGCGAGCCGTAAACTCATCCCCCGGGTGATTGGAGGCGGTACCAATCGCATGATCCAGGCGGACCTCGAGTTCGGTTCCAGCGGGTACAGTTTCTTCAGCCTGTGTGAAGGTCTCAGTCAACTTCTCAATGAAGCCTTCTTTTGTTTGATTCGAACGATCGGCCTCTTCACTGAGATTCTTTTTCTCTTGAGTCGGGCTATCGGCCTCTTCAATCAGGTTCTCTTCCGTCTGATTCGAATTATCGGTCTCTTCACTTGCGGACGTTTCTGGACTTCCGCAGGCGACAACAAACGATAGGAGCAGGCCCAAGATGGCCAACCAAAAAAAGTGTCGCGAGATTGTGCGTGCGCTCATAAGATCCTCCTCTTGTTTTCGTACGCCAACTGAGCCGTCTGATGACGGCACTCGGCCGAGAGAGCACAACCCATTCCATTCCGCTCATAGGAAAAGCATCCCCTTGCAGCCCAGTAACTTACGACTGACGGATGGATTCCCGGATTCTCTCTCTACAATTCTGAATCAGGGAAGAATTACCCGCTCGGCCCGGAGTACGAGAGAGTCGCTATGTATATCGTTATCAACGAGGGATACGAGCGGGAGCAGACAGCTGAAATCTGGGAACCTTCTCGTCGAGGTTGGCGACTTCCAGCAAGAAAATGGCCAGTACTACAGAAGCCTGCCGAAGGTCCTCCTCTACAACATGGTCGTAAAAGTCCATGTTGGAGTGATGGGTAAGCGTCCGATAAGAAAGGGGGTCTTGAATGAATTGGAAGCCAGGAAGTCCGGCACGGTGAAAGGAAAGATGGTCGGTTCCGCCGGTTGATCGTGGAGAAAGAGTCGTAACGCCATATTCTTGGAGCGACTCGACGATGGGTTGAAAGACTTCCCCCGCTTGAAGGTTTCCCTGCAAGAAGAGTCCTCGAATTTGGCCGGCTCCGTTATCTAGATTAAAATAGGCCGAGAAGTTCTGGTGACTTTCACGATTTCGTCCTTCTTCATTTTCATCGAGAAAATGGGACTGGACGTAAGCGCGAGAACCCAACAGGCCCTGCTCTTCACCACTCCAGAGTGCAAAACAAACGGTTCGCCGTGGTTTGGCACCGGCTGCCCTAAGAAGCCGAGCGGCTTCCATCACAGCCGCTACGCCCGCTGCATTATCTGACGTGCCGGTCGCTGCATGCCAGGAGTCCAGATGCGCACCGGCCATGACGACTTCATGGGCCAGCAGGGGGTCACTCCCCGGGATCTCTGCGATGACATTGTAAGCGAGTTGATCTTCCTCCAGAAAACGTGTCTGGACTTCCGCTTCCACCTGGACCTGGTCTCTCCAGTTCAGAATCCGCCACAGCAAACCGTAGTGTTCGGCGGCCAGCACAACCGAAGGCAACGTTTCAACAGACTCGGATCGCGGCGAGCCTCCCGCCCCTACGAAAAGCGTACCTCCGAATCCACCATAGTCCGGTTCAATCAGCAGAGACGCGCCTTCTTCCCGAATGAAGCGAATGACCTTCTCACGAAACTGCCTGAGGTTACGCAATTCCCTCTCTCGTCCGCGCCTTCGTGGCCGTCGCTCTTCAAGGTACAACAATTCATCGAGATCAGACTGCGACCATCGGTTGACCATCCCGGCTTCAGGAAGTGTGATCTCTGGTGGAGTGCCCAGCAGCACAATCCGATCTTCGAGGGTTCCCATATAGCGGGCAAAATCGGAATCGTCGTCGATGACGACGGCGATGGGTCGTGACCGGATCACTCCCTGAGTACCAGACGTCCAGGCCCGCACCTGCCCGATCAGGGGCAGGTAATAAGGCTCGACAAGTTCCAGCCTGAGCCGTGTCAGTTCCCAACCGCGTCCAAAGTGTCCCCAGGGCTCCAAACGGCTGCTCTGCAGTCCCCACGATTCGAAACGTTCGCGAGCCCACTGATTGGCCAGAGAAAGGCCGGTTGAGCCAGTCAACCGGGGGCCAACTGCATCGGTCAGGTAACTGAGCAATTCCATTACCCGCGAGTCCTCTCGGGCAGCTTTCCCGATCAACTCCCGAACGACAGCCGGGTCACTGTTCCGCTGCCGGTCAACCTCTTCCGCAGCGACGGGCACCAACAGCATTGACAATATCCAGACAGATACCACCCAGCGGCGGAAAGTACCTAACACTTGTTTGTTCTGCATTGGCTCGCCTCGAGTTGAGCTCCACCTCTTCCTGGAGTCAGTCCACGGCATTCCAGTTATCCGGGTGAAACGCAGTCAAGATACCTGTAAGTAATAGTCTATTCTTGAACGGCGGACCGACTTTTGCCAAGCCCAAGATCCTTTCAGCACACGATTAGATACAATCTTAAATTTCAATCCAATCCCGTTCTTGATTTTGCTAGACTACCGGCGTACTTGCGAGTCGCTTCGCACGAACCATGTCTTTATCGATCAGGGAGGCTACAATGCAACTTGTTTCGAACTATCGAGCCAGGCTTTTTTGGCCTGTCACGGCGGCATTTCTCTTGGCGCTTATTCTTGCCGGCTCTAATGTATTTGCCCAGAACGCCCTACGTGCAGGAGCGGCCACCGCCAATATCACTCCACCTCTGGGCAGCTCAATCAATGGGGGGATGCAGGACAGGACTGCCGATTCCATTCAGGATGAGCTTCACGCCCGGGCGCTCGTTCTCGATAACGGAGAGACGCAGCTGGCTCTGGTGGTGGTTGACAGCTGTCTCATCCCCCGGGAAATCTTTGATGAGGCAAAGTTTATCGCTCATCAGCGAACCGGAATTCCGATCGAGAACATGCTGATGTCGGCCACCCACACCCATTCGGCACCAACTGCCACCGCCGCCTTCCAGAGCGAACCGGATAAACGTTATACGGACTTCCTGACCGTAAGAATTGCGGACGCAGTCAGCCGAGCGCATGGCAATCTCGAGCCGGCACAGATCGGCTGGGGTATGGGAAAGGTTCCCCAGCATGTCTTTAATCGAAGGTGGTTCATGAAGGAGGGGACAATCGCTCCGAACCCCTTTGGAGCCATCGACAAAGTCAAGACCAACCCACCTGCGGGTGGTCCGGAGCGGGTGAAGCCGGCAGGACCTACGGATCCAACTCTGGTGGTAGTGGCAGTCCGACGACCGGATGGAACTCCTTTTTCGCTCTACGCCAATTATTCACTTCACTACGTGGGCGGAACCGGAGGAGGGGTTTCGGCCGACTATTACGGTGCTTTTGCACAGCGCATGAAGGACTTGTTGACTGACGGAAATTCGAACAAGTCGTTCGTCGGAATGCTGTCCAACGGGACCAGTGGAAATATCAATAACGTCGATTTCTTTCACAAGCGTCAGCAGAAGAAACCGTTTGAGCAGATCAATCTGGTTGCTGGAGATGTCGCTGCCGAGGCCCTCCGGGTCTATAGCTCGCTGGAGTTCCATGACTGGATCCCGCTACGTACCGAACAGACACAGATCGATCTAGGTGTGAGACGGCCAGATGAAGAGGAAGTCTTGCAGGCCAAGAAGATCGTAATGTCGGCAAAAGGACCTACGATGCAGACTCTGGAGGAGATTTACGCGCGGGAAACCATTTTCTTAAGTGACTATCCCGAGAGAGTCCCTCTCATTCTGCAGGCTTTTCGCATTCAAGACCTCGCCATCGCCGCCATTCCCTGTGAAGTCTTTGTTGAAATTGGCCTGGAGCTTCGCGAGAAGAGCCCATTTACCGGGACCTTCACCGTGTCTCTGGCAAACGGATATAACGGATACCTTCCGACGCCAGAGCATCACGATCTGGGTGGGTACGAGACGTGGCGAGCCCGTTCGAGCTATCTTGAGCGGGAGGCTTCCAGGAAGATCGTCGAGAAGCTTGTTCCATTAATTCGCTCACTGCGCTGAAAATTTCCGGAACCTTTCGCGGAGTTTATCGTGGTAAGGAGTTAGAAAGTCCGAAACTGGAAACTTTGGCGGTTCTGTCTTCTGTTTCTGGAAGACCAAAGGCGGCAAGTCTTGAGGAGTCGCTGTTCATATCAAGTTTCCGACACATGATTCGGACATATGTCGACTTTACCACGTCTCCGCGGGGGGTAGAGATGAGTGATCAGACCAATCTGGCACGACAGTTGGCGGGCACGAACAAGATCTGGCATCTGAAACAAACGGCACTTCTTGACGGTTTATCGGCTGAAGAACTCGAGCGAATCTCGTCCCTGAGTCACGATGAAGTATTTCCTCCGTCCGCAGTCATTTTCGAACAATCTGACCCGGCTAACCTTCTCTATTTCCTCAATCGTGGAACGGTTCGCCTGGCGATCAAGAATGCTGATGGAAGAGAAAAGACGGTAGCAATTTTGGGTGGCGGCGACCTCTTTGGCCTCGAATCTGTAGGCTCGGGCCAAACTTACCAGGTTCAAGCCGTGGCCCACGAGGAGAGCTGGGTGTCCGTCCTTTCCCGCTCTGACTATCTCCACCTTTCCCGCGAATGCCCGACGCTGTCGCTGAACTTGATCCAGATCCTTATCCAACGATTAAGCGAGGCACACGACGATATCAAGGCACTCTGCTTTATGGATATCCAGCAGCGACTGGTTACCACTCTGTTAAAGCTCAGTGAAACTCACGGACGACAACTCGCGAACGATAAGAATCTGGTCAAGCTCAAGGTGCGCATTTCCCATGACTACCTTGCGCGCCTCATCGGATCGAACCGACCCTACCTGTCCAATATCATGTCGCAGTTCAAAAAGCAGGGCTGGGTTCGCTATGACCGCAACCGTCTCCTCATCAACACGGCTGCACTTCAGCAGCTGATTTGACGACGGGCCTTGTGTCGAGTCGGTGTCGAAAGATGCCGGATCGCACCTCGCTAACTTTGGTGCGACTAGCTTTTTGCGTAAGATGGGGTGGTGAGACTAAAGCTAGCCAGAATTCTGTTCACGTTAGTCCTGACCCTGACCATCTGTTCTTCCTCGCAGGCCTGGGGTGGACTAACAGCCCTCCGATTGTCCTACGAAGGCCTCATCCGCAGTGAGTTCGAGTACGACCTGGGTCAGACGACTGTCCTGATCGCTCTTTACGGGTCGACGAAGTCTCCCTTGCTTTTTTTCAACATGCATGACGATGAGAACACAGCGGTAGAAGCTGCCATGGATATCCTTCCGGAATCAGGAGGGAGTCTGCTTAGCCTCGAGCACAGTGGCGAGAGGCTGATTCAGTTCAGCCTGAACGGTATTGTGTATCGGTTTGATCCCAATCGCATCTTTACCGGCACCGGAGCTCGTTTGACTCTGGAACGCTATGGACCGTTCTCTATTGAAGCGTTCGAGGTGGTTCGGGCTTTTGCGCAGCACCTGGTCGAGCATTATGGGCTCATGGAACGTCCCGTGATTGTCACTGTGCACAATAATACGGAGGGAACCTATTCGGCAGAAAGCTACTTACCCGGAGCGGAGTATGCCGGAGATGCCAGGGAGGTTTACCTGCACCCCGCGGCCGATCCTGATGATTTCTTTTTTGTAACCGACAGCCGGCTTTTCGAACTCCTCAAAGAGAAGGGCTTCAACGTGGTGCTGCAGGATAACCAGCGGGTCACTGACGACGGGTCGCTATCCGTCCTGGCTGGGAAGGCGGGCATCCCTTACGTCAATGTAGAAACCCAGCATGAGCATCTTCAGGAGCAAAAGCGGATGCTGCGAGCACTGTATGAAGTGCTCCCTTCAGTCGAGTCGCCCTCCGAGTGAGTTCTGAGCCTTGAGCAGAGAAGGAACTTCTCCAACCCGTGCATTCAGTTCAATGAACTCCGGGTGGACCGTTTCCACGTTTCCTGCAGCGTCGAAACCAAACGTCAACTTACCGAGGTGTCTCCCCCTCTCCACAGAGGAAAGCACCACCGCGTTCTGTATCTGCACGGGCGGATAAAGAATGAAACGCTTCTCGGTCACGAGTACAGCATAAATTTCGGGGCTTAAAGACGCCAGGTCGTACAGTACCGAGCCGTCAGGAATCTCTTCGCTATCCCGCCGAATGTCCGCTAGGATGACGAGAAAATCAGCTTCTTTCAGTACTTCATCCTTAACCGCCGCAACGGCTCTTACAGGGTCTTCGGCGATGAAGTTGGAATTTGGCTTGATCCGTCCGGGATCAGTGACTCCCAGGAAGCCGACCTTGACTGTTGAACCATTCGGCCCGGCAATGGGAGTCTCAATGACCAGGTATCGAGCGGGGGCTTCCCCGTCACGGGTGCGTAGATTCGTTGAAATAAGACCGGGAAATGTCTTGATTCGCTCCCATTGATAAAGATCGTCGCTTCCCAGATTCATGACGCTGATCGGCAGCAAATCGAGACTCTGGAGCATCAAGTCATTGATCGCCTGGGAATCGGGTCCGGGCAAAGCAAAATAGTTGCCTGCGTCGATGTGAATTGAGAATCCTTTCTCCTGTCGATCGTAGTCCTTCTTAACGGCCGCTCTGCGGGATAATCCTCCGGCCGGACCGGCTGTACAACCGCAGGGCTCGAAACTCCCCTGCACGTCACCGGTAAAGAAAAGAGTCAGTTCTGCCGCATCGGTTGCGACTGCGCTTAGAGGAGTCGACAAGAGAAGCACGAGAAAGAACAGCAATCTTTTCACTCTACGAAAGATACGAAAAACCCGCCAACGTCGCAAATTTGTCATTCTGAAGCGTGGAGACTATTGTTCAGCTTTATGATTAGAGAGTGGAAATCATCGATTAGGCTCTATCCTGATGACTTCCGGACGTCAGCGTGATGTTCACGGTTGTTGAGGAATCTGGATGGCAAGATTGTCCGACCTGAAACTCCGGTATCAGATTTACATGCGTCGCTATCGTTATCGCTCCGTTGAGTGGCTGCCGGGTGCCAGGCTTAAAGAGCCCCTGAGCTCGGCCCGGCTGGCACTGGTCACGACAGCGGCTCTTCATCTTCCCAACCAGCCTCCATTTGATACCTCAGTAAAGGGAGGAGACGTCACGTTTAGAATCATTCCCTCTGACACCAACTTGCAGAAGCTGTGTATCTCCCACAAGAGTGACGCTTTTGATCCGCAGGGAATCGCGGCTGACAGAAACCTCGCTTTCCCGCTCGAACGATTGAATCACCTCAAGAACGAGGGAACGATCGGCAGCCTCAATTATCGCCACTTCTCGTTCATGGGATCGATTACTGCGCCGGACAGGCTCATTTCGGAGACCGCTCCAGAAGTGGCTCGACTGTTAGCCGAGGATCAAGTTTCGGCTGTCTTGCTTACCCCGGTCTGACCGATGTGTCATCAGTCCGTGGGACTGATTCAGGGCGTTATCGAGGAATCCGGTATCCCAACGGTCTCGATCTCGAATTTGCTGGAAGTCACCAGAAAGGTGAATCCTCCACGGGTCCTATTTGTTGACACGCCCCTTGGCTATCCCCTGGGCGAACCGAACCAACCGCGGTCTCAAATCGCAATAGTGAAAGCTGCCCTCGGGCTTCTGGAGAGCACGGAGAGCCTACCTCTGGTTCGCACTTTTCACCTTCCGTAACTTCAGGGACCGGACCTCTCATTCCTCTCCGGGCTTTTGAAAGCAGCCACCAGGGCACGATAGTTTCTGACCTTTATCTCCTCTTTCTTCTCCAACCGATACGGTGTTCGCAAGTGGACCGAGCGGAGCAATCTGACGGGATCCAGCGTGTGTCTCAATTCTCTGACAACGACTCGATCGAGAAGCGAATCGGCGGGACCGCCAGTCTTAAAGACCAGGTAGAGACGATCAAACGGAATTCGACAGATCCATTCAAAGAGCCGATCCCTCTCCATCGGTGGATATTCCTCGATCACTTCGGAAAGAACCAGAGCGTCGAAGATGGGTTGGCGGGTGACAAAGATCTTACGAAAGTCGCCCCGGATGATTGTGACGTTGGCCAGCCCCTTGATCCGTTCCGAAAACCGAGGGTAAAGATCAACGGCGGTGACGGAAAATCCACGCCTGGCCAATCGGAAACTGAGCACACCCCTCCCGCAACCGGCATCCAGAACTCTGCTTACTGAATCGGCACTCATCCAGTCGAGAAGCTTTTTCTGGACCCCGCGACGTCCTATAACGGCGTTTTCCTCCCAGTAATTGTCCGGCTGCCCTTCTTCCAGGCGATCCCAGATCGAACCGTTCCGGTAAATCGGATCCAATGCTCCCTTTAAGCTCATATAATCTGGAATATGTTACCAGCTAAGCTGTTATCCTTAGGAAAGGATCCTTTTCGGTTCACCTCTGGCACACACTGGCTGAGCCGGTTTCGTCGAACATGATCTGGGAGCTTCAGGGTCATGCAGACTGTCAGCTCTTCAGATATGCCGATAAAACCTTTTCGACACCACTGACGTAGGCCTCCATTAGATCCTCACCATAGGTCGGGTGGGTAAATAAGCTGATTGTACGGGGACGCAGCCAGGCTGCATTCTCACAACGGACATTCTGGTAATCAACCCGCCGTGGATCGGTGTACTCACTCGAGTTAAAGGGAAAGCGGTAGCGTCCGAATCCATTTTTCTCCACGTAGGCACGCTCTTTGTACATTTCGCGCCACTGGATGGTGTAACAGGGTAGCCCTTCGGCGGCCAGGGCTTTCTGGATCTGGACCGCATCGGCGGTCAGCCGGTCGAGATCCAGGATGATGGGAAACCACCAGTAAGCATTCTCGCGTTGGTCGGTATCGACCGGAAGTTGAAGTATGCCGTCGAGGCCCTTCAACTTGTTCTGCAGAAACTGTCCGTTGCTACGCCTCTGGGGGAGGTTCCAGCTATCGAAGCGGGCCAATTCGCGTGAACCGATGGCAGATTGGATTTCGGTCATGCGGTAGTTGAATCCGACACGCTTATGGATGTACATCAATTTGGCTTCCATTTCGAGCAAGTTCAGGCGCTCCTGAACATCGTAACCGTGGTCTCTGAAGGAACGACATTCCCATGCCAGCTCCTCATTGTTGGTCACGATCATTCCTCCTTCCCCTCCAGTGGTGAAATGTTTGCTTTGACAAAAGCTGAAACAGCCGATATCGCCGAGAGTTCCTGTCCTCTTGCCCTTGTAGACACCTCCATGGGCCTGGGCACAATCTTCGATGACATAAAGACCATGATCTCTGGCGAGTTCGAGCAGTGGATCCATGTCGGCAACGATTCCATAGAGGTGCACGACAATTATGGCTCGGGTTCGGGACGTGATCTTTCGGCGCACATCTTCAGGTGACAGAATATGATCATCCCGATTTACGTCAGCAAAAACGGGGATAGCTCCCGCCTGTAAGACACAGAATGAGGAAGCAATGAAGGAATAGGAAGGAACGATGACTTCATCACCGGGTCCGATGTTCAGAGCTCCCAGAGCCGTATGCAAAGCTGAAGTACCGTTACTTGTGCTCACCGCATGGCTTGTACCACACCACTCGGCGAATTCTTTCTCGAAGCGCATCCCCCGGGGTCCTGTCCAGTAATTGACCTGGCCGGTTTCGAGAATCTCTTTGAGTTCGTCCAGAACCCCCAGGTCAAACTGCGGCCAAGGTGGTATCTCCTTCTCCCAGATCGGCTTTCCACCCTTGATAGCGAGTTGATCGACTTGTGTACTCATCGTAAACCTCCCACGAAAGGCTCCCCTACAATTGCGGAATTTCGATTGTCCTACCTTCAACCGCTGAACGGTAGGCCGACTCCAGAACGTTTAGATTCCATAAAGCGTGCCGGCCAGACAAACCAAACTCAGTTCCGCTCAGAACAGATCGAGAGAAGTCCTCGATGATCTCTCGATACGGTTCTTTTCCTCCAACCGGACCGATTGGTAACCTCCGGTGGAGCGATCTTGAGCGGCCTGGTACCCGGCATCCTGATCCTCAATCAAGAGACGTAGTTCACCCCCGCCACTCTGTCCGATGGAGTACCTGCCCCGAACACAGCCTCTCGAGCCGTAGGCTTCTAGCACGTTTTCACTGGCAGCGTCGGGGATATTGAAATGTGCATCGACAATTCCGAAGGCACCACTTTCGAAACGGAGGGTAATCAGAGAAGTGTCTTCGACTTCATAGCTATGGACTAAACGCGCGTGATGACAGTGAACATGAGTCGCCCTTCCGAAGATCATTTCAAGAAGATCGACGCAGTGTGAGGCCAGATCCATTATGGCGCCGCCGCCAGCTCTCTTTTTGATCTGCCTCCAGGCACCTTCAATCGGGGGATACCAGCAGGTAAGCTGGGCACGTCCCATCACCGGGGCACCCAGGTGACCATCCTGAACCAGCCGTGCCACTTCCCGGTTATAGACGTTGTAGCGCATCATGTAGTCACAACCGAGGCGCACACCGGCTTTCTCAGCTTCCTCCACAATACGTCGGCCCTCCTCAACCGTAAGCGCCAACGGTTTCTCACACAGAATATGCTTGCCGGCTCGTGCTGCCTTTAGACACTGGTCCAAGTGCAGGTCGTTCGGGGTAGCGATGTAAACGGCCTGCACTTCGTCTCGTTCCAGTAACTCGTCTTCAGAACCGCAGACTTGCACTCCTTCATAACGGCTTCCAATCTCCCGCAGCCGTACTTGATCTCTTCCCGTAATAGCGACGAGTCGGGCATTCTCCGCCTGCAGAATCCCTTCGGGCATCATTCTTCGGTCGGCTATTCCACTGGCGCCGATTACACCCCACTTGAGTTGCTTCATTCTCCGCTTTCTCCCGTCAGTTCTCTCTCTTTAGTCGAGCCAGGATTTGGATGGATCCGTACCACTGACATTCCAGACATAACACCGCGAGGGAAATCGGTCTTTCGCAAAAGATGAGCTGATGGCAGAAAGGAGGTGTACGCTCAACAAATACCGCTAAAGGTTAGGTGTACTCCTTCCGCTATAGGCTGTCTGCCTGACCGCAGGTAAACGGTTCCTTTTGTCGCGATCGCTCGACCTTCTCCCCTCTCCTGATTATGTCGTAAGATCGGCCACCA
>Ga0079224_100004679_pt1 | contig 17792 bp, 11 predicted proteins | sample Stecom2015_FD_80414 | JGI IMG/M metagenome (GOLD analysis project Ga0079224, IMG submission 80414) | Agricultural soil microbial communities from Utah to study Nitrogen management - Steer compost 2015 | ecosystem: Environmental > Terrestrial > Soil > Agricultural land | place: USA: Utah...
GCGCTCGAGCCCTTCTCGTCGTTCCAGCGCGTGAGGACCTCGTCCGGCAGATCGAAACACACGCCGTTGTTCACGACCGTGCTCCCGCCGACGCAGCTCCCCTGAATGATCTGGAACCGGAAGTCGCGCGACAGCTGCAACGCGCCGTCGGCGTAGAGCTTGCCCAGCATCTGGGCCTCGTCGTGGTTCATCTCGGTTCGGTCGACGTGGAGGCCGCGCTCGAGCATCACCACGTCCTTGCCCTGCCGCGTGAGCTCGTGAGCGAGCACGGATGCACCCGCACCCGAGCCGATGATCACGATGTCGGCCTGCACCGTGTCGCCGTGGATCTGCTCCGGTCGCTCCGTGACGAGCGGGATGCGGTCGCGCTGCCGCGCCTCGGCAAGCTCCTTCTGCCACGCCTCGCGGGTCGAGCCTTCGGGCACCCGCTCGGGATACGGCGTATAGCCGACGGACTCGTACGTCCGGCTGTCGTTGTAGTAGCCGATGTAGCTGAGCTGCTTCCCGAAGCGGATCATCGCTTGCACCCAGCGCCGCCAGAGCTCAGGCACGAGGCGCAGCGAGACATCGCGATAAAATCGCTTCTTGATGAAGGCGAGCCGCTCGGCGCGCCCGAGGTGCGAGAACGGCGGCCGGAGCGTGAGCAGCGGGTAGTACTCGATCCCGAGCAGCGCCGCCTTGGCGAGCCATTTGCCCTCTGCGCGGAACTGCCGGAGGTACTTGTCGACGTTCTGGGCGACCTCGGCACCCGTCAACACCTCGTCGTCGCCTTCCACGAGCACCTCGGCCAGCGCGGAGGCGGTCCGATATTCGTTCGGAGAGAGATAGTCGAGGGCGTAGCGCGATCGATCGGCGGTGCGATACAGGCCGTAGACGAGGGCGATGAGCACGCCGTCGAGCACGACCGAAGCCCAGAGCAGGCTCCGCACCGCGAGCTCCCTGCCGAACACCTCGACGACCGCGCTGGTACGGGCGAGCGCGAGCGTCAGGAGCACCGCGACCTCCGAGAGCACGTGGCCCGCCACGATCACGAGCACCAGCACGCGATAGCGGCGCACGTCGCCCGCCGCGAAGAGAGCCAACAAGCCCAATGTCCCCATCTTGACGGCGGAGTTCGTGACGAAGGGCAGGTGCGCGAACAGGGCCCGCAGCGGCTCGAAGAACGGCGGCAGCAAATAAAAGAGAACTCCGACCAGGAAGAACGCCGCGAGCCCGCGCAACCCGAGCGCGAGCCGTCGCTCCTGCGGGGTCAGCGCCGGGTGCTCGGCGCCCAACCGACTCGCCTCCGCGCCTTCGCCTTTCGAGGAGGCGGAGCGCGACGAGCCTTTCGGCGGGCGCTCGTGGGAGGCAGGCTCCGCTTGCCGATCGTCGAGGGAGGGGTGCTTCGCCGTCACCATTTCCGCTTCGCTCCTTTGGTGGTTCACAAGAACCTGAGGCTCCGCTCGTTCATCGCGCTGGTGAGCTCCGCGCGTCGATCGGCCTGCAGCGCGTCGAGCTCGGGGAGGAGGACCCGCGCGTAGGGCACACGGCGCTCGTTTCGCGTGACGAAGAAGCCGAGCCGCGCGGCCGCGAGCCCGAGTCGAAACCGTTGCTCCGGGGTCGGCTCGCTCGCCAGATGGTGCTCCACGAACGCTTGCTCGAACTCGAGGACGGCTGCCTCGGCTTTCGAGAAGCGATTCGCCTCTTCGTACTGGATCAGGCGCTGCGCATCCGGACCCAACGGGTTCGCGTAGCGGCGCGCCCAGGCGATGCGGAGCGGCGCCATCTGCGCGCGGAGCAGGGGGTCCTCGATCTCCGTGATTCGCCCGGGCAGTGCGTCGGCGTCGGGTCGCGCGTCGATGAACAGCGCGCGCGTCAGCACCGCGTCGTTCAAGAGGAACGCCGCGAGCTCCACCCCGGCCGCGGTGATCCACGGATCGCTCCGCAGTCCGTCGTCGAAGCGACGGAACGCCTCGATCACCTGCCGCGCTGCCGCGTGGCGCTTCTGCTGTGCCGCGGACAGCTCCGCTCGGGCTTCGCCGGACTCGGGAGCCGCGGTGCGTGCTCCTTGTTTCGAGCGCTCGTTCAGCCGCGCCCGCGCCCGCAACACCTCGACGTGCGCCTCGAGCATGGCGAGATACGCGGGGGTCGCCTGCTCGTCGAGCTCGCGAACGAGCCGATTGTAGCCGAAGACGTGCTCCAGACCGCGCAGCGGCTCGTCGGCCTTCCTCGTGGCGAGCGCGCGCTCCAGCCGCTCCGCCTCCGGGCCCTCCACGGACGGCGCGTGGAGCGCCGCGCGCACGTAGTTGGCCGCGAGCGCGGTGAGCAACTGTGGGCGTCTACAGGCCGCGCTCGTGTCGTCGGAAACCCGGGCCAGCTTCGCCGCGTGCTCGAGCGCCTGCCCACACACGAGGGCCGCAGCCGCCTCGTCCTTTTTGTCCCCGGCGAGGCGCCAGCGAACGAAGCACTCGAGCGTCAACAGATCCGGATCCTCGGTCGTGTCCGCGCCGGAACACGACGCCTGGAGGCCTTGCTGGAGCCGGTGCGCGATGCTCTCGAGCCGATGGGCGACCTCCCGCACCGCGTCCGGGCGCTGGGCGCGTCCCGGGCGGCCGAGGACGTCGGGCAGCCGCTCCCGTTTGTCGGCGCGCGACTGGTACAGCGCCTGGTGCTCGGGATCGCGGACGGCGAGCTGAGAGGCGTTGTACGTCGCGCGCGTGAAGTCGAGCGCCTGCTCACTGCGCTCGAACGCCTGACGGTACTGGGCAAGGAGCGCCTCGGCCCTTCGCTCACTGTCGCGCGGCAGCTTTCGCCACGCGACGAGCATCGCGGCCAGTCCCACGCCCGCGATGACCAGGTGCGCGAGCAACACGCGCAGCGCCCCGCGCCACAGCCGGAACGCGAACACCGCGCGCACGCGTTTCCACCACGGTTGACCGTCGAGCCCGTCGAGCACGGGTTCCCACTTTTCCCAGAGCTCCCGAGCGAGGTTGCGCAACAGGAACACCACGAACGCCAACACGGCCGCGACGACCGCGAAGCGGACCAGGCTGTTCTCCGCGTTGAGGACCTGGCGGCTCCCGATGACGTCGAGGTTTCCAACCCGGCGCTCGCTGAGCGCGTCCAGCTGATCCAGGCGCTCCTTCACGGCGTCGTCGGCCCGAACCACCGCGTCCTGAACGGCGGCGTGGAGCTGTCCGAGCCGCGCGTCGAGGATGCTGTCCGCCTGTTCGAGGCGGCGCTTGCCGACCGCGTCGAGCTCTCGAACCGTGAGGCGTGCTTCCTTGCCTGCGTCGGCGATCTGTCGACGCAACGTCGCGTCGAGCGAGCCCATGGCGCGGTCGATCGTGCGATTGGCGCTGGCGTCGATCTGGGTGATGCGCGCGGCGAGCACCGCGTCGGCCTGGGTGATGCGCGCGGCGAGCGCCACGTCGGTCTGATCGATGCGCTCGGAGAGGCCGAGATTTGCCTCGTCGAGCAGGCGCGAGGCCGCCTGATCGACCTGGCGAATCCGCCGCGCGGCGAGAGCGTCCGCGGTCTTGAGCGCGCCCTGAACCGAGCCGCCAATCTGATCGATGCGCTGCTCGAGGCTGCGATCGACGGCGTCCACGACCTCTTTTCCGCTGCGCTCCGCGGAGCGCAGCGTCGGGCTCGTCAGCGACTCCACGAATCCACCGAACGGCGCCCCGAGCGTCCGCCCCACGTCCGCGAGAAAGTCGCCGAGGCCCGCGCTCGCGGGGGGAACACTCAGGAACGCCGCAAGACCGGCCGCGGCCGCGACGGGGAATCGATGCTTCTCGAGCACTCGCATGGGCATCCGACGGTCCCTCCTCCAACACGGGGTTTCCGGCGTGCCGGAACGCTCCTTCCGGCGCACCGCAATCACCCCTGTTTGTCGTGTCCCTGTATTGGGGTGATTTGAACTCGGCTAAATCTCGAAAACCGTAGCCCCCATATTTCGAAATTGAAATAGTAAGGTGTTTGGGAAACCCTCCTCATCGTGCTCGCGCTCCGCCCCGCCTTCGCGCTACGCGCCGAGCGCGAATTCGTCAGGAAATCCGCCTCAGTCCAGCGCGCTCAGGAGGGCGCGCGCGCGGCGAGGGCCCGCACGATCGCCGGGAGGATCGCGCCGGACGCGCCTCGCAACGAATGGTGGGCGTGCACCGAGAGCGGTGTTGCCTCGGGATTGATCTCGACCACGAACGCACCGTGGTCGCGCGCGATGAACGGAAGCTCTGCCGCGGGATAGACGACGGTGGACGTGCCGATCGAAAAGAAGACCTCGGCACGGCGCGTGCTCTCCATGGCTCGTTCGAGCGCCGCTGCGGGCAAGCTCTCGTGAAACCAGACGACCCCGGGGCGCAGCAAGCCACCGCAACGCGGACACCGTGGGGGAACCGCGCCGGTCTCCGCGTACTCCGAGACGATGGAGTCTTCGTCGAAGCACTTGGTCGTCGCGATGTTTCCGTGGAGCTCGACGACGTCATGACTGCCCGCTCGCTGGTGCAGCCCATCGACGTTCTGCGTGATCAGCGTGAGCTCGGGGACGCGGCGTGCCAGCTCGACGAGGGCGCGATGTCCGGGATTCGGCTCGGCGCGCGCCACGAGGCCGCGCCGATACGCGTACCACTCCCAGACCTGTGCCGGATTTTTGCGAAACGCCTCCGGGGTCGCGAGCTCTTCCGGCGAGAAGCGAGCCCAAAGCCCCGATTGAGCGTCGCGAAACGTTGGAACCCCGCTCTCCTGCGAAATCCCCGCGCCGGTGAAGGCGACGACACGCTTCGCCCGTTCGAGCGCGTCGATGACGTCCGAGGGGATCGAGGGGACGAAGTCGTCGTTCGCGGTCATGCGGGTCTCTCCTTGCTCGGCATTGTCACCGAAACGAACACGGCGCGCACCCGGCAGTTCGGGCGAGAGCGGCGTCGTCACCGAGCACGGCGGCGCGCGCTCGGCGACGGGGTTGCCGCGGGCCGAAGGCGGAACAATGCTTCTCGCCCGCTCGCGAGGGCGGAGCAGCAGGGCATCGGCGATCGCGCCGCGATCATGGCTTCGGTCAGCAAGGACTTCTACGCATTCGGCCCCTTCCGAGTGGACCTCCGCACGGGTGTGCTGTGGAAGGACGGCGCTCAGGTCCCGCTCACCCCGAAGGCGTCCGAGCTCTTGCTGGTGCTGGTCGAACGCGGTGAAGCGGGCATCACCAAGGCGGAGCTGCTCGAGCGGCTCTGGCCGGACACGGTCGTGCTCGAGAACAACCTCACCGTGACGATGAGCGCCCTGCGCAAAGCCCTCGGAGAGACCGCGGCCGCGCCTCGATACATCCAGACGCTGCCTCGACGTGGATACCGCTTCGTCCCCACGGCGCTCGACGCGGCTCCGGCATCGGCGCCCGAGCACCCCCCGGTCTCCGTCGGGCGTCCGCGCCCTCGCCGAGACGACTCCGGTCCCAGCACCGAGCGCACGCCTCACGCGGGTCCGTTCGTCGGGAGGCAGGCGGAGCTCGAGTTTCTGGAGGAACGCCTCACCGCAGCAGCGCGCGGCCGCGGGCGTGTCGTGTGCATCACGGGCGAGGCCGGGATCGGCAAAACCGGCCTCTCGGAGCGGTTCCTCGCGCGCGCGGCGGAAAGCGACCATCGCCCGCGGATCGCGCGGGGTCGCTGTCTCGAGACGTTCGGCTCCGGTGAAGCCTATTGGCCGTTTCTCGAGGCGCTCGACGCCCTGCTCGCCGGGACGGACGGCGAGGACGCACGCCGGGTCGTGCGCGGGTTCGCGCCGACGTGGTGCCTCCAGTTCCCCGGTGTGTTCGGCGAAGGAGACGTGCTGCGCGAGCTCCAGCGCGAAACGGCGGGCGCCACCCGCGAGCGCATGCTCCGCGAGTTCGTGGACGCGCTCGGTGTCCTCTCGCGCGAGCGCCCGCTCGTGCTGTTGCTCGAAGATCTGCACTGGGCCGATCCGTCGAGCATCGACCTTTTGCGGCTGCTCTCGCAGCGCAGTTGCACACAGGCGTGGCTGATTCTCGGCACGTTCCGCCCCGTGGAGGCGGCGCTCCGCAACGCGCCGCTCGAGCGGTTCCGGCAGGAGCTCGTCGTTCGTGAAATCGACGAGCTCTCGCTGTCGCCGCTCGGCGGGGCGGAGATCCAGAGCTACATCGACGCCCGCTTTCGCTCGCGCGACCTCCCGGAGGAGCTCTCGCACGTGCTCCTCACGAGAACGGAGGGGCATCCGCTCTTTCTCACGCGGCTCGTCTCGTTGTTCGTCGAGCGCGGAGAGATCTCCGAGACGCCCGAAGGGTGGAAGCTGACGCGGCCGCTGCGCGACGTCGAGCTCTCCTTGCCGGCGGACCTGCACGGCACGATCGAGCGCCAGCTCGATCTGCTCGAGCCCCATGCTCGACGCCTGCTCGCCTATGCGAGCATCGAGGGAGAGGAGTTTTCGTCGCTGGTGCTCGCGGCGCTCCTCGATCAGGACGCCCTCGAGGTCGAAGAGCGCTTGGAGCCGCTCTGCCGCGTCCATCGTCTCATCGATCTCGTCGGCGAAGAGCGCTGGCCCAATGGGCAAGCGTCGGTCCGCTACCGCTTTGCGCACGCGCTCTATCAAAACGTGCTCTACGACAGCCTGGTGAGCCGGCGCCGCGCACTCTTGCACCAACGAGCCGCCGAGTCCCTCCTCGCGCATTTCGGGGCGCACGCCGCGGAGGTCGCGGTGCCGCTCTCCGTCCACTTCGAGCGCGGCGGCGACGCGCAGCGCGCGCTCGAGTTCGCGACGATGGCAGGGCACAACGCACACCGGCTCCTCGCGTACAGCGAGGCGAAGGAGCACTTCGGCCGCGCACTCGCGCTCCTCGGCGCCGCCACCACGCCGGAGATCGCCGTGGCCGCGGCGCGCCTCCACCTCGCCCGCGGCTGGGTCGACTTCGACGCGGGCGCCCATGACCTCGGTGAAGCCGACTTCGCGCGCTGCCGCGAACGCGCCCGCGAAGCGGCGTCGCCCGAGATCGAGTGCGAGGCGCTGTTCGCCACCTCCGTCATTCACTCCTTCAGCTATCGCTTCGAAACGTCGGCGAACTTCGATCGCGAGCTCCTCCGCGTCGCCGAAGCGAACGGCAACGTCGAGTGGATCGCCCAAGCGTACCTCGGCCTCGCCTCGGGGTGCGCCAACTGCGGTGAGTTCGAAGCGGCCCTGCGCTGGAACCGAAAGGCCGAGCGGCTCGTCCGCCCCGATTTCTCGCCGCGCGTGCGCGCGAGCCTGCACACCAACTTGGGCACCTGCCAGCTCTTCGGCTCGAACTACGCCGAAGCCCTTCGACACTTCGAATCGAGCATTGAGCTCTGGGCTGGCATCTCGGGCGTCGTGTCGGTCGAGTGTCATCAAACCCTCGGCCGCGTCTACGGCAACCTCGGGCGCCTCTCCGCGGGCCTCCGCGCGTTTCGATTCGCCGAGGAGCTCGCCCGACGCAACGGTCAGGGTTTCCGCTGGGAGCAGCTTCCCTCCGGCATCGGCTGGCTCCTCTCGGAGATCGGCGACTTCGACGCTGCCGTTCGCGCCGACGAGGAGGCGGTGCGGCGGTCCGCCGAGCACGGGGCCGCCTTGAGCGAAGCGAGCCACCGCGCCGATCTCGCGCGCACGCACCTCGAGCTCGGCGCCTTCGCGGAGTGCCGGTCGGAGCTCGAGCGCGCCCGCGCCGTGCTCCAGGAGCCGGGCATCGCCGCTTGCCCCTGCGACGTGCTCTGGACCGGTCTTCGGCTGCTCTCCATCGAGTCGGCGCTGGCCGGGGCGCAGGACGATGCGCAGGGCTCGCAACGCATTGCGGAAGAGCTCCGCGACTCGGCCAAGCGGCTCGGTTCGCCCAAGTACGTCGCGGTCGCCGAGCAGAGGCTCGCTTCGCTCTATCGCCGGCGAGGCGACCTCGAAGGCGCCCGCCAGGCCCTCCACCGAGCGCTCGGGATCCTCGGCGCGCATCCAGTGCCGATCCTCACCTGGAGAGTTCAGGCGGATCTCGGGGCGCTCGAAGCGGCGTCCGGCAACGCCGGGCGTGCGCTCTCGGCCTACCGCGCCGCGCGCTCGATCGTGGACACGATCGCCGCCGAGCTCGACTCCCCGGATCTGCGCGCGACCTTCATCGGCTCGCCGCCGGTGCGAGCCGTGTTCGCGAGCACCGTCGCCTAAGTCGAAGGCTGCGGTCCCCCGCGGCCCGCGGCGCTTTAGCAACTTTTCATCCCAATTAGGCGGCGAAGAAAGGACTTTTTGGCGGCTCCGCCCCCAAGGTGATCCCGGCTGCGACACGAGGCGCCCCCATCCCCGGCGCCGCGCAGCGTTCACGGAGAACCGCCATGATGTCTCGCCCCTCGATCTTCTCTGCCGTCGCCATTGCCGCGTTGTTCGCTGGCTGCAACGGGTCGCGCCACGCGGGTCACCGGGAGGGCCTCGAGATCGTGCTCTCCCCGGCCCACCCGGGCTCGCCTCCGCCGCGCCCGGAGGGCACCTTCACGATTCGCGGATTGGACACTCCGTTCGTGAAGGAAGTGCCCGCTGTCCCCGCCGATGGCCGAACGGGCCAGCGCGTGCCCGTGCCCCCCGGCGCGTTCAGCGTGACGTTCACGCCCGTTCCGGGGCTCGGTCGCCCTCCCCAGGGAAGCGCCGAGGACGCGACGTGCACCGACGACTCCCCGCCTGCCGGCGTTGCGCGTCTGCTGACGGCGCCTCCCGTTCCCGTCGTCGTCGAGCGAGGACGGTACACGACCGTTCAGGTCCGCATGGCCGACGAGCGCACGCCGGAGCTCGTGAGTCGCGACGACCCCGGCGTGTGTCGCTGACCCGAGTGGCCGCTCCGGCGCAGCCGTTGCGCGCGTCCCCCGCTCCGACGCAGCCGTCGCGCGGCCCGGGGCGGCCACTCGGCGAAGAGCGCTCGCTCGCTCTTGGCACGGCATCTGCTCGTGAACCCGCCATGGCTCGCCTGCTCGTCGTCTACGGCACGAAGTACGGTCACACCGCGAGGATCGCCGAACACATCGCGGCAACGCTGCGCATGGAGGGGCACTCCGTCGAAGTAACACCGGCGGCGAGCTTCCCACCCGCGCGCTCGCTCGATCCGTTCGATGCGGTCCTCGTCGGCGCGCCGATCCACGGCGGCACCTACGGGCGTGCCGTGAAGCGCTTCCTCCACGCGCATCGCGAGGAGCTCGCCGCGAAACACTGGGCCTTCTTCTCGGTGGGGCTCGCCGTGATCGCCGAGCGGGGACGCATCGACACTCAGCGCGCGCTGGATCGATTCCTCAAGTCCGCGAGCGCGCGCCCGACCCGCACCGAGCTCTTCGCCGGCTCGCTGCTCTATACGCGGTACAATCCCTTGATCCGCTTCATCATGCGTCGCATCGTCGCGAGCCAGGGTGGGGATACCGACACGAGCCGCGACTACGAATACACGAACTGGGATGCGGTCACCGACTTTGCTCGCGACTTCGCGCGCGAGCTCGGTCCGCTTCCGTCGAGCCGCCCCGAGGTCTCCACCCCGCGCTCGGCGCTTCGCATCGAGCCGCACGCCCCCGCGTCGAAGTAGCGATTTCCAGTGTTGTCGCGCGCGTAGCGGAAAGCCCCATGACGAAAATGCGACGATGCGCATTTCGCCCCAGGCGATAGCCTGGTCCCTCGCACGACCGCGGCCACGCGAAGCTGCTAGAACGACGTCGTTCGCCGTCGCTGTGGCAACGGTGGCGCCCGCCCCCGTGCTCGTCGTTCCGAAATGTCGGCTCGGCGAGCGCGCGCCACCGAACGTGTTGGCCGGGGCTTTTTTGTTTGGAGGTTCTGCGTGGCCGACGTGCTGATCATCGATGACGATATCGAGCTCCGTGAGGCGCTCGCGGAGGGGCTTTCCATGGAGGGCTTCCGCGTGGCTACGGTCGGCAACGGGCGCGAGGGGCTCGACTACCTGCAGGAGGCGATCCCTCCGCACGTCATTTTGGTCGACCTCATCATGCCGATCATGAACGGATGGCAGTTCTGCGAAGCGAAAAATGCCGACCCGCGGCTCGCTCGAATTCCCGTGGTCGCCCTCTCCGCCGCTGCGAAGAAAGACCCGACGTCCCCGTACTTTCTCGACGTGCAGGACATCGTCGTCAAACCGGTCATGATGGACGAGTTGCTTTCCGTCGTGCGGCGGTTCGTTCCGAGCACTCTCCCCTCTCGCTGAAGAGGCGCTGCGTTGGCAAAGCCCGGCGAACAGGAGGTCCTCCACCAAACGGGGCTCGACCCGGACAGCTCCGGTCGATTTCGGTCCGGTCGGCAGGCGACTCTGCCTGCGCGCATCGGCCGCTACGAGATCATCGAGCGCATCGGCGCGGGCGGCATGGCCGAGGCATTCCGCGCCAAGGCGCGCGGCCCCGCCGGGTACGAACGCGAGCTCATCATCAAGAGCATTCTTCCCGAGCTCGCGGAAGATGCCGAGTTCATCCGCTTGTTCGTCGCCGAGGCGAAGATCCTCGGACTCATCAAGCACCCGAACGTCGTGCAAGTGTACGACTTCGGCGAAGAGGGCGGACGCCATTTCCTCGCGCTCGAGTACCTCGATGGGCCTTCCGTCGCGGACATGATCGCGGTGCTCGCTCACTCCGGCCAAAACATGCCGCTCGGTCTCGCCGTCTACATCGCGCGCGAGATCTGCCTCGGCCTCGCCGCGGCGCACGGGCTCTGTGGGCCCGACGATCGCCCGCTCAACGTCGTGCACCGCGACGTCACGCCGTCGAACGTGATGACGACCACCGTGGGCGAGGTCAAGCTCGTCGATTTCGGCATCGTCCGCGTCGGCCCCGCCACCACGGCCACGCTCGGCGGGCGCGTTCGCGGCAAGCCCGCGTATCTGTCGCCGGAGCAGCTCGCCGGGAACGAAATCGACGGCCGCACCGACCTCTTCACGGCGGGGATCGTCCTGCACGAGATGCTGACCCTGAAGCCGCTGTTCCTCGCCGAAAACGAGCTCGCGACCATCTACCGCATCATGATGCACCAGATCGTTCCGCCGTCGGTGCCGCGGTCCGACGTCCCCCCCGAGCTCGATCGCATCGTGCTCCGTGCGCTCGAGCGCGAGCCCGAGCAGCGCTACCAAACGGCGGACGAGATGGCCGCCGACCTCACCGAGCTCGTCAACCAGCTCGGCGTCCACCGGGAAGACCTCGCGGAGTTCGCGCGTCAGATCAAGCAGCTCTCGGGTGAGCTCCGCCCCTCCGCACGCCTTCGGATCGCCTCGAGCGTGCCCCCGAACGTCGTGCGGCTCCTCGATGAAACTCCGGTGAGCCCCTTCGACCCCAACCCGGATCCGGACGACACTCCCGACACCCAGTGACGGCATCGGCGCAGAACGCCTCGCGTTCGCCGTCGTCGCGAAGCATGCGATGCGCGATGCTCGGCCCTGCGCCGCACGGACCACGCAACCGCGTGCTTGGTGCGTGTGGCGAACGCGCGCGGGTGTGTTGCTCTGACTCGGGGGAGCGACACGCCGTGCAGAGCCGAGATCGGGGCGTGTTCCACCTCGTTCGCGTCATCGAGCCGCGACCCGCGGATGTGGCCCGCACTTTGCTCGGCTCGCTCCCATGGCAACCACCAACACTCCCATGGGCACCGCGGGCACTCCGACCGGCGCCCGTTCGACTGCACAGCCCGTCCTGGGTCAGCGTGGCCGCGAGATCCAGCAGTATGGCACCCTCACGCGCTATCCCCTCGGGCTCGGCGACGACGTCCGCCTCGCCGCGTGCGAGGGCCTGAATCAGATCCTCGCCGACTCGATCACGCTGCGCGACATGTACAAGAAGCACCACTGGCAGGTGTCGGGCCCGACCTTCTACTCGCTCCACCGCCTCTACGAGAAGCACGCGGACGCGCAAACCAAGCTCATCGATCTCGTCGCCGAGCGCATCCAGACCCTCGGCGGCGTCGCGCTCGCGATGGCTGCCGACGTCGCCGAAACGACCAGCATCGAACGGCCACCTCGCGGCCGCGAGGAAGTCCCGGTCCAAATCTCGCGCCTGCTCGACGCGCACGAGCGCATTCTCGTTCAGTCCCGCACGCTCGCCCACCGCATCCAGGACATGGGCGACGACGGAACCAACGACATCCTCGTCAGCGAAGTCGTGCGCACGAACGAGCTCCAGGTTTGGTTTCTCTCGGAGCTCCTCGTCGACACCCCGCTCGTCGTCGCCAGCCGCGGCTCCTGATTCGCGGTTCACCGTTCACGAGCTTCGGCCAGCGCCGCCAGCACGGACGGCGACGACGTGAGCTGAGGACCCGAGCAACCCTCGAGGAGGGGGCGAGCCGACTCGTCGAAGAGGGGGCCCCGCCGGGCGCGGAGGCCCCTCTTCCGGGCCATGGGGGGCGCCGCCGCGCTGCGTGGACGGCTGGAAATGCAAGCGCCGGTCGGCCCGCGGCGCGAGCAACGTCTCCTCGCCTTCGGAAGACTCACCTCGCCCTACACTCGTGTCGCTTGCGTGACAAACAGGTTGCAGTGCCAAGCATCCGCTCGTAGCAGTCGAAAGACGCATTGAGTCGGACGCCCCCTGTATCCAGTCCTTCGAGTCCTTCCGCTTCTGCCGACGATGCCCTGTCGCTCGTACCTCGAGCGGAGCCCCTCGCGCGCGAGTCCCTTCCCTACACGCGCTACACGCGGCGCCTCGTGGCGCTCGGGTGGGCGGCGCTCGCCGGAGCCCTGGTGGGCGGAGCCATTCAGTGGGTTTTGCTCCCGCGATTCGTCCTCGAGACGGTGCCGCCCGGAGTGCGGTACGCGGCCCTGCCGCTGCTCCTCTCCGGTGCTGCGCTCGTCTGGGCCGCGCTCGCCGCGCTCGGAGCTTTTGGCGCCGACGGGATAGCTCGACTCCTTCGACGGAAAACAGCGCGCCCCCGCGGGCTCCTCTTCCTCGGCGCGAGCGCCCTGGCGCTGCCCTATGCGATCGGGCTTTCGACGTTCACGTACTCGGGACCACGGGTTCGAGAGCTCTGGTACCGCCCGAGCCTCGTCGTCGCGACGACGCTGATCCTCGCTGCCTGTTTCGGCGCGTGGGCCGTCTCGGCGGCATGGACGCCGCGGCGGCGTCGAACGCGCCTCCTGTTCGCCGTGGGCTGCCTCCTGTGCGGCATCGCGCTCGTCGTGGTGAACGCGGTCGTGCTGCCCAACGAGTACGAGCCCATCCACCGTTTCGTGAGCGGCGCCATCATTCTGCTCCTCGTCTCCGCGGCGGATCATGGCCTTCGCCTGCAACGTCGGCGACGGCAGCTCGGCCGAGCCGGATGGCTCTCCGCGGCGGCGCCGTGGTCGGTCGCGGTCCTCGCCGCCGCCACGTCCGTTTGGCTCGGAGCGACCCGGGAGACCGTCGGCTGGGTGCTCTGGGGAGAGGCCGCGGTCACGCGCTACATCCCCGTTCGGCCAGACCTCGGCGACGATCCCGACAACGAGAATCGGTTCGTCCTCAAGCCCGTGGTCGATTCACCGCGCATCCGCGCGCGGCGAGCGGAGCGCGCGCGCAAGAAGCCACCCCACATCGTCCTGTTCTTCATCGACAACGTTCAGGCGGACCACGTCGGCGCGTACGGCTACGACAAGCACCCCACGACGCCGAACATCGACGCCCTCGCGAAGCGCGGGGCGCTCTTTCGACGAGCGTACAGCAACTATCCGCAGACCCGGAACTTCGCTTCCCAGACCATCACCGGGCGCAGCATCCCGACGAGGTTCAACAGACACAATCCGCCGGCGGTGTTCATCGAGGAGTCCCTCACGCGCCTGCTGAAGGAACGAGGCTACACGAGCTTCGTTCACGCCTTCTTCGACGTCACCTTCCAGAAAGCCTTCGACCCGCAGCGATACGCGATCGACACGTTCGTCAGACCGCCGAGCCGCAAGGAGCTCAGAAAGGTCACGGCCTGGCCGAGGATCCCGGTCGAAGGCATCCTGAAGAAGCTCGAGCGCCACCTCGCGCGGCCGGGAGTCGCCGAGAAGCCCGCGCTGATCTGGATCCATTTGCTCCACCCCCACTGGAGCGGGGACGAGTTCGTCGGCAGTCCCCGCTTCCCGTTCGGCGACGGGCTGGTGGATCGATACGACAGCGCCATCGCCGCATCCGACGCGTGGATTCCAGTCCTCCGGGAGATGATTCGCAACAAGCTGCACGATCCGGACAACACCGTCTGGATCGTGGGCTCCGACCACGGCGCCGGCGTCAGTCGCCAGCAGGAGCACGTCGGCAAGACGCTGTTCGAGGACCAGGTGCACGTGCCTCTGGTCATCGCGGGACCCGGCATCAAACCGGGCACGTACGACTTCGCCGTCGACTCTGCGCTCGACGTCCCCGCGACGGTCCTCGACCTCGCCGGGCTCGAGCCGCCAACGCGCTGGGACGGGATCTCGCTCGTGCCCCTGATGCAGGGCGACTACAAGCCCGTGGAGCGGGCGCTCGTGTTGGCCTACGAGTCGCGCTGGAAGGCGGCCATCGTCGGTCGAAAGAAGCTCATCGAGTACCGGGGTGCCGCGTCGCTGTACGACCTCGCCGCCGATCGGCTCGAGCGCGTGAACCTGGCCGACCGCTATCCCGACCTGGTCGATGATCTACGCAGCTTCGCTCGCGACACCGTCGCCCGAAGGCGGGCCGCGTACCGCGCGACGGCCGCGGAGTAGCCCACCGAACGACACCGAGGAACGCCCCGAAGCGCCTGCTCCCGCTCAGCAGCTCCTCCACGTCCATACATCCTGCTCACGATAAAAGAGCGTCCATTGCTTCGGCAAATCGGTACGATAGCGGTCGGGAGCCGATGTCGGAATCAGAAGCGAGGGTGCGCGCGCCGTTGACCAAGGCGATCGTCGATCTCTTGAAGACGCAACCACCGTCTGTGCAGGCGGCCGTGCGAGCGAAGGCCGAGAGCGCCATCGAGCGTGTCGAGCTCGCGTCGCGCGTCGACTGGATCCCTCTCTCCACCCAGCTCGAGATCCTGTCCGCGCTTTACGCCGAGATCGGGCCCGAAGGCTACGACGCATTCTGCGCCGCGCACTTCGGGTCAACGGTCGAGCAGCCGCTCGTCCGGGGCGTGTTCGAGGGAACGCTCCGGGTGTTCGGCATCTCGCCGGGAGCGCTGTACAAGATGTTCGGAAAGACGTGGACGGTCATCGCTTCGGGGTGCGGGGTCATCTCGATCGAAGGTCAAGCGTCGCCCTCCGGCACCACCCTGCACGTGACCGAGCTCCCCACGAAAGAACGGGAGATCGATCTGTTCGTCCGCGGCTTCCGCGCGACGTTCCAAGGGGTGCTCGACGTCGTCAAGAAGCAAGGGACGGTCAGCATGCGCTCGTTCGATCGCGACGCGGGCAAGGCCGTCTACTTCGCGACCTGGAAGTAGCATCATCCGTCTCGCGGGCGCTCCGTCGACGAGACGAGCGTCCGCGACGAGGCAGCGCCTACAGAGCGTCACCACCCGAGCGTTTGCTCGAGCTCGGTCGTGAGCTCCGCGGCCATCTTCTGGTGCGTCGTGAGGTTCGGGTGATAGTCGCAGCCGTATCCGTCCGCCGGATCCGTCGGCGTGAGCGCGAAGGTCTTCACCTTCGAGTCTCCCGCCTGGGCCCTGCGGGAGACGGCGTTGTCGATCGAGCTCCGAGCCGTCGTGAGATCGGCTCCGCTCAACAGCGGGCCCACGGTGCAGAGGATCCACGCCTCCGGGTACTTCTCCCGCACTCGCTCGAGGAACGCCACGTAAGCGTCCTCGAACTGTGCCGGCGTCGGATCCTGAGCCGTGCTGAAGTCGTTCGTTCCGAGGTTGATCACCACGGCGTGCGGTTGAAATCGGGAGAAGTCCCAGAGACTCGAGGCCTGCTGCGGGAGCGTGCGATCGTAGTAGTCCGGCATCGGATCCATGCAGCTCGACGCATCGTCCCCGTAGTTGCACACGACGCCCTTGCCGGACCAACACACCGTCGAAAGCTCGGCTTCGAGCGTGCGGGCGCTGATCGCCGCGTACGTGAGGTAGTGGTTCTCCGTGTCGGGCGAGAACGGGCAGCTCATGTCGGCGCCCTCGTTGCCGTAGCCGCACGTGATCGAGTCGCCGACCACCTCGAGCCGCCGCGCGGGCGCTGGAGGCGGCGCCAAGAGCTCGCCGTCTCCGAAGTCGAACCCGAGGAACTGCGACTCACCGAGGTGGGCTTCCGTGCGCCGATAGAGCTCGATCGTGTGCTCTCCCGCTGCGAGCCCCGACGCCACCGGCGTCACGCCGCTCGTGGGAACGAGCTTCGGTCGCACCATGCCGTCGATCACGACCGAGTACTGTTGTCCTCCCTCGAGCCGCACGCCCACCGACGTCCCCGAGAACCGCGCCACGATCCCCGTCCCCGACCACGCAAATCGCGGCCCGGCCGCGTCCGTCGTGTCCACGCGCCCGACGAAGCGCACGCCCGGCGCCTCGGACGAGGCGCCACCAGCGCCCGCTCCGGACGCACCGCCCAGGCCGCCTTGGCCCCCTCCTGCAGCATTCGCGGCGCCGCCTTCCGGCGGGCCCCCGCCTTCACCCCCGCCTCCCGCCACGGCGCCTCCGGCTCCGGAACCGCCGGAGCTCGTTCCGCTCGTTCCGCTCACTCCACTCGTTCCGCCCCCCGCGGGCGCTCCGCCGCTCGAGGCGTTGCCTCCGGACCCCGCGCTCGTGCCACCGGCGCTACTCCCGCCGCCCGTGCCGCTGCCGCTCGCTCCGCCGCTGCCGCTCGTGCCGCCTGCGCCGCCCAACGCCGCTCCGCCCGCGCCTGCGCCCGAAGCGGGCGCGTCCTCGGGACCCCTCGACGCGTCATCGCACCCCGAGCTCACGAAGAGGCCGGCCAACGACGCCACTGCCAAGCTGGAGAGGGCGACACCCAAACGCGAACCTGCAAAGCGCATGGCCGTGCTCTAGCCCAAATTTCGGGACGGTGCCGGCGGAGGAGGCGGAGACCGAAGCGGAATCTCGGACGAATTCGCGTTCGGCGCGCGCAGGGATGGCAGCGCGCTCGGTGCGGTGACCGCGCCCTCGGTCGCACAAACATTCATTGGCATCTCTAAGGGCAGAAACTCACGAGTCCGGGCGCGCATAGGTTTCGAAAGAGGGGCGCGCCGTGTGCGCGCTGACGATGAGGAGGTCCAACGATGATTCGGAGCAAATTCGGTATTTTGTCTGCACTCACCGCGGGTTTCGCGGCATTGACGTCCTCGCCGTTCGCCGAAGCGGCAGACGCCCATGCGCCACCGGGCAGCACCGTGTGCAGCACGGTCATCGCCTCGAGCACGGGTATGTATCTGTGGGGCGGCTCGGCGCAAACCTGGAGGAATTGGCTGCTCGCGTCGCCAACGTTCGGCGGCACGGAAACGAACATTTACGAGGTCGTCACCAACGACGTCTACGCGCACGTTCCGGCGCCAGGCCCCGGCCTGTACTACTACCGAACGTGTGCGACGAACGTATCCCCATACAAATCCTTCGTTCGCCTGCGCATGAGCCCGGAAGGCGGCGGCGGCCCCGAGGATCCGCCGGCCCCTGGCAGCGCGATCACGGCCGTGCTCGGCCCCGGGGGCACCGTATGGGGCAACATCGAGCTCGAATCGGGGCTCCTCGTCGGGGAGTCGGACGTCCCGGTCCGCTTCTGCGTCCAGGCGTTCGACGAGGACTACACGCTCGGGCCTTCCATTTTCGAAAGCGATGGCACGAGCGTGTCTCAGGAAATCACCGAGACCGAGTTCGGCTTCATGCCGTGCGTGAGGAACATCTCGAGCACGCCCGCGACGCTCTCGTTCGAGTTCATCCCCTACTGACCGCGCTCTCTTCCGTGCCGA
>Ga0079224_100004680_pt1 | contig 17792 bp, 20 predicted proteins | sample Stecom2015_FD_80414 | JGI IMG/M metagenome (GOLD analysis project Ga0079224, IMG submission 80414) | Agricultural soil microbial communities from Utah to study Nitrogen management - Steer compost 2015 | ecosystem: Environmental > Terrestrial > Soil > Agricultural land | place: USA: Utah...
TGCGCATTCTGCCCCCTCCGCGCAACGACGGACGCTGAGGGGGGATGGGAGATGACCCTGTACTACCAGGGGGATTGGGCGCGGATCACCCACGAGGTGTTCGAAACCCAAAGACCCATCAAGAGAGTCTTCGCGATCAACGAGCTTCGCTGCATTCATGTCGTACAAGACGTGCTCTCGTCGGTCGGGGGCCGGACGATCCGCTGGGGTTCCTCGGCGGTGGCCGGAGTCGGGGCGGTCATGACGGTCATTGGTTGGCCGGTGTACCACCTCTCCCTGCTCCCACTGATCGCCTTGGCGGTGATGACCGTCGCGTCGGCCGTTACGGCGGTGTGCGTCAAGGTGGACGGCGGACTGCACGAGCTCCGGGCGGTGTACCGCCAGCGGCTGGTCTGCCTGTACGCCGACCGGGACAAGCTGCGGTTCGCGCAGGTGGTGCGCGCCCTCAAGCGGGTTCTCGAGCACCGAGCGGATCTCGCATAACCAAGCGGTCCCGGGCGCGGGACCACTGGTCTGGGCAGGAGAGCAACCCGACGAACAGAACTGAGACAATCGGGACTAGGGCGAACCTCACGAGCAGCTGCTGACATCTGGCGTGAATCGGGCCGGCACGCCGGCCCGATTCCGTCTCCTCGCCCGCCGCGGCGCTAAGGTACGCACAGGCGAATCTGCCATATGGCAGTTTCGACAGCGGACATCCGAGCGCGCGGGGGAATGAGAAGGGGCAGCGCTGCCATGGTGTCGGAGTCTCCCCTGGTCGCCCGGCGGCGACTGCGGCTGGCCTTGCGAAAGGCGCGGGAGGCGAAGGGCCTGACACAGGGCCAGGTCGCGGAGTCGCTGTACTGGTCGTTGTCCAAGGTCAACCGCATCGAAGCGGGTGACGTGACGGTCTCGACCACCGACCTCAAGGCCCTGCTCGACCTGTACAACGTCACCGACGAGGCCGTCGTGCGCCAGCTCGTGGCCGACGCCCAGGCCGCCCGCCGCCGGGGCTGGTGGCACGACGAAACGGCGAAGGATCACCTGACCCCCGACTTGGTCAAGCTGCTCCAGTACGAGAGCGAAGCGACCATGATCCGCATCTACCAGCCGTCCCTCGTCCCAGGCATCCTGCAAACCCCCTCGTACGCGCGTTCTATCTTTGAGTCGGGACCCCCATTGACGCCGGAGGAGCGGGCGGCCCGGCTCGACATCCGCCTACGACGGCGTACTCACGTCTTCGACCGCCCGAACCCGCCTATTGTCCTGATCCTGCTCGACGAGTCCGTGTTGCTCAGAGAGCGCGGCGGAGATCTGGTCATGTACGAGCAGATGAAGGAACTCGCCGCATACAACGAGCGACCCAACGTCATCACCCGAATTACGCCCCTGCGCGGCGGCACTATGTCGCTGCTTGGTGCATTTATGATATTGGATATCGACGATGAGAGTGCCATTCTCTACCAGGAGATTGGCTTTTCTGACCAGATATCTGAGGTACCGGGTGTTGTCCGGCGTTATCGCGAAGCATTTGACCACGTCTGGGAATCATCGCTGGACGAAATGGCGTCGGCGAGCCTCATTCAGGCGCGGGTCGCGGTGCTGATGGCGGCACTTGACCAGCACCCCCAACCGCCGCAGCGCAGGGAGAACGGTGCCACCGAGAAACCCTGAGCGTCGCCCGTGGGTGAGCCACGATGCGCTTCCCGTATCCATGCCGATGAACCCGTAAAATGAATGGTCCCGGTCCGCAGTGGACCGGGACCAGCTGTTGGATGGCGCCACTCCCGTACCGTTACTGCGGCGAATCGAAATCGCCGTCCTTAACGCCAAGGATGAAGTCCTGCCACTCCTTATGGTCAAAAAGGAGGACCGGGCCATCCGGGTTCTTCGAATCCCGCACCGCCACCTGTCCGTCCGTGACGGCGACCTCGACGCAGTGGCCGCTGTCGCACCGACGGCTTCGGCGCCACTGCAGGTGCATCGGATCAATCTCGATGTCAGACACTCCAAGCCCCTCTTTGGGTTGGCTATTTACGTGTAACCATTGCTTGGCGCTGAGTCACCACGCAGGATGTGCCAGATGTAGGGGCGCTTGCCCGAGCGTGATGTGGCCTGCGGGAGCCAAACGGATGTCGCCGCGGGACCCCGCCGGTTGATCATCGAACATGTTCGAAGATACGGGTGTCAAGGCTCGAGCAGCCGGAATTCCGCGATTGTTCGTTCAGGTTTCCCTCACCCGGGGATACGTAGCGGTCGTCCGACCGAGTGACCTCCACGGCGTCGGAGCCACACGCGCGGCTGACAACGGAACACTGGCCAAACCTTGACCCACCCGACCTGTCCGCGACATCGGCGCACTGTGCTACTGCGTGGCGCCACGGCGCTTGAGCGTCGCGACGGTGGAGCCCGCGAGTGTCATGAGGCATTCGGCGAGTTGCCCGTCGGCCACCGCGGCACCGAAGAGGGCTTGGCCCGTGGACGCGTCGGCGTTGGCGTACGCGGTGATGAACCTGGCCACCCACCGTGCGTCGTACCGGGCACGGTCGATGTCCGGGAAGTCGAGGGCGGCGAACCCGCCCACTGGGGCGTCACCGACGAGCGTCGCGGCGAGGCAGCACGCCACGTCATACGCCCCGCGCATGCCGGCTCGCTTGACAGCCTCGTCGAAGACACCGGCGACGCCCTCGCGGTCGCCTCGGATGGCCGAATCGATGACGGCGGCCGCGTCGCGGTACACCTCCGGCGGGATGTCCGGCGCGCCACCATCTGCGCTGCTCACGAACGGCAGCCTATGTCGCGCGCGCAAGGGACGCGAGAGCCCCGCGACGACCTGCGGGTCCGGCAACGACCTGCGGGTCCAGCGACGGTCCCGCAGGCCTGACGACAAGCCTGCAGGGCCTGACGACAAGCCTGCAGGGCTCAGCGGCGGCGGACCAGGCACGTCAGCCGGGCCGTGCAGACCCGGGCGCCCGACTCGTCAGTGATGACGATCTCGTATGTGGCGACGGTGCCGCCGAGGTGCAAGGGCGTGGCGACACCGGTCACCGTCCCCTCGCGGACCGACCGGTGATGGGTGGCCGAGATCTCGATCCCCACCGCATAGCCACCGAATGCTTGCAGTGCGTGTATCGAGGCCCCGACCGAGCCGAGGGATTCGGCCAGCACGCAGGACGCACCACCGTGCAGCAGGCCGAAGGGCTGCGTGTTGCCATCGACTGGCATCGTTCCTACGACTCGCTCAGCTGAGGCCTCGGTCAGTACGATGCCCATCCGTTCCGGCAGAGCGCCGGGCGTCATGCCAGATTCGCCTAGGCGTTCCAGCGCAGGGAGATCCATTGACTCGGCCATGCGCCGCACGCTACAGGTCCATCCAGGCAGACAGCAGCGACCGCTATCACATGATCGACCTACGCGGGTTACTCTCCCTGGCGGGCAACGCGAGTGCCCGCCGATGACGGGGGTGCGCTCAGGGGAGGAGTGAGTCCATTGCGCCGAGACGTGCGTGCCTTCGTCGCCGCCACCGCCGCCCTGGTCGCGATATCCGGCTGCACGGCGTCGACTCAGGAGATCGACGATCCGTTGAGCACGCCAACGAACCAGATTCGCCTGTACGGCACAGATGGAAACATGCTCAACGGCGTGGGTGACCTGCTGACCGAGCATCCCAACGGGATGGTCGGGATGAAGGGGACCACCCCGCTGTCCCGGCTGAGCCAGAACTTTAAGGACCGGCTGCGATCCATCGACCCGGATCTCATCGACGAGTCCTACGCCGGTGAGACCTACGACGCGGTCGTGATCAGTGCCCTGGCGGCTCAGATCGCCCGCAGCACGGAGCCGCGCGAGATCGCGGCCCAGATCAACGGCGTGACCACCCGCGGCACGGAATGCGACACACCGGCGGAATGCTTGAGCCTCATCCGTGACGGCGTGGACATCCGCTATCGGGGCATCTCGCTCGGCCTCGGCGGCTTCACGGACGCCGGCGAGCCGTCCGCGAGCACATACGGAATCCTTCGGTTTGCTGACAATAACCACCTCGACCCGGCTCAGACTCAGTACGTGCCGGCCGGAGATGCCAAACAGGCGACAACCAAGGCCCCGCCTCCGGGCCGCGGCAACGGCGTGGGGCCACTGCGCATCGGCGCACTGCTGCCCAAGACAGGTGCCCTTGCGAGCGCCGGTCCTCCGTTGTTTGCCGGCGCACTCCTCGCCATCAAGGAGATCAACGAAGCGGGCGGCGTCCTCGGTCGTGACGTCGTGTGGATCGACGGTGACGACGGCACCAGCGCCGAGGTGGCGTTGCAGACCGTCGAGCGGCTGATCGACGAGGGTGTCCATGTGATCATCGGAGCCGGGGCGTCCTCGGTCACGAAGGCGGTCCTGCCCACCGTGCTCGAGGCGGGCGTGATCCTGTTCTCGCCGTGTAACACCGCGGCCGAGTTCTCCACTATGGACGACCAGGGGCTCTACTTCCGCACGGCACCCCCGGACAACCTCCAGGCCGCTGCCCTGACCGACGTCATCATGCGCGACGGCGTACGCCGGCTGGTGATTCTCGCGCGCGAGGACGCGTACGGAACGGGGCTGATGGAGGCGGTCCGAGACAACCTCATCCGAGCCGGTGTGGCCAGCTCGGACATCCGCACCATGCCGTACCACCCGGATCAGCCGGACTTCAGTAATCTCGGCACGGAGGTCAAGGACTTCGGCCCCGACGGAGTGCTGATCATCGGCTTCGAGGAAACCGCTCAGGCCATCCATTCGATGATCGAGGCTGGCCTGCAGTCCCGCCCGGTCTAGTCTCGCTCCCGTTGACCTTGCCGGCTAGCGTCCATACCGGTCGGCTTGCACGAGTCGGCCAGCTTCCAGCAGCAGGGCCCAGCTCCGAACAGAAGGGCCTTCCAAACAGAAGGGCAGAGCATGAACGACGGCACCGAGACCGCGCACACCCGCGGTTCCGAGCGGAACGAGTTGATCACCGCGGACACGAACAACGACGGCAAGGCCGACCTGTGGGTCGTCGACACCGACGGAGACGGCAAGGCTGACCTGTTCCAGTTCGACCACGATGGCGATGGCGAGGTCGATCTGACCATCGTGGACCGCACTCAGGACGGCAACCCCGACGAGGTCATCAAGGGAGATGGCGGGCTGCCACCCAACGGCTGAGTGAGGCCAGGAGCTCCCGGCGGCGGAGGAGAACTTCTCTCCGGCGCCGTGCCACCTCGTACGGGCCGCAGGTCCGTTCGGCGGCGCGCGCCAGCGTGACCGCGAGCTTGGCCTGGGCTCGCTGGAGTCGGCGTACGGCCCGACCGCCGGCGCGCCCCAGCCGGTGCCGCGCGCGGCGGCGTTCGGCCAACCGCCGCAGCGGCGAGACCAGCGCGACGATCTCTTCGGGTGTCGCGATCCGAGGGTCATTGACGGCGGTGAGCAGGCGGCCGTAGTACGCGGCATCCCTCCGCTCGGCCAGGACGATCACCGTGGCTCCGGCGACGAGCGCGGGAGTTCCCTTGAGCAGCACCGCCAGGAACACGCCCGTGGCGCCGTACCCGAACCCGTCGGAGAGCCACGGCGCGTTCAGCACGAAGTGGAACGCCCACGCCGCACCGACGAGCGCGCCGGCGACGGCGGCACGGGCACCAGGCGGCCGCCGTCCGGTGAGGGCGTATGCGATGCCGGCCCCCGCGATCGCCGTGAACAGGGCATGGCTCCAGGCTCCGGCAACGAGCCCGCGGAGGAGGAACGTTGCCACCACCGGTCCCGCGCGGTCGGAGCCCTCGGCCGCGACCGCGTTGACCGCGAACACGACATTCTCGACCACCTGGAAGCCGAGCCCGATCAGCGCCCCGTACACGAAGCCGTCGGTGACGGTCCGGAACCGAGTCGGAGCCAGGAGTGCGATGGTCACGACTCCGGCCGCTTTGACCAACTCCTCCACCGCGGCGCCGCCCACGGCCGGACCCCAGTCCGCGGCGAAGGCGGGCGAGAGGGCCTTGGCGATCACGTTCTGCGCGGCCGTACCCCCTTGAATCGCCACCGGCACGGCGACCAGCGCTCCCCAAACGAAGGCGAGGACGCGAAGCGACACGAGTTGGCGGCCAAGAAAGTTGATAACGCCGATGAGGAGCAGGAACGGCACGGCATTGCACGCGAAGAGGACGATCGCCGTTACGGTCGCCACCGGATACGACCCGACAGCCGTGCCAAGGATGTGGGCTACCCGCCACGCTCCGGCCCCGAAGGCGATCGCGACGAACCAGACGGCCGGGCGGGCGAGCAGTGCGCGTGCCGCACGCAGCGCAGACAAGGGCCCCTGGTTCGCGAACCACCTGCTCACCGGGCCCTTGTTCGCTGACCTGTTCACCCGCCGCGCGGTCGCGGGAGCCCTGGCGTGCGCGGTGCTCATCGGGAACCACCGAACGTGATGCTGCGCAGCCATTCACGCACGCGGGGTGCCAGCGTCGGGTACGCGTCGGCGGGTCCGCTCGCTGTCGCCTGGACCATCTCCGAATCTCGCAGGAAAACCGCGTACTCGCCGTGCCGGCCGGGAGAGGTGTACGTGCCGTGCCGGCCCACCACACCCTGCTCGGTGCGCACCTCCTGGCCCGCTGCGCCGGGCGTGCTGCCGGTCGACTCGATCCGTCTCCGCAGGCGCTCCTCGGCCTCGGCGAGACCACCGCGGAACGGCCCCACGACGACCGCGAGCCTCAGGTCACCGACCAGGAACAGCGCACTACCGCGCTCCGCGCCCGGGCGCGTTTGCGTGAGCTCCACACTCGCCCCGGCAGGGGGAACGACGGTCACGGAGCCGCCAACCGCGTACGGCATTGCCGGCGGCACGGGCCGCTCGGACGGTATCTGGCGGTCGACCGCCGGTAAGACGAAGGCGAACAGTGCCAGGACACCCGCGATGGCGAGGCTGCCCACCGCCTCGCGCGCCAGGCCGACCCTGGCCATGCCTTGACGCTACCGGCCGGCGCTTCCTCCGGTGCCGGATTGGACGACGCCACCAACCTCCGGCATGAGGTCGGCGTTTGGCGGCGAGCCGACCGGTGACCGCCGTCCGGGCCACCACGCGGCTCGACCGACCAGTGCGGTCACCGATGGCACCAGGAGCAGGGACACCGCGAACGCGACGATGAGGATGCCCACCGTGACCGCGAACCCGATCTGGGTGAAGAACGGGACGCCGGCGAAGAGCAGCGTGGCGAAGGTGCCGCTGAGAATGAGCGCGGCGGCGAGCACCGATGGACCGGCGTGGGCGATGGCCAGCGCCGCGGCCTCCCGCGGCGTGCGGCGGTCGCGGATCTCCTCCCGCAGCCGGGCCGTGACCAGGATGTTGTAGTCGGTGCCGATGGCGGTGACGAAGAGATACAGGATGATCGGCAACGTGAAGGAAAGGCCGCCTCGCCCCATGGCGCCTTGGAACAGCAGCGTGGTGGCGCCGAGCGTGGCAGCGAACCCTGCGACCACCATCAGGACGAGATACAGCGGCGCCAGTACGGCCCGGAGGAGGCCGGCGAGGATCAGGGCGAAGAGCAGGCCGGCGAGCGGAAAGATCAACGTGAGGTCGCGGCTCGTCCCGTCTCGGATCTCCGCCCAGAGCATCGACTCGCCGCCCACCAGCACGGTCACCTCCGGCGGTGCGGCGGCTCGGGCCGCGTCCCGCAACGGGCCGGTGACGATGTCGAACGCCGCAGCGGAGTACGGGTCGACGGCGAGCAGCACCGGGACCATTGCGGTGCGGCCGTCCGCCGAGACCTGGGGCGGCATCGGTGCGGCGACGCCCGGCAGCGCGGCGACCGCGGTCACAACCGCCTCAAGCTGCGCCGGTGCGAGCGGCTGCGCGGCGTCCAGGTACACCTGCGTCGGGCTCAGCGCCCCGGCCGGGAAACCGGTTCGCATCACCTCAACCGCCCGCGCGGATTCGCTGCCGCTGGGCAGCTGCGAGATCGGGTCGTAGTCCGCCTTGGTGAGGATCGCGCCGGCGCCGAGCCCGCCGAGCAGCACTGCCGTGCCGGCAGCGACGGCGAGCGAATGGCGAGCGACACCGCGCCCGACCCAGCCGGTGAACCGACCGGCCTGCCGGCGATCGGGCGCCGCGGCCCGAGATGGCCAGAAGACTGCACGACCGAGCACGGTCACGACCGCCGGGATCAGCGTCAGCGCCGCGAGCACCATCACCAGGACCGAGACCGCAAGGGCAGGGCCCATCGTGGCGAAGAACCCCAACGAGGCGAGTGCGAGCGCGCTGAACGCCACGATGACCGCAAAGCCAGCGGAGAAGATCACCTCGCCGATACGTTCGACCGCATTGGCGATCGCCTGCCGAGGAGTGTCCCCGGCGCGCAGCCGCTCCCGGTACCGGAACAGCAGGAACAAGACGTAGTCGGTGCCGATCCCGAACAGGACCACGACGAGCATCGTCGGGACCTCCCGTCCGAGTGCGACGCCCCACGCCGCGGACCCGAGCCCGAGCAGGGCGGTCGACACGCCGTAGACCAGGCCCACCGCGAGAAGCGGGAGCAGCACAGCTACGGGACTGCGGAAGAAGGCGAGCAGCAGCACGACGATCAGACCGAGCGTCACCGCCGTCACGACTCGTTCCGCATCGGCGATGGCACCGGCGAGGTCCGCATCGACGGCGGACGGGCCGGTGACGAGCGCGGAGAGACCGGTGCCGGCAAAGGCCTCGGCAACGAGACGGCGAAGGTCTTCGATCGCGGCGGCGTCGGAACCGGTGGGCGAGGGGCCAGCGCGGAGGAGGGCGACCGCATGGTTCTCGGCGACCGCCCCGCCGGCCTCAAGCGGCAGCACTCCGGCTGGTGCAAGTTCGCCGGCCACCCGGTCGACCGCCGCCAGGTCCGCCTCCGTCAGGGAGCCGTCCGGGCGATGGACGACGATGATGGTGCTGTCCGCCGTACCACCGGGGAACGCGGCCTCCGCCAACCGCGCGGCCCGCGCCGCCTCGGCACCTGCCGGCGCCTCCTGGCTCGCCTTCGTCTCCGGACTCGGTGCCAGCAGGATCAACGCCGTCGCCGCGACGAGCCAGGCACCGATCACCCACCACGGCCGTCGCGTGACCCCGGCCGCAAGACGTCGAAACATGCCCCCACCCCGCTGTTCTTGGTCCCGGTGTCCGCGCGTGCCGAACGCCTGGCATTGAGTGCCGTACGCGTATTGATGCCTAATGGCATTTCATGCCTTCTGGCATAGCATGTCAGAATGCCGTGCGGCGTGCCACTCTTGGGCGACCTCACGGCGGGAGATCTGTGCCACGATGAACGGACCGTGACGATCGAGCAGAAACGGTCCGTGATCATCGAACAGGTGCCCACCCGGCGCGAACGAAAGAAGCTCGAGACGCGACAAGCTCTCGAGCAGGCCGCGCTGCGCCTCTTCGCCGAGCGTGGATACGAGCAGACCACCGTCGAAGACATCGCGGAGGCCGCCGACGTCGCGGTCCGTACGTTCTTCCGCTACTTCTCCTCGAAACAGGACGTGCTCTTCGGCGACGTGGTGACCGATCGCGTGAAGCGTCTCCGGTCCGGGCTCGCCGCGCGCCCGCTCGACGAACCGCTCCTCGACTCGATCACGGCGGTGATGGACGAGCTTGACTTCGCCGGGCCGGAGGAGGAGCAGCAGATCCTCGCCCGGATGGACCTCATGCGCCGGCAACCCTCATTTGTGAGCCGCTACCTCGAGATCATCGACGAGATGCGGATGGCCGTCGTCGACTTTGTCGCGACGCGCACGGGGCTGGACCCGCGCCGCCACCTCTATCCGCTGCTCGTGGCGGGCGCGTGCGCCGCGTCGTGGGACGCCGCGGTGAAGCTGTGGGCGGACTCCGGCGGCACGCTGAACCTGGCGGAGCTTCGCCGGGAGGCGTTCGCGGCCCTGAGCGCCGGCCTCCCGGACCCTCCCCAGGACACCCACTTGGATCGGCGATCATGATCTGCAGTTCATGATCGACGCCCAGAGAGCGCTCTATTCTCATGATCACCGAGATGCTGCGTCCGTGTTTCGAGGGGCGTCGCAACGACCTAGATGGCTCGACCTAGATGGCCCGGCGGCCCTCGAAGGCGCGGCCCAGCGTGATCTCGTCGGCGTACTCCAGGTCGCCGCCGACGGGCAGGCCGCTCGCGAGGCGGGTGACCGTGAGCCCCATGGGTTTGACCATGAGGGCGAGGTACGTGGCGGTAGCCTCCCCCTCGGTGTTCGGATCGGTGGCGAGAATGATCTCCTTCGTCTCACCATTGGCGAGCCGTGCCATGAGTTCCTTGATGCGCAGGCTGTCCGGGCCGATCCCCTCGAGCGGGTTGATGGCGCCGCCCAGCACGTGGTAGCGACCACGGAACTCGCCGGTCTTCTCGATCGCCACCACGTCCTTCGGCTCCTCGACGACGCAGATGGTCTCGTCGGTACGACGCGGATCCCGGCAGATGCGGCACTGCTCGGACTCGGAGACGTTGAAGCAGGTGGCGCAGAACCGGACCGTCTCCTTCACCCGCGTCAGCGCGGAGGCGAGCCGGTTGACGTCGGCCGCGTCGGCCTGCAGCAGGTGAAACGCGAGGCGCTGGGCGCTCTTCGGACCGATGCCGGGCAGGCGACCGAGCTCATCGATGAGGTCCTGGATCGCACCTTCGTACATCGTCAATGAATACGCCCCTTCGCCTAGAAGCCAGGGAGCCCGAGTCCGCCGCCGAGCCCGCCGATGCCGGCGCTGAGCGGCCCCATCTTCTCCTCGGTCATCGCGCGGCCGGCCTCGGCGGCATTGTGGATCGCCGCGAGCACGAGGTCCTCGAGCGTCTCCACGTCGTCCGGGTCGACCGCCTTGGGGTCGATGTGCACCGAGCGGAACTCACCCGCGGCGGTCATGGTGACGGTGACCAGTCCGCCTCCGGCCGTCCCGGTGACCTCGGTCTCGGCGAGCTCGGCCTGGGCCGTGGCGAGCTGCTGCTGCATCTTCTGCGCCTGCTTCATCAACTGCTGCAGATTTGGCTGTCCACCTGGCCGCACGGCGCGCTCCTTTGATCGGGACGGGCGGTGGCCACCACATGGCGAGCCGACCGTCTGGCATCTCCGAGCCTAGTGGGGCCGGCGGTCGCGTTACCCGCCCGGGCGCAATCCGCTGGGCCTAGACCTCGGTGTCCCCGATGGTCTCCACCTCGAAGGTCTCGGTGAGCGTGCGCAGCGCCTGGTCGTGGCTGGTCTGCCGGGACGAGGGCTCAACGACGTCGTCCAGCGGCTCGTCGCCGGGGTCGAAGCCCTCGTACGCCGGCGGCGCCGCGGGCCCGCTCGCCGGGGCCGGAGTCCGGGACCCTGCGGTGGGCGACCGCTTGCTGGCCGTGCCCTTCGCCCGCGAACCCGCCGGCCGAGCAGGCCTGGCAGACCGGTCCGACCCGCGCGATGCCGGTTGCCCGCCGCCTGGCTGGGCCGGGGTGGGCCAGTCCTCGTCCTCCCTCGGGCCGGGTGCGGGCACGGTCTGGATCGGCCGGGTATCGAACGCCCGGTTGTCGCTGCGCCGGTCCTGTTCGCCGCCCAGCTCGACGCGTATCTGCCACTGCCCGCCGAGCACCTCGTGCAACGCCTCGACCAAGGGCTCCGGGTTGTCACGGACCGAGTTGGCGTGAAACGACGACTTGAACAGCAGCACCACAGTGTCGCCGTCGAGGTCCCGCACGACACCGTCACGCGCGATCGCGGCGAGCCGGCGACTCTTGCGCCCCGCGATGGTGAGGACCTCGTCCCACACCCGCCGGATCGCGGCCGCGTCGAGCGCGCCCGGCTCAGCGGCTTGGGCCGGCCGCGCTTGGCCCGCACTCGCGGGCGGCGCTGGCGGATCGGCCGGCGCGGGTCGGCTCGCCGGCTCCCGCCGCGCCCCGGTAGACGCCGCGTCGGGCCTGGGGGCGGCCGGTGCCGCCGCCGGCGTAGCCCCGGATGCCGGCGATGGCGCCGCCGCTCGGGCCGGCGGCTCGGGCGGTGCGGAAGGCGGGCGGGGTTGGTCGGTGGCGGCGGCCGGTTCCGTTGCCCCAAGCCGCCGTTCCATTCGTTCCAGTCGCTGCAGCAGGGCGCTGTGCGACTCCTCGGCAGCGGGCAACAGCATCCGCGCCACGATGAGCTCAAGCAACAGCCGCGGTGCCGTGGTGCCCCGCATCTCGGTAAGTCCATTGTGGGCAATGTCGGCGAACCGGGAGAGCGTCGCCTGGCCGATCCGGGCGGCCTGCGCGGTCATCCGCTCCAGCTGATCCTCGGGCGCCTCGATGATGCCGGTGCTCGCGGCGTCCGGAACCTGCTGCAGGATGATCAGATCCCGGAACCGCTCCAACAGGTCGGACGCGAACCGCCGGGGGTCGTGACCGGCGTCGGCGACCCGATCAATGGTGGCGAAGGCGGCGGCTCCGTCCCCCGCGCCCAGAGCGTCGACCATCTCGTCAATGAGCGCAGCATCGGTCACGCCCAGCAGGGCCACCGCCCGGGCGTAGGTCACGCCCGACGGGCCAGCCCCGGCGATCAGCTGGTCCAGCACGGAGAGCGAGTCTCGGACCGAACCGGCGCCCGCCCGTACGACCAGCGGAAAGACCGCGGGCTCGACCGCCACACCCTCCTCGCGGCACAGCTTCTCGAGGTAGGGGCGCAGCACGCTCGGCGGGATCAGCCGGAACGGGTAGTGGTGCGTCCGTGACTTGATCGTCCCCAGGACCTTCTCAGGCTCAGTGGTAGCGAAGACGAACTTCACGTACTCCGGAGGCTCCTCGACCAACTTCAGGAGGGCGTTGAACCCTTGGGCCGAGACCATGTGCGCCTCGTCGATCACGTACACCTTGAAGCGGCTGGCGACTGGCGCGAAGAAGGCCCGTTCTCGAAGGTCGCGGGCGTCGTCAACACCGCCGTGGCTGGCCGCATCGATCTCGATGACATCGACGGAGCCGGGGCCGTCCGGTGCCAGCGCGACGCACGACTCGCACTCGCCGCACGGCTCGGGGGTTGGGCCCTTCTCGCAGTTGAGCGAACGGGCAAGGATGCGGGCGGAGGAGGTCTTGCCGCAGCCGCGCGGCCCAGAGAAGAGGTACGCGTGGTGGAGCCGCCCCGTCCGCAGCGCCTGCATGAGCGGTTCGGTGACGTGGTCCTGCCCGATCACCTCGGCGAAGGTGCGGGGCCGGTACTTGCGGTACAGCGCGAGCGCCACAGCGTCTGCACCCCCTCTCGTGGCACCTGCCCAGCCACGGTACCGCCCGAGCCTGACGGATTGCCGCAGTGCCCGTACGCCAAGACGCCCGTACGCCAAGACGTCTGTACGCCGAAACGTCCGTACGGCAAGACCACGAAGGCCCCCCGTGCACCCGCCAGAGCTCGCTTATCCTTGCTGCCTTCCGGCCCTGGGGAGGTTCACGAGATAACGCCGCACGAGGGGCTCCCACCGACTCTACCCGAGTGCACCTCGAAGCCGACCTTGGGTATCCTTGCCCGCGGAGGATTCGCCTAGCGGCCTAGGGCGCACGCTTGGAAAGCGTGTTGGGTTAACAACCCTCACGAGTTCGAATCTCGTATCCTCCGCCGGTGTGGGTTCGCGTCTTCCCATCTCAACGGGGAGTATCTGAGCAATGAGATCGGGACGGTCGCGGACCACAGGCACCGTTCTGGTGGGCGCCGCCCTGCTGCTGGGGTCGCTCGTCGGTTGTACGGACGAACCCCAGGCCAACGGGGCGGCGCCCGCACCGGCAACGCCCACGGCATCGACCGAGGGCCGGGTCGCTGACCCAAATCTCGTCACCTGGTCCGGGATCGGCGACATCGAGATCGGCGCATCGCAGGACTCGCTCGAGGCGGCCGGTCTGGTCCGCCCCGGCAATGGCTCCTGCGGGCCGACCTTCCCGGATCTGCCGTACGCCACCCCCGTCTTCGACGACGGCCGTCTGGTCCTGGTGTGGGCGCACGCGCCGCTGCGTACGCCGGAGCGTGTGATGGAGGGCACGCCGCTCGCCGAGGCCCGCGCGGCCTATCCCGACGCCGAAGAGCTGACCCGGGCACCCGACGACTTCCAGTTCCCCGGCCTGCTCGTACCCGGACCCGACGATCGCGCGTACCTCCTGCTGCACGATGGCGAGACGGTACAGAAGTTGATCATCGGCTTCGAGGAACACGCGCGGCTCCTCTTCGAGACCGGCTTCGGCTCCTGCTAATCGCCCCTTCAGCTCGGCTCGGGGACGTAGAACTTCGTCGTGTTCTCGACGGCGGCGGCTGCCTCTTCCTCGGTCGCTCCAGCCGCCCGGTTCGCGGCGCCCCAGGCGATGCTGCTCGCGGTCAGGAACTTGCGGCCCTCGGGCGAATTGTGAAAGTTCGCGCGCTCGTCATCTGAGATCTCGCCGCCCCGCAGGTGCAGCGCCAACCCCAGGAGTGCCCCGTCCCAGCCGACGCCCACGGCGCCGGGACCGAAGGTCTGCCACCGCTCCGGGTCGACGACTGCGGCGTGCTCGAGATGGAACCGGGTCCGTTCGGCCCCTTCCGGGGTGAGCCGGACCTCGACCTCGGAAACCTCGCCCCCGTACTCCCACGTGACCTTGAGCAGGTCGGGGGCCTTGCACTGGAGGATCTCGCCGCCGGCATTGCCCTCTAACTGGAAGCGGCCGCCCTCACGCAGGTCGCCCGAGACTGGCATGAACCACCGCGGGATGCGCTCCGGGTTCGTGATGGCGTCCCACACGTCCTCGATAGGCGCGTCGTAGGTGCGCTGGAGCACGACCGTACGGGCCTCTCCCGCCGGCATCCGCCGGGAACCGACGGAGCGGCGCACGGCGTTCAGCTCGCTGATGATCTCTTTCATTCCTCTTCCTCACGCTTTGGTTGGTCGCCCTGTCGTTCGCCTTCTGCTCGATCGCCTGTCGGTTGCTCGACCCCCCTCATCCGGCGCTTGCGTCGGCCCCGTGCCAGTTCCGTCGCCAGGGCGTCCAGGCGCTGGTTCCAGAACCGCCGGAACTGCTCCAGCCACATGTCGACTTCCTGTAGCGGCTCGGAATTGACCGCGTACAGGCGACGGGTGCCCTCCGCCCGTACGGTGGCGAACCCGCTCTCGCGCAGCACGCGCAGGTGTTGGGACACGGCCGGCTGCGAGATCCCGAACTCCCGCTGGATCACCGCGGTGATGGCGCCTGAGCTCTGCTCACCCGACGCCAGAAGCTCGAGGATCCGGCGCCGGACCGGGTCGCCCACGACGTCGAACGCGTGCACCACCGCACTATCTCAGCCTGGACTTATATAAGTCAAGACTGGTATTACGGCTCTTCACAGCGGGCCCCACAACGAAGAACGCCGAGCGCCCACCGGGGGCACTCGGCGTTTCGATCTGATCATCAGACGCGGTGGCGGCGGGATTTGAACCCGCGGAGGGCGTACACCCTCACACGCTTTCGAGGCGTGCTCCTTAGGCCGCTCGGACACACCACCGCCGTGAAGGGTACCCGACCGGGGGAGCACGCGTCGTCGCGGTATCGGCGGGCCGGCTGAGGCGCCGCTCGCCGCGGAGCCCGACCCGCCGGTGGGTGCCGCCGACGGAGGTGCCGCCGCGGCTGCCCAGCGCTCTGCAATGATCTACGGCATGAGTACGCACATCGGCGCCCAACCGGGCGAGATCGCGGAGCGGGTGCTGCTGCCCGGCGACCCCTTGCGAGCCAAGTGGATCGCGGAAACCTACCTCACCGACGCCGTGTGCTACTCGACCGTGCGCAACATGCTCGGATTCACCGGCTTCTATCAGGGAGAGCGCATCTCCGTACAGGGCTCGGGCATGGGCATGCCTTCCTGCTCGATCTACGCCCATGAGCTCATCAACGAGTACGGCGTGACATCACTGATCCGGGTCGGGTCGTGCGGCGCCCTGACCGAGTCGCTGAAGCTGCGCGACGTGATCGCCGCGATCGGTTCGTCCACGGACTCCGCGATGAACCGGGTGCGCTTCGACGGCTTGATCGACTACGCCCCCGTCGCCGACTTCGGCCTGCTGCGCGCCGCCGTCGACGCCGCCGAGAGCCGGGGCATCCAGCTGCACGTCGGCCCGATCCTCGCCGCCGACGCCTTCTACACCGACCGCCCGGATCTCTACGACACCCTGGCGGAGTACGGCGTCCTCGCTGTGGAGATGGAGTCGGCGGCCCTGTACACGATCGCCGCCCGGTTCCGGGCCCGGGCGCTGACGCTGCTCACCGTCTCCGACCACATCAAGACCGGCGAGCGCACCACGGCGCAGGAACGGGAGCAGACCTTCGGGCAGATGGTGGAGATCGCGCTCGACGCCATCATCAAGCCGAGCTCGTAGCCACTCCGGTCGCCGGCCAGTGGCGCCGAGCGTTTCCTCCGGTGTTAGGCCCTCCGGTGTTAGGAAGGGACCCTTTTACCGCGTTAAGCGTTAGGAGGGGGCCCTTGCATGCGCTAACGGCGGGCGGCGAAGAAATCACGCAGCACGGCACCGCACTCGTCGGCGAGCACCCCCGAGTACACCTCCAGACGGTGGTTGAGTCGCGGATCCCGCACGACATCCCAGAGTGACCCGACGGCGCCGGTCTTCGGCTCCCACGCTCCGAAGACGAGCGTCGCCACCCGGGCGAGCACCGCTGCTCCGGCGCACATGGTGCACGGCTCGAGGGTCACCACAAGCGTCGTGCCGTCCAGGCGCCATCGGCCGGTGCGCCGGGCCGCCTCGCGTAACGCCACCATTTCGGCGTGTGCTGTGGGATCGCCGGTCGCCTCCCGCTCATTGCGTCCGGCGCCGAGCTCCGAGCCGTCGGGCCCGATGACGATCGCACCGACCGGTACGTCCGCCGTGTCGACCGCGCCACGCCCGGCACCGAGCCGTCCGGTGCTCCGCTCGGCCGCATCCGCGGTCGCGATTGCGAGAGCCCGTCGCATCCACGCCTCGTGCTGGGCCCGCCGCCCCAGCCCCAAGGGCCCTCGCGTCGGCTCGGAAGGAGTGTCGGCGGCCGCTGTCATCGGCCGATCATGCCACCCGCAGCTCCTCCACCTCCTCACCACACCCGAGCATCTGGCACAGCTCGGCGGTGATGTCGCTTGGCAGCATGCCCTCCTGCCCGCAGAGTTCGAGCAGCTTGCTCGCCGGAATGCCGAGGTCGGCGAGGATCTCCGGATCCCCCACCGGATCCACGTCGGAGCCCGTCAGCAGGCCATCGGTCTCGTCGCCGATGGGATCGTCGTCGCCATGGCCACTGCCGTCTCCGTTCACCATGGCCAGCTCGACGGCGGCGAGCTCTGGCAGTGGCGTCCCGACATCGGCGAGCAGGAGCGCTCCGAGCCGGGACTCTTGGGCGAAGAGCCGGTCCGAACCGAAGATGCGCAGATCCTCACCCTGGTCGAGGCGGAGGATCGCAAGATAGGCGTCCTCTGACTCGACGAACAGCAGCGAGACATCGGCGCCGGGCGTGGCGTCCCGAAGCCGGTCCGCGACGTCTTCCACATCGGCGGCGTCGGCGAGGGAGACCTCTACCGCCGACCATCCATCAGGATGCCGCGCGACGGCGGCTGCGAAGTACGACACGGTGCCCCCGATGACTCTCTCTACCCACCCGATCACTTAACGAGCGGTCGCGGCGGCCGACTCCCTGGTCGTGGCTGTCTGCGCGTCGTGGCCGCCCCGGTCCAAATGCCCCGGTCGATCCCCACGACGCCCGGCGTTTGCCGCCGCCCCCCCCCCCGCCCACAACCCCCCACCCCGCCCACTAGCGCCACCCCCCCCCAACACCCCCCCCCCACCCCCCGCCCACAGCAGCCGGTGGCCCCCAAGCACCACCAGCCCCACA
>Ga0079224_100004683_pt1 | contig 17789 bp, 14 predicted proteins | sample Stecom2015_FD_80414 | JGI IMG/M metagenome (GOLD analysis project Ga0079224, IMG submission 80414) | Agricultural soil microbial communities from Utah to study Nitrogen management - Steer compost 2015 | ecosystem: Environmental > Terrestrial > Soil > Agricultural land | place: USA: Utah...
AACTTCGCCTCGTAGAGCTCCGGGCATGCGTCGTGGTGGTCGAACACGAACTTCTTGCCGAAGAGCCTGTAGAAGCCGCCCACGAGGAAGAAGAGGTCGGGCGGGTTGCACGCGTGGACCACGTCGAAGCCGCGCTTGAGAAGCACCTTCAGCGAGAGGAAGAAGGTGCAGGCGAGCGCGGCCGAGTACTCGACGAGATAGCCGAGCGCCCCGGCGCCTTCCGCGGGCAGGCGGTAGCGCCAGATGTGAATGCCGTCGATCACCTCGTAGGGCTTCTCGAAGCCCTTGCCGGTCGGGCAGATGATCGATACGGCGTAGCCCGCGTCGCGAAGCGCGAGCGACTCCTGCCACACCCGCCGGTCGAAGGGCGAAGGCAGGTTCTCCACGAGGATGAGGACGCGTTTCTCCCTTGCCAATGCGATGCCTTTCCGGTGTGTTGAAAGCGATGCGCGGGCGGCCGCTCAGCGCCAGGCGGCGACGAACGGTCCTCGCCCGAAGACTCCGAGGAACGAAGGGAACCGCACGCGGGCGAACCCCGCCTCGAGGAGCGCGCGGCGCGCCTGCGAGCCGCGCGGCCCCTCCACGTACAGGTACAGGCCGCCCGGCGCGAGGCTGCGGCACACCGCCGCCAGCCGGTCGGCGGCGAGCGTTTCGCTGAACGCCACGTCGACCGTGCCCACGTCGAGGCCGAAGCCGCGGCTGCCCGAGAAGATGAGCCGCAGGTTGGAGGGCAGCCGTGGCCGGCGCAGCAGCGCCTCGTACGGGTCGACCGCGTAGACGCGCTCGACGTAGGCGGCCGCGAGCATCGCGAGCGCGCCCTCCGCGGCGTTGAGGTGCATGAACACCGTGCTCGGCGCGAAGTGGCGCCTGAGCTCGGCGAAGCGCCGCTCGGTGTGGCGCCCGCGGCGCGCGAGCGCCTCGACCACAGGGCTCCTCTCCGCCCGTCCGGCTACCAGCATCGCTCGCCCGCGCCCATCGGCCCTACCAGCAGATGCCTTCGTAGACGCCCTGCACGGTGCGCGAGGCGCACACGCGCACGAAATCGATGATGGTCTGCCCTTCGCCGAGGCGCCGAGGCGCGTCGGCGAATTCGGGGTCGGCGTTGCCGATGACGATCGTCCTCGCATGCTCGAACACCGCGTCGATGGTCGGCACCATGAGCCGCGAGATGTGCGGGATGCGGTTGAGGATGTAGTCGCGGTTCGCGCCGTGGATCGCCGCCATGCTGACGTTGCGGTCGTAGATGCGAAGGTCGTAGCCCTTGCCGATCAGCCGCTCGACGAGCTCGACCATCGGGCTCTCGCGCAGGTCGTCGGTGCCTGCCTTGAAAGAGAACCCGAGCACGCCGACGCGCCGCTCGCCCTTCTCGACCACCGCCTGCACGCCGCGGTCGATCTGCAGCTGGTTCGAGGGCAGCACCGCCGAGAGGATCGGCAGCTGCACGTCGAGCATCTTCGCCTTGTAGAGGAGCGCGCGCACGTCCTTCGGCAGGCACGAGCCGCCGAAGGCGAAGCCGGGCTTCAGGTAGTAGGGCGAGAGGTTGAGCTTGCGGTCCTGGCAGAAGATGTCCATGACCCTGTGCGCATCGACGTCGAGCGCCTTGCAGAGGCTGCCGATCTCGTTGGCGAAGCCCACTTTCAGGGCGTGCCAGCTGTTGTCGGCGTACTTCGCCATCTCGGCGGTCTCGATGTCGGTGCGGATCTTCGGCCCGGGCATCGCCGCGTAGAGCGTCGCCACGAGATCGCCGCTCGCCCGGTTCACCTCGCCGATCACGGTCTTGGGCGGGTGGTGGTAGTCGTGCACCGCCGAGCCCTCGCGCAGGAACTCCGGGTTGATGCACACGCCGAACTCCTCGCCCGCGCGCTTGCCCGAGGCGCGCTCGAGGGTCGGGATCACCACCGAGCGCATCGTGCCCGGCAGCATCGTGCTGCGGATGACGATCACCGGCGCCCCCGGGTGGGTGGCGAGCGTCTGGCCGATCTGCTCGCACACGCGGCGCACGTACTTCAGGTCGATGCCCCCGTTCGGCAGGCTGGGCGTGCCCACGCAGACGAGCACGAGGTCGGTGTGACGCACCGCCGCATCGACGTCCGTGGTCGCGGCAAGGCGCCCGGCCGAGACGCTCGCGGCAATGATCTCGCCGATGTCCTTCTCGATGATGGGCGAGCGCCCGGCGTTGATGAGATCCACCTTGGCGCGCTCTGGATCGACCCCGATCACCTCGTGGCCGTCGTTCGCAAGACAGCCCGCGGATACCGCGCCGACGTATCCGAGGCCCAGGACGCTGATTTTCATGGGGCCAGCCTAAGGAACGCAGGTGTAGGTGCGTCGGGCCGAAAGCCGGCTCGGAATAGTCCGACAAGCGTCCGCCGAATGGACGGCCGCCCCCTCCACGGGAACGGCGGTTGCACTGCAGTCGCGCACCATGGCGGTCCTTTCAACCGCGGCGGCGCAGGCCGAGGGCCACCTGGCCGATGTGTCGCCCGTCGCCCACCTCGTTCTCGACGCGCAGGGATGCCTCGAGAGCGCGAACGCGTGCGCGCGCTCGCTCCTCCATCTCGACCCTGCCGACGCGGGGCGGCCGCTCGAGGCGAGAGGCGCGGGCGCGCTCGCCGCGGCGCTGCGCCCGCTCGTCGCCCACGCCCACGCGAGCCGCGAGGCGGCGATGCGCGCGGCGGTCGAGTGCCGCATGCCTTCGGGCGAGATGCGGCTCCTCGACATCGTCGCCGTGCCGCACGAGGATGCCGCCGGCGCGAAGCTCGGCACCGGCATCGCGCTTCTCGACACGGCGGCCTCGGATCGCGCGCTCGAGGCGGCCAACGAGGAGCTCGCCGCGGCGAACGACCTGCTCGCGCGCCTCAACGAAGATCTCGAGCGCGCGAACGAGGCGCTGCGCAGCCGCGCCGAGGGCGCCGCTGCGCGAAGGAAATAGTGCTCGGCGCACGCGATGCCGCGCCGCGGCGTAGCACAAGTGCGACACCCAAATCGTTAAATAATGATTTCGTTCGCCTGTCCCGGGGGACGAGAATGCAGGCGTGGAAAGACAAGTTCAAAGACTCGTGGATGGAAAGACCGACACGCGCCAGTGGACCCCGCTCGGCGAGGTGCTTGCCGTAGGCCTTCTGGCGGTGCTCGCCTTCTTCCTGATCGCCTGAACGCCCGGCGGGCGCGATCCTTGCGGCGTCCGCGCCATGGCCGCGCGATTGATCATTCACGCGCGCCTTCTCATGCTCGCGGTCCATGGCCGAGTCGCACACCCGCCCCTTCCGTGCCGAGCCCTACCGGGAGCTGGTCGGTCTCGACGAGGCGGCCGCGGCCGCCTACCAGGTCGTCGCCGAGCCTCGCGCACCCGTGCGCGACCCCGGCACGCTGGAAGAGGTGCGTCGCGCCGTGGCGCTCGCCCTCTCCCGCGTGGCGCCCGTGGTCGAGACGGTGGACGGGCGCACCGTCCCGCTCTCGGAGGCCGAGCTTCTGGGGCGGCTGCAGGCGCAGCGCACGCCGGCCGAAGCCCTGCGCGGTCTCTACATTCGCCGCATCGACCTGCTGCGCGCGGTCGAGGTACTCAAGCGCACGCCTTTGGCGCTGTGACGACGCGCGCCTGACACGGCAGCGGGCGCGCGCCTATTTCGACGACCCGGAGCCCGCGGCGCCCGAGCCGCCCGCGCCGGCGGCGCCAGAGCCGCCCGTTGACTTGTCGCGCTGCATGCTGCTGCTACCGGTGCCGCTCGAGCCGGAGCCCATGCCGCTCGAGCTCGCGCCCGATCCGGTCGAGCCGCCCGTGCCGGCGCCCTGGTCGCCGCAGGCCACGCTGGCGAGCGCGAAGGAGATGGCTGCGAAGGCCGCGCCGATGGTCTTGATCGTCATGTCTTGCTCCTCTGCTGGTTGATGGACTGGGGGACTGCATCCGGGGCGTGCAATCCCCGTGCCCGCCTAGCCCGAAAGGATCTGGAGCTCGGTGCGAAGGCACGCCCGTCCCGGGAGACGGGCCCGCCAGACGATGGTGGACGCCGGCACCCGATGGTCGAAGCGGCGCGAAACCCAGCCGAAGATGGGCGAGACGCTGCCGTGATGCACGCAGGCACGGGCCTCCTCGCCCCCTGATTCGATGCGGGAGGGATCGAGGCGCGGCAGAAGGACGCGCACCGACGCCTCCCCCTGCGAAACCCGGAAGCCGCCCGGCACGGCAACCACGGTGCAGTCCTCGCTGCAATGGAAGAGGAGCTCGACGTCGTGCGCCTCCGACATCTCGAGCGTGTCCTCCACCACGAGAATGCGCGCAGCCTTGTCGAGCTCGAGCAGGCGCCGGTGCTTCACCGGGTCGGGCAGGCGCAGATAGCCGTCGTGCCAGCCCTCAAAGGTGTCCTTCTGGGCCGACGAGAGCCACAGGCTGCATCCGGCGCGTGCCTTCCTCAGCCACAGGAAGTTGCCGCCGGGCTCCGACTGGTCCTCGCCGTCGACTCGCACGGTATTGTGCGCTGCGGTCCCGCGGAAGTAGGCGCGCCAGCGCGCCTGCGTGTGATACGCGTAGGTGCCCGGGTCGACGAAGAGCTCACGCCCGTCGACCGAGAGCGTGAACGAGAGCGCGTCGGCATGGCCGTGGGCGGCGATCGGCCGGTAGCCGAGCGGGCCCGCGTCGACCACGATGCGGATCTCCGAGGGCGTCTCGAACTCGGCGCCGAGCACGTAATAGCCCCCCTCGCCGAACTGCTGCCGGGGCGGCACGCGCGTGCGCTCGCTGTCGATGCGCGCGAACTGCGCATCGGCCGCCGCGCCGAGGAGCCAGCGCGTCTTGTCGTCGAGCGAGCGCGCCTTGTGCTTGAAGTCGCCGCGCTTGAACAGGATCGCGCCGGTCGCGAGGAGCGACTTGTACGGGGAAAAGTCCTCCTGCACGGCGAGCCGCACGAGGTAGCCGTCGTCCGCGTCGCCGATCATCGGCACGTTGCCGCGGCAGTCCATGATCGAGGCGAGGAAGTCGAGCATCGCCTCCACGCGCGACTCGAAGGCGGCGGAGAACCAGCGGCCGTTCGCCTTGCCGGCGAGCATGGCGACGAGCAGCATGTCGAGCACGAACTGCTGGTAGGACACCGCCTGCTCGCGGTTGACGCCGTCGGGCGCGTTCTGCGCGAGCGCCTCGCGCTCGAGGATCGCCTGGGCGCGGGCCGCCCAGCCCCGCGCCTCGCGCCAGTGCGGCCAGGTGACCGCGGCGACGAAGAGCCCGGCCGCCTCGCCGATCAGGTGGTTGTTCGCCGACGAGTGGTGCGAGAACCAGCCGCGGATGAAGCGCGCGTGCTGATAGACCGAGCGCAGCCACCGGTCGCGAAAGCCCTCCCCGTCCTCCCCCTCGAAGAGCGGCGAGGCGAGCCCGCCGGCGAGCTGCCACGCGATCGCCCAGTTGACGAGGCGCACCCCGTGCTCGAGCGCGCTCGTCCAGTTGGGGCCGAGCGGATAGGGGCAGGCGAGGAACCAGCTCTCGAGCTGCTCGCGCAACGCGTCGGCATACCTGCGCTTGCCGGTCAGCCGGTAGGCCTGCGCCAGCGTGACGAGATGCAAGTGCCGGTTCGGCTCCCACAGGTACTTGATGTCGCCGACGAGGGCGGGATCGCGGTAGTCGATCGCCTTCCCGAAGACGAGCGGCGCCTCGATGCCGCTTTTCGGATCGCGGTTCCAGCGCGGCGGCGTGCCGAGGTCGAGGCCGCGCAGCGCGAAGACGTCGAGCCAGCCCTCGGCGATGCGATCGGCGGCGCGCACGTAGGGCTCGGGCGCGACGCGCGCGTCGGCGCCGATCCAGGCGTTGCCCGTGACGGCGAGGTCGGCCGGCGGGGCGCGAAGCGTCCGCCAGCCGAGCAGGCCCAGGCGCTCGCCGCGGGCCTGCGCGGCGCGCGCAAGGCGAACCGCCACCTCCGCGGCCGTCATGCAACGCAGGCGATTGAGGGTCCAGCGGAGCCGCCCCGTTACACGCGGCTCGACTGCCGGTGCCAGATTTCCAGGTTGAGAAGCGTCCACAGTGGCGATGCGTAATCCCTTCGACCGTTCAGGTGGGCGTCGAGCAGGCGGTCGAGCGCCGCCGCGTCGTAGTAGCGGCGCGTCTGCGATTCCCCGCCGCGCAAGTGCTCGAGGAGCGTCTCGCGAAGCTCGTGGCGCAGCCACCCGCCGAGCGGCGGCCGGAACCCGGCCTTGCGGCGCCCGAGGCCCTCGGGCACGAGGCGCCGCGCCGCCCGGCGCACGATCCACTTGGTGGAGAGGCCGCGCACGCGATGGTCGTCCGCGAGCGAGGAAACGAGCTCGGCGAGCGCATGGTCGACGAACGGCATGCGAAGCTCCGAGCCGGCGGCCGCCGCGGCGCGGTCGTTGCGCTCGAGGAGCTCGTCGGGAAGGAGGCTCGTCTGCTCGCGATAGAGCTCGCGGCGAAGGGCGCTTGCCTGCGGGTCGGCTTCGGGAAAGCCGTCCTTTCTCCCCTCGCTCGCCGCCTTCGGCGCGCCTGCGGCGCTCGGCAGGATCTTCGAGACCCAGCGGCCTTCCCGGGCGAGCAGGCTCGCGCAGAAGCCCGGATGCAGGCGCTCCGCGACGTGGCGGCGATAGCCGCCGACGAGCTCCTCGCAGCCGTCGCCCGTGACGAGACGCCGGGCGACGCGCGAAGCCTCCGCGGCCAGGCAGTGCACGGCGAGCGCCGAGGGCCTCGCGAGCGGGGCGTCGTGGTAGGCCACCAGCCGGTTCAGGTCCGCGAGCAGCTCGCCCGATCGCAGCACGATCTCGTGGTGCTCGGCGCCGAAGTGGCGGGCCGCCGCGCGCGCCTGGGCGAGCTCGCTCCTGCGATCGTCCTCGAAGCCGAGGGAGAACGTGCGCAGCCGCCCGCCTTGCGCGCTCAGCACGGCGAGGAGGAGCGCCGAGTCCATGCCGCCCGAGAGGAGCACCGCTTCGGCCGCACAAAGCGACGCGCTTTCCGCGAGCGCGGCGATGAAGGCCTCCTCGGCCCGCTCATCGCGCAACCCCGGGCGCTGCGCCGGCTGGCGGTCGGGCGGCGTCCAGTAGCGCGTGCTGTGAAGCCGCCCGAACTGCCAGAACCCGCAAGTGCCGGGCGGGAAGCGCCGGATGCCGCGAAAAAGCGTCGCGCTCCCGGACACGTAGCGGTGCGCCAGGCACTCGCGCATCGCCTCGAGGTCGGGCTCGAAGCGCGCCCCCGGCGCGCGCAGGAGCGCCTTCGGCTCCGAGCCGAAGTAGAGGCCGCCGTCGCGCTCCTCGACGTAGAGCGGGCGCTCGCCGAAGCGATCGCGCGCGAGCATGAGCCGGTCCTTGTGCGAGTCCCATAGCGCGAGCGCGAACGGCCCGCGCAGATGGCGCACGGCGTCCTTGTCCCAGTACTGGTAGGCGCGCATCAGGAGCTCGGCGTCGCTCCCCTCCCCGAGCCGGAACCCGCCGCGCGCCAGCCGCGCGCGGAGCTCCGCGCCGTTCGAGAACGCGCCGTCGAGGGCGATCGCGATGCCGGCGCGCCGGTCCCAGAGCGAGGCGCTCATGACGAGCTGCTGGCGCCGGCGCTGGTCGACGCAGGCGAGCAGCGACTCGCCGTCGCCGGTGCGGTGCGAGAGCGCCTCGGCCATCGGCAGCAGCGCGCGCTCGTCCTGCCCGCGCCGTGCCGCGAGGCCGCTCGGAATCGCCCAGCCTGCGATGCCGGCCATCGCCACTCCTAAAGCGCCGCCTTGGGCGCCCGGGCCGCGAAGAGCCGGGCGTAGAGCGTGGCGAAGTCCGCGGCGAGGCGCTCGGCCGAGTAGGCGCTCGCCACGCGCGCCCGGCACGCCGCGCTCATGCGAGCGAGCAAGGCCCGCTCGCGCGAAAGCCGGGCGACGGTCGCCGCGATGGCACTCGCGTCACCGACCGGGACGAAGAGCCCGTGCACCCCCTCCTCCATGACATCCGGGATGCCGCCCACCGGGGTCGCGACCGGCACGACGCCGGCGGCCATCGCCTCGAGCAGCGCATAGGGCAGGCCTTCACTATGGCTCGGCAGGAGAAGCACGTCCGCGATGCTGAGGAGCCTCGCCTTCTCCTCGCCGAACGCGGGACCGGGGAAGCTGACCGTCCCGTCGAGCCCGAGCTCGGCGGCGCGAAGCCGCAGGCGCGCGGCCTCGGGGCCGCTGCCGACGACGCGAAGCTCGACGCGCTCGCCCGCCGCGCGCAGCGCCGCCATGGCCTCGAGGCTCTCGGCAAGCCCCTTCCCGGCGCCGAGCCGCCCCAGGTAGAGGAGCCGCAGCGGCGCCTGCGGGTCCGCGAGCGGCCGGTTGTAGCGGCGAAATGGGCCGCAATCGATGCCGTTCGGCGCGAGCACGAGCTTCGCCTCGGCCACGAAGCGGCCGAGCTCCGCGAGATCCGCGCGCGAGAGCACCGCCACCGCATCGGCGAGGTTGAGCGTCGCGCCGATGAAGCGCGCAAGAAGCGCGTTTCCGCGGGAGAGCTGCCCGACGGAGCCGCCGTGCTTCTGCACGAGCACTCGCGCGCCGCAGGCCCTGGCGACGAGGAGATACGCGAGGTCGCGCCAATACGCCTTGGCATTGAGCGAGGTGTTGAGGTGCACGAGGTCGGCATCGCGGCGCACGATCGCCCAGGCGAGCGCGAACGGACTCGCGGCGAGGCGCCAGAGCCGCGCCGGCGCCGACTCCCGCCGCCCCTCGCTGCCGACCGCGAAGTGCGAGAGCTCGTAGCGCCCCTGGAGCGGCGAGTCGAAAAGCACGTTGACGTGCGTGGCGACGCCGCTCACCGCCTCGCGGCTCGGGCCGAGAACGAGCGCGACGCGCCGTGCGCCGATGACGCCGGGCTGGCTCATGCCGTTCGCCTGCCTCATGCGGCATGCCTCATCGCGCCCGGCTCGTGCGAGAGCCCGACCTCGGCGTACACCTCTTCCAGCCGGGCGATGGCGCGCTCCGGCGCGAAGCGCACCCGCACCGACTCGCGCGCCGCGGCGCCGACCCGTTCGGCGAGCTCGCGCTCGCGCAGACGCCTTCCCATGAGGCGCGAGAGCGCGGCGACGTCGCCAGGGGGCACTAGAAAGCCGCTCACGCCGTCGACCAGGACCTCCGCCGCGCCCGCGCCCGCGGCCACCGGCGCGACGCCGGCGGCCATCGCCTCGAGGAGCGCGAGCGGCAGGCCCTCGTCGCCCGCCGGCAAGACGAACGCCGAGGCGCTCTCGAAAAGCGCCCGCTTGCCCGAGGGGCCCACCCAGCCGATGACTTTGAGGGCTTCGCCGATGCCGAGCCGCTCGGCGTAGCGCTCGAGCGCGCGCGTGGCGCGTGAGCGCCGCTCGCCCGAGCCCGCGCACACCAGGCGTGCCTCGGGCACGCTGCGCTGCATCGCGGCGAAAGCCTCGAGCAGGTCGAAGACACCTTTCTCGGCATCGAGCCGGCCGAGGTAGAGCACCATGCACTGCCGGCCCGAGGCGCTCGCTGCCGGCGGCAGCGCGACCGGCGCCGGAAGGCAGGCGGTGCGCGCGCGACGCACCACCTTCTGCACCCCGATGCGCAGCGCGTCGGTCTGGGTAATGACGCAGGCGGCCTGCTCGAGGAGCCTGCGTATCGCGTGCTGCGCCGGCGCGCTGCAGGCATCGTAGAAGCGGCCGAAGCCGCCGCCGTGCAGCTGCACGACGAGCGGGCAGCGCGCCGCGCTGGCGAGGCTCGCGAGGCCGCACTGTCGCCAGAACGCCGCCTGCGGGGTGAAGTGGGCGTGCACGACAAGCGTGCGGTGCCGGCCGATGAGCTCGCCCAGGCGGCTCACCGCCTGCGCCGCGAGCTTCAGGTCCTCGAGCGTCCCGCCGGCGCCGTGCGTGGCGACGTAGTCGATGGGCCAGCGCCGGAAGAGGCCGTTCGCGCGATACGCCTCGATGATCGGGCTCATCCCGCCGCGCACGCCGGGTGCGGCGCCGAGCATGACGAGCCGTGGCGAGCGATCCATGCAAGGCTCCTAGAAGCGCGGGATGCGCGTGAAGGCGTCGATGACCGTCAGGTCGCCGGCGCGATTGATCGTATGCACCCCGAGCAGCCCCGCCTCGTGCGAGGGCAGCACGCGCGAGACCTGTCGCTCGACGTACTCGTGCGGCGTCAGGCGCAGCACACGGTGGATCGCGAGCCCCGCGCCGTAGAGCGGCACGCAGATCTGCGCGGGCCGATAGAGCGCGCCCGCCTTTCGATAGAGGCGTCCGGCCGGCCGCGAGGAGCGCGCATCCGACTTGACCGGATTCGCCGCATGCGGCGTCCACTCGCCGAGGAGGTCGGCGGCGTGGAAGAGATGCAGCTCGTCGTCGAACACGCGCGAGCGGCCCGCGGCGACGTTCGCGAAGAGCCACCAGCGCCCGGCTTCCCGGTGGAAAGTCGCGTCGACGCAGCGAATGCCGTCCATCAGCACGCGCTCGAGCCGCCAGCGCAGCGGGAAGTCGACGCACCGGTAGAGCTCCACGGTGCCGCGCCGCCCCGTCTCCGGCACCATGTAGAGCTGGCCGTCGTGCTCGAGGATGAACGGGTACGACAGGTGATAGTCCCGCTCGAGCACCGTGACCGGGGCCGAGACGGCGCCGTCGGCGCCGAGCTCCACCATGGCGATGTGCGCCTTGCCGGCGCGAAAGGGCAGCTCCTCGAAGAACACGAAGTAGCGGCCGTTGCGCTCGAGCGGGAACGGATCGGCCCAGTAGCGGTCCGGCGGCGGCATGAGGCGCCGGAAGCCCTCGAGGCGCGTATCGATCGCGCGCGGGTCGCCGCCCGGCCCGCAGCCGAAGCGGTAGGCGAGGAACCACTGCTCGACGTTCAGCGCCTTCTCGACGCCGCGCCGCGCGATGCGCCCGCCGATGCGCGCGATGCCGAGGAGCGAGGCGAGCGCCCGGTTGGCGCCCGGCGCCGCGTCCGCCTTCCTTCCCGGGCTCCGATCGGGCAGCGGCTGCCCGCGGCGGCGCAGCCACCCCGGCCCGCACCTGTAAAGCTCGCGCAGGGCGCGCGCAGGGAACTGGGCCGTCTTCTCGAGCACCTGGGCGCGCGTGCGCGCGGGCGAGAGCGGGTAGGTGCGCGACCATGACCGGTACGCGAGCCGCCAGCCTCCCTCCAGCCAGACCGAAAGGCCCGAGGGCGTCAGCGGCACCTGGCCGGCCACCTCCTGGAAGCCCACCAGGCGCCCCGGCGCACGGCCGCCGGCGCCGAGCTCGAAGCGCCAGAGGCCGCAAGGCACGCGGCCGTCGCCTGCCCACGCCTGCACGCGACGCTCGTCCACGCCGTCGAGGATGAACACCGCGTCGAGCGCGAACGGGAGCTCCCGAAGCTCCGCGTCCCCGGCGAGGCGCAGGAAGCGCTCGTGCGCCACGCCGGCGAGGAGATCGGCCTCCGCGGCCGGATCGGCGTCGCGCGCGAAGGCGAGGCGGTCCGCGCGGTCGTAGAGCGCCCAGAGGGCGCCCGTGCGCGCGGGCGCCCCGCCCGTCTCCACGATGAGCGCGATCGTCGCGTAATCGGACTTCGCCACCGCGGCGAACGCGTCGACGACCCATTGCGGCTGCCGGCGCGCGGCGGCGATCAGGCCGACGCGCAGCTTCCGGGGCGCGGGGGCCGGGTCGGGCTCGGGCGCGAGACCCGCGGGCACTACAGCCGCCATACGGAAAGCCCCCGCGCGCGCAGCGCCTCCGCGTCGAGCACCGACTTCACGTCGATGACGCAGCCGCGGCGCATGACCTTGGCGGTGAGCTCGGCGCTCGTGCGCTCGAGGAACGCCCGGTGCCCGACGGCGAGCACGAGCGCGTCGGCCGCCGGCAGCGCCTCCCACTCCTGCAGGCGCACGCCGTACTCGAGGAGCGCCTCGTCCCGCGAGGCGAGCGGATCGTGCACGTGCGCCGTGACGCCGTACTCGGCGAGCTCGCGCAGGATGTCGACGACCCTGGAATTGCGGATGTCGGTGCAGTTCTCCTTGAACGTAAGGCCGAGGACGTTGACGCGCGCGCCCTTGATGCTTCGCCCGGCGGCGATCATCTGCTGCACGGTCTTGCGCGCGATGAAGGCGCCCATGCCGTCGTTGATGCGCCGGCCGGCGAGGATTACCTCCGGGTGGTAGCCGAGGAGCTCCGCCTTGTGCGTGAGGTAGTACGGGTCGACGCCGATGCAGTGGCCACCGACCAGGCCCGGCCGGAACGGCAGGAAATTCCACTTCGTCGCCGCCGCGCTCAGCACCTCCTGGGTGTCGATGCCCATGCGGTCGAAGAGGATCGCGAGCTCGTTGACGAACGCGATGTTGATGTCGCGCTGCGCGTTCTCGATCACCTTGGCGGCCTCGGCGACGCGGATCGAGGGCGCGCGGTAGACGCCGGCCTTCACGACCGAGCCGTAGAGCTCGGCGAGCGCCTCGAGGGTCTGCGCGTCGTCGCCCGAGACGACCTTCGTGATCTCGGCGAAGCGATGCTCCCGGTCGCCGGGATTGATGCGCTCGGGCGAGTAGCCGACGTGGAAGTCGAGCCCCCATCGCATGCCGGAGGCGCGCTCGAGGATCGGCACGCACACCTCCTCGGTGGCGCCGGGGTAGACCGTCGACTCGTACACCACCGTCGCACCCGGCTTCATGTGCCGGCCGACGATCTCGCTCGCCGAGACGAGCGCGCCGAGGTCGGGGCGGCGGACCCGGTCGACGGGCGTGGGCACGGCGACGATGACGAAGTCGGCGAGGCCGAGCCCGGCCGGATCGTCCGTCGGCGTGAAGTAACGCGCGTCGAGGAGCTCGGCCGCCGAGAGCTCGCCCGTGACGTCGAGCGCGTTCCTCAGCGCGTCGACGCGGCGCCGCGAGAGATCGAAGCCGATCGTTCGCCGCTCGCGGCCGAACGCGACCGCCACCGGCAGGCCGACGTAGCCGAGACCCACCACCGCGACCGCCGGGAGGCTCGCCGGGACTTCGGGCGCCTCGCCGGCGCGCGCTTTCTCCAGCACCTGGGGCGTGACGTCGGCCATGGCTCCAGGCAGAACTTCAGGCATAGCTCATCCTCCCTTGCGTTTCATCCTGCGACGGGCCGAGAAGCCGTCCCGCGTACCACTGCACCGTGCGGGCGAGCCCTTCCTCCAGGCGAACCGTGGCGCGATAGCCGAGCAGCCGCTCCGCCTTCGACACGTCGGCGCGCGAGAACGGCACGTCGCCTCGCCGCGGCGCGCGGTACGCCGGACGCGCGGCCGCCGCCTGCGGACGGTGCCCGGCGACGCTGCGGCGCACGAGCTCGAAAAGCCGGCTGATGGAGGTCTGCTCGCCTACGGCGACGTTGTAGGCCTGGTTCAGCGCCGAGCGATCCTCAACGGTCGCGGCGAGGAGGTTCGCCTGCACGGCGTTGTCGACGTGGCAGAAGTCGCGCGCGGCGCTGCCGTCGCCGTTGATCCAGGCCTGCGTGCCCGCGAAGAGCGCGCCGACGAACGCCGGAATGACGGCGGCGTAAGGACCGTGCGGGCTCTGCCGCGGGCCGAACACGTTGAAGTAGCGAAGCCCGACCGTGTCGAGGCCGTAGCAGGCGGCGAAGACCTCCGCATAGAGCTCGTTCACCCGCTTCGTGAGCGCGTAAGGAGAGCGCGGCCGGCCGATCGCGTCCTCCACCTTCGGCAGGCCCGGATGGTCGCCGTAGATCGCGCTCGAGCTCGCGTACACGAGCCGCTCCACCCCCGCGTCGCGCGCGGCGACCAGCATGTTGAGGAAGCCGCTCACGTTGGCCTCGTTCGAGGCCACCGGGTCCTCGAGCGAGCGCGGCACGCTGCCGAGCGCGGCCTGGTGAAGCACGAGCTGCACGCCGCGGCAGGCCTCGCGGCAGGCCTCGGGCGCTCGGATGTCGCCCTCGAGGAAGCGAAAGCGCCGCCACGGCGCCTCGCCCAGCGCCGCGCGCACCGCCTCGAGGTTCTCGCGCGAGCCGGTGGCGAAGTTGTCCAGGCCGACCACGGCCTGGCCGCGGGCGAGCAGCGCCTCGACGAGGTGCGAGCCGATAAAGCCGGCCGCCCCCGTGACGAGCCACGTCCGCGGCCGCGCCTCAATGCGCGCCAGCTGTGCTTCGAATGCCGTCATGCGAAGTCGTCATTTCAAGTCCTGAGAGCAACTGCTCGTAGTGGTCCACCATGGTCCGCTCGGAGAAGCGCGCCACCACCGCTTCGCGCGAGTGCCGGCCCATGTCGGCGGCGACGCCCGGCGCGGCGAGCGCGAGGAGGCGTTCGACGAGCGCCGCCGTGTCGCCCGCGGGGAAAAGCCAGCCGGTGCGGCCCGGCTCGATCATCTCGGCCGCGCCGCCGACGGCGGAATGGACCACGGGCTTGCCGAGCGCCATAGCCTCCACCGCGGCGAGCGAGAACGCCTCGGTCCGGCTCGTCAGCACGACCGCGTCGCAGGCGGCGAGGAACGGGCGCACGTCCTGCTGGAAGCCCGTCACCGCCACGTCGGGCGCGATGCCGAGCGCGCGGGCGCGCGCCTCGACCGTGCCGCGGAGCTCGCCGTCGCCGATGAAGAGCCCGCGCGCCGGGACGCCGCGGCGACGCAGCATGGCCACGGCCTCCACCAGCTGCACGGGGTTCTTTTCGGCGCGCAGCACGGCCGAGAGGCCGACCACGAAGTCGCCGGCGCCGAAGCCGAGCGCGCCGCGAAGCCGCGCGCTCTCGGGCCCGGCCCAGGGGCGCCAGTGCTCGATGTCCACGCCGTTGTAGATGACGGTGTCGCGGCGCCCAATCACCTGGCGGCGACGCCAGTGCGCGCGCTGCGCTTCGCAGACGAAGACCGCGCACTCTGCCCGCCAGAAGAGCGGCCGGTAGTAGAGCATCTGCGCCCGCTCGCGCAGGGTGCGCATGCGCGTCGAGTGGAAGACCACGGCAAGCGGCGCCCGGCTCGCCGCCCAGCGCCGCGCGAGCTGCGCGTACAGCAGGGCGTACGGGTTCGCGGCGACGATGGCCGTCGGCCTTGCTTTCCGGACCAGGTCTGCAAGCCCCCTCACGGCCCGGAGATCGAGATACCGGCGCGCTTCAAGGCACGCCACTTCGGCGATGCGGTAGCGCAGCCGCTGCGAGTGGTCGGGCTTCACGTAGGCGGCGTGGCAGTCGTGGCCGCGCTCGGCCAGCCGGTTGGCGAGGGTAATCGTGTGGCGCTCGGCGCCGCCGTGCACCAGCGAGCCGGTCACGAAGACGATCCTCATTCGCCGCGCCGCCGAAGGAAGAGGAGGATCGCGCCGTAGCAGGCCGCGAGCACCGCGCCGCCGACGATGAGCCGCCCGAGGACCGTCCCGTCGGAAGCCCAGGCCTGCGCCGCGCCCCGGGCCGCGCCGCCGGCCAGGGCGCCGAACGCGGCGGCGAGGAAGAGGCCGCGCCAGTCCTGCATGCCTCGCATCGGGATGCCGGTGCGCCGCGACACGCGCGCGAGCATCGCGGCCCGGTCGAGAAAGAGCGCGCACACGCCGCCCGCTGCCGCGCCCACGAGGCCGTAGGCCTGCGCCGCGGTGAAGCTGACCGAGGCCGACAGGACGAGCGCCGCGGCGTTCACCTTCAGATGGAACTTGCCCTCCTCGAGGAGGAGCACCAGGCTGCCGAGCTCGATCACGGCGACGGCGAAGCCCACGATGTAGAGCCGCATGACCGGCACCGCCTCGAGATACGCCGCGGTGTAGATGAAGGTGATGATCTCCTCGGCGAAGGCGAACGCGAACGCGAGCGCCGGATAGAGCAGCGTGCCGACCATGACGTTGGCGCGGGCGTTCATCGCCACCATGGCGCGCGCGTCGCCGGCGGCGGTGAGGCGGCTCATGCTCGGCAGGAACACCTCGCTCACCGAGGTGCGGAAGACGTTCACGAGCGAGCCGAGGAGCGGCGCGATCGAGAAGGCGGCGAAGCTCGAGAGCGAGAAGAAGTGCGCGGCGATCCACTGGTCGGCCTGGGTGCGCAGGCCGTAGAGCGCCGAGGAGAAGCCGAAGGGGGCTGCGAGGGTGATGTGCCGGCGGAAGTGCGCGGGCATGAAGAGCGGCCGCCCGAGCCCGTGGTAGCGCGCGATGTAGCCGGCGAGGAGCGCGAGCTTCACCAGCACGAACGCGACCAGGAGCCACAGGATCACCTCCATGCTGCCGGTCAGGAAGGCGCCGGCCGCGAGCATCGACACGCGCAGCACCGAGAGCGAGGCGAGCGCGACCGACTGCCAGGCGATGCGCTCGTCCACGGTGGGCAGGAACTCGAGCAGATAGGCGACGACCCACAGCGCTATGAAGGACGGCACGAGCCAGCCGTAGGCCATGAGCGGCGCCATGGCCGCGGGCAGCCAGGGATTGAGCGGGCTCACGAGGAGCGCGCAGGCGAGCCCGGCGGCGGCGAGGTAGAGGACCGTCTGGTTGATGTAGAGGCGCTTCTCCTTCGCCGGCGCCGGCGGCAGGAAGAGGTACAGGCTCTGCGGCATGTTGAGGCTTGCGAGCCCGAGAAGCGTCCCCACCGCGAGCCAGAGGAGCCGGTACTCGCCGAAGCTCGCCGTGTCGAGGCAGCGCACGAGCACGACCGGCAGCAGAAACTGCATGGCGTAGTCGAACGCCTTCGCCGCGCCGAGCGACAGGGCGCGACGCTTCAGCCCCCGCAGGGGGACGGCCTTGCTCGCGAGGCTCACTGCCGCCCGGTCGCCGGCGGGCCGGCGCTCAGCGCGGTGAACAGGCGCTCGTAGCGCGAGAGCGCCTCCTGCGGCGAGTGCGAGTGCTCGAAGTACTCCCGTACGCGCGCCGAGGCGCGCGCCCAGCGCAGGCGATCGTCGAAGAGCCGCTCGAGCGCGGCGGCGGCGGCCGGGGCGTCGGCGACGTACTCGTACACCGGCTGGCCGCCGAAGCGGGCGCCGATGTCGACCGTGGCGACCGTGGGAATGCCGCGCGCCCAGGCCTGCATGAACGTGTTCGGCACGCCTTCAAGGCGCGAGGTGTTGAGGAAGACGCGCGCCCGGTCGAACCAGGTCTCGACTTCGGCCAGCGGAAGAAAGCCCTTGAACGCGACGTTCGGAATCCTCGACGCCGCATCGCGCACGCCCTCGTAGTAGGACGGATCGTGGCGCGTGCCGCGCGTGCTGATGCCGCCGATCATGACGAAGCGCCGGTGCGGCAGGCGCCGCGCCACCTCGAAGACGAGCTCGGGGCGCTTGTAGGGATGGATCGTCGCGACCCAGAGCACGAGCTCCCCCGTTCCCGGGCGCGCCGTGGGCGGCAGCTCGTAGCAGCTCGGAATCAGCACGGCGTCTCGCCCGTGGTGCCGGCGGCAGGCGGCCAGCTGGTTCGGGTTCTGCGCGACGATCGCATCTACCCGCTGCAGCCCGTAGCGGTACATCCAGCGGTCCCGCGCGAAGCGGATCTGCTCGCGGCCGCGCTCGAAGTCGCTGTCGGAGGCGCCCGCGAACACCGAGCGGCGGCCCCGGCGGCGGCAGAACTCGGCCACCACGCCGGTCAGCATGCCCGCCGATCGCTGGTAGTAGATGTCGGCATCCGCCTCGCCGAGCGCCCGCCACAGCGCGGTAAGCCGCGGATGAAAGAAGCGCAGCCCGGGCAGCCCGTCCCGGTCGCGAAACGTCTTGTGCACGCGCACGCCGTCGACCACGGCGCCCTCGGGCTGGCCGTAGTCGTTGCACACCATCGAGACGCGGTAGCCGTGGCGCACGAAAAGGCGCGCGAGGATGCATTGCTGGACCTCGGCGCCGCCCACGATCCCGACGTCCGGAAGGCGCGCGAGCACCGGCCAGAGGTAGGGTGACACGAAGCAGATGTGGGGCTTGCGCTCTCGCCGCGCCTGCGCGGCGGGGACTTCGGGCGCTGCGCCGGCCCATGC
>Ga0079224_100004684_pt1 | contig 17788 bp, 17 predicted proteins | sample Stecom2015_FD_80414 | JGI IMG/M metagenome (GOLD analysis project Ga0079224, IMG submission 80414) | Agricultural soil microbial communities from Utah to study Nitrogen management - Steer compost 2015 | ecosystem: Environmental > Terrestrial > Soil > Agricultural land | place: USA: Utah...
ACATCAACACATAACATATGCTCAGCATCCTCCGCACCCTCTGGCTAACCTTCCTCCACATGTTTCACAAACGTGAAACCATCCTGTACCCGGAGGAAAAGCCCAAGTTACCGGCCCGGTGGCGGGGACGCATTGTGTTGACGCGTGACCCGGACAATGGCGAACGTTGTGTTGCGTGTTATCTATGCGCTGCAGCGTGTCCTGTCGATTGTATCGCCCTTCAGGCTACAGAAGATGAAACGGGAAGGCGATACCCTGAATTTTTCAGGATCAACTTTTCCCGATGCATCTTCTGCGGCTACTGTGAAGAAGCGTGCCCTACGTACGCCATCCAACTTATTCCGGATTTTGAGATGGCTGAATACAACCGCCAAAACCTTGTCTATGAAAAGGAGGATCTCCTGATCAATGGCCAGGGAAAATATCCGGGATACAATTACTACAAGGTGGCGGGAATTGCCATCGGAGGGAAAGACAAAGGTCAGGCTGAACGGGAATCGCCTCCGGTGGATGTAAGAAGCTTAATACCATAGAAAGATGTACGAGGGATGTAGCAATCATGGCCCTAATTGGAGAGATGTGGATATGACGAAGGGTATGACGACGTGGGGATATGGGGATATGACGTGAGGGATATGGGGTATGTAGAAACGTAGCATGCTACGTCCCTACAATAATAACCCAAACATCAACGAGTCTCACGAAGCGAGGGTAATGTCGAAACTGGATTACAAAGCAGATTAATGAACACCGACCTTCTCATATTCTTCACCTCCGGTGCCGTGGCGATCGTCGCAACGATTCTTGTCATCACCCAATACAACATGATCCACGCATTGTTGTACCTCATTGTCTCCTTCCTCGCTTTGGCGGTTGTGTTTTACGTTTTGGGTGCGCCCTTCGCAGCGGCGCTCGAGGTGATCGTTTATGCAGGTGCTATCGTGGTGTTAATCATCTTCGTCATCATGATGCTCAATCTGAAGAAAGATGCTGAGGAGCAGGAGAAGAGTTGGCTTACACCGTCAGTGTGGATCGGGCCAGGTATCCTCTGTGCAATACTCATGGCCGAAATCCTGTATGTGCTGCTGGCAGGCGGCTTTGAAGGCAATGCTACGCAAGCTGTTGGCGCGCGCGAGGTAGGGCGTTCGCTGTATGGACCGTATCTGATCGCAGTCGAGCTGAGTGGACTCCTCCTGATGGCCGGTACCATTGGGGCGTATCACCTGGGACGACAGAGAAGGAAAGTGATCCACAGGTTTCTTGAAATGACAGACGAATGAACGCGATACCCATAGAATACGGACTGATCCTCGCAGGCATTCTGTTCATGCTCGGCATGGTGAGCGTCCTCATCCGCCGCAATATCATATTCATGCTTATATCGGTGGAGATCATGCTGAATGCTGCAGGACTCGCGTTCATCGTAGCGGGGTCAAAATGGACTCAGGCCGACGGCCAGATCATGTTCATTTTCATCCTTACCATGGCGGCAGCTGAAGTATCTGTTGGATTAGCGTTAATCCTCCAGATCTACCACCAACTCAAGACTCTCGATACTGACGCAGCAAACCGGATGAAAGGATAATTCTATGAATGCCGTCCAGTACCTCTGGCTTGTACCACTACTGCCACTTCTCGGAGCAGTCCTGTTGATTGTGGCAGGACGGAACATGTCGAAGCCAATTATAGCCTCAATAGGGGCTGGAAGTGTTGGACTGTCAGCACTGACCGTTATTGTTATTGGCGTTGCTTTTTTGTCAAACCCCGATGTCTACGAGATCAGCGTATGGCAGTGGATTGCTGTCGGTAATCTAACCCCTTCCATCGAGTTACATCTTGATGCGCTGTCGCTGATGTTCATCTTTGTCATCACCTTCGTCGGATTCCTTATCCACCTTTACTCGGTGGAGTTCATGGGAGAGGACTCGGGCTATGCGCGCTTCTTTGCCTGTCTCAATCTCTTCGTTTGTTCGATGCTGCTCCTGGTGTTGGCAGGAAATCTTGTATTGCTGTACCTGGGATGGGAAGGGGTAGGACTTTGCAGCTACCTGCTTATCGGCTTTTGGTATGAAGATCCGAAGAACGGTTATGCCGCACGAAAAGCATTCATTATTACCCGTGTTGGTGATACGGCAATGCTCATCGGCCTTTTCCTTTTGTTTGCCACGTTCAACAGCCTTGACATTGAAACGATCTTGTCTGCCGCACCATCACGGTGGGAACAGGGATCGTCCATTGCAACGGTAGCAGCGCTTTTGCTGCTGGGAGGTGCAGCAGGAAAGTCTGCGCAACTACCCTTGCAGAACTGGCTGCCTGACGCGATGGCTGGTCCGACACCGGTAAGCGCCCTCATCCATGCGGCTACCATGGTTACTGCCGGTGTTTACCTTATTGCCCGCATGAACGTTCTCTTTGAGTTGTCGCCCGTCGCAATGACAACAGTAGGTGTGGTTGGCGCAGTCACGCTTCTGATAGCCGGTTTCAGCGCAATGACACAAACCGATCTAAAGCGCGTGCTGGCTTATTCAACCATCAGTCAGATCGGCTACATGTTCCTGGCACTCGGTGTTGGTGCGTGGTCGGCGGCGATATTCCACTTCTTCACCCATGCCTTCTTCAAAGCCCTGCTTTTCCTGGGCGCTGGTGCCATCATTGAGGCGCTGCACCACGAACACAACATCTTTCGAATGGGAGGATTGAGAAAGCAGCTACCAATCGTGTTTATCACTTTTCTCGCAGGCGCAGCGTCGCTTGCGGCACTTCCACTCGTAACGTCTGGCTTTTATAGCAAAGACATGATTCTCTGGTATGCATGGGCGGGAGAAAAGGGGAGTGGGTTGTTATTTATCGCAGGTCTTGTTGGTGCGTTGGTGACGGCGCTGTATACTACACGGCTGGTTATCGTTACCTTCTTCGGCTATGCGAACACGCGCGTGTCAAAGCGCCCGGGATGGCGTATGACCATGCCACTCGGCGTGCTGGCTGTCCTGTCTGTTGTGGTCGGATTTCTTGAAGTGCCACACAATTTCTGGCATGCACAACTGATATCGGGTTTCCTTGGCGGCGTGCTTCCCGCTGCTGTGATCGATTCCGGAATCGAAGCGTACGAATGGGCATTGCAACTTCTTGCAGCAGTTGTGACTCTGGGGGGAATCTTTATAGGATACTTCGTCTACATGGCTACTCCCGGCCTGCATGAACTGGTGAAAAAGAAGTTCCCGACGCTCCACCAGTTGATGTATGACGGATGGGGCTTTGACGCGTTGTATACCCTGCTCTTTGTGAAACCTGTAACCTGGCTGGCCCGCGCAAGCCGTGGCGATGTAATTGACGGGATATACACAGGAATCGCCTGGGTTGCGATCGCGGCCAATCGCGCGATTGCGACCACCCAAAATGGTGTCATGCGGTGGTATGTATTGGGCATCGTCGTAGGTGCGCTTCTTATCATCACTCTGGGAATATTGGTATGACCCTAATCGCATTCATCGGCATTCTTATGGCGGGTGGCTTACTCGCGTGGATTATTGCGCGTTGGAATGAGACGTTATCGCGATGGATTGCTTTGACGGTTGTATTGATAGACCTGATGTGGTCCGTCGCAATACTGGTATCCCGTCGACCGGATTTTTCAGGAACGGATTGGTTGATACGCTTCGACTATCCATGGATCGGTCGATTCGGTATCGGTATATCAGTGGCAGCAGATGGTCTCAGCCTCGTGCTCCTCATTCTGACGTTCTTCCTTGGCGCAGTGTCCGTGGTCGTATCGTGGCGTGAAATACGCGATCGGGTGGGCTTTTTCCATTTCAACCTTCTTTGGGTGCTCGCCGGGATTGCCGGCGTCTTCGTGGTCATAGACCTGTTTCTGTTCTACTTCTTCTGGGAAGTAATGCTGATTCCCATGTATTTCCTGATTGGAACTTGGGGACACGAAAACCGGCGCTATGCGGCTGTCAAGTTTTTCATTTTCACTCAGGCCAGTGGATTGATGATGCTGCTTTCCATACTTGGGCTTTACTTCATACACGGAATCAACACAGGTACATATACATTTGATTACTTCGAATTGCTCACAGCGACGGTTGGCACTACGGCAGGACGATGGCTGATGCTAGGCTTTCTTGCTGCATTCATCGTAAAACTGCCGGTGGTCCCTTTCCATAGCTGGCTGCCCGATGCACACTCACAAGCGCCGACGGCTGGCAGTGTTATTCTCGCCGGGTTGTTATTGAAGACTGGCGCCTATGGTATCCTTCGGTTTGTACTTCCGTTGTTCCCCGATGCGTCGCGTGAGCTGGCTAGTATTGCTATGACGTTAGGCGTAGCGGGCATTTTGTATGGTGCGTTACTGGCTTATGGACAAACTGATTTTAAGCGACTCGTTGCCTACACGAGCGTAAGCCATATGGGATTTGTCATGCTCGGCATCTTTTCGTTTAACGAGCTCGCTTTCCAGGGTGTTGTGATGCAACTCGTCGCCCATGGTTTGAGCACGGGTGCATTGTTTGTCATAGCCGGCGCGCTTTATGAAAGGATTCATACCAGAGACCTTTCACTCATGGGAGGGTTCTGGACAGGCACGCCGTTCATCGGCTTCATTACGCTGGTGTTTGTGATGGCCTCACTGGGGCTCCCGGGCCTTGCCAACTTTATCGCAGAGTTTCTTATCCTGAATGGAGCATGGCAGGCATCTCATGCGTTGACGGTAGCGGGCGCTATGGGCCTCATCCTCGCCATGGCGTACTCATTGCGGATTATGCGTAAGATCTTCTTTGGCCCTGCTTCAGACATGGCTTCCCGCATGAGCGACCTGACGTTGCGCGAAAAGGTTGTTCTCGTCCCAATGACGTTGCTCGTCATCTTTCTTGGACTTTTTCCGCAGCACGTTTTCAATGCCTCAGAGAAAACTGTGAAGGATATTCTCGGAGTGGTCATGCGTTCGCAAGCTGACGCTATTCAAAATGCAAATGAAAATCCATGAGTCGTGCCGACATAATATTCCTTTTACCACACCTAATGTTAACATTAGGAGCTGTGCTGGTTATGATGGCCATTGCCGTGCGGCGCAATCATTTCGCAGTGTATGTTCTTACGTGCCTCACCCTGATAGTGGCGTTATACTTTCTTCCGAAAACAGCGAGCCTGCCACATAATGTGGGGGTGCTCTTTGTTGTTGACGGACTGGGTGTGTTCAATACGATGATCATTATGCTCGCTGCGTTGGCAGTTGCCCTGATGTCGTATGCCTATTTCGATACACGTGAAGAGCGGACAGGCGAATACTATATGCTGTTTATCCTCGCGACGTTCGGCGCATGCATTATGGTGATCAGCGGGCACTTCGTGTCGTTCTTCCTGGGACTCGAAATCCTCAGCGTTTCGCTCTATGGTATGATCGCCTATCTGCGGAAGCGCGAACGTTCCGACGAAGCCGGAATCAAGTACCTCATACTCGCCGCTTTCTCCTCGGCATTTCTTTTGTTCGGCATGGCACTCATTTATGCAGCGACTGGCGATATGACATTCGAGGGTTTGTCCGGATACTTCTCTGCGTTCGACGAACTTCCCATCCTCGTTATGACGGGCGTGGGACTCGTCGTTGTTGGTGCGGGCTTTAAACTCAGCGTTGTACCGTTTCACATGTGGACACCGGATGTCTATGAAGGGGCACCGGCACCCGTGGCGGCATTCATCTCCACCATATCCAAAGGTGCTACAATGGTGTTGTTGGTTCGTTTCTTCCTCGCCATCGACGGTTTCCGGTTTCCTGTGGTGCTCACAATTTTTACTGTGATCTCAATTGCATCTATGGTGGTTGGAAACATTCTCGCGCTACGCCAGCAAAACGTAAAGCGGATATTGGCTTATTCGTCCATTGCTCACTTTGGCTATTTGTTGGTTGCCTTCATTGCTGCAGACGAGCTGGGTGTGGAAGCGGTTAACTTTTACCTGGTGGCATACTTTGCGACTATGCTGGGTGCGTTTGGCGTCGTTACGGTATTGTCCCACCCTGAGAGGGACGCAGAGCTGCTTGATGACTACCGCGGCTTGTTGTGGAGTCGTCCTGCATTGGCAACCGTATTTGTCGTCACACTCCTGTCGCTGGCTGGAATACCGCTTACTGCCGGTTTTGTAGCCAAGTTTTACCTTCTCGCATCGGGAATAAGCACTAACCAATGGTTGCTCGTCATCTTGCTTGTAGTGAACAGCATTGTCGGGTTATTCTATTATATAAGAATCGTGGCTGTCATGTTTGATTCGGCTGAGGAACGCGAGGCAAGACCGGCTGGGTATGTTGGGAACTTTGCCACCTTGTTGATTTTGGTCGTCCTGCTGGTATGGTTTGGTGTCAGCCCACAAGGCCTGATTGATGTCATTCGTAACCTTGTAGGGGTCGGTTAAACCTTTGTACCCCTTCGAGTCCTTTTGTTTCATTCCTGAACGGGAAGTATCTTGTGGGCCTCGACACAAAAGAGGCACACTATGAAAAGGATTGTACTGGGTATCTGCATGGTATTGGGTAGTCTGGTCGCCTATGGCCAGGAGGGAACGCTCGAAGGGCGGGTGGTGAATGCAAAGAGTGAACCGATTGCAGGCGCATCCGTGCATGTCTTGAACACAAACCGGGGTACGTACACTGATGGAGAAGGAAGATTTTCACTGAGCCTTCTCCCGGGCAGGTATCACGTACACATCCGCGCCGTTGGATATGCCAGCGTGGACGAGACAGTAGATATGACGGGAGGCAGTGCGTCGCTGGATATTACGCTGGTTGAAGTAGCGCTTCGTCTGAGCGATGTTATTGTTACTGCGCAAAAGGAAGAAGAGAATCTTCAGCGTGTTCCGTTCAGTACCACCGCCATCAGCTCAGGTGAGATAGAGGAGTACCGAATTTGGAGTACCGAACAGGTAACAGCAATCATTCCGAACGTTTATTCCGCGAATCCCGGCGACAACCGGAACGTGACCTCTATACGCGGCATCACGTCAACATCGTACGATCCTTCCGTTGCGACATATATTGACGGTGTCAACCAGTTCAGCCTCGATACATATATCGCGCAGTTATTTGACATCGAAAGGATCGAAGTACTGCGTGGCCCCCAGGGAACGCTGTATGGAAGAAATGCAATGGGCGGAGTTATAAATATCCACACTACGCAGCCAGGGAATCAAACGCGAGGATTTGCGGAAGTGAGTGTCGGAAGTTATGGTCGCCAACGTTATGGCGCCGGTGTACGCGCACCCCTTGTGCGCAACAAGCTGTTTCTTGGCGTAAGCGGGTTGTACGACCGATCGAATGGTTATTATACGAATACGTTTGACAACTCCGACTTCGATAAGAATCACAGCTTTACCGGCAACTACTACCTTTCCTACCTGGCAAGTCCGGCATGGGCGTTTACTTTGAATGTTAAGAATCATTCACATCGCAACAGCGGAGCTTTCCCGCTGGCGGCATTTCCGGACGCTGCTTTTGCAGAGCCCTACACGGTAAACCAGAATGCACTGACGGAATTGGTGGATGATGTGTTTAACAGTTCTCTGACCGCAAGCTACGCGGGTTCCGGTTTGAACTTTACATCGCAGACGACTTATCAGTCGAACTACAGGATATACAAAGCTCCCATCGATGGCGATTTCTCACCCATTGATGGAATTACGATCATCAACAACTATGGTCGCGACTGGAACAACGTAAAGGTGTTTACACAGGAGTTCAAGGTGACGTCGCCTGCTGGGAATACCTCACCGTTCAAGTGGACGGCCGGAACATACTTCTTCTATCAAGACGTTCCCAATAAGCAGACCACGCATTTTGGAGAAGACGCTCAATTGGTTGGGGCCGACAATCCCAACTTCTCAATCATTAATACCTCTACGGGGAAAAGCCGCGGTGTCGCAGTGTACGGTCAGGCTACATATGCTGTGAGTGAACAGTTTGAGGTAACGGCAGGGCTCCGGTACGATTATGAGAAAAAGGAGCTGGGCGGACAGGTCGACCTTCAGTTCGATCCGGATCCATCGCTGATATCTTTCTTTCCGTATGCAGAGGAGACTGCCTCATTCAACGCGGTTTCACCCAAAATCAGCGCCGCCTGGTATCCTGCCGAGAGAAGCAACATTTATGCAGTGTATAGCCGAGGGTTCCGGGCTGGCGGCATAACGCCGTTCTCTGCAGACCCTTCACAGGTACCCCTATCAACCTTTAAGCCTGAGTACAGCAATAACTTTGAGTTGGGGTATAAACAGACATTCCCGGACAGAAAGCTGCAGTTGAACGCCGCACTCTTTTATATAAAGGTGACGGATGCCCAGGTTCCGACACTCATCCTGCCGGATGCAGTAACTGTAACCCGAAATGCCGGTGAGTTGACCAGCAGGGGCCTGGAAGTTGAAGTAGTCACTACCCCGCTGAACGGCCTCGATGTTAGCTACAGCCTGGGTTACACAGATGCAACGTACGAATCGGTAAAAAATGTAGAAGGCGGAAACGAACCGCAGATGGACCTGAATGGCAACCGTCAGATCTTCACCCCAGACCTGACATCCATGTTGGCTGTTCAGTATGCCTGTAACCTGGGACTTTCCATTCCGCTGAAGTTCGTCGTGCGGGGCGAATGGGCGCACCTCGGCACCCAGTACTTCGACCTGGCCAACAACATCCGCCAGGCACCGTACAACCTTCTCAACGCCCGCGCTGGGTTTACGCTCAACTCATTTGAGCTCATGGCATGGGGAAGGAACATCACAGACGAAAGGTACATTGCCTATGCGTATGACTTTGGGGCAACGCACCTTGGAGAACCACGGAACTGGGGTGTGACCCTGATCAAACGCTTTGGTGAGTAATCTCCATGAGACCTACTACCCTCATTTGGCATGCCTTCGTTGTAGCTGCTGTTCTTGCCTGTGGAAGTAAGGATAAGCAGGCGACGGGCCAGGACAACGGCTGGGTCAAACTCTTCAACGGGAAGGACATAGACGACTGGATCGTAAAAATCCACCATCACGAGGCCGGTGAGAACTTTGGTAACACCTTCCGTGTAGAAGATGGCATGATCAAAGTGAGGTACGATCAGTACGGCGACTTTAACGACCAATTCGGACACCTTTACTATAAGCAACCCTTCTCCCGGTTTCACCTGATCGTCGAGTACCGGTTTACAGGGACCCTCCAACCCGGCGCGCCCGACTACACGCTCCTCAACAGTGGCGTGATGTTTCATTCGCAGGATCCCAGAACCATGCCTAAAGAGCAAAACTGGCCGATCTCGGTTGAGATGCAATTTCTTGCCGGGCTTGGGGATGGAAGGCCACGACCTACCGGTAACATGTGCTCTCCCGGGACCGAAATCGAATACGAGGGACAACGTTACAACGGTCATTGCCTCAACAGCACTTCACCCACCTATGATAAAGATGAATGGGTTACCGCCGAATTGATTGTCATCGAGGATTCGCTTATTACGCATGTCATCAACGGCGATACCGTGTTGCAGTATAGTAAGCCAACTATGGGTGGCGGAGTAGTGCAAGGTTACGATAGTGCTGTCTGGCAACCAGGCAAGCCTCTGAAATCCGGTTACATTGCCCTTCAGAGCGAGGGACAGCCTATCGATTTCAGGCGAGTGGACATCAAGGACCTCAGCAAGCGATGAGAACCACAAAAAAATTTCCGGTTGTATTAATCTGTATGTAACCAAAAAAATCTTTCCCGTAAGTAACACCGAACTGTATTTTGAATATATTTGTGCATATGAACACGTCAATCCGAATCGAAATGATCATCGCGCGAGATAAAAATATCGTGAAGATGATGGCATTATCGCCCGGGTTGGGTGTCTCTTAGAGTGTTGATCCTCAAGGACTAAACATAAGCCCGGGCGTAAAAAACCCGGGCTTTTTGTTTTCTAACACTTCAGACATGAAACATATTCAAAATATAAGCGCCAAACTTGAACGACAATTGATACGCGCATTCGCTATGCTCGATGCGTGGTTTGATGCTGATGACGCGGGCAGCTATGTGCACGACTTGCTTGAGTCCATTGTCCGCCAAAACCAGCGGTTGCTAAGCCAAATGTCGGAGAAGGTCGCAGGCGAAGCAGCAAGTATTGACAGGTACTCAGGACTTTTAGCGACATCACGGGTGGATTGTGCCGTCGGTGATGCCAGTGATGTGTATAATGTCAGTCGTGGTGATCGCGGGAACCAAAGTGAAGCGATGGCCGAGCTTCGTCGTGAATTGCGCAGTCAATTGGAATTTTGCCTCGATCAGTTGGATGCCCTACGCGACAGCGAGGGGTTGTCGTATCAAAGGATTGCAGCTGTGGAATCCCTGCTGAACCTGGACATATATCAATACGTCCGGTGCATCATGCAGATAACACGGCGCGGATGCGAAGACATCAGTGAAGCTGGCGAGTGTAAAAAGTAGTCGAGCGACTTAAAAGATCCACAGGAGCAGCAAAAGAAGGACAAGAACGATCGCGACCCACTTCAACGTGCCGCCGCGGGTAGGAAACTCATATCCGCATATGGGACATGTGCTGCTTTCTGCGTCGACTTCCATCGCGCACGAAGGACACTCCTTTCTTGCCATGATGTAAAGGTAATCACCGCTAATCCTAAATCACTATTCACTAATCTAAAATCACTATTCACTAATCTAATTCCCCATCTTTGTAGACCAATTTTCCCGCTTCTCATTTGAATCGTCGAGGGAAAGGCTTCAGCCACACCGGAACGCCTTTTGCTTTGCTAACTCACTGATTTCCTGATTTAAATCAGGAATTGGTCTCCATATTTCTCATTCGCGACAACAGTCAATCATGGTACCTTTAGATCAGATGAAGGAACCGGAGAGCAAAGTGAATCATTTGTTCAACCTAAAACATACAAAACCATGGCAGTGATTAAAGTAATTGAAGTGCTCGCCGATTCCAACAAGAGTTGGGAAGACGCCGCGCAACAGGCGATAGCCAGAGCGTCGAAGACCATCCACAACATCAAGTCGATCTACATCAAGGATCACAGCGCGACTGTTGAAAACGGAAAGATATCGTCGTACCGTATCAACGCGAAGATCACTTTCGAACTCGACTGATGCGGTTGCCAGAAGTGTAAATCACTTCATTCGGATACTGATTAGTAAACCTTTAAAAATATTCAGCCATGCCACTGGAATTCGAAACCTATGCGCAGAAGGGCAATGAGTTCGTCAACCTGCTGATGAAAAATCTTGGGGTCGAGGACGAACGCGACCGTGCAGCCCGAATCCTTCGTTCTGTTCTGAGAACGTTGCGAAATCATCTTTCTCTGGAAGAGTCGTCGGACCTTTTGGCGCAGCTGCCCATGGCCATCAAGGCGGTGTATGTTGATGGCTGGCGGATGACGCAACCACACCGGCGTGTAAGCACGATGCAGGAATTTGCTAACGAAGTGCTCAAGGAACACGGATCCACCGCCTGGCGTGATTTCAGCAATCCGGATGAAGTTGTGCTCGCCGTACGCGCAGTCATAGAAACGCTGGCCGAGTATGTGTCCATCGGGGAGCTCGAACAGGCTTTCGGTTCTCTTCCAAAAGAACTCAGGGAGCAGTTCACAGTTTGGATACCCTAAAAGACCGGTTACATCATAGACGACAATCTTAGCTACAATGAAAATTTTGTTTCAAGCATCCGAATTCAAGCCGACAAAGAAAATCGAGAGATACGCCCACAAAAAGGTGTCGACTCTCGACAAGTTTCATGACGGTATCATAGAGGCGCACGTTCGTCTCAGGAAAATCCGGACAAGCCGACCGGACAATAAGGCGTGCGAACTTAAGGTCGCGATTCCGGGTAACGATCCTTACGTTGCTAAGCGCGGATTTACATTCGAAGAAGCCATCAACAAGGCCGTGGAAACGATGAAGCGCAGGATCGACGACCGCAAGGCGAAGCCAGTCAAGAAACGCCAAAGGACAGGCAAGGTTCTTCAGCGGCGCGAAGAAGAGGTGGAAGCCATTAGCTGAAACCTTTAGTATACCTGTGCATCAATTCCAGGTAGCGGGCGGCTTCGCTCAGGGCATGGGATGCGGCATCTGATCCATCCGCATCCCGCGCCCTTAGGCAATTAACCTTCGCGCGAACGTTGGCGCGATAACACTTATAATAATTGAACAACGCTACATCTCGTGTGCCGCTGATCGCGGAAAACTGCAGCGAATAATCTTCCATAAACGTTCGCGACAGATCCGATCGTCCAAAGACGTCAAGGTCCATACACAGAAAGGCAACTTCATTCAGGACATCGACGTGCCGATATTCATCGTTAAATTCAATACAGTCGAAGATAACTGGCTCATCAAGAAGGAAGATGTTTCTGGAGTGAAGATCACCATGCCCGTCCCTGTGGAAGCCATCCTCAATCCGATCCTCTAACAGGCGTCTGTTGGCAAGGACAAATTCGCTGGACTTCTCCAGCGCGTCATCCAGCATGTTTCCGTATTTGTCTCCCAGCTCCGTATATATGAATTCGCGCTGTCCTTCTAGGTCGTTAAACTTTCGTTCGATGTCCAGCGGATCATCCGGATAGATGATCTCAGCCTTCTTATGAAAAGTTACGATCACACTCACCAGGCTATGGATGTGATCTTCCGTCACCTTTCCGTTTCGCAACAACACATCCATGCGCCGGTCGTTATCGAGTTTGCGCATGCGTACGGCATAGTCCATTATTTCCCCCTTACCTTCGCCTATGAAAATTTCGCTTGAGGACTTTCGAACGGGAACCACATCGATGTAGACATCTTTCGTCAAGCGATTATTCAGGAGTACCTCGCGCTCGCAGTAGTGTCGCCTTTGCTCGATGGTTGAGAAATCGAGAAAGGAATACTTTAGGGGTTTTTTGATCTTGAAGACTGTGTCATCGCACAGTATGACCCAGGAAATGTGCGTCTCCTTTAGCTCAGGGTTGTTGCAGGGCGTAGGGAAGGACCCTGCGATCAGTGTTTGAATTTCTTCACCGGTCATGGCCCAGGTATTGAATGGCGCGGTCGAGCATGTCGTCGATATTATCCGACGTGGAATGCAGGGTAAGAAATTCTCCTTCAAGCGGCTCCCACTGTGACCGGATCAATTCGTGAACCCGCAGGCCGGCCTCACTATCCGTGCGCGGCCTGGCCAGCCTGGCGCGGACAACATCATCATCAGCAGTTACCATTATCCAGATCAAGTGGGGAAAGGCATGTACGAACATATCGCGGATATCACGTCGGTAAAACGTAGCGTCGAAGACAATGGACTGGTTGGTGTGCTCTCCGGCGCGGCGGATCATTTCGCGATACACATCCCTTTTCTCGGTATCGGAGTACGTGCGCCGGGAAAACATTTCGCGCCGTATCCTATCGCTGCTGAGATAGACGGCATTCAATCGTTCCGCCAGTCGCGCTGCCAAGTAACTCTTTCCGGATCCGGGTAGCCCGCAAACTGCCACAATCTTCCCCATGATGCCAATATACAGAAATTGACAGGGCTTGACCCTGACAGCGCGTGTATTACACACCAGCGTATTCCTTTCCGGTCCTGCGCATTGTGGTACCGGTTGTAAGAATTTTCTGCCGAAATCATTATATTCTGGCTACTTTAATACGTCGTGTACTCTGTTACAGGTAGGAGTTTTATGGTGAGAAGCGTTATCAGTATCGCGACCCTCTCATGCATGGTCGTAGCCATGGCCCATGCCCAGGAAGCGAATCTGTACGAGACTACGCTTCGGCCCATCCTGGAAAAACGCTGTATCGAATGCCACAACACCGGCAACACCAAGGGCGGAGTCAACATCGATAATTACAAGGAACAGGCAAGGGTCGTCAAAGACGGCGCGTTCTGGCTAAAAGTTCTGGACCAGATCAAGAACCGCGACATGCCTCCCTCTACAGAGCCGCCCCTTCCTGACAATGAATACGAGATTCTTGTAAAAGGCATAGACAGCGTTCTGCAAAGTTCGCTTAGAGAGCGTGTGCCGGGTCACGTAGTGATCCGCCGCCTAAGCCACACAGAGTATCAGTATACTATTCTCGATCTGCTCGGCGTAGAGTTTGACGCCAAATCCTATTTCCCTTCGGACGCGTCCGGGGGTGGCGGATTTGACAACCAGGGAGGCGCGCTGTTCTTCACGCCATTAAAATTCGAGCGGTACTATGATGCGGCTGAAGAAATCATCGGTCAGCTTCGCGCCGATGTGGAGAAGTGGCATGCGATTGTTCCGTTCGACTATAAGCAAACCTGGTGGCAGCGACTTGCCAATTGGGTAAAATCACTTTTCAGTGACAACTACCGGGAGATCAATGCCCCCGAAGTAGCGGCGGAAAAGGTGATCGTGCCGGTCGCTACGAAAGCGTATCGGCGCTTCCTCAGAGAAGACGAAAAGGACCGGTTGATAGAGTTGTTCTCCTCGGTCTACGACGCTACAGATACTCTGAGCAATCCTCATCGGTTCAATGAAGCCGTAGCGCAAGCTTTTAAAGCTGTGCTGGTTTCGCCACATTTCCTGTACCGCGCGGAAGAGGAGCCGAGGGTGAGGGGAGTGTACCCGCTGAGCAATTTCGAACTCGCGACGCGTCTGTCGTATTTCCTTTGGTCAAGCATGCCAGACGAGGAACTATTCTCCCTTGCTTATCAGGGCAAGTTGCAGGATACCCTGGTGTTGGAGCAGCAAGTCAAACGCATGCTTGCCGATCCAAAAGCTAAGCGATTTGCCGAGAGCTTCGCTGCACAATGGCTGGGCGTTTCCAAACTTCTTGAGAACACGCAGATCGTTGATCCGGAGCGATTCCCGGAATTCGATATGACGATCAGGAAGGCCTTGTACCGGGAAACCGTCGAGTACTTCTACTATGTGCTCACGGGCAGCCGAAACATGCTGGAATTGATCAACAGCAACTACACGTTCGTCAACGAGGAACTTGCGAAGTATTATGGTATCGAAGGAGTGACAGGGCCCGAATTTCGGAAGGTGGACGTAACCGAGCGCTGGCGCGGAGGTGTACTGGGTATGGCCGGCGTACTCACAACGACGTCGCTTCCGACACGCACGAGCCCGGTACTGCGCGGCAAATGGGTAATGGAACAACTCCTGGGTGTCTCACCACCACCTCCGCCTGCGGAAGTAGCCGAGTTGCCAAAGGATGAAAAGAGTCATTCCGCAGTGGGATTGCGAAAACTCCTGGAGCGTCATCGCTCTGATCCTGCTTGCTTCTCGTGCCATGTGAAAATGGATCCGCTGGGACTCGGACTTGAGAACTTTGATGCTGTCGGGCGTTGGAGAGATTCCTACGGAAGTGTCGCCATTGACCCGTCGGGTGTGCTTGCCGACGGACAGAAGTTTAACGGGCCGGTAGAGCTGAAGGAATTGCTCCTGCAGGAGAAGCAAAGGATCGCCCGGAACTTCGCTTCGCGAATGTTGTCGTACGCCCTGGGAAGGTCGGTGTTGTTTACGGATGAACCTGCATTGCGGCAGTTAGAGCAATGTTTGATCGACAATAACTTCGATCCGCAGGTGTTCATCGCAACACTTGTGAAGAGTTACCCCTTCAGAATGAAGATTAATGATTTCAGGAAAAAAGTGGATGAAATAATATGAGCAAGAAGTGGCACATCTCGCGCCGGAGAATGCTCAAGGGAATGGGGGCATGCATTGCGTTGCCCTTCCTTGAAGCGATGGCGCTCCCTGGCATGAGTTCTCCGTACAGCGGCTCCGCTGGTAGTCCGGTAAGGAACGCCTTCCTGTACCTGCCGAATGGAGTTCACCCTGACCTCTGGTCGCCCGCGCAAACAGGGCGTAACTTCGAGTTGTCGCGGCAACTCTCGCCTTTGAAGAATGTCAAGGACGACATTCTGATTCTGGGGGAACTTATGAACAAGAATTCCATCTTCGAAGGTGCGGACGGCCACTATGCGAAGACCGCAAGCATACTCACTTGCCTTCCTATTAAACAAACCATAGGCGATAATATCAGCAGCGGCGGTATATCTGTCGATCAGGTTATCGCTAATGCTGTTGGCAACGAGACTTTGTTTCCTTCCCTGGAGTATGGTCTCGATCGCATTGCCACGGGTGTAGATATTAATGTTGGCTTTACAAGGCTGTACGCGTCCAGCATTTCGTGGAAGACTGCCACGCAGCCACTGTCGAAGGAGATCGATCCGCGCCTCGCATTCGATCGCCTCTTCCGTTCTTTTGTTCCCGGAAAGGCAGCAAAGGAAGATCCATGGAAACGAAGCGTACTCGACGCGGTAATGGAGGACGCCAGGAACCTTAAGAAGAACCTGGGACGCTCTGATCAGGATAAGCTGTCAGAATACCTTGAGTCCATTCGAAGCGTGGAGAAGCGAATCACCAGCGAGGCTAACAAGGAAAAGTTTGCGGCTAACATTACGCCGGATATTGTCAAGGAACTCAAGAGGCTGGACCAGGACATCGACGAATACGTCGAGATGTACGCGGGTGTCGACGTCACCGAAAAGACGCGGTTGATGCTTGACATTATGGCGCTTGCCTTCTGGAGTGATGCAACGCGCGTGATAACGTTCATGTTTGGAAATGCCGTAAGCAACCGGAATTTCTCGTTCCTCGAAGGCGTGAATGGAGCACACCACTCCATATCGCACCACATGGACGATCCCGTTCTCATGGAACAGTATGCGCGGATCACCACCTGGCACGTCGAACAGTATGCGTACTTCCTTGAAAAGCTGAAGAGCATTAAAGAAGGAGACAAGACGTTGCTCGACAATTCGATGATCACCTTCGTGTCAGGTCTACGCGATGGCAACCGTCACTCACCGCGCAATGTACCTTGGTCGTTGCCGGAAAGGCGGGTGGTAAACTTAAGACCGGGCAACACATCATCTATGAAAAGAATACGCCGCTGGCGAACCTTTACCTGTCGATGCTGCATGCACAGAACATAGAAGTGGAGAGTTTCGGCGACAGCACGGGAACGCTGAACGGCATCCTGGTTTAATGATGTGACGACGGGCATGAAGATTCAGATTAAATAGTGAGAAGATTGGGGAAGAGTAAGGGCTTACAGCCCGTCATTGTCGCGTTAGCGTTTATTATTGCCACAATCCTTGCAGCGTTGCCGGCGTTCCGACCGGACGATGTGCCTGTATTCCTGTTGATGGTTGGGCGGTTTCACCCGCTCGTCCTTCATTTTCCGATAGTGCTTGTTGTGCTGGCGCTTGTCGCCGAACTTGTGCGTTGGAAGGGGTGGCTTAAGCAGGCGGATGCAATTATGGTCGTGCTGCTTTCTGCCGCTGCTGTCACGACACTCATCTCCGTCATGGCCGGCTTCCTCTTGTTTGCTTCGGGAGAATATGCTGGTCTGTTGATGGACAGACACTTCCTCGCGGGTGCAATAACGGGTGCTGCAGTTTTTCTGGCGCTTGGTTTCTTCTTGCTTTTCCGAAAAAATCCACGGTTCTACCCACTCTATCTTGCATGCCTCATAACTGGCAACGCAGCCATGGCCTGGACAGGACACCTGGGCGGGTCGATCACACATGGGGAAGGATATCTTACGGAGTATTTGCCTTTTCTTGTGAAGGGGAGTCCGTCCGATGCTCCACGTAGCGAGGAAGAGATGCTGGTATTTGAGGACATGATCGCCCCTGTTCTTGATGCCAAGTGCGCAAGTTGTCACAATGCCGAGCGTGCGAAGGGAAGATTTCGGACAACATCGCTCAACGAGTTAATGGCAGGAGGGGAAAGTGGAAAGTCGGGGATCGTGGCT
>Ga0079224_100004685_pt1 | contig 17787 bp, 20 predicted proteins | sample Stecom2015_FD_80414 | JGI IMG/M metagenome (GOLD analysis project Ga0079224, IMG submission 80414) | Agricultural soil microbial communities from Utah to study Nitrogen management - Steer compost 2015 | ecosystem: Environmental > Terrestrial > Soil > Agricultural land | place: USA: Utah...
CACCCTCGTCGGTTATGTCCTGGAGTCTGATAAGAAGCTTTACCACCTGGAGCAGAAGATTCCAGAACTGGAAAAGAAGCTCGACGCGATCCTGGCGAAGCTGGCGTGAAGCGCAGGCTAGCCGCCGCGCTCGGCTCTGTCCTGGCGGTGGCTGGCCTGGTTACAGGTGCCGGTCCTGCTGCCGCAGAGCAGTGTCAGCCGGTGGTCACATTCGGTCTAGGCGGTAATCAGGACCCTAACGCTGATGTTTACGGTCCCGGTGTCCGCAAGGTTCGCTATTCGGCTTCGATCTGGCCGACCGGCCCGATTACCTACGACGCATCGGTGGCCGAGGGTCGGGACAACATGCTCCGAGCCGTTAATCAGTACGCCGCCGCTTGTGGTGGTCGAATCATCGTGAAGGGATGTTCGCAAGGTGCGAGGGCCGCTGGTGACGCTTTGGAGATTCTTGACGACGGACCGTACGCCTGGCGAATCTCAGGAGTGTTGTACTCAGACCCTAAACGGCCCGGTGGAGTGGAACACGCGCTGCAAGGAGTGTCCTTGGCAGGAGCTACGTTCACAGGGCCTCGCTTAGGTTTCCGTGTCCCGGTGCGCTCGGTTTGTAATCCGAATGACGCTCCGTGTGACTTCCCGCTCTGGACTGACCCCCTTAGGGCGATCGGCAATATCGGGCATTACCTGAATGGTGCTCACAGATACAACGTTAACGACTAACTGAAAAGGAGGCCGGGAATGGTTGAGCCTGAACTGATCCCGGCTCCCTCTCACATTATCGGCCCGACCTGGCGTAGAAAGACTGACGGGAGCTGGTGGCTCCCGGATCGGACGCTGGGCTGGGAAATTCTTAACTGGCTTGCCGCCTACGTGAATTCACCGCAGGGCGGCGGTCCGTTTCTACCGACTCTGGAGCAGGCAAGATTCTTGCTCTGGTGGTACGCCGTAGACGACCAGGGGCGCTTTGTTTATCGCTCTGGTGTCCTCCGTCGTATGAAGGGTTGGGGCAAGGACCCGTTCGCAGCAGCGCTGGCATTAGTGGAGCTGTGCGGGCCTGTCGCCTTCTCGCATTTCGACGGGCGGGGTAACCCGGTCGGTAAGCCCAGGCACGCTGCCTGGATTCAGATTGCAGCCGTCTCCCAGGAGCAGACTAAGAACACATTCGCTCTGTTCCCGGTGATGGTTTCTAAGACGCTTAAAGAGACTTTCGGCCTCGACGTTAACAAGACAGTTATCTACTCCGAGGCTGGTGGCCGCATTGAAGCGGTTACGTCGTCCCCGCATTCGATGGAGGGTAACCGCCCTACATTCGTAATCGAGAACGAGACGCAGTGGTGGCTAGAGAACGTCCAGGGCCACGAGATGCACGGCGTCATCGAGGGCAACGTCACCAAGATTCCGAACTCCCGCATTCTCGCGATCTGCAACGCCCACATCCCCGGTGAAGAGTCCGTGGCCGAGAAGGCATACGAGGCTTGGCAGGCTGTCCAGTCGGGGCAGGCCGTGGACGCTGGCATGTTGTACGACGCCCTGGAGGCACCGGCTGACACGCCTGTCTCGGAGATTCCCCCTGAGAAGGAGGACCCCGAGGGCTTCGCCGCAGGGATTGAAAAGCTCCGCAAGGGCATCGAGATTGCCCGAGGCGATTCGGTCTGGCTGCCGATCGACGCGATCGTGGAATCGGTGCTGGATATCCGTAACCCGGTTACCGAGTCCCGACGCAAGTTCCTTAACCAGATCAACGCGGCTGAGGACTCCTGGGTCGCTCCCTACGAGTGGGACGCTTGCCGACCTAAGGACCTTAAGCCGCTAACACCTAAGGACAAGATCACCCTTGGGTTCGACGGTTCTAAGTCCAACGACCACACGGCGCTTGTCGCCTGCCGGGTCGAGGACGGGGCAGTATTCCTGCTAAAGGCATGGAATCCAGAGAACTACCCGACCGGTGAGATTCCCCGCGAGGACGTAGACGCAGCGGTCCGCTCGGCTTTCGCCAAGTACGAGGTCGTAGCGATGCGAGCTGATGTTAAGGAATTCGAGTCCTACGTGGATGCGTGGTCCCGCGACTTCCGTAAGCAGATCAAGATCAAGGCATCGCCTAACAATCTGATCGCCTTCGATATGCGCGGTAACCAAAAGCGTTTCGCGCTGGACTGCGAAAGGTTCCTAGATGCGGTTCTGGAACAGGAACTCATGCACGACGGTAACCCGCTGCTGAGGCAGCACGTGCTTAACGCTAAGCGGCATCCGACTGTTTACGACGCTGACTCGATCCGTAAGGCGACCAAAGAATCGTCTCGAAAGATTGACGCGGCTGTTTGCGCAGTGCTCGCGTTTGCCGCACGACAAGACTACCTAATCAGTAAGAACAACCGTTCTGGAAGGGCGGTGATTATTAGATGACCGCACCTGTACAAGAACCGGAACAGATTGATCCCGATAAGGCTCGGGATGACATGCTGGAAAAGTTCGAGGAGGCACAGAAGGACCTCACGGACAATACCGCTTATTACGAGGCAGCTAGGCGACCTACCGCTATTGGCGTAGCGGTTCCGCCGCAGATGCAGGACCTTCTCGCTAACGTCGGTTACCCCCGGCTGTATGTGAATGCGATTGCAGAGCGTCTCCAGCTTGAGGGCTTCCGAATCCCCGGTAAGGAGGATGACGAGACCGAGTTCTGGGAGTGGTGGCAGGCCAACAACCTTAACGTCGAGTCCACCCTCGGACACATCGAAGCCCTGGTCCACGGGCGCTCGTTCGTTACGATTTCGGCCCCCGATCCCGCTGTAGACATCGGCTGGAATCCGGCTGTCCCGATCATCCGTGTTGAGCCTCCGTCGTCTCTGTACGCCCAAATCGACCCGCGTACTCGTCAGGTGTCGATGGCTATTCGAGCCATCAAGGACGACGAGGGCCAGGAGGTCATCGCGGCCACGCTCTACCTGCCCTTGCAGACGATTATGTGGACTCGCGAACAGGGTGAGTGGGTACTGGCTGGCAACGTCCCGCACAACCTCGGTGTAGTGCCGGTTGTGCCTCTACCTAACCGAATTAAGCTAAGCGACTTCACCGGTACGTCCGAGATCACCCCCGAGATTCGCAGCGTCACCGACGCGGCTGCCCGAGTGATGATGAACATGCAGGCGACTGCCGAGCTGATGGCGGTCCCACAGCGGCTCATCTTCGGCGTTAAGCGTGAAGACCTCGGTGTGGATGAGGAAACCGGCCAGATGCTCTACGACGCTTATCTGGCAAGGATTCTCGGCTTCGAGGACTCAGAGGGCAAGGCGATGCAGTTTGCGGCTGCCGAGCTGCGGAATTTTACTGACGCCCTCCAGGAGATCGCTAAGCAGGCTGCCTCCTACACAGGCCTTCCGCCCCAGTACCTCTCGGTGCAGTCGGACAACCCGGCTTCCGCCGAGGCGATCCGGGCGAGTGAGGCCCGGCTAGTGCAGATTGTCGAGCACAAGGCAAAGCTGTTCGGTGGTGCCTGGGAGCAGGTGATGCGAATCGCCTACCAGGTGATGAAGGGCGCTCAGACCCTCCCGCCCGACATGTTCCGCCTTGAGGCGATCTGGCGCGATGCAGCTACGCCAACGTACGCGGCCAAGGCCGATGCGGCTACCAAGCTCTACGCCAACGGCATGGGCGTAATCCCCAAGGAACGCGCCCGTATGGACATGGGCTACACCCCAGAGGAGCGCAGGCAGATGCGCGAATGGGATGAGTCCGAGGACCCGATGCAGCAGCTAGCAGCAACCTATGCGGCTGCCGGGAAAGCACCAGGTAAAGAGCCTGAGTCCGCCGAGCCGGCGAGCGAAGGAGCTAACACCGAGTGACCCCTGAGGAGTACGTCAACCGACAGACTCTCCTCTCTCTTTCAGTCATCGTCTGGGTTCGCAGGATGGCGGCGCTCTACGTAGCGCCCTTCCTGGTCCTGGCCGAGTGGCTAGCTCTGCTAGAGCTGTTGTTCCCAGAGGTTCAGCGCAGGCGGCTTGAGGCAGCGGAGCTGGGCCGGGAGTTCTTCGATGCCGAACGATCCCGTCAGCGGCCCGACCTGGAAAGGGCGGACACGTGGTTGGACGGGTACACGTTCGAGGACTTCATCCTCGACATGGAGCCGATTCGGAAGCAGATGTCCCAGGCGGACGCGCCCGAAGAGGCTTTGGGTCGATTCACGTCCCGAATTGCTCGCGTCATCGAGAACGGTGGTCGTCAGCAGATCATTCACGCGGTCATGAACGACACTACGGCACCTGGAGTTGTCCGGGGTTGGGCACGAGTGGCAACTGGTCGAGAGACCTGTGCTTGGTGCTTGATGTTGATATCGCGAGGTCCGGTTTACCAGGACGCAGAAGCGGCTGGTCTTAACCTGCCTACGAATGCCGCCTTGGACCTGTTTAGGCCCGGAGGCGGAAACATTGACGACTACATGCAGCAGTGGCACGAGAACTGCGACTGCAAAGTCGTTCCGGTTTATTCACTGACTGACTGGCCTGGAGCCAGGGCTCAGAAAGAAGCCGAGCGTCTTTGGAAAGAGGCAACGAGAGAGGCATATCGCCTTATCGAGTCTGGCGAAGCCAGGTCCAACAACCTCAACAAAGAAACCCAAAACGCCATCCGCCGCATGATCTATCGCGGCGAGGTTGATCTTGCCGACTTCGCGTTTGTGTAGTCGGTTCCCTTTCGCAATCCCAGGCGGGTTGCTTTCTTACGTCCAGGAGACGAACAAATATGTCCGAAACCACTGCTAACCCCGACGCTGCTAACGCTGAGACCACGGGTGCTGACGCTCCGCAGACGACCGGCCAGGAGCCGAGTTCTGTTGATGCTCTGCCTGCTTGGGCTCAGAAGCTTATTAGCGATCTTCGAGATGAAGCTGCCGGGCACCGTACTGCTAAGGCAACTGCGGTTGAGGAGGCTAAGGCCTCCACTAAGTCGGCTTTTGAACAGCAGATCGCTGATGTACAGGCGAAGCTCCAGGCTACTGAGGACGAGCTTACGGCTAAGGCCGTTGAGCTTATGCGACTCCACGCCACCCTGGAGGCGGATATTCCCTCCAAGCTTGCGGTTAAGTTCGCGAGCCTGATTAAGGGTACGGAGGCCGACGAGATTAAGGCCCAGGTTGCTGAAGCAAAGGGTCTGTTCGGCAATACCGATTCGCCTATGCGAGCTGTCGATCCTTCGCAGGGTAAGGGCAACAACAACATTCCGCTTAATGGCGATCCGCTGCTTGCAGCCCTGAAGGGCAAGCTCGGGATTCAGTAACCGAAAGGTGATTCTTTAATGGCGATTACTGCCGCAACTCAGACCGGTGATTTTGACTCCGGTTTTCTTAGCCCGGAAATGTCGGGCTACATCTTCGAGGCCGCTGCTAAGGTCTCGGTCGCTCAGCAGCTCATGACCCGAGTTCCGCTGGGTATCAACGGCCAGAACATCCCGGTGGTTACCGGCAAGATGCAGGCTGGTTGGGTCTCTGAGGCTGGTAAGAAGCCCGCTAGCAACGCGGATATCGCGCTGAAGTCGATCAAGCCCGAAAAGATCGCTGCTATTGCGGTTGTCTCGGCTGAGGTCGTCCGTGCGAATCCGGGTAACTACATGTCGCTTCTGCGGCCTCAGATCGCTGAGGCTTTCGCCCTGGCGTTCGACGCGGCGGCCTTCTACGACCTTGGTCCTGACGGCACCGCTGGCGGTGGCCCCTTCTCGACCTACCTCGCCCAGACCACGAAGGCTGTGGACCTGGCCGGTGCTAGCTCGGGTACCGCTAATACCCACACTCGCGTCGTGGCTGGCCTTAAGGCCCTGGTGGATGACGGTAAGCGTCTGAACGGCTTCGCGTTTGACGACGTTGTGGAGCCGGACTTCCTGACTGCGCTCGACACCACGGGTCGCCCGCTGTACGTGGAAACCCCTCTGGCTGAGACCACCTCGGTTGTCCGGCCTGGCCGACTGATCGGCCGTCCGTCCTTTATGTCGGATCACATCGCGGAGCCGACCCCGACTACTGCTTCGACCAAGTACACCGTTGGTTGGGGTGGCGACTGGAGTCAGGCTGTCTGGGGTGCTGTGGGTGGTATCAGCTACGACGTTTCGACTGAGGCCACGGTGACCATTAACGGTCAGCTGGTTTCTCTGTGGGAACACAACCTCGTCGCTATTCGAGCTGAGGCCGAGTACGGCTTCCTGGTTAACGACCCTGAGGCGTTCGTTAAGTACCAGTACACCACTCCGGCAGGTGGCTAAGCCCTAAATGGCTAAGAAGGAAACACTGACGAGGGAAGCCGTGCGGGTGCGGCTTCCCGGTGGTGCTGAGGCATCCGTTTCCCGCGAACAGGCGGAGCGGTGCCATTACCAGATCATCACCGACGAGGTGGAAGAGAAGCCCGTTCGTAGACGGCCCGGCCCTAAGCCGAAGACCGAAGAAGAAGCTAAGGAGTGATTAAGCGATGGCCTATGCACAGGCGTCAGACATTGAGGCCCGCCTAGGCCGTCCTCTCTCCGACGAAGATACCGCCCTGGTTAACGCCCGCCTCGCGGACGTTGAGATTCTGATTAAGAGTCGAATCCCTGACTTGGCGGACAAGATCGCGGATGGTGATCTGGACCTTGACGTGGTTAAGTTGGTCGAGGCCGAGGCCGTTCTTAGGCTGGTCCGTAATCCGATGGGATTCACCCAGGAAGCCGACGGCAACTACTCGTACATGATGTCGCAGGAGGCGGCGTCTGGGCAGCTCGAATTGTTGCCTCGCGAGTGGCAGATGCTCGGTTACCGCCAGGGCGGCGGGATGTTCCTGATTGTCCCGAATGTGGTGATGCCACGGTGAGCCTGCTGGATCGTGGGCGGGATGAGGTCGAGATTTATCTCGAACTTGAACCGTATGAGGATGAAGACGGGAATATCCGTAACCGGGTGTCAGACACCCCAATTCACGCCACTGCCTCTATCCAGGTCAAGGGCCAGTCTGGCACGGCTGCACGCCGTGCCGAGCAGGACAACGAGGGCTTCGAGTCCGAGGAGGTTTACCGAATGCGGTTGCCTCGCTCGTTCCCCCACATCCTGGGAGCTAGGTCTTATGTGATCTGGCGAGGTGAGAAGTTCGCGGTATTCGGTAAGCCCCAGTACTTCAACGGCAGTCCGAGGACTGCCCATATCGACTACACGATTAAGAGGTACTGATGGCACGAGTAAAGCTGCTGCCACAGAAGGCGATGAACCACGTCATCTCACACGAGGATGGCGTCAAAGGCGCGGTGTTTAGGGAAGCCCACGAGATTAGGTCACGAGCTGATCTGAACCTCCAGCGGCACCGATACCGCCGAAACGTTACGGACCATGAGGTAAGCGTCACCAAGGGCGATGTGGACTCGTTTACGAATCTGGAAGGCCCGGCTCCGGGCGCTATTGAATTCGGTCACTGGCTGAGTGGTTCGGCGCTTGAGCGTGCCGACCGGATTAAGTGGGTACGCGGTCTGTACATCCTGACCGGCGCAGCCGGAATCCTGGATTAGGGGGTTAAGTGCCTAAGCTTGCCCGCGTACAGAAGATCGTACTTCCGATTCTCCGAGAGGCCTTTCCAGACGTGAAGGTCGGCTCGTGGATCGAGGACGTAGACGACCGTGAATACCCGATGCTGAATGTGCGCCGCCTCGGTGGTCGGCGTGACAAGTCGCATCCTGACAAGCTGGCGCATCCGATTATCGAGCTAACAGCTTATTCCGACGAAGGCCTACTAGAGGCCGAGAATCTTTACGAAGAGGCGCTAGAGGAGCTTTACGAAGCTGTACGTCTCCAGAAACAAACACCAGCGGGTTACCTGGTGTCCATTAACGAGAACATGGGCGCTTACCAGTTCTCTTCGCTGTTCCAGGATTCCTGGCGCATTCAGGGGCTTATCCAGCTAGGGATCAGACCGCCCCGCTAACCACACGAAAAGGTTAATACATGGCATTTAATGACAACGCCGTCTTTACGGCGGCGGGCGGCTATGTGCTTCTGGCTCCAGTTGGCACCGCTGCCCCGACTCCTGCTGAAATCGGCGCTCTGACTCTTACCGAGCTGAACCTGTCCACTCCGAGTACGGATGGCCCTCTGGATGGCTGGACCCCTATTGGTCACACCAGCCGCGAGGAGATGCCGGAGTTCGGCTTCGACGGCGGTGAGACTGAGGTCCGGGGTACTTGGCAGAACGCGGCTCTGCGTGAGGTTGAGACCGAGCAGATTGCCGACTACCTGACCCTGTTCCTGCACCAGTTCGATGAGCAGTCGCTTGAGCTGTACTACGGCCCGAATGCGTCCAGCACCGCTGGCGTTTTCGGTGTTGCCGGTGGTCAGTCCACGCCGACTGAGAAGGCGATGCTGATCGTCATCGTTGACGGTGATTTCCGTCTGGGCTTCTACGCCCCTAAGGCGTCTATCCGGCGTGATGACGCTATTTCGCTGCCTAACGATGAGTTTGCGGCTCTGCCGGTTCGCGCGACGTTCCTTAAGCACAACGCGATGAATCTGTACGAATGGATCAACGAAGACCTGTTCGTCTAAGAGCCCTTCGACTGGGGGGAGGTTCCTTGGCGGGCCTTCCTCCCCCCTTTAATTCTTAGCCCGCCGTTATTCGACTTTTGAAAGGTTCGCCTAAATGTCTACTTACTCCCTTGATGAACTGCGCTCGGAGATCGAGCGGAAGTACGCTCCGGTTTCGATCGAGCTGAACGAGTACGAGAAGGTCGTGCTTCGCAACCTGCTGCGCCTGCCGCGCCGGGACCGGGCCGATGTGTTCGTCCTCATGGATGCACTTGACGCCCTGGATAACTCCGACGCGGACCGTGGCGCTGATTACCTCCAGGAGGCTGCCGATCTGGCTGCACAGGTGCTTATTCTGGTTGCCGATTCCCGGCACCTGGGCGAGAAGCTGATTGCGCTGATCGGTGATGACCTGGCGCTGACCCTGCGCATCTTCGAGGACTGGATGAAGGCGACCCAGCCGGGGGAAGCCGAATCCTCGCTGAGCTGATTGATAAGTACGGCGAGGAGCTAGTAGCTGACTTTCAGCATTATTACACCCTGGACCTCCGGGACATTTTCGTCCCGGAGTCGGGGCTTACTCCTAGACGCGCACTCATCTTAGTTAAAGGCCTTCCGGTCGGGTCTGCGTTCGCCGCAGAACGCCGTGGCGGTCCACAGTTCCGAGGTTGGGACGAATCCCGGTATGCACTCGCCGCAATCGTCAATGCGGTTAGAGGTCTGCAATTCACGTATGTGTCCGCGCATAAGAAGGGCAAGACGAAACCCCCTGAGCCGTTCCCGGTCCCAGAGAGGACTAGGCGGGAAAGCCAGGCGGCTAAGCCCGGATCGTTCGCGTTCATCGTGAACAAAACGTTTGAGGCGATGCGTAAGAAACAGGAACAGAAAGAAGAGGGCAGCTAATTGGTTGCAGGTCCGGGCGGCAGGGAAGTCGGCCGCGTAAGTATCCGTGTCGTCCCGGACACGTCCAGGTTCCGGCGTGACCTAAGGGACGCCCTTAAGGGCCTCGGTGACGAGGTATTCAATCTTAATGGAGCTGTTCGCTCGCTCCGTGGCGTAGGCCAAGAGGTTAACAGGGTCCACCGCGAGGTGGGTCGGCTTAACCGAGCGAACAAGGATATGCGCCGGGGCATGAATGGCCTCGGTGATTCAACGTCGCGTCTGCGGACGCTGTTTAACGGCTACCGTCAGGACCTTAAGAGGTCCAACGACGACTACCGCCAGGCAACCGATGGATACAAGCGCCTCGGTGGTGTTCTCCAGGACCTCGACGGCGCTATGCGTCGTGGCAGGCGTGAACTCGACTTCTACCGCAACGCATCCGACGACCTTAAGGCGGCACTGGCCGATCAGGCTAAGTGGGCTCGTCAGTCGGGTAGGGCGATCTCCGATCAGGATCAGGCGATTCATGATCTGTACAAGCGCGGCAAGGCGCTCGATGGCGCACTGCGGGATGCACGAGATTCCACCAGGCGACTCAGCAATTCGTTCCGCGAGCTGTTCAAGGACGACGACGGCAACCTCACCCGAATGGGTCGGGGCATTGCGTTCGTTGGTCGCAACGCTCAGCGCCTCGGAAAGGCATTCCGTGTCCGTCCTATCATCGGGTTCCGTCAGGCGCTCGACAAGGCCCGTAGGGGTGCTGATTGGTACCTGAGGACCCTCAGGGATGTTGATCAGGAGGCGAACCGTACATCGGTCATCCACCGCGGCCTCGGCCGTCAGGTGGCGAATCTGGGGGGTGTTCTTCGCCGGGCCGCGAAGGCGTACCGGGATCAGGAACTCGCATCGAGTCGAGCTGTGCGTGGATGGCGCAGTCTCCGAAATACGTACCGTGACGTTGACACGCTCAACAAGCGGGTTTTCCCCAACCTGAATCGCACTGCGCGTTCGCTGATGAACCTCGGCAGCATGGCTGACCGAGGTCGTGACGGTATCCGTAATCTGGGCCGTGAGGCTGCAAGGGTCCGTGTTGATCGCATTCGCGAGCTGCGCCGTGAGGTCACTTTCGAGAGGGTCGCTAAGAAGACCGCTCGTGCGGTGTGGAGTATCGGCAAGTTCCCATTCACCACGTCGTATCGGACTCTCCAGCGGATTAACCGACTCCAGAAGAACATCCGGGATGAGAACTCCCGGCTGCGTCAGTCGATCGACCGTGTGCGTGATGGATTCCGTCGTCTCGGTTCGGCGATGAGCAAGGTGATTCCTGGCTTCAACCGGACCAGCAATGCGTCTAACCGTGCGCGTAACCGAATCCTGCTGCTTACTGCCGCAGTGCTGGCGCTTATTGCTCCTATCGGTGCCCTGATCTCTGGTGCTCTTACGATCCTGCCGTCGCTTCTGGGCGCGGCTGGTATCGGAGCCGGTGCTGTTGCGCTCGGCCTTGAGGGCATCAAGAAGGCTGCCTCGCAGCTTAAGCCACAGTTCGAGAAGCTTAAGAAGACTGTCTCGGACGTGTTCGAGCAGCGGCTTACTCCGCAGTTCGCTCAGCTCGGGACCTTGTTCCCGACGATGGAAAAGGGATTTACCCAGATCGCTCATGGCATGGCTGACATGTCGCAGGGTGTGGTGGATTTCCTTACTTCTGCCGAGGGTATGCGGCAGCAGGAAGCCATTTTCGCTAACACGGCTAAGCTCTACCAGAACCTTAAGCCGTACGTTACCGATCTGACTTCGGCGTTTATGACGCTGAACGAGGAGGGTTCTAAGCACTTTGATGGTCTGTCCGAGTCGATGAACTCGTGGTCGGACAGCTTCAAGAAGAACATTGATTCGCTTATTGCCGACGGCAGTATGGATCAGATGTTCTCTGGTCTGCGTGGATTCGCGGACGGCTTCGGCATTATGTTTAACGACATTTATGCTTTCGGCGTTCGCGCTATGGGCCAGATGGGCCAGCAGATGGGCCAGTTCTTCGTAGACTTCGGTAATACTCTTAAGAACCTTGAGCCTGGGCTGATCAACTTCGGCAATTCGGTCCTTGAGGCGTTCGGTAATTTCGGTACGTCGGTCTCCCCGGAATTCTCGACGTTCCTTACCAATCTTGGTAATACCCTACTCGCACTGGAGCCGACTATCTCCAGCGTGGCGAATAGCATCCTCTCGGTGCTGAATACGGCCATGACTGCGCTCGGCCCTGCCATTCAGGCAGCCCTGCCAGGTCTACAGTCGTTTTTTAACACGCTCGCTACGGCGGTGAATAATTCGCTGCCGTTGGTCGCTCCTGCGCTGGAACAGCTCGGCGCTGCCTTTACGAAGATGATGGAGAATCCTGAGTTTCAGGGTGCCCTTATCAACTTCATCACCGGATTCGCGGACTCGCTTTCTCAGCTCCTCCCTAAGGTGGTTGAGAACGGACCGGCGATTCTGGAATTCGCAACCAACGTGCTTAACCTCGCCACTGAGGCTCTACCTGTTGTGGTTGCGGTTATGTCGACGGTCATTGCCGCTTTCGGTGCGCTGATCAAGATGGTAAACACCACGATTGATACTTTCGTGGCTGCGAAGAACGGTATCGAGACTGCCGTAGAAGGCATCAAGCAGGCGATCGAAGGCAACTTCTCGAATGCCGGAACGCTGCTGCTACAGGCCGGTAGGGATATCGTCATGGGCCTTGTTAACGGCATGATGGAGATGATCGACCATGCAATCGGAGCCGCCCGAAGTATTGGTTCTGCGATTATCAACGCTGCCAAGTCGGTACTCGACATCAACTCCCCCTCTAAGGAGATGCGGAGTATTGGTGAGAGTGTCGGTGAAGGTCTGACTGACGGTATCAACAACGGTGAGTCTCAGGTGATCCGAGCTGCTGAATCGCTTCACGAGGCGCTTAAGCGGGTGTTTGGTGACACCAACTTCAAGGTGAATATCCAGGTTGGTGAATACAAGCAGGCGATCAACGAGATCGCGGATGAAACCGCTAACGCGGCTGGAACCGTAACCCGTGCTGGTAAGCAGTACGAAAAGGGTTACGGCGAAATGGATGATGCGACCAAGAAGCAGAAGGAACTTATCGAGCTTCGTGCCGATGAGCTTCGTGCTGAGTCCCGTCGTCTGGATCGGGAAGCTGATACGGCTGAGAACCGTCGTCGTAAGCAGTTGATCGAGGAGCAGATCGACATGCTCCAGGAGATGTCCGACGACATGGACCTCCAGGCTAAGAAGATGGCGTACGAGAACAAGTGGGGCGAGGCATTTGACTCGATCCTCGATGAGATCGACACCAGTATTCCGCCTGAGGCCGAATCGAAGGGTCTCACGATTATGCAGCGGCTCCAGAAGGGTCTTAAGGACGGCTGGGGCGGTGTTCAGCGGGAACTCAAGCTGATGGCCGACGACTTCGGCGAAGTATTCGGCGTGGCAAACATGTCCGAGGAAATCGACTCGATTGTTAAGGACACCGGCTTCGGAACTATCCCGCAGGACTTCGCTAAGGCGACCGCTAACCAGGCGCTCTCCGATCTTGGCGGAGGCAGCGGTGTTCTTGGCGGTCTTATCAATGAGGGGTCTACCTACGTCTTCAACGTCATGTCGATGGACGAGGCGATGCAGGGCAAGGAAACCCAGCAGAACAAGGACCGTCTTAAGTTCATAGGGAGGTAATTTGCAGACCGTCGTTGAACTCGAAGGAGTCAACGGCGAAATGTTCACTCTGGCCGGGCCAGGTGCAGGCAGTGAAGGCGTGTACCTGGCAACTGGCGTTACGGGTCTTTATGATCCGCCTGTCAAGGTTGTTTACGAGGAGCCGGGTAATTATCCCGGCGCTCGTTACCTGCATCACCGTATTCTCCGCCGTGACGTTGTGTTCGGCGTCGAGATTCTGAATGACGTCCACGGAAGCTGGCTTAGCCGCGATTCGTACTGGCGTAAGGCGTGGGCATACGACCGTGACTCCAAGCTGTACATCACCACCCCAGACTCAGGTACTCGACACCTGAAGCTCCGGCTTGGTGAACAGCCGGACATTTCGCTTGAGCGTGACCCACGAGGCAATTCGATTAACCGGGCAGGCATGGTGTGCATTGCCGGTGATCCGTTCTGGTATGAGCCGGATAAGGAGTTCTTTGTTGAGACCCTTACCGATACCACGGGCGGTGGTACAGAAACCCTGTACATCACCGTCGATGCGTCTCACGGTGGCCTGAATCCCACCGACCAGTACATCTGGCCTCGGTGGATCGTCCCGGCCCCTGGCAAGCCCACGATCCCGGACTACTCGTTCGAGGACCCGGAGCTGGCTAACCGGCGAATCATCATGCCGACCTTGCTTACGGGCGAGGACGCCACGATCGACACCGATCCCCGCGTGGAGCAGGTGACTGCCGCTAACGGTGCCCCGTTGTGGGCTCGTATGCACGGTGTTCGATTCCGGCACCCGATTCCGCCTTACACCGAGTCGAAGACATTCGAGCTGACCGTTACAGGCTATCCGCCCGGCGAGGTCTTCACGTTGATGCTTCCGAGGCCCTGGTCGCGTCCCTGGGGGCTCGAATGAGCATTCGCACCCGTCAGGCTGCCCGCAACCTTTGGGCGCAGACACAGCAGCGTAGAGCCGCCCGTGAGGCTATGCGTCTCAAGCGGGCTCAGATTCGTTTCTGGGACGGTGACTACACCCTCCGGGGTGAGGTCGCCGGTGAACTAGGGCACGGATTCGAGTTCGTAGAGAACGACACCGGTATGGCCTGGATCAAGCTGCCGGTTGACCATTACCTCGCTAAGTGGGTAATGAACTTCAAGGGCCGCGCTAAGCGGAACGTACACGTTACGTTCGATAAGCAGGGTGCTCGATGGTCCGGCCGTATGGACAACTACAAGGTTGTCCGTAACAAGGACCGGTCGGCTTACGTAGAGATTACGTTTAAGCACGACTACGAGGAGCTTAAGCACATTTATGTGTGGGCTAACCCATTCTTCCCAGCTGAATTTCAGTTCCCTAAGGTCTGGATGCTCTGGGGGCCCGCTAAGTGGGCGCTTTGCCTAACGCTGCTCGTAAATATTATGCGTATCGAGTCGAGTATCTGGGCTCTACCCGAGGACCCCGGAGACCCGGCTCAGTGGTTCAACTTCAATACGACTACCTGGCGACACGTCCTTAAGCCATTCCCGATCGAGTTGGATAACTCCAACACGATGCTGGTGTACTCCCGGTTTAAGACGTTTCACGATACGGCTAAGCGTGCCCTAGAGGACGCTCAGCTCACTGTCGAATGCCGTCGTTTCCTCGACGGTGATCCGCAGCCGTGGGACGGTGCCGACGTTCGTCACGGCCAGCTTGTCTGGGAAATCGTGGACAACTCCGGTTGGAAGACCGGAACGTCGTTCGGTGGCAATATCCTCACCGGCCTTGAGCGTGCGTTTGTCTCGATTGCCTCGGACGGCATGACCGAGGGCATCAACATCATTACCGGCGATCCTACGTTCCCGGATGAGTACTACACCCCAGGCTGGCAGGGCACTCGCCCTTCCGCTCCGTGGGTGGTATTCGAGGAGGGTCCGTATACCGGTATCGAGTCCTCGGAGTTCCAGTATTTCGAGGCAACTGATATTCGGTCGATGGTCGGTGGACATTCCGCCCCTGGCGTGAATGAGGCCATTTCCGCAACGGTCAATATGCTGGGCGATCTGATTGCTATGGCGGTCGGTGTACCTCCTGCTGGCGGTGCTTTGGATGCAATTCTGTCGCCGTTGTATACGGATGTCGTGGCCGCATTTATGTGGTGGGGCGATATCCAGCGTGCAGCCGATCTCGGCAAGCACCACTATTTCGAGGGCTGGGCTCAGGGCGCAGACCGTGCCTACACCCTCGGAGCAGTAATGGCCCTGAGGGCTCACAAGTACGAAACCAGGGCTCATATCGTCCACACCGTAAAGGTGAGCGACGCTGCACCTTACCTGGTTGGCCCTATCGGCTACGGCGATTTCTGGCTTGGTCACCGAGTCGCTACATCCCCTCTGGGATACCCCGAGCCGTTCGTGCTCTTTGTGGAGCGCGTTAAGAGCCTTAAGTACGAGTGGGACGAGAACGGTCCCTCAGGATGGCAGATCGAAATCGGTTATCAAGAGCCGAAAGACCCTCTGCTCAAGCTGTACGACGAAGTTAAGGAACTCATGTCGGCGTTCCATGACGCCGGTCTGGTCTAAGAAAGGTCCCGCCAATGATCCCCCCGAAAGAAGAATGCGACCTGTGGAATCCCGAAGAGAGGTTCCTGTGGGCGCTTAGGAATATGCCGGATGGTCCGATGACGCATCCGTCTTTCCTAAAGAAGTGGTCTAAGCACCTGTCCGAGGCGGGATTCTTGCACGTAGACCAGCTTAAGGAGCTGGCTAATGCGGATGGATTCGTTCATGTTAGCCAGCTCCCGGAGCAGGCCATTGAGTTCAGGGTGGCCCCTCGTGGGCCGAACGTCGATTACAACCCGGCTGCCGGATGGGTGGAGAAAGGTACCCCGGTGCAGAAGCCACCTACGGTGCCGGACATTAAGCAGCTTACCGCCGAAGAGAACGCGGCGATGATCGCCCAGTACCTAGAGGCTGGGCTTATTCAACTTCCGCTCCCGCAGCCGGATACGGCTCAGGAGCTGACCTAAGGAGAAACATGGATATCAACGACCTTCTTAGGTCGGCTGTAGAAAGCCAGCCCTGGTGGAAGAAGTACTCGAATACCATCACCACGGTTTACTTCACGCTCCTGCATCTCGCCTGGCTGACGCTCGGTTTGGGTACCGAGCTGCCAGAGCCGGTGGTGTATTCGATTACCGCTGTTATCGCTGTAGGCAACATCCTCGGCATTAAGGGAACTAAGAACGGTATCCCCGACGACATTGCCGACCAGGTGCAGGTCCAGCTTGACGAATACGTGGGCAAGCACCGGAGGGCGGATTGAGTCCTGTGGTGGAAACGGTAGGGCTTATCGCCGGGTCTTCTGTGCTCGGCGGTATAGCCACCAAGGTAGCCGATTACCTGATCAACAAGAACAAGGCGGAAGCCGACACCGAAAAGACTAAGGCCGATGAAGCGGCGATCCTTACCAAGATCGCGCTCGACCTTGTACAGCCGTTGGAGAAGCGGATAGAGACTCTGGAATCAGAGAACGAAGACACCAAGAAGAAGCTCACCGATGCTATTCAGCATATTTACGAGCTTAGGTGTTGGATCACTATTAACGTCCCCGACAAGGTTGCACCGGTTCCGCCAGCGTCACTGGGGATTTAATGACTTCACCTATGCAGCCGAAGCCGTCCGGTGCTTATAGCATCGGCGGCGGATCGGATAGATTCGGCCAGCTCCTTACTGAGAGTGCGGCCTATGCCCAGATGACTGGGCGCACGATGAGTCGAGCCGATGTTCTTAACAGCGGATTTGACACTAAGCTTCTCGGCCCGATTGACGACCACTCGAATTCGATTACCGAGATGCGTGAGGTTCTGGACCGGCTGGTCCTCCAGGGCGTAGCGCAGGTTTACACATCCAACAACACGTATATCCCCTCCGAGGGGATTTCCTCGATTGAGGTCATCGTCATCGGTGCCGGTGGCGGTGGTTCTTCCGGTTCGTACGACGCTCTGTTGTCCGGTACACGCTCCGGTGGTGGCGGAGGCGGGGGCGGAGAGACCCACACGACTATCTCCGCTGCTGTTCTGCCTAAGGATTCCGAGGGCGCATTCAAGCCGATCCAGATCATTATCGGCGCTGGCGGAGCTGGCGCTACCGCAGACCCGAATTATGGTGCAGGTGGCGGACATTCGATGTTCGGCCCCGAGGTCGGTGGTTCTGATCCGTACTGGCTTATCGGCGGTGGAGGCCAGGGCGGTAACTGGGGCACTCCCGGCCAGGTCGCCCAGGGCGGCATCGGCATGATCCCAGGCGGCAACGGCGGCCGTGGTGGTTGGAGTTCTAACCCTCCCACTTCCCCGACTAACTCGGTGTCGCCTTACGCCCTTTACGGCGGTGGAGGGGGCGGCGGTGCCGGTGGCAGCGCTGGCGGTAATGGCACCGATGGCGGAGCCGGTGGTATTTCCCTCGGCGGTACTTCGGCCAACCCTGGCCAGGTCGGCGGCTCCCCGCCTTCTGTAGTCGCCACCGGAGCTGGCGGCGGTGGTGGTGGACTCTCCGGCAAGGTCAGCGGCGGTGACGGTGGTTATCCAGCTGGTGGTGGTGGAGGTTCCGCTTGTGGTGTTACCGGTGCTGCTGCTGGTGGTAACGGAGCCCACGGGATTCTTTACATCATCGAACGGATGGCCTGATGCATACCGAGGTCAAGGTCTACACGTCGA
>Ga0079224_100004686_pt1 | contig 17786 bp, 17 predicted proteins | sample Stecom2015_FD_80414 | JGI IMG/M metagenome (GOLD analysis project Ga0079224, IMG submission 80414) | Agricultural soil microbial communities from Utah to study Nitrogen management - Steer compost 2015 | ecosystem: Environmental > Terrestrial > Soil > Agricultural land | place: USA: Utah...
CTGCCGGCGGTGGAGACGCTCGGCTCCGTGTCGGTGATCTGTTCGGACAAGACCGGAACGCTCACGCGGAACGAGATGACCGCACGCGCGGTGGTGACGGCTGCGTGCGAGTACGAGGCCACCGGCGTCGGCTACCAGCCGGACGGTGGCCTTTCCTCCCGAGCGGGCGACGAGGTCGACCTGTCGAGCGATCCGGTGCTGCCGGATCTGATCAGGGCCGGCGTCCTCTGCAACAACGCGGAGATCCGCCAGGCGGATGGCGCTTGGGTCGCCGCGGGCGACCCGATGGAAGCGGCCCTCGTGACGCTTGCTACCAAGGCTGGCGTCGATGTCGGCTCGATCCGCCGACAATTCGCGCGGGATGACGAGATCCCTTTCGATTCCCGCCATCGCTTCATGGCGACATTGCACAGCGACGAGGACGAGGAACGCTTCATCCTGATCAAGGGCGCACCCGAGCGTGTGCTCGACATGTGCAGTAGCGAGCGGCATGCCGAGGGTGATACCGAGATCGACCACGAGCGATGGCGAGAGGAGGGGGAAACCCTGGCGGCGCGCGGTCAGCGTGTCCTCGCCTTCGCGTTCAGGCCGGCGGGGGAAGGGCAAACCCGGCTCCGCCCTGAGGAAGTGGAATCCGGTGCCGTCCTGCTCGGCCTCGTGGGCTTCATCGATCCGCCGCGCGAGGAAGCGATCGACGCCGTCGCCGACTGTAGGACCGCGGGCATTCGGGTCATCATGATCACCGGCGATCACGTCGTCACCGCGCGGGAGATAGCGCGCCAACTGGGGATCGACGAAGAGCCCAAGGCGCTCACCGGGGCCGAGATCGAGGAAATCGGCGACGATGCGCTGCGGGAGGCGCTGCGGAGCACGGCGGTGTTCGCGCGCACGACGCCGGAGCACAAGCTGCGGTTGGTTCAGGCTCTCCAGTCCGACGGACTGACGGTCGCCATGACGGGCGATGGCGTCAACGATGCACCTGCCCTGAAGCGGGCCGACGTCGGCGTGGCGATGGGGAAGAAGGGAACGGAGGCCGCCAAGGAAGCGGCGTCGATGGTCCTGACCGACGACAATTTCGCTTCGATCGTCGCCGCCGTGAAGGAAGGACGAACGGTCTACGACAATCTGAGAAAGGTCATCGCGTGGACGTTGCCGACGAACGGCGGCGAGGCGTTGACGATCATAGCGGCGATCGCGGCCGGCTATACATTGCCGATCACACCGGTGCAGATCCTCTGGGTCAACATGATAACGGCGGTGGCGCTCGGCCTCACTCTCGCCTTCGAGCCACCCGAGAAGGGCGTCATGCAACGTCCGCCACGGCCCCCTGGGCAACCCCTCCTGACCGGCGTTCTCCTCTGGCAGGTTCTGTTCGTCTCGGTCCTGTTCGTCATCGGTACGTTCGGGATGTTCTTCTGGGCCGAAAGCAGAGGCCTCGGACTGGAGCAAGGGCGAACGATCGTGGTCAACACGCTCGTGGTGATGGAGATCGCCTATCTGTTCAGCGTGCGCTACGTGCACGGAACATCCTTCACTCTCGAGGGGGTGATCGGCACGCCCGCCGTTCTAATCGGCCTCGTCGTCGTCGTCGTCGCTCAACTCGCGTTCACTTATCTGCCGCCGATGCAGTTCGTGTTCGAGACCCGTTCACTCGGCGTGATGGAATCGGGCATGGTGGTCGCCGTCGGAGTGGCGCTGCTGCTGGCGGTTGAGGCGGAGAAAGAGGTGCGCCGAAGGCTCTGGCCCACGGATCGGCCGCGGGGCCTGCAAGGGATGAGCGAAGTTGACGCAACCTGATCGAAGTCCGAGCGTATACAGCAGCCGTAGGGATGCTTCCTGCCGATCATGCTGAACCTTGAGGAGAGTCGGATGGATTTGAAGCGACGGCTTTGCGCCGCCGTGGTCGTCGGTGCAGGGTGCGTTCCGACGATCGCTTCGGCGCAGGACTCCGGCCGCTGGTACGACGACCCCGACGCTATCGTGACGCTGACGGTAGAGAACGACCTGTTCGCTAACACCGACCGGCACTACACCAATGGCATCAGGCTGTCCTGGCTATCCTCCGAGGGCAGAATCCCGGAGTGGGTGAACGATGCGGCCGACTGGTTCCCCTTGTTCCCCGAAGGCGGCAAGCGGCGCGTCAGCTTCTCCCTCGGCCAGAGCATGTTCACGCCGCGCGACATTTCGATCGACCCTCCCGAGTCCGACGATCGACCCTATGCCGGCTTTCTCTACGGCGGCGTAGGTCTCGTCTCCGACACCGGCTCCCGGCTGGATACGTTGGAACTGCAACTCGGCGTCGTCGGTCCGGCATCGCTGGCGGAAGAGACCCAGAAATTCGTCCATACGATCACGGGATCGCAGCAGCCAAAGGCGTGGGACACCCAGCTGGAGAACGAGCCGGCGATCGTGCTCACCTATGAACGGAAATGGCGGGGCCTGTGGGAGTTCTCGCCGTTCGGGTTCGGCGCGGATATCACACCGCACGTCGGCGGCAGCATCGGCAACGTCTACACCCATGCCGCGGCCGGGTTCATGTTGCGGATCGGTGAGGATCTTCCCTCCGATTACGGACCGCCGCGGATCCGGCCGAGCCTGCCGGGGTCCGACTTCTTCGTCCCGACACAGAGTTTCGGCTGGTATCTGTTCGCCGGCGTCGAGGGGAGAGCCGTCGCGCGGAACATCTTCCTCGACGGAAACACCTTCGAAGACAGCCGCAGCGTCGACAAGAAGCACTTCATCGGCGATGCCCAGGCCGGGATCGCCGTTACCTTCTCGGGCGTCCGGCTGGCCTATACCCACATATTCCGGACCAAGGAATTCGACGGTCAGGACAAGCCGGACCAGTTCGGAGCCGTTTCGGTCTCTTTCAGGTTCTGACGTCGGGCCCGCTCTCCGCCGGCTCCGAGATCGTATGGCGGTTGATGAGGGCGACCTGACCCATGGTGAAGGCGAGTGTCAGGACGAGGATGCCGAACACCTTGAAGTTGACCCAGAATTCGGTGCTCTGAGTGCGCCAGACCACCTCGTTGAGTGCGGCCATGGTGGCGAAGAATATGGCGAAGCGCGTGGTGAGGATGCGCCAGCCGGCGTCGTCGAGCTTCCAGACATGCCCGAAGATCGGCTTCAGCGGGTTGCGCCGCATCAGAACGCCGCCGATCAGAACCAGCGCGAACAGTGACTGAATCACCGTCGGCTTCATCTTGATGAAGGTTTCGTCATTCAGCCAAAGCGTGAGACCTCCGAATACGCCGACGATTCCCGCCGTCACCAGCGGCATCATCGGCACTCGGCGGACGACGGCGAGGGAGACGACGAGCGTCACCGCCGTAGCGGCCAGCAGCACGGCCGTCGCCGTCATCAGGCCGTAAGCCAGGTAGGCGCCGAAAAAGGCCGCAAGCGGCAGGTAATCGACAGTGGCCTGCAGCCACGCTGGCTTGTGCTGGGTCATGCTCTACCTGACTTTCACCTGACATCGTGCAAGCCGGCAAACGAAGGGCGGCGCCGTTTTGGCGCCGCCCCCTTTTGCCGCAGATGGGATAGACCGTTAGGCAGCTTCCCGGCTCTCGATCTTCGCAGGCTCGCCCGACATATCGGCCGCGCTGCGGATCTCGATGGTCCGGGGCCGCATCGCTTCCGGGACCTCGCGTACGAGCTCGATCTCGAGCAGCCCGTTCACCAGCTTCGCACCCGTCACCTTGATGTGATCGGCCAGCTGGAAACGATGCTCGAAGGAGCGGGCCGCGATCCCGCGATGCAGGTATCGGAGGTTCTCCGGCTCCTCACGCGAGGACTTACCCTTCACCACCAGACTGTTTTCCGTCTGAGTGATTTCAATGTCCTTCTCCGTGAAGCCGGCGACCGCCATGGTGATGCCGTAGGTGTTCTCGTCGAAGGCGACGATGTTGTACGGCGGATAGGACTGCCCGTTATCTCCGGCCTGCTGCATGGCGGCGTCTAGCAGCCGCGACATGCGATCGAAGCCGACCGTCGAGCGGAAAAGGGGGGACAAGTCGAAAGCACGCATAGATATCCTCCTTTGAGCGATACCGTCGCAGACGTTCCGCAATGGACACGTCCATTTCCACAGTGCCCGGAGCCGTAATGGCCTCCGGACATCCCCCATGTGGGGATCGAACCCTCTGTTTTCAAGGGGTTGCGGCGCGTTTGGCTGAGCTGTTCTCTACCGTATCCAGGATGCGCTGCTGTTCAGCGGAGGTGAAGCCGACCGTGATGAGTCGACCGTCAGCTTCTATGATCGGGCGCTTTACGAGCGTCGGATGTGACAGGATCAGATCTCGCGCAGCGGCGCTCGTGAGGTCCGCGTCGAGCTCTGTGGCGAGCTTGCGCCAGGTCGTGCCGCGCTTGTTGATCACCGCATCCGGACCGGCCGCTTCGATCCAGCGGTCGAGGGTAGCGGCGTCGAGACCGTCCGAGCGCAAATCATGATAGCGATGCGGGATGTCATGGGACTCGAGCCAGCGGCGGGCCTTGCGACAGGTGTCGCAAGTCCGTATGCCGTAGAGAATGACGGCGGGGCTGTGCATTCGCTCGAGATCTCTCGAAGGTCTGACCGATCCGTCGAGTATCTGGTTAGTTCCGAAAGGTCCTGCAAGACCGTGGTTGCAAGCGTCTCTACCCGCGCGTGGCAGCGCATGCTGTCGGGGCGCCGTCTGGACCTTCTCGACCCGTCCCCGCTGGACATCGAGATCGAAGACGTGGCGCTGGGCCTGTCCAGAGTAGCGCGCTGGAACGGCCAGACGTCCGGCCGGCACGCCTTCTCCGTAGCGCAGCACTCGGTTCTCGTGCTGGATATCGTCGGCAAGTCCAAGACCGCCGCGCCGCGGGCCTTCCGTCTCGCTGCCCTGCTTCACGACGCCAGCGAATACGTGACTTCCGATCTCATCACCCCGTTCAAGGCGGCGCTCGGCCCGGAATACAAGGCGGTGGAAAAACGGGTGCAGGCGGCGGCGAACCTGCGATTCGGCCTCCCCGGTGTCCTGCCCGAGGCCTGGACGCGGGAGATCAAGCGAGCGGACCGTATCGCTGCCTATGTGGAGGCCACGCGTCTCGCCGGCTTCACCGAGCATGAGGCGCGGCGCATCTTCATGTTCAGGGGCAAGGACCCGGGCATCGACCTGCAAGCCTGGCCGGCGGAGCGCGCTCGCGTGGAATTCATGGAGCGGTTCACCCGGTTGCAACCGGAAGAGTAGAGACTTCTGCCGCTAGCGGTTTCGTTTGAAGTAATCGGCCATCCAGTCTTCGGCTTCCGGATCCACCCGACGCCAGTAGCCTTCCTGTCCGGCGTTCACAACGAGGAGCGTGTCGTCCTCGTTCAGGAATGGAGATAGCATTTCGCCGATCTGATGTGCGCTCAGCGCCGCCTCCACGAACCAGGTGAACGGCACCGGCCGCACGCAGCGTTCGACCGTCTCAAGTGCCATGTCGATCTCAGGGAGGTTGAGCGCCGAATCGGCGAGGTCCACGTGGATCATGTATACGGGCATCGGCGATCACCCTGTCCGGTTCCGGCGTCTTCATCCGGAACCGGACAGGGGCCGAGGGGTTCCCTCGGCCGCCGATGTCAGCGGATCAGATCCTTGATGTAGTTCGGCAGCGCGAAGGACGCGACGTGGATTTCAGGGTTGTAGTAGCGGGTCTTCAGCCCTGCCGCCTCGTAGCGGGCCCGCAACGTCCCGGCGTCCACCTGGCGCAGTGCAGGATCGAGCGACGCCCATCCCAGGGCCATATCGCCGTTCACGTAGGTCGGCACCGACACCAGATAGCAGGCGGCGTCGGTAAAGAGCTCCCGGAAGTGGCCGACCGACTTTCGCAGCTCCTCCCCCTGCATGAACGGAACGCCATTCTGGGTGACGAGGACGCCGCCCGGCTTCAGGCACCGCTTGCAGTCGGCGTAGAAGCCGCGGCTGAACAGGACCTCGCCCGGGCCGACGGGATCGGTCGAATCGACCAGGATCACGTCGAACCGATTGTCCGTTTCGGCGACATAGCGGGCGCCGTCGCCGATCACGAGATCAGTGCGGGGGTCCTCGAAGGCGTCGCCACAGATGAACGGCATGTGCCGCTTGGTCGCCTCGACCACGCCGGCATCGAGCTCGACTTCCGTCACGCGCTCCACCGGATGACGAAGAACCTCCCGCAGCAGCCCGCCGTCGCCGCCGCCGATGATGAGCACGTCCTTAGCCGATCCGTGGGCGAACAGCGGGACGTGCGACATCATCTCGTGATACGCAAATTCGTCGGCTTCGGTCAGCTGCACCGCGCCGTCGAGGGCCATCACCCGCCCGAAGGTGCCATTGCGGAAGACGATGAGGTCCTGGAAATCGGTGCGACCCTCGTACAGGACCTCGTCTATGGAGAGCTGCTGCCGAGCGTGCTTGTGAAGCTGTTCGACGAACCAGCTCAAACCACCATCCCCCGCTTGTGCTCGGTAAGCTGCACCTGCTCCGGCGAGAACGCCCGGCGGAGAATCGGAATCGACTTGTACGGGTTGCAGTCGCCGCACATGAAAATGTCCAGTGCCGCAAAGCCGCGCTCCGGCCACGTGTGGATGCTGATGTGCGATTCCGCCAGCACGATGACGCCCGAAATGCCACCGTTGGGCTCGAAGCAGTGCAGGTCGACGTTCAGAATTGTCGCCCCGCTGACGATCGCGGACTCGCGCAGCGCTTCTTCGATCACCTGGATGTCGTCGAGACGCTCGGCGCCCCAAAGATCGATCAGCAGATGTGTCCCCGCGTATCGGACTCCGTCGCGTTCAACGAAATAGTCCTTCTCCTCATAGGGGACGGAGGAGATTGAAGTGGTATCGATCTTTGCGGCCGCCGGGTCTTCAGACCCATTGTACCCCGCATCGAACGCCAGCTTTGCAGAAGCGAGGTTAATCGCCATCGACAAACTCCCGTAAGGCCGGTCGTGAAGGGGGGGGTTAACGAGGGGGCGAGTTCTCTCTTATCGCCCCCGCGAATGCAAGCGAAAAAGCTGGGGGCAACCGGAAAAAGTTCAAGGACTTTCGCGCGAAGCGCGGTCCGGCCATGGGTTGCTCCCTCGGGAGAAGGGAGCTACGGCGCTTGCCTGCCGTGATGATCGGGATCGGCTCGCGAAGCCCGATCGAAGTTCGTCAGAAATACTCCTCTGCGAAGTCCGCTACCGTCGCTCCCGCGTCCGCGACAACCCTGCTCAGGGGCTCTGCCATAACGAGACGCTGTTCAGCGTAGAAGCGAGCAGTCTGCAACTTTGCCTCAAACAGGGCCTGCTTGTCACCCCCTTCGTCCAGGAGGCGGGCGGCAGCGACCGCTCCCCGACCCAAAAGCCAGCCGGTCGTCGCCAGGCCGACCAGGCGCAGGAACGGCGTCGCGCCGGCGAGCACATCGGCACCCTGTCGCCGCTCGATCAGGCTGCGACCGGCGCGGGCGAGGGCGGTCGCAGCCTCGCCGAGACGCTCGTGGATCGTGCGGATGTGCGGGTTGCCGGAGCCGATGCCGGCGGAGGCGTCCACCTCGATCTCCGCGATCAGAGCCTGGAGTGCGGCACCCTTGTCCCGCAACGTCTTCCGGCCGAGGAGGTCGAGTGCCTGGATGCCGTTCGTCCCCTCGTAGATCGGCGCTATGCGGGCGTCGCGGTAATGCTGGGCGGCACCGGTCTCTTCGATGAAACCCATCCCACCGTGCACCTGGAGTGCCGTCGAGGCGGCATCGACGCCGACATCGGTGCTGAACGCCTTCACCACCGGGATCAGCAGGTCGACCCGCTGCTGCCAGCGCTGCCGCTCTACGTCGCTCTGCGCGCCCCGCGCCCGGTCCATAGCCGCCGCGACGTAGTAGGCGAGCGCGCGCGTCGCTTCCGTATCGGCGCGGATCGAGAGCAGCATCCGCCGCACGTCCGGGTGCCGGATGATCGGCACCGGGGCCTCGTCACCGCTGAGCGCATCCCGGCCCTGGATCCTTTCCCGTGCGAAGGCGACCGCCTGCTGATAGGCGCGCTCGGCGATCGCCACACCTTCCAGGCCGACCCCGAGGCGGGCATTGTTCATCATCGTGAACATGTACTCGATGCCCCGGCCTTCCTCTCCGATCAGGTAGCCGACGGCACCGGTGTCGTCGCCATAGGACATCACGCAGGTCGGGCTCGCGTGGATACCGAGCTTGTGCTCGAGCGAGGCGACCCGGACGTCATTTCGGGCGCCAAGCCTGCCGTCGCTCTCCACCAGCACTTTGGGCACGACGAAAAGCGAGATGCCCCTGATCCCCGGCGGCGCATCCGGCGTCCGGGCGAGAACCATGTGGATGATGTTATCGGTGAAGTCGTGCTCGCCGTAGGTGATGAAGATCTTCTGGCCGCGGATCAGGTAGTGATCGCCGTTGCGTTCGGCACGGGTGCGCAGGGCGCCCACGTCCGAGCCCGCCTGAGGCTCCGTCAGGTTCATGGTCCCGGTCCACTCGCCGGAGATCATCCGCGGCAGAAACATCTCCTTCTGCGCTTCGGAGCCGTGCGCCTGAAGAAGATCGATCGCTCCCTGCGTCAGGAGCGGGCAGAGCGAAAAGCTGAGGTTCGCCGATGCCCACATCTCGGAGAGGGCCGTCGATACCAGCCACGGCAAGCCCTGGCCGCCGTGTTCGACCGGGAACGGCACGCCGTTCCACCCGCCCTCGACGAACTGGCGATAGGCTTCACGGAACCCAGTCGGTGTCCGCACGACACCGTTCTCCAGCCTGGCGCCTTCGACGTCGCCCTGGCGATTGAGGGGCGCCACGACGCCACCGGCGAGCTTGCCCGCCTCTTCCAGGACGGCTGCGACGAGCTCCGGCGAAAGCTCCCCGAACCTCTCCATCTGCACGAGATCGCCGAGCCCGGCGACCTCCTCCATGACGAACAGCATTTCGTCGATCGGCGCGTTGTAATCGCTCATGAGCTGACATCCCGAGGCTCGGGGCACAGGCCGCCCTGTATTTCCCGATCCGTTCAGTTACTATCGATTCGGCACTCGATAGCCTAAGGGGGAAAGGGTGGAAAAGCCCTACTTGTTGTTTCTCGGGGATGTGGCGGACCAGCTGGCGGCGAAGACCGCCCAAGGCATCGCCGATTGGCGCCCGGAATGGTGTGTTGGGCAACTCCGCCTCGAAGGCTGCAACGCCGACGTCCGGCTCGACGAGATCAGCATCGAGGAAGCGAGCCGCCGCGGTGCGAAAACGATGGTGGTCGGCGTCGCGAATTCCGGCGGCACCTTGCCGGAGCACTGGACCGACACGATCGTCGCGGCGATCGAAGCCGGCATGGATGTCGCGGCCGGTCTGCATCAGCGGCTCGGGGAGGTCCCCCGGGTCGCGGAAGCCGCGGCGCGGCACGGGCGCAAGCTGTTCGATGTCCGCCATCCGTCGCAACGCTTCCAGACCGGTAAGGGCATCCCGCGAACGGGCAAGCGCCTGCTCACCGTCGGCACGGACTGCTCGGTCGGCAAGAAATACACGGTCCTCGCACTGGAGCGGGAGATGCGGGGACGCGGCATGAACGCGGAATTCCGCGCTACCGGGCAGACCGGCATCTTCATCGCCGAGCGCGGGGTCGCGATCGATGCGGTGGTGGCGGATTTCATCTCGGGCGCCGCCGAATGGCTCAGTCCGGAAAACGAGCCGGATCATTGGGATCTGATCGAGGGGCAGGGCTCGCTTTTTCACGCGGCGTTCGCCGGCGTGACGCTCGGCCTTCTGCACGGCTCGCAGCCGCGAGCGTTGGTGCTCTGCCATGAGCCGACACGCCGGCACATGCGCGGGCTGCCGCACGCACCGATCCCGAAGCTGGAGGACTGCATCGAGCCCTATCTCCAGGCCGCGCGCCTCACCAGTCCGGAGTGCCGCTTCGTCGGCGTCAGCATCGACACGCATCTGCTTTCGCGAGAAGACGCGGATCGGCTTCTGAAGGAGACGGAGGATCGGCTCGGTCTGCCTTGCACCGACCCGATCGCGCGCGGCGTCGGCAAGATCGTCGACCAGCTCGAGCGGCTATGAGGCGCCTGTCGCACCGGGCGGAGGCGCTTCCGATTCGAGGCGCGTTCACGATCTCGCGCGGCTCCCGCACCGAGACGCTGGCCGTCGTCTGCGAGATCGAAGAAGGCGGTGCGATCGGGCGCGGCGAGTGTGTTCCCTACCCCCGATATGGCGAGAGCGTCGAGTCGGTCTCTGAGCAGATCGACAGCATAGCAGCATCGGTTGCGGAAGGTGCCGACCGCGCGGCGCTTCAGGGCCTGCTCCCAGCGGGCGCCGCGCGCAATGCCGTCGACTGCGCGCTGTGGGACCTGGAGGCGAAAAGCTCCGGCGTCCGCGCCTGGGACCTGATCGGTATGCCCGCTCCGGACGGGATCGTGACCGCCTACACCCTGAGCCTGGACGAGCCGGCGCGCATGGCCGATGCGGCGCGGGCGGCAGCGGACCGGCCGGTGCTGAAGATCAAGCTCGGCGGGGCTGGCGACACGGAACGGGTCGCAGCGGTTCGCGAAGCGGCACCTCGCGCCCGCTTGATCGTCGACGCCAACGAGGGATGGGGCGCGGCCGAGCTCGAGGCGCGGATCACGGCGATGGCAGAACTCGGAGTCGCCCTGGTCGAACAGCCGCTGCCTGCCGCGGACGATGCCGCTCTGGCGCGGATCGAGCGCGCGGTGCCGGTATGCGCCGACGAATCCTGCCACGATCGTGTCAGCCTCGAGCGGCTCGCAGGGCGGTACGACTACATCAACATCAAGCTGGACAAGACCGGCGGATTGACCGAGGCGCTCGCGCTGGTGGATGAGGCGGAGCGCCGCGGCTTCGGAATAATGGTCGGTTGCATGCTCTCCAGCTCGCTGGCGATGGCGCCGGCGATGATGGTCGCGGCGCGAGCGAGCTTCGTCGATCTCGATGGGCCGCTCCTGCTCGCGCGCGACCGGGAGCCCGGCATCCGGTATGAAGGAAGCATCATGCGGACGCCGCCATCGGAGCTCTGGGGATAGGCGATGTCGCGGCATCTCGTATGCCTCACGTTCGACTTCGACGCTATGTCGGGCTTCGCGGCCCGCGGTCTCGTAACGGCGACGCCGGTCTCGCGGGGCGAATTCGGTGCGGTCGGGGCCGATCGCATCCTTGCTCTTCTGCAGCGACATTCCATCCGCGCCACCTGGTTCGTGCCCGGTGTCGTGATCGGCACCTATCCCGCCATCTGCGAGCGCGTCGTTGCCGCCGGCCACGAGGTGGGACACCACGGCTGGAGCCATATTCCGCCGGCGGAGCTCAGTCGCGACAAGGAGGCCGAGGATCTCGGCCGGGGTAACGAGGCGATTCGCGGCCTTACCGGTGCGCCGGCCCAGGGTTATCGCTCGCCCTCGTGGGACCTCAGTGCAAATTCTATCGAGCTGCTGCTGGACCAGGGTTTCGCATACGACAGCAGCATGATGGGCCACGACTACATGCCGTACCGGGCTCGGGTCGGCGATGTGGCGGAGGCAGAGAAGCCGATGGTCTTCGGCCGAGAGACGTGCCTCGTGGAGATGCCGATCAGCTGGTCGCTGGACGACTTCCCCCACTTCGAGTTTCTCCGGACGCCCGGAGCCGTGCTTCCCGGGCTGGCCGATGCCCGCGGCGTTCTCTCCAACTGGATCGACGATTTCCTCTACATGAAGCAGACGTGTGACTGGGGTGTGATCACCTACACCTGTCACCCGTACGTCATAGGTCGCGGCCATCGCATGATGATGCTGGAGCGACTGATCCTTCGCCTCCTGGAAGAGGGGGCACTGTTCATCACCATGGCCGACGCCGTGAAGGAATTCGAGAGTCGGCAGAGTGCCCGTGGTTGACGACACGGAGGATATGCGTCGACAGGTGCGACACCCGCGTCTGCTCGAACTGCTGGACTACTGGCTGAAGTTGCGGGGAGGCAGGAGGCTGCCTCGCAAATCGGAGTTCGACCCCGCAGCCGTCCCTCGGCTTCTCGCAAATCTCATGCTGAAAGAAGTCCAGCACGATCCGCTCCGTTTCCGGATCCGGCTCGAGGGCGAACAGGTGTCGGCGGCTCGCGGCTTCGGCGCGACGGGCCGGTTTTTCGACGAGCCGGGAGTGGTGGTGCTGAAGGACGATGCGCTGGCAGCCTATGCGGAGATGGTGGCTGACTGCCGGCCGCGCTACAGCGATGGCGCTTTCTCGTACAAGGATGGCAGGGCCGGTCGGCTATATCGACTGGCGCTGCCCTTCTCGGGCGAAGGACAAACCGTAGATTTCATCATCACCGGCCTCTATCACGAGCTGGGCCGCGGCGGCGGTTGGTAAGATCGGTGTCGCATCCTACCGGCGCATGCTCCGCAGCGATGCTGTATTGCTCTGAGAGGAGGCAATGAAGGACCGGCGAATTCTCACACAGTTCGAGTTGACGATTTGCGGCATCGAAGAGCTTTCCGATCATTGCGAGGCCGAGGTCTCGCACGTGCTCTCGCTCCTGGATCCCGGATTTCCCGACCCTGCGGCGTTCGGGGAGTATGGGGAGCACGAACGGTTAGATCTGCGGTTTCACGATATCATCGACGAGAACCCCGGGCTGGTGGCGCCGAGCCAGGCAGACGTCGAGGCTATCCTGCGATTCGGCGAGAAGCTTATGAGCGGTGAAGGCGCGCGCGGTCACCTCCTCGTGCACTGCCACATGGGAGTTTCGCGCTCGACCGCTTCGATGGCCCTTCTGCTGGCGCAGGCCCGCCGCGACGTCTCGGCGGATACCATCTTCGCGGAAGTCGTCCGCCTGCGGCCGCAGGCCTGGCCGAACCTGCGGATCGTCGAGCTCGGGGACGGTCTGCTTGCGCGGAACGGCGAGCTCGTGGAAGCGCTGCGCCGCCACTATCGTGCTGTTGCCGCCCGTGATCCCCGCCGCGCGAGAGCGATGATCGACGCAGGAAGGGGACGAGAGCTCGCGGGGTTGGAGGTATTTTGATGCCTGCTGCACGCGCGCGTGCGGTCGATCCGGAAGTACTTGCCGACCGGATCACCGGTGGAGATCGACGTGCGTTGGCGCGGGCGATCACTCTCGTCGAGTCGACCCGGGAAGACCACCGGCGGGTGGCGGAAATCCTGCTCGAGCGAATCCTGCCCGCGACGGGCAACTCGATCCGTCTCGGGATCACCGGGGTCCCCGGCGTCGGCAAGTCCACCTTCATCGAGCGGTTCGGCCTTCACGTGATCGGAGAAGGTTCACGGGTCGCGGTGCTGGCGGTCGATCCCTCTTCGAAGCGCAGTGGCGGCTCGATCCTCGGCGACAAGACCCGGATGGAAGACCTTTCCCGACACCCAGATGCGTTCATCCGGCCGTCGCCGGCCGGGACCACGCTCGGCGGTGTCGCCCGCCGGACGCGAGAATCGATGTTGCTCTGCGAGGCGGGCGGCTTCGACGTGATCGTCGTGGAGACGGTCGGCGTCGGCCAGTCCGAAACGGCCGTGGCCGACATGGTGGACATGTTCCTGCTTCTGCTGCTGCCGGCCGGCGGGGATGAGCTCCAGGGCATCAAGCGAGGCATCGTCGAACTCGCCGACCTGCTGGTGGTGAACAAGGCGGATGGCGATCTGAAGGACGCGGCCCGGCACACTGCCGCAGACTACCGACACGCGCTGCAGATGTTGCGCGGGGCTTCGCCGCACTGGTCGCCGAAGGTCCAGCTCTGCTCTGCCCTCACCGGGAAAGGCGTGCCTGAGGTCTGGAGGTCCGTGAGCGACTTCCGGCATGCTCTGGGCGGGGCGGGAGAGATCGCCACCCGCCGCGCCGCGCAGGCGCGGGCCTGGATGTGGAGCGAGGTCGGCGAGACGCTGATGACGTCCCTGCGGACGCATCCCCGTGTGCGGGCGGCGATCGGCGACCTCGAACGGGCAGTCAGTGAGGGGCGATTGCCCGCTGCGGTCGCGGCGCGCCAGTTGCTGGACCTGTTCCTCGACCGCTCGCAAATCCCCGATCACGCCGGTGTCGCGGCGTCGGACGTACGAGGCGGCTGAAGGTCGAATGGGCCTTTGGGCTTGACCCGCGGGCGGCGCATCCGTAAATACCTCCGTTCTCCAAGGCACGGACAATCTCGATCGGATTCTGGGTTATGGCACGACGGTGTGACGTGACGGGCAAAGGCGTGATGGTCGGCAACAATGTCAGCCACGCCAACAACAAGACGAAGCGTCGGTTTCTCCCGAACGTGCAGGACACCTCGATGATGAGCGAGGCGCTGGGGAAGCTGGTGCGCCTCCGCCTGTCGGCGGCCGGCATGCGCACGGTCGAGCACAAAGGCGGGCTCGATGCCTGGTTGCTCGACACGCCTGCAAGCCGCCTGAGCCCCGAGGTGCGTCGGCTGAAGCGCCGCATCGAGCGCGCTGTCGCCGCGAACGCCGAGTGAGGGGATCCGCGCTTCATTTCCCGTGAGGCCGGCGCGATCGCCGGCCTTCTGCGTTATCCCACCCTTATTCGTGTCGAGCGGTCACCGCGGTACCAGACGCGCGACGCGTTCGCGCAGTGCCGAGGCGATCCGTGCCGCTTCGGTCTCGCCTTCGCCGGTCTCCGCCAACTCGCCAGGGTGTGCGGCCGGGCCGAGGTGAACGATCACCTTATGCGGTCGCGGCAGCCGGCGGTAGCGGGGCATGGCTTCGAACGTGCCGTCGATGTAGGCCGGGATCACCGGCGCATCGGTGTTCGCGAGGATGCCGCCGACACCCGGCAGAAAGCGTTGTAGCTTCCCGTCGGGCGAGCGCCACGATTCCGGAAACCAGATCAGGATATAGCCGCGGCGTAGCACGGCACTGCCGAGCGTAATGACAGATGAGGGCGAGCGCTCGTCTACCGGAAAAATGTGCAAGGCGCGTGCGAAGAAGCGCCGTACCGGTCCGGCATGAAGGCGCGCAGCGTTCCCGCCCCACCGAACCTGCCGCATGATCCGGAGCGGCAGGGCGGCCGCGAGCACCGTCGGGTCGGCATCGCTCACATGGTTGGCCGCAATCATGTAGGGACCGCGGTCGGGCAGATGCTCGGCGCCTCGCAACTCCACCCGAAAGAGGAGCCGCATCATCAGCCAGTTGATGCCGTAGAGACACAGCGCGACCACGTTCTGCAAGCCATTGCCGGACTCCAGCCACCGCGCCTGCTCCGGTGTCGGCTCCCCGGCAGGCGGCAGCTCCCGCCGCTCCCCCGCTTCGGCCGCTTTACCCACCGCGATCAGGAGTTCCCGCACTGTGGTGACCGACGCCAGCTCTTCCTCCGACAGGCCGACGCCGAGCCGCTCGTCGATCTCGAGCGAGAGCGTCATCCACTCCAGCGAATCGATGCCGAGATCGAGCTGAGGGCTGGCATCGAGGGAAAGGCCCCGTTCCGCGTACCGCCGTTCCATGATCCGCCAGACTTCGGCAGCCGGCGGCGAGTCGAGCAGCGCCCGGTCCTCGGCCGAAATCTCGGCCGGTTTCGGCCGGTCGCGTCCGGCGAGAGCGGCTTCGTACAGGTCGGGAAGCAGGAACCGCTGATACTTGCCGAGGCGGGTGCGGGGCAGGGGCTCGCGAGCGATCGCGAACCCGGCGAGCCGCTCGAAGGAGGGCAGCTTCTGGCTCTGCTCGGCGACAGCGACCCGGATCACGTCGGCGACGTTCAGATTGCCGCCCTTCTGGATCTCCGTCATTTCCGGTCGGATCAGGGCGACGAGCGCGCCCTGCCGCTCCAGGACGGCGATCTCCTGGATGTAGGGGCTCTCGGCGTAAACCTTCTCGATCTCTTCCGGGAAGACGTTCTTGCCACCGCCGAGGACGATCAGCTCCTTGGCACGGCCGGTGACGTAGAGGTAACCGTCATCGTCGAGATGGCCGAGATCGCCGGTACGGAACCAGCCATCCTCGGTGAACGCTTCGGCGTTGGCTTCATCGTTGTTGCGGTAGCCGGAGAAGACGCTCGTTCCCTTGAGCTGGATCTCGCCCCCCTCCGCACCGTCTCCTTCGACCTTCGCGATGCGGATCTGGCCGTCGCCTAGAGGCCGGCCTTCGCTGCCGAACCGCTTTTGTCCGGGCCGGTTGCCGGTGAATATGGATGCTGTTTCCGCCAGCCCATAGCCGCTGAGCACTTCCCAGCCGAGGGCCTCCAGTTGCAGCATCTCGTTGGGGTTCAGGCGCGCGCCCCCCGATATCAGCAGCCGAAGCGACGGGCCGAACTGGCGGTGCAGTGAGCCGAATAGCGCCGGGCCGAGGCGAATGCCGAGCTTCCTCGCATTGCGGGAAAGGCCGAGCAATGCCCGGAACATGGTCGCTGCGAGCGCACCGCGGCTCGCGACCCGACCTTCGATGCCGCTCAGGAGCGCGGTGTAGAGCCGAGGAACCCCGATCATGACGGTGGCTTGCGCTTCCTTCAGCGCCCGCACCAGATGCGGCCCGGTCACCGACTCCGGGAAAACGACGGTCGCCCCTGCCATAAGGGGAGTGACCAGGCCGACGACGAACGGATAGGCGTGATGCAGGGGTAGCGGCATCAACACCCGGTCGTCGGCCCCGACCAGGTTCTCGGCCAGGATCGCGTCGACGTTCGCGCCGATGTTGCGATAGCTGAGAGTGAAGCTCTTCGGCTTGCCTGTCGTTCCCGAGGTGTAGAACAGCGTGGTCGCGGTATCCGGAGAGGGGTCGGGAAGGGGGGCTTCTCGATCCGCGAAAAGGCGCTGCCAACTCGACGGCTCCTCCGCGTCCGCATCCAGAACATGTATCTCGATCGGCTCGTCCAGCTTGGCGAGTGTCGCGGCATGCGCAGCAGTCGCGAACGCGATGCGAGCGCCGCTGTCCCGCAGAATGCCGAGCGCCTCGCGTTCACCCGCCAGATCGTCGATCGGGGCGGCAAGACCCCCGGCGATGGCGATTCCCAGGCGCGTCACGACCCAGTCGGGACCATTCGGCGCAAAGATCGCTACCGGTTCGCCTGGTGAGAGCCCGGCGTCGAGCAATCCCTGCGCCAGCCGACGGGCGCGCGCCGCGAGATCCGCACCCGACTGGACCTGCAGCTCGTCTCCGCGCAGCGATATGAGCGCTGGCCGGTCGCCGCGCGCTTCCAGGCCTTCGATCAGCGACCGCAGAGCGAAGACAGGTGACATCCACTGGTCCCGGGTTGCAGGGCGGCAATTCCGGGTGCTGGGCACCCGACGTCGCTCGGTCAACGTGGGGCCAGCGCAGGAGTTCCTGGTTTATGCCGCCCGGACCGGCCGCCGCGCGGCGCGCTGATCCTCGTCGAAGAGGGCAGCGAGCTGCTCCATCATCGTGCCGCCGAGCTGGTCGGCATCGAAGATCGTGACCGCTCGGCGGTAGTAACGAGTGACGTCATGGCCGATGCCGATCGCGATCAATTCGACCGGGGAGCGGGTCTCAATCCAGCCGATCACCTCTCGAAGGTGCCGCTCCAGATAATTGCCCGGATTGACGGAGAGCGTGGAGTCATCGACGGGGGCGCCGTCGGAGATGACCATCAGGACGCGGCGCTCCTCGGGCCTGCCGATCAGGCGGTTGTGTGCCCAGAGCAGGGCCTCGCCGTCGATGTTCTCCTTCAGGATGCCCTCGCGCAACATCAGGCCCAGGTTCTTGCGCGACCGCCGGAGAGGCTCGTCGGCTTCCTTGTAGATGATGTGGCGCAGATCGTTGAGGCGGCCCGGGTTCGGCGGCTTGCCCCGCGCGATCCACTTCTCGCGGCTCTGCCCGCCCTTCCAGGCCCGGGTCGTGAATCCAAGGATCTCGACCTTGACGCCGCAGCGCTCGAGCGTGCGCGCGAGA
>Ga0079224_100004687_pt1 | contig 17783 bp, 16 predicted proteins | sample Stecom2015_FD_80414 | JGI IMG/M metagenome (GOLD analysis project Ga0079224, IMG submission 80414) | Agricultural soil microbial communities from Utah to study Nitrogen management - Steer compost 2015 | ecosystem: Environmental > Terrestrial > Soil > Agricultural land | place: USA: Utah...
AGGTATCTGGCAAGAGGGTGATCCTTTTATGTCAATATATGAGCCTGGACCAACGGATATTAACGCACAAGGAACTGTAGTAGGATCAATTAAAGTGAAATATACAGGTGATTTTAATCCAGATGGTTCACCAACACGTGCGATTAATGCAAGTGACAGACAAATTATAGATACTGATCCAGATTTTCAGGGAGGTTTCAATACTAATGTGAACTATAAGAATTTTGATTTAGGTATTGTAGGAGGCTTTCAGAGCGGAGGTATACTTATAAGTACACTTTACGGTTCTACAGGATATTTAAATATGCTTAATGGGCGCAGGGGGAATGTTGACGTTGATTATTGGACGCCTGAAAATACAGATGCCAGATACCCTAAACCGGGAGGTATAACTAGTGGTGATAATCCTAAATATGGAAGTACATTAAGTTATTTTGATGCTTCTTATGTAAAAATAAGAACTATTACACTTGGCTATACCTTTAATCAGGACTTTATTAAAAAGGTAGGTATAGATAAATTAAGACTTTATACTACGGTGCAAAATGCATTTGTGTTATACTCTCCTTATCACAAGGAAACCGGTCTTGATCCCGAACCTAATTCATATGGTAATCAAAACGCAGCTGTGACTGATACTTATCAAAGCAGGTTACTTACAGTAGGAACTAATACACCTGCCACACGTACTTTTATGCTTGGTTTAAATCTAACATTCTAAAAAAACTATTATGAAAAATTTAAAAATAAAAACTATAGCAGCTACACTTTTTGCAACTGTAATGTTTGTGGGGTGTAGTGATGAAATTTTAGAGGAACAGCCACGTAGTATTTATACCCCTGATTATTTTAAGACAGAAGAAGGTGTTTATGGAGGGTTAACATCAATGTATGCTCATTTAAGATATATATACGGGCAGGCTTATTACTATAATAGTTGTCTTACAGGGACTGATGAAGTAACATATGCCCAAAGTGCTGATGCAAACTTTAAAGATATGGATCTTTCGGGGGTTGGGCAGGTTACTAGTGTTACCAGTCGTGCCGATGTTTTGTGGGGTGCTGCTTTTCCTAATATTAATACAGCAAATGGTATAATAGAAAATGCCACTGAAGTAGGTACAATACCAGAGGCACTTATATCCGAAGCAAGATTCTTTCGTGCATTTGATTATTTTATGCTGGTACAAACATTTGGCGGTGTTCCGTTAGATCTAGGTACCGGAGAGCTAAAGTTTAATACAAATCCGGTAAGAACATCTGTTCGCAATACAGTTCCCGAAGTATATACTAAAGTAATATTTCCCGATTTATTAACAGCTATTAATGATTTACCGGAAGCAGGACGTGTTACTGGCGGAGTTACCAAAACAGTTGCGCGCCTTTATTTGGCAAAAGCATACTTAACTTACGCATGGTGGCTTGAGAATCCTAACAATATTCCAACCTATCCTGATACTTCCAGAGTAGATCCTGATGGGCAAAGTGCACAATGGTATTATCAGCAGGCTTATGATATTGCTGTAGAGGCTATAGATAATCCGGGGCCATTTGCTTTACAGCAAACCTATTATGATGTTAATTTGGGTTCTAACGACCGTAATAATGAGATACTTCTATATGCAGATCATACTGAGACTAGTGAATTTTATAATGGAGCAAGTCTGACTTACAGTAATGGTACAGCACCTGATAATTTTGCAGGATGGATGATGACCTGGAATTACACCAATATTAGAAGTGCTGCCGATCAAACTCAAGAAACCCTTATAAGCTCGGTACAACGAGAAGCTTCACAGCCTCTTGGGCGTCCTTGGACACGTATGTGTCCTACTATCGAAGTAATTACAAATACATTTGCAGATAAAACAAATGACTCACGATATGACGGAACTTTTACAACTGTTTATCGTGGTAACTGGCAGAAAGGCGGAGTAACTAATGAATTTTTATATAATGCTAATAACATGGAGGTTTATCCGGGTGATGCCATATTAACCTTTCTGAATGAAGAACCTACAGAGTTAATTGATTATTCAAACTCTACATATAAAAGTAATATTGGTGCAGGTGTCTTACCTGGCAGGGCAGACTATGTAATATCGCCACAAGGTATAAGCAGGCTTACTTATCCGGGGTTATGGAAACTGGGGACTTACCGTACTGATAATGGAAGTGGTTTAGGACAGCCTAATGCGGCCAGTACACGCCCTTTCAATATAGCAAAGTTCTCCGAACTGTATTTTATAGCAGCAGAGGCAAATGTAAAAGGTGCATCACCACAGGGAGGTAAAACTGCTTATGATTTGATAAATGTTATTCGCGCCCGTGCAGGTATGTGGCGTTGGGATAACAATGGTAATATGGTTAAAAATGAAGACAATAGCGCGGCAATGGTAGCTGCTACACCAACAAATATTGATATTAACTATATTCTTGCCGAGCGTTCACGTGAATTTTACGGGGAAGGTTATCGTTGGTTCGATCTTGTCCGTACACAAAAATGGAATGAGTTAGCTTCAACCTATACTATTTGTGGTTCAGATACTGGTGATCACACACCACAAACAATTCAGCGTAGTATAGAACCTTACCTTTATTTACGACCAATTCCTCAGGGGCAGCTTGATGCTATGGTAGGAAATACACAAGATTATCAAAATCCGGGATATAATTAAATTAGTTTGTGTTAAGTTGAGTTTAAACCTGTGACAGCTACTGTTGCAGGTTTAATTTTTTATATCGATAAAAAAATTGTTATAATTAATTCCTATAAATGGTTAATTGATCAATATTTTATTGAAAATTATTATAATTGCTTTACCAATTAATCAATACAATTATAAATGGCTAATATTACAATAAAAGATATAGCAAAAGCACTTAATTTTTCTGTTTCAACCATTTCAAAAGCTTTAAATAATAGCTATGAAATAAGCGCTGAAACAAGAAAAATAATAATTGATTATGCTAATCAGCATAATTATCGGCCAAACAGACTGGCAAAAAGTCTTAAAATAGGGCATACTAACTCAATAGGTGTAATTGTAAACTCTTTTTTCAGCAGTACTTTTCTGGCTCAGGTATTAGATGGTATTCATAAGGCTTCCAACGAGGTAGGCTGTGATATTATTATAATGCAGAGTTATGAAAATGTAGCGAATGAAAAAGCTTGCTTAGACTCTTTGATCTCTAAAGGAGTTGATGGTATTTTATTGTCTCCTGTTAGCGAAACTTCTAATTCTGATTATATTAATCTTATTAATGAAAAGCACTGCCCGGTTGTTTTGTTTGACAGATTAAATCCTGAAATTAAAACCGCCAAGATAGGAGTAAATGAATATAAAGGAGCTTTAGAGGCTACCCAGCATCTTATAGATATTAACCGAAAAAGAATATTATTTATAACCGGAGACAAATTTGGTGATAATAATCAAAGAATTCAGGGGTTTAAAAAAGCATTAAAGAATTTAGATATACCAATTAATCCGAGATACATGGTCTTTTGCAATCTGGAAAATACTGATGAACTGGATGCAAAAATAAGCAACTCCATATTAGAACTAAGAGAGCAAAATATAGCTCCTAATGCCATATTTGGCGCTACAGATGTTATTACTACCAGAAGCTTGGGGATTTTGGCAAAATTAAAGATAAAAGTACCCGATGAAATTGCGGTAATAGGTTTTGCAAATACCGATATTGCTTTTTCTCTCAATCCTTCGCTTTCTGCGATTAGGCAGCCGGCAAAAGACATGGGGTATTTAGCACTTAAAAAACTTATTGAGCTTATAGAATGTGCATCAAATACAAAAAGGACATCATTATATGAAACTATATTACTTGAAACCTCTATAAATATAAGAAAATCTACAACCCTGTAATTAGTATTTATTTTAGTTTAGGCACCAAAAGTTTCATTATAAACCAGGCAAACAAATAGGCTACTGCACAAAAACCGAACACTATTGTGTAGCCCGAAGTTAGGTCTCCCGAAGCTTTATAGGAATCAAAAAGCCTACCTACAAGAAAAGATGTTAAAGCTCCTCCTATACTTCCGGCCATGGTTCCTATGCCTATTACGCTGGCTATTGCATACTTGGGGAACATATCAGATACTGTAGAGTATAGGTTTGCAGACCATGCCTGATGTGCAGAAGCACATGTTCCTATTAAAAGTACCGGAATCCAGAATGTTATTTCGCCTAACGGCTGAACTAATAACACAACCAACGGTATAAGTGCTATAAAAAACATTGCCTTTCGTCTTGCAGGTGCAGTGTCGTACCCTCTTTTAATGAAGTATAAAGGAAACCACCCGCCACAAATACTACCTACCATGGTCATGCTGTATAATACAGCCAACGGCAGAGTAATATCTGTATCTTTTAATCCGAATTGTGAAGTGAGATAGGAGGGAAGCCAAAAAAGCAGAAACCACCATACACCGTCTGTAAAAAATTTACCCAATGTAAAGGCCCATGTTTCCTTAAAAGCCAATAATTTAAACCATGAAGTTTTAGTTTCCTTTATCTCTTCAGGAGCTATATCATTAACTTCACTACCCTCTGTTATATATTCATATTCCTCAGCAGTTAATCTTTTTTGTTTTGAAGGATCATCATAATAAATCCACCAAAAAACAAGCCATACAAAACCTAAAGATCCTATTATGATAAATGAACTCTCCCAACCTAAGTGATAAGCAATCCAAGGAACAGTAAGTGGTGCCAGAATTGCCCCTATATTTGACCCGGAGTTAAATATACCGGTTGCTAACGACCGTTCTTTTTTAGGGAAATATTCTGCAGTTGCTTTAATAGCAGCAGGGAAATTAGCTGATTCACCAATTGCAAGAATTGCCCTTGCTATGATAAAGCCAGCAACCGAAACAGAAATCCCCGTGATACCTAATATTCCTAAAAGATCTGAAGTACCCTTTCCTATGGGAATAGCAAAAGCATGTAATATGGCTCCTATAGACCAGATTATTAAAGCTATGGCATACCCTTTTTTTGTACCTATTTTATCAATAAGCCGACCTGAGAATAGGGTAAACAATCCATAAGTAAGTTGAAAGACGGCAGTAATTACCCCATAATCAGTATTGGTCCATTTTAATTCTTCCTCAAGAATAGGATGTAATAAACTTAGTACCTGCCTGTCCAGATAGTTTATGGTTGTACCAAAAAAGAGCAGTGTACAAATTGTCCAGCGATAATTACCAATATTGTTTATGAGTTTTGTTTTATCCATCTATATTAACTTTGGTTCAGGTTAAAGTATTTTTTTGCATTGTAGTAACAGATGTCGGAAATTACAGATCCTATCCAGGTAACATCATTAGGCAGGTAGCCTTTTCTGATATCCTCGGCAAAAAGGTTACATAACAGTCTCCTGAAATATTCATGGCGTGAATAAGAAAGAAAACTTCTTGAATCGGTAAGCATACCGATGAAAGTACTTATCAGGCCCTGATTAGAGAGTGCGTTTATCTGATTTGTCATTCCGTCAAGCTGGTCTAAAAACCACCAACCTGATCCATATTGAATTTTCCCCCTGATGCCTTCGCCCTGAAAGTTTCCTGTCATTGTCGCAAATAGTGTATTATCAGCCGGATTAAGATTGTATAATATGGTTTTAGATAATTTGTTGATACTTTCCAGTTCATTTAGTAATATGGACAAAGTTTCAGCCTGTTTATAATCTCCTACTGAATCAAAACCGGTATCACGGCCTAAAACGGAAACTTTATATGCATTACTATTTCTTAAGGCTCCTAAATGAAATTGCTGTACCCATCCTTTTTCGTGGTACATTTTACATAACTCAATCAACATGAAATAAGTAAAACTTTCTTTTATTTCAGGAGCTTTACTGTCATTACCATTTAAAACCTCCTTAAATATTTTCTCAATATCAGTTTTACCATACTTTCCCTTATGAGGTATGGCACTTAATCCATGATCTGAAGATATACATCCTGCTTTATCAAAATAATCAACTCTTACTTTAAATGCCTGCAGTAAGGATTCTAAATCTGTTATTGTAATATTGGTAAGCTCTCCTAATTTCTGTACATAGTTTCTGAATTTATTTCCGTAATCAATATTAAATATTTTGTCCGGACGAAAAGTAGGCAGTACTTTGACTTTTGAATTATCATGACGTATTTTAAGATGATCTTCAAGAGAATCAATAGGGTCATCTGTAGTACCAACCATTTCCACATTGAAATTACTTAGTAATCCTTTTGCTGAAAAGGACTGTGATTTAAGTTTTTCGGAAGTTGTATCATAAATTTTACGAGAAGTATCCTGATTTAAAAGTTCCGTTATACCAAAGGGGTTTTTAAGTTCCATATGTGTCCAGTGAAATAACGGGTTTCTTAAGGTATGAGGTACTGTTTGTGCCCATTTTGAGAATTTTTCATAATCAGTGGCAGTACCGGTTATATATTCTTCTTCGATACCCAAAGCCCTCATGGCTCTCCATTTATAATGATCACCTTTTAACCATGCTTGGGTTATATTTTCAAAATTTATGTCATTAGCAATAGCCGAGGGAGATAGATGAGAATGATAATCTATTATAGGTTGATTTTGAGCATAATTAAAGTATAACTGCTCTGCAATATCAGATTCAAGAATGAAATTATCTTTTAAAAAGAATGACATAGTGTAATTTTAAGATTATTGTCCCATAATTCCAAGTTCCAGGCCTCGTAGTTCTGCCAACCCTTTGAGCCTTCCAATGGCCGAATATCCGGGATGTGATGTTTTTTTAAGATCATCAAGTATCTGATGTCCATGATCGGGCCTGAAAGGAATAGGGACAGGACGGTTATTATTCTCTTTTACGATAGCTTTCATAACGTCATACATATTAACATCACCGTCTAAATGATCTGCTTCATAAAAATTACCAGACTTATCCTTTTTTACATTTCTTAAATGTATAAAATATACCCTTTGTTTTACAGCCTCAAATATTTGAGGAATGTTATTATGAGTACCTGCACCTAATGAACCGGTGCAAAAGCATATACCATTAAAATCATCTTTAACCTCATTAATTATATATTCAAGGTCTTCTTTATTACTTACAATTCTTGGTAGCCCCAATATAGGGTAGGGAGGATCGTCAGGATGGATTGTCATCTTTATTGCTTCCTCTTTGCAGACATCAGCAATTGATTTGAGAAAATAAATAAGGTTTTGCCTTAATCCTTTATGACCAATTGACTGATAGGTTTCTATACTTTGCTGCAAACTCTCAAGAGTGGTACTGCTTTCCCCTGGCACTCCCATAAGGATAATATCCTTTAAGGTGTTACTTTCCTGTATAGTAATTGTATCTTTTATTTTTTTTGCCTGCTGTAAAACAGCATCAGAATAGTCTTTTTCTGCATCTTTTCTTTTAAGAAGGTAAATGTCAAAATAAGCTACTGAAGCCCATTCGAAGTAAAGGGCTTTTGCCCCATTATCAAGCTCTAAATCCAGTTTTGTGCGTGTCCAGTCTAAAACCGGCATAAAATTATAGCAGACATTTTTTAAACCACAGGTACTCAGGTTTCTTAGTGATGCTTTGTAATTAGACAGATACATTTCTGCATCTTTACTACGTGTTTTTATGGCTTCATGAACAGGGACACTTTCTACTACAGACCAGGTTAAGCCTGCATCCTCAATCTGTTTTTTTCTTTTTTGAATTTCTTCTATAGTCCAAATCTCACCATGCGGAATATGATGCAGTGCAGATACTATTCCGGTGGCTCCAGCCTGTTTTATATCCTGAAGGCTAACAGTGTCATCGGGTCCATACCACCTCCAGGTTTGTTCTAGTTTATTTTTATAAATATTCATAAATCAATATAATTATACACCACACCAGGCATTAAAGCCCCCATCAACAAAAATTGTTTCACCATTTACAAATGCTGAAGCATCACTTAATAAATAGACTAGGGTGCCCTGTAGTTCTTTAGGATTACCAAGTCGTGAATAAGGAGTGTTATCAACAAATTTCTTTGCACGTGGTGTAAAGCTTCCGTCTGCGTTTGTTAAAAGGGTACGGTTTTGTTCGGTAAGAAATACACCGGGTGCGATAGCATTAACGCGCACTTTATCACCGTAACGAAGTGACAGTTCTGTAGCCATCCATTTAGTATAGCCGTCTATACCATGTTTTGCTACAGTATAACCTAAAACACGGGTAATGGATCTACTTGCAGCAAGGGAAGAAATATTGATAATTGAACCTTTACCTTTTTTAGCTATTATTTCTCCAAAAACGTGAGTAGGGATTATAGTGCCATAAAGATTCAGTTCAATTGCTTTTATGGTGTCTGATACTTTTGAATCAAAAAAGTTTTGATTTGGTTCAAAAGTTGCTCCCGGAATATTACCCCCCGCAGCATTTACTAAACCATCAATTGTTCCAAAATGAGTTAATATAATATCTCGGGCCTTTATAACATCGGTTTCATTAAGCACGTCAGCTATTACTGCAATAGCTTTTGCTCCATATTTAGTAGCCAGTTTTACTCTTGCATCAGCCTTTTCTTTATTACGCCCCAAAACAGCTATTTTTCCTCCGGCCTGTGCAATTGCCTGTATAAACGATTCACCCAAAACACCGGTTCCACCTGTTACGACTATAACTTTATCCTTTAAGGAAAAAGAGTCTAAAATATCCATAGATAAAATATTGGTTTATAATCTTTTTTCAATATTCAATATTACCCTTAAAATTCAAGAAAGGTTATTTATTACAAATATTTCAGCTAAAACGTATTCGTAAGTTTACACAGCTTCTGTAAGTATAGCTGTTTTAAATATTTTATTTTTGAATAGAAGGCTAAACTCAATAAAATAGACGCCTTAATAAAAATATTGTGAAGCCTTAATAAAAATATTGTGAAAACTTGGATGAAATAACTTTTTTACAAAACCATAAGATATGCTGCTTTGGAGAAGTATTACTTCGCTTTGCGTTAAAAGACAGTTGGGTTTCTGATTCGTCTATTCCTTATTATATAGGTGGGGCAGAGCTGAATGTTGCAACTGCACTGGTATTATGGGGAATTCCTGTAAATTATCTTACGACCTTACCTGATAATTATATTGGAAAGGATATAAGTAATCAGATTAAACAAAGAGGGATTGATATTGATAAAGTTTTTTATTCAGGGAATAGATTGGGAGTATATTATTTGCCTTATGGAACCGAAGTTAAAAATAATGGAGTAGTATATGACAGGGACTTCTCGTCCTTTTCACAATTAACACCCGGTATGATTGATTGGGATAAAGTTTTTGAAGACTGTACCTGGTTTCATTTTAGTGCTATTAGCCCTGCTCTTAATAAAAATATTGCCCTTATCTGTAAAGAAGCTGTTACTGCTGCATCTGCAAAAGGTATAACAATATCAGTAGACCTCAATTACAGAAATAAATTATGGAAGTATGGCGAATTGCCTGATGTAATAATGCCTGATTTAGTTCGTAACTGTAACGTAATAATGGGAAATATTTGGGCTGTTGAGAATCTTTTAGGGATATCTGCACCTCTTTCTGACAGTAAAAATGTTTCTAACATTGAATTGAAGGAAGCAGCATTAATAAGCATAGAAAGAATACAGAAAAAATATGAAAAGGTTTATGCAATTGCTCTTACCTACAGGTTAGAGGAGTCTTATTTTGGTGTACTCCAAAAGAAAGATGCTTTTTTTACTTCAAATATTTTTGAAAACATAACAGTTACAGACAGTGTAGGCAGTGGTGACTGTTTTATGGCAGGGCTTATTTACGGTATATATAATAATCTTCCTTCTCAGGACATAATTAATTTTGCTGCAGCTGCAGCTGTAGGTAAACTTGCTGAACCCGGCGATGCAACAAAACAATCAGTTGAGCAAATTAAAAGAATTTTAAATGATGCGAGATAAAAAAGTTATATATAATCGTATAAAAAGTGAAGGGCTGCTTCCCTTGTTTTATCATGACGATACAGAAGTTTGTATTGCAGTTACAAATGCTTTATTTAAAGCGGATATTTCAATAATAGAGTTCACTAATAGAGGCAAAAATGCCATAAAAAATCTGCAGGCTATTATAAAGGAACGTGATAGTTCAATGCCGGAACTTCTTATTGGGGTTGGTACAGTAATCAATGCCGATGAAGCCCGTTTATTCATCGAGCTTGGAGCTGATTTTTTAGTAAGCCCTTTTTTTGATGAAACAGTTAATACAGCCGCAGTAAAAGCAAAGATCCCGTACCTTCCCGGATGTATGACTCCAAGGGAAATTTACCTTGCTGTAGCTGCCGGATGTACTACTATAAAGCTGTTTCCCGGAAATGTGCTGGGACCAGGATTTGTTGAGGCAATACGGCCTCTTTTTAATGATATTGATTTTATAGTTACAGGAGGTGTCGAAACTAATCAGGAGAATATTACTTCATGGTTTAAAAGCGGTGTATCTGCTGTAGGATTAGGGAGTAAACTGATAACTAAAAATATACTTACAAACAAAGACTACAATTCATTGACGGAAAGAGCCATTTCGGTTAAAACTGTAATAAACCAAATAAGGGATATTAACTATTAATTAAGCTATAAAATACTTTGTTATTTATTTGGCAATATTCAAAAGCCTCTTGTGAATACCCAGCTATAACACCTTAAATGATTTACAAAGTGGAAAAAAAAATTAATAAAGAGTCAGGAAAGGCCACAGAAAGGTCAGTAATGAACTCCATTACAATTGACTGTGTAATATTTGGGTTTAATAAAAACGGACTTGAAGTACTTCTTGTTCAACACGGTGTAGGTATACGTAAAGGGGAGTGGGGTTTGCCAGGAGGATGGATAAGAGAAAAGGAAAGTATTGATAATGCCGCTAAGCGACTTCTTGCTGATCTGACAGGTCTTAATAATGTTTATTTGGAACAGCTGAAAGCGTTTGGTAAGCCAGATCGTTTTCCTTTAGGCAGGGTAATAACCATAGGTTACTTTGCCTTAATAATGCGTGATGATTATACTATTCAGCCCGGTTTTACTGCTTCCGATGCAAAATGGTATAAGATAAATGAAATACCAAATCTGATTTATGACCATAACTCCATACTTGATTACAGTATAGATTGCTTACGTAACCGCGTAAGGCAGGCTCCTATAGGTTTTAACCTTTTACCAGATAAATTTACTCTTTTGGAACTAATGCGCTTGTACGAAGAAATTTTAGGTATTGAGATGGACAAATCCAATTTCAGAAGGAAGATACTTAAAATGAAATTACTTGTTGAACTTAACGAAAAACAAAAGAAAGTTTCGCATAGGGCAGCCAAATTATATGAGTTTGACCAAAAGATATATGATAAACTAACAGAAAAGGGATTTAACTTTGAGATTTAGTTTATTATGTTAAATACTATTCCATTCTTATGAGTTTTTAAGCCTATTTAGTACTGCGTGATACAGCATTACCTTCCGTTTTTAGAAATAATATAGATATGAATTTCCTTTGTATTTTTAATGAACTAGTATTATTCATGAGTTTGACAGTATATATTACAGAGGAGTTTGGAAATAGAAATATTTATGAAGAATATAAATACATCATTTCATAATAAAAGAGGTTGTTGCCGAACAACTAATAAGTGCAGATAGTTTGGTAAAATCTCATTAAACTTAACCCTAAGTCGAAGTAAATTATAAGATAGATTTGTATTATATGATTTGTAAAATTTCTAACTAACATTTGATCTTATGTTAACAGGAAATCGAACACTAGAATTATCAATGGCGCTCTTTTGTAAGTCATAAAATTTGTAACCCTCTAAAATTAATTTGGTTTGATTACTCATATAAAAAAATGCCTTTTGCTATCTGCAAAAGGCATTTGTGGAATCGCCGGGAATCGAACCTAAGTCAGAGAACCCTAATTTTCCTATATGTTCCAATGCGTTACAAAAAAATGCACCGAATATGTACCTGATCTGAAAGAGATGTCTAAATGACTACTTCATAAGTCTTTATGGTTACAAATATAAGCTTTTTAAGAGATTTAAAATTCATAATTCTCAGATGAAAAGCATACAAGTTATGTTAAACCGGAATGATATATCCGAAAATTTATTACAAATAAGAATTTATGTTTGATTAGTTCATATAAAAAAAATGTTTATAATAAGAATTACAGTGTTTATAAACACACTTGCGAGCAGGAGATTAAAAACAATTTTCGGTTTTTGCTGGGAAAGCACACTTGCATTAAACCCCATACAGAGTATAACGACAAAGAACAACTGAACCATCTGTGATAGCGATACACCATTCTGCAAAACAACCATAGCGGCCACCGATCCTAAACAACTCTGGAAAAGAATAGCGATAGTGTTAAACCCGATGTAACCTCTCGCATAACTGTCTACGTAATTTTGATATGTACTCATGTCAAATTTATTTTGATTTATACAGACAAAATTATGGTAGGTAGTCAGTTGGTATTTATGAGGTAAATCATAAGAGTGAAAATTATCTCAAAATTTTTCCTGAGACAATCCTGAGTGCCCCTTTTTTTTCCAGATTCTTAATGGAGCGTATGACTGTTTCCACTCGTAGGCCGGTAAGATCGGCAATTTGCTGGCGTGTTAATGACACCCTGTATTTATCCTCTGTTTTCACCCCTACAATTTCTTTAAAGTAATCGATGAGTTTAATGATTCGATGTTCTGCATCATGAGAAGAGATTTCGGAGGCCATGATAGATTTAAAATATAATCTTTGCGATAGGGTGACGCTAATGTCAATGCTTACGTCAGGCTGTCTGTTAAGCATATCAAAGAAGGCATCTTTGTGCAACGCATATATTTCGGTATCAGTAATGGCCTCTGCATTTGCCGGATAGGGCTTACCAATAAATAGGGGTGGCTCGCCAAAGCTCATTTCTGCTGTAAATATCCCCTGAATAAACTCTTTGCCTTCATCGTTAAAATTATTCATTTTAAGTTCACCCGATATTATCTGGTAAAAATATTTTGGCATATCTCCGGCATAAAACAAGGTCTCTCCTTTCTTAAGATATAATTTTTTAGCACCGGATTTCAGAAGCAATGGTTCACTGATCATAGGGATGTTTTTGAGGTATAAATATAAAGCAAAAAAAGCGGCTACTTACCTGTTTTCTGTATGGGGAAGATGCGCTTCAGTATGGACGCCATACCACTGTTATACCAGAGGTCATGTTTATATAAAAGGCATAAGGCTTCATTTGATTGAAGCCTTATGCCTTTTAACTTTATCCGTAAAAATAAAAAAAGAAAAAATATTGGTAATGATGCCGGCCGCTACTCATGAACGCATCCAGAAAACTATAAAATTTGAATTATCAGTACAATTGATGCAGGACAGGGTAAAGGTTATGGCTAGGGCTGTAATGAGATTTTTCAGGATTTTCGGGAAAGTGTTCCGAAATTTAGTTGGCATTCCCAAGTTAATTCAGATTGATCAGCTGAGGGCCAAACTCCTCGTAAAAAATATTTTCCTGATTTACATTCAGCTGCAACAGGGCCTGATACTGTGTTCTGATAAACATTTCAGGACCGCAGATATAAAATTTGGCTTCTTCCAGAAGGATTGACTCCCTGCACTTGTCAAGATCGACACGTCCTTTGATTATCCCTTCTGAAAGGCCCTCCTGATTCTCTACACTGTCATAAAATGTGAAGGTTTCCAGCCATTTCGCTTCCTGTTTCAAATCTGCAATCTGATTTTTAAAGGCGTGGACCGATTCGTTTCTGCAGCCGTGTATCCAGACGGTTTTTTTATTCTGAAGGCAACTCATATTGGTTTCGAGCATGCTCAGCATCGGTGTAAATCCGACACCACCGCTTATTAATACCAAGGGGCTGTCAGAGTCTTTTTCCAGATGGAAAATTCCTGCCGGCGCTGAAACAGAAATTATGTCGCCCTCGCTTTTGGAATGCAGGGTGTTGGAAACTTTTCCTGCAGGACTTGAATTCATTCCGCTTTCCCTCTTCACCGAGATCCTGTAATATTCCGGATTAAAGGCGCTTGAGAGGCTGTACTGCCTTGGTTGGAGAAGATTTAACTCATCGACAAAAACCTGCACGCTGATAAACTGTCCTGAATGAAAGTCGGCAATTTCTTTCCCATCCTCAGGATAGAGATAAAATGATTTGATTTCTGCTGATTCCTCCACAATTTTTTTAATTACAAAATTCCTCCAGCCATTCCATCCTCCCGGTTTCGCGGTATTTGCATCGTAGAGTTCTTTCTCTACAGTAATCATGATATTGGCCAGTTCGTAAAAAGCGGCAGTCCATGCTTCCAGGATTTCAGGTGTGGCGGCTTCCCCCACCACTTCCCCAATAGAGGCAATAAGGTGGGTGCCTACGATTTTATATTGTTCCGGCTGAATATTAAGGCTGGTATGTTTGGACCCTATACCTTTGAGTACACCCATCAGAACGCTCGGATCCTCAATATTTTCGGCATAGGCAAGCACTGCATTTGCCAAGGCTGATTTTTGTCTTCCATTAGCCTGATTTCCCATGTTAAACATATTTCTGAGCTCAGGATGGTGCCTAAACATTCTTGCATAAAAATAATTGGTCAGGTCCTCACCGCCTGACCTTAGAATTGGTACTGTAGCCTTAATCAGCTTTTTTTGGTCTGAATTCATTTGTAGTATTTTGACTTTTAGTTATTATAAATTTTAAAATGCTGCAGTAATACAGCTTTATTATTCTGCTGTCGCAAATGTATAGGAGTTGTTCAGAAATTTTTTATGACCCAAATCATAAAAGGGTAAAATATTTGATCCGTTAGTAATTTGTAACAGACGATTATCCCGCGTATAGGAATCTATACTATAAGCCCTGTAAGATTAGCATTTTAAGTAGTAGTAATACGACTTTCATGATAAGTATCGACGCGGTTTTAGGTGTACTTTATAAGTCCTACGTAGGAAGGCTGTGACTGTGAAGCCTACAGCACTGTGTTGTCTGGTAATTTGTATAGTGTAGTTACTAGCAGAGATGATGCCTGTCACGTAATTTTAGCTGTTTCAGGGTTTACTTTCGTTGTCCAATTACTAGTGGAATTATATAAGTTAAATGGTAAATAGCGTGTTTTACCCCTGAAGTATACTATCAATTTGTGCACAACCCTGTATTATTCCTGATGGCATTTTTATTTTTTCATTTGCACATCAAAAAAGTCCTTCCTGTTTTTTACTAGTGTTACTCCTTAAAAAGCTGCAGTATATCGGATTTTTTGTAATAATAGGATCCCAGCACCTTCCTGTATCTGATTTTTCCTGTAATCCGGATGTTTTGAAGTGTTCCCGCTGAGATATCCAGCATTTTTCGTACCGTTTTGCTTTTCAGCCATTCCTCATTAAGGTTAGTATTGGGGATTGCAGGCTGCTGTATCTTTTTTACCTCACGTATAATTTCGGCGGCCAACCGAAAAAGATCCTCCCTTGTTATGTGTTCCTTCATAGCACAGGATAATAATAGATTACACAAGGGCTTGAAGATAGAAAACCCTTTGATTACCCTAAACAATAAGGAACAGGCTTTCCTGTCTTGGCCACTGAAGTCCAGGAAGAGGACAGCAGTAAATGCTCAGGCGGTCGAATCATATCAATTCAAAATACTCGGGGTCATCCACAGCATTCGAATAGTCATACAATTTGGCATGATTGATCACATGGCCGTTAAAACCGCTGTTCTTCAGTATAAGTTTGCTTATCAGTGTGTATAGCTTGGCACTTATATACAACATATGATCATCAATCTCCCTGCTGGTCCTATCCTGTCCCTGTTCATTCATCAGGATATTACCGTGCAGCAGATAATTACGAAAATCCAGAGCACGTTCGTCACTGGCTGAAAGGATTATTCCCAGCTGGTCAAACGGCTCACGTAGTTTCTCGGCATTGGTGAGTCGCTGAGGATTTAAGGGCCTGTTTAAGCCCGGTAATCGTCGTCTGAGCTTTATCATGGCATTGGTATCAAGCCTCGGTGTATATTTATCCAGTACTTCATTGAGATCCCTGACCATATCCTCAACAAGTTCTTTATCGGGTATAAGCTGCGATGTGACCTTTGCCGGAGTGATTATACTATTTGCCAGCGACTCCAGTATAACGGAAAATACCCCTGGCATCGAGACCACAGACTTAAGGTGGGCGACCTCCATCAGAAAGAGTATTGCAACGGAGAGCTCCTCGCTGTCACGAATCTGTGTTACAAGGTTGGAAATGACCTGTGAGGGAATCTCCTTTAGGATTTTATCATATTTTTTGGCACGCTGCTCATCATTATGCAGTATGACAAACGAATACGGGTTGGCAGTAACGGGATAGTACACGGATTTTAGGGCCTCGCGGGAGAGTCGGCTATATTCGAAGCTTTCCCCTGAGAAGATATAGTGCTCCCCACCGGGCATATAACCACATAAAAAACCTATGCCCTTCTGAATGGCATAGGAGTCCTTCGTAAAATCGTTACGCGAAACAGAATCAAGATTTTCTATGACAATGAATTTCGGGTTCTTACCGTATTGTGAGATATCGTACAGCTTGTTTCCGATGTCGATCCTGACGCAGTTGAAGGACCATGGGTGTCTATCGTTATGGTTGGGAGATTCCAGTTTTTTCCAGAACAGGTGTGAAGTTTTGGAAGTGTCAAAGAAAAACATTCTGAAATGGCCACTGTCTTTCAGTTCTCCTTTACAAAGCCCATCAATATCGAAAGTGCGGATTGCGGGAATAGGACGCACTGCATTATCAAAGGGGCTGTCAAAATCACTGGAGGTCAACACGAGGAATTCATCATCAAGATATAAACCTAACTTTCCGTTGTCGGGATAACGAAACACCCCGTCAGATTCCAGATGGAATTCCTTTTTTATTTTGGTGATGGCGCTTTTTCCCTCATGCCCCTCAAGTCTGACGAGATGCGACCTTAGGTTTTCGATTTCCGTAATCCTGGCGATTTCCTTATCAAAATTTTTAATGTTTGGGATCATATTTTCAGTGGTTTAAACTACGGTATTCCGATTACTTTCAATACCTGTATTCCTTAATTACAAGCAGGACATCATAACCTTATGGATAAGGCTCCGATAGTATAAAGTAAAGGTTACGTTAAAGGGCATAGGTACCACTTTCGTTTGGCTTACCTTAGTATGTCTAGCAAAGCCTAGGTTGTTGCATCATAAAAAACCGATACGAATTTAGCTCATTTTGGGCTACAGGACACTGTAAAGCATAAGGAATTTGATAGGGGAAGTATAACGGTATACAGTGCGGTTGCCTGATAAGGCCGCATGCCACAATTAATAAATAGCAGTAAAGTATGGGACAATTTTATGTAAAAGGCAATATGCGAACCGATAAGCAGCGCCGTAACGGCACATGTCCGGTTTATGTAAGGGTAGCGATAAAGGGAAAAATCATTAAAATACCCTTGGGTATCGATGGCAGGGCGGAGGAGTGGGATCCCCAGGGAGGCCAGTTCCTTGAGGAGGGGTCCGGTATCCGCAATACTATCATACGGAAGAAGGTGTCCGTTATAGAGGAATTCCTCTGGCAGCAGGTTGCTGCCGGTAACGAGATTTCCACGGATCTTGTGCGTATCAGTTTCGGAAACGGGATCGGTACCGGCTTTTATGCCCTTCTGGAGGACTGTTATCGGATTCAGTTAAGGGTAGTCGCCCCTACTACCGCAAGGCATTACCGCCTTGTGCG
>Ga0079224_100004688_pt1 | contig 17783 bp, 14 predicted proteins | sample Stecom2015_FD_80414 | JGI IMG/M metagenome (GOLD analysis project Ga0079224, IMG submission 80414) | Agricultural soil microbial communities from Utah to study Nitrogen management - Steer compost 2015 | ecosystem: Environmental > Terrestrial > Soil > Agricultural land | place: USA: Utah...
CGCATTTGACTGAACCCCATAGTGGTTCAGATCAAATGCGATCCGGCCTAGGCGGATCCCGTCAGAGGTCTGCGCTACAGCTCAGCCGTCTGCAGGCGCCATTCCCTTTCAAAGCGATTGCCGTCGGTATCGGTCGCCTCGACTCGAAGCACGTCTGCTCCGTTCGGCCGATAATCGAAGCGGAAGGTGGGATCTTCGGAAATGGAAATCCCGCCTTCCATCGAGAGGAGAAGGTCTTCTCCCTGCCAGACGCTCAGGCTATCGACAAACCAGGCCGGGGTATAGAGGCGGGTCAATTGATCCATCTGAAGGCCGGAGTTGTTGGGATGACGGAGCTGCACCTGTATTTCCTGCAGCCCGTCTGCCGCCCCATCCGGATCCCTTTCGAACTGGCGAAACTGCATCTGCCCCGCGGTTGCACGCGCTTCCTGCAAATTTCTGGTCGCGGGTGCGGCACAGCCACCGGAGGCCTTCACGAAGGTTTCGACGAGATAAAGCTCCCCATCATCTAGCTCGGCTACGGCATAGACATCGGTGTAGGTCTCGACGCGGACGCGGGTTGAGAGGGTTCGCAGCCCGGCGTCGGGGCCGATCGTGAACTCGGCCGCCACGGGCGCCGGGTTTTTCTCGATCACGAGGGTAATCTGCCTGATCTCCCGTGGGTCGTCGGGCGGGAGAAGATTGCGCAGTGTAACCGGCACGATCGCTGCATCCTGAGCGCGCACCGGCATTTCCAGCTCCAGCACCTCGCTGCCATCATTCAAAGAACGATCGCCAAAGAGATCATAGGCCAGATCGCTCCACAGCTCGCCCGCGGTCGCCGTGGCCCCGCTTATCGCGAGGAAGCCGATGGCGAGGCCGAGGCTTCTCATCTGCCGTCTCATCCGGGTTCCTCCTTCGAGCCGCGCACTCTCCACGGTCGGGAGCATCGTCGGCTATTCCCATTCTAACTCGACATAGCCCACTGTTGCATTGCGTTGATGATAGGCCTCCCGCAGTGCCCAATGTTTCGCTTCTTCATTGCCGGCTGTCTCAACCGCTCGCTCCAACGGGGTACCTTTCGCGATTTCCGCACGCAGGTCCGCCGCAAGTGCTTCGAGATAGGTCAGCTGCTTCTGAGCGGCATCCGGCCAGGGAGCCAGCGGCCCATGCCCCGGTACCACCTGCTGTGCCTGCAGTTCCGATAGTTCGCGCGTAACTTCGAGATATCCCAGCAAACTGCCGTCGATGACGGGAATGTGCTCGACAAAAATGAGATCACCGGCAAAGAGGATCCCGCTTTCGCTATCGAGCACCGTCAGATCACTGTCGCTATGCGCGCTGGGCCAGGCCTGCAGCCGAAGCGTGCGGTCACCAAGGTCCAGGAGCCGCTCGTGCGCGACAGTTTCATCCGGGGGCAGGATCCGGATTTCCTCGATCAAGGAAACTCCCAATTGTTGCGCGAAGGATCTGAGGTAGTAGTCACCGCGCGCTGCGAGGAAGCTCTCCAGATTCTCATGTCCGATGCGCAGGGCACCCACCTCTTCGAAGGCCACGTTGCCGAAGATGTGATCCGGATGCCCATGGGTGTTGATGACGAAGGCAAGAGGCAGATCCGTGTGTTCGCGGATTGTCGCCAGTAATCGACGTCCCTGCCTGGCACTGCCGCCGCTGTCTATCACAGCCACAGCAGAATTCCCGAGGATGAAGGCGAGATTCGCGGTGCCCCCTTCATTGGCCTCGCTCATCAGTTCGATTTGGCCGAAGTGGACAAAAACCCCGGGCGCCACCGCCTCCACCGCCAGGGGAGGATCTTGTGCTAAAGCAGCTCCCCCAGCGAGGCAGGAAAGAAAGATCGACAGCAGTCTGTATCGCCTGGGCATGATCGCGTTATGGTGTCCTAGATGCCCTATCAGCGTCCAGTGGAACCAAAGGAATGCGGCTCCTTCTTCTACTCCTGCTGCTGATGCCAGCCCTTGCGGCGGCGCAGCCCGCTGAACCCGAGGGCTATCGGCTCAGCGATTACCGGGCACCCACCCCACAAACCTTGCAGGGGGCCCAAGTCATATCGACAGAGGAAGCCGAGGTTTTGTGGCGCGAGGGAGTGGCGATCTTCATCGACGTGCTGCCTCAAGCGCCACGTCCTCAAAATCTCCCTGCAGACACCATCTGGCGCGGCCGCCAGCGGCAGAACATTCCAGGCAGTCTTTGGTTACCCAACACCGGCTTTGGTGACTTGGCCGCTTCCACCGAAGCCTACTTCCGCGCTGGATTGGAAAAAGCGAGCGGCGGCGACTACCAGCGGCCGCTGGTGATCTATTGCGACCGGGATTGCTGGATGTCCTGGAATGCGGCGAAGCGAGCGGTGTCCTACGGCTACAGCAATATCATCTGGTATCCCGATGGGGTGGAAGGATGGGCGGCGGCCGGCTTGCCACTGGAGGCAGCAACGCCGGAAGAAGTGAACAGCGCCCCATAGCGAGGAGCCGAGTTCGTTCAATCTGTTCCCTGTTCTATCTCTTCGGTTTGGGTGCCCCGGCTCCATTCAGGGTGGCTTGGATACACCGCACCCATCTAGACGCAGGGCGGCAATGCCAGGATTGGCAGACCGATCCAGATGGTGCCACCCAGGGCCGTGGTGTGAAGAAGCAGTGTCACGCGGCGAATGAAGTGAGCCGTCGTGTGGGAGGGCGGCGGGTCGCTGTTCCTTGCCTGCCAGATCAGCCAGGCGCCGGCGCCCATATGCAAGATCCAGGTCAAGAGGAGTAGCCAGGAGAGAAGGTTCAGGCCAAGCAGGCTTGGACGATGCCAGCCGACCTCACAGCCGATGGACAGAAGGCTGTAAAGAAGGACGAAGCAGAGCGACCAGACGAGGTAGCCGGCAATCAGGGCAAGTAGGGCACGGGGTCTTAGGAAACCGAGACAGGCTTGGCGGCTCATCGACCGAAGGCCTCCGGAAGCAAATAGACGGCAGCAAGCGCGAGCAATCCAGCGCTGGTGATGTAACCCCACCAGAGGCAAAGCGTTCTCGGCTCCTGGCTTCTCTGAGCCGAGAGAAAAAGTGTCTGACCTCGATAAAAGAGGTAGGCGCTCATAATGCTGGCAACCACCGCATGGATGCCCGCGAAACCGAGTATCAGCGCCGTTACCGCTACATAGGAATGGCTGCTCAAGGAGGGCAGGGCGAGCCAGGGAAGAAGGAGAAGCCCGCCACCAGCAAGCAATCCCCCCGCCGTTGATAGAAGCTGCCATAGGCCGGCCAGAGCTATGCTTCCTCGCTCTGTCATCACAGCCGCTGCCTGAGCACCAAGTGGCCCGGCCAGAAGGCCCAGGATCGCGAGAAGGACCGGGAGAGGCTGCCACTCGATGTGGGCGGGGGGAGGCCATCCGGGCGCAACGGTCCAGAGGAACAGGTAGCCGAAAAGCAGGGAGGCATAGAGCGTAGCATCAGCCACGATGGCAAAGAGCATGCCCCACCAGCCAGGAGGAGAGGGGGCCGCGAAATGTGGCAAGAGATAGTAGCCGCCTCCGGCGGCGAGCGCTGGTGCATCCTCTCGCCGACCATGTTGGTAGGCCCAGCCCAGGTAGGAAAAGATCGTCAAGACAACACCGATGGCCGCGAGAGGATAGAGCTTTAACAGGAAGCTCACGAAGAAGATGCCGGTGCAGATCGCGGCGATGAAGGGCCTCCACGTCGGTCCGGGCAGGTCGATGATGTGAACCGGTCGACCCGTCACCACCTCTACCGCCAGCGTCTCTCGCGCCCCGGGCCGCGGCTCCGCAAGGAAGCCTTTTCCGGCCGCCAGCTTGCGCGGCAGGTCTGGATCGTCGTGCAGCGGAAGCGAGCTGCGCACCTCGGGCAGAGAGGCGAAGTTGTAGCTCGGCGGCGGCTTTGGCAGGGACCATTCAAGGGTGCTTGCACCCCAGGGGTTGCGCGGCGCATGGCGGCCGAGACGCGCATGCAGAAACAGATCGAAGAGGACCAGGGCAAAGCCGACGGACATGATGAAGCCGCCGATCGACGAAATGAGATTGAGGCCGTCCCAGCCCAGACCGCCTTCGTAGGTATAGATCCGTCTTGGCATGCCCATCAGGCCGGTCAGGTGCATGACCAGGAACGTCATGTTGAACCCGATGAAGATCAGCCAGAAGGCAGTGATGCCGACCCGCTCGAGCGGCATGCGCCCAGTCGCCATAGGCAGCCAGTAATAGAGGCCGGCCATGAGCGGGAAAACCATGCCGCCTACGAGAACGTAGTGCATGTGGGCGACGATGAAGTGGGTATCGTGCACCTGCCAGTTGAAAGGCACCAGAGCGATCATCACCCCCGTCAGGCCGCCGGTGACGAAGATCACGAGGAAGCCGAAGAGGTAGTAAAGGGGCAGTCGTACAAAGGGACGACCGGCCATCAGCGTCGCGATCCAGGCGAAGAACTGGATTCCTGTCGGTATGGCCACCAGCATCGAGGCAGCCGAGAAGAAAGCCAGGGCAAGGTGGGGAATGCCGACCGTGAACATGTGGTGGACCCACAGCCCGAAGCTGATGAAGCCTGTCGCGATCACGCTGGCCACGATCCAGGCGTGTCCAATCATGGGTCGTCGCGCGAAGGTGGGAACGAGCGTCGAGACAATGCCGGCGGCCGGCAGGAAGATGATGTAGACCTCGGGATGGCCGAACAGCCAGAAGAGGTGCTGCCAGAGAAGGGGGTCTCCCCCGCGGGTCACGTCGAAGAAGGGCCAATCGAAGGCACGCTCGAGTTCCAGCAGGATGCTACCGAGGATCAGCGGCGGAAAGCCGACGACGATCATGAAGGCGGTCACCAGGCTGTACCAGCAGAAGAGCGGCATGCGCCGCAGGCTCATCCCGGCCGTACGCACCCTCAGCACCGTGACAATGATCTCCACCCCGGCGCTGAGGGCCGAGACCTCGACGAAGGTCACGCCCAGGAGCCAGACGTCAGAGTTGATGCCGGGCGTGTACTGACTGCTGGTCAGCGGCGTATACATGAACCAGCCGCCGCGGGGCGCGATACCCAGCAGCAGCGCAATCACCAGGAGGATGCCGCCGAAGAGGTAGCAGAAGTAGCCGTAGGTACTGAGGGCCGGGAAGGCCATGTCCCGGCTGCCCAGCATTTTTGGCAAGAGATACAGCATCATCCCTTCGAGCACGGGAATGGCGAAGAGGAACATCATCACCGTGCCGTGCATGGTGAAGACCTGATTGTAGGTCTCATGCCCCATGAAGGCGTTGGCCGAGGTCGCAAGCTGAGCCCGGATCAGCATCGCGAGGATCCCGCCAATGACGAAGAAGGCGAGGCCGGTCACGATGAAGCGCTGTCCGACGACCGAGTGATTGACTGAGGTCAGGAAGTGAATGCCCGGCGGTGTGCGGAAGGCCCGATGCAGCAGGGCGTGACGAGCGACTGGAGAGCGTGGGTGCTGCGTGTCGAACTTCAAAGCGCCAGCTCCAGATAGCGGGCAATGGCTTGTAGCGTCGGGCCTCCCAGGTGGCTGTGGTCCGGCATCCTGTTTCCGGGTTTCAGTTCCTGATGATGCTCGATCCAGAAATTGCGGGCGTCGGCATCGTTCCGGAGCGTGCCGGCCCCGAGGGTGTGACGGTACGCAAGATCGGCCAGGTTGGGCCCGGGTAGCGGGCTGGTCACCTGCCCACGCAGGCTATGACAGTCGGCGCAGGAGGCTTCGAAGGCCTGCCGGCCGGCCAAGCCTTCCGGTTTCGGTCGCTCCTCCCGCAGCACGGAAAGACGCTCTTCCAGCCGGTCTGCTTCATGGGCTTCCAGCAGAAGGCCCATGTGCGCATGCTGCTCCCCGCAGAACTCTGCGCACTGCCCCCTGTAGATACCGGGTTGCCGAACCTCCAAGCGGATAAGGTTGGAACGCCCTGGCATTGCATCGATCTTGCCGCCGAGGCGGGGGATCCAAAAGCTGTGGATCACGTCGGCGCCAGTCACCTCAATATCCACGGGCCGCCCCACCGGCACATGGATCTCGTTGGCTGAATAGAGTGTGCCGCCTTCTCCGTCCGGATAGCGCACCTCCCACCACCACTGGTGTCCGATCACCTGAACTGTGAAGACGTCCCGGTCGGTCGAAAGCGGCAAGAGAGCATGGCCTGCCCGCACGCCATAGAGCAGCAGGACCAGGAGGACGAAGGGCGTGAAAATGAGCCCGCCTCCGACCAGGAACCAGAGGCGCAGTCTCTCCGGTGCTGCTCGCGATGGCCGGAAGGTAGCGTGAAGCGCAAGGGCGACGACACCAGCGAGGATCACAAGGCCCCCGCCAAGCATTACCCACCAGACCTTTGCGATCTGCTCGGCCGCGGGACCCGCCGGCTGAAGTGTCGACATCGGGCCGTCGGTCCCGCAGGCAGTCGCCAGCAGGCCAAGGGCCACTGGGGAGATGTAACCATGAGCATGGAAGAAATCGCGAAGCCGCCGGGTACAGGCACCACGACGGTGGTGGCGGTAGCCGGACACCCCCTCCACCCCATGCTGGTAACCTTCCCCATTGCCTTCCTTCTGGGGGCTTTCGCCAGTGATCTCGCCTTCTGGCTCTTGCGCGACCCTTTCTGGGCCAGGATGTCGGTCTGGCTGATCGGGGGTGGGGCGGCGATGGGCTCTCTTGCCGGCCTCAGCGGCACCGTCGAACTTCTCTCGATTGCCGGAATCCGTCGCCGGGCTGCCGCCTGGAACCACTTTATCGCCGCGATCATGATGCTCGCGGTGGCTTTCACGAACTGGTACTGGCGGCTGGAGGATGCCGCCGCCGCGGTGCTTCCGCTTGGTTTGGCTCTTTCGGCTCTCACCGCGTTCCTGGTTGCAATGGCGGGCTGGCTTGGCGGCCACCTGGTATTCGAGCACAAGGTCGGCATCGTGACCGAAGAGGGGGACTAGGCCCTGTCGCGCGCCCTTCATAGCGGCTTTCCGAGAACCAGCCAGAAGACGAGGGGAATGAGCACCAGCGGTGGCACCAAAAGGAGAAGGTGAGCTCCAGCCGATCGAAGGTCGGGATGTTCGCCCAGCATTCCCAGAAGTCGGCCACAGTAGAGGTGGAACAGGACCATCAGGGTGACGATTGCGAGCTTGGCCGCCATCCAGCCACCTTCTACCTGCGCCACGAACACCAGTGCGGTGCCCGAAACGACCGCTATCACGGCAGCCGGTGAAATGAGGCCGACGAAGGCGAAGCGCGTCATGATGCGCAGCCGCCGGAAGTCATGGTGGCTTTCCACTTTGGGATGTGCGGCATAGAGACCCGGCAAGTAGAAGAGCCCGGCGCACCAGATCAAAAGCGTCGAGATATGTAGAGCCTTGAGATAGGCCACACCGGCGCTCCGCGGCTGAAAAAGAGAGGCATAGGGACTGGATCGGGAAGGGAACCCCACAGTTGTTGGTGAAGTTCCGCGTCTTCCGCGAGGGGAACCCTCTACCCGGCGAAGCTGTTGTGATGGCAAGACTTGAGGAGAGGGATTCCTGCCATGCCTGCCTTGGGCAACGCAGTCTGGACCGGTCACATTCGGCTGTCGCTGGTGTCCTTACCGGTCAAGCTCTACGCAGCCACTCAAAGCCGAACGCGGCTCACCTTTCACCAGGTGCATGAGCCATCGCGCAAGCGTATCCGTTATGAAAAGGTCGTGCCGGGCATCGGTCCTGTCGACAAGGACGAGATCCTTCGCGGATACGAATACGACAAGGGGAAGTACGTCCTTCTTTCGGACAAGGACATCGACGACATCAAGCTCGAGGCCAAGAAGACCGTCGAGTTGGTGCAGTTTGTCGATCGCTGCGACATAGACCCGATCTACTACGATCGTCCCTACTACGTCGTGCCCGAGGGCGAACTTGCGGAAGACGCCTTTCGCGTGGTTCGGGACGCCCTTCGGCGGACGGGAAAGGTCGGCCTGGGCCAGATCGTGATGCGAGGGCGCGAATACATTGCCGCGCTGGCTCCTTGCGGCAAGGGTATGCTGCTGGAAACCCTGCGTTTCGATGAGGAGTTGCGTCAAAGCGAGGCCTACTTCGACGACATCAGTGACGCCAAGAGCGAGAAGAGCCTGGTGGAGTTGGCCGAAGAGCTGATCCAGCGCCAGGCCGGTCCCTTCTCCCCCGAGGCGTTCAGCGACAGCTACAGCAATGCTCTGGAAGAATTGGTCCAGGCCAAGCTGAAGGGGCGGAAGGCGATTTCCATCGAGGAGGAAGCGCCCGAACCCCAGGGTGGCGAGGTTGTGGATCTGATGGAGGCGCTGAAGAAAAGCCTCGGCAAGAAGGGCGACGGCAAGAGCAAGGCTACGGCCTCCAGGGCCACGAAAGGGAGCACGAGCAAATCGAAGCCTAGCGCCACGCGCAAGCGGAGCTCCGGAAAGGCGGCCTGATGGTCGGCGACAAGCTCGAGCGCTACCGCTCGAAGCGAGATTTTGCCCGCACCCCGGAACCGCCGCCGGGCGGAAAGGGTGCCGCCAGCGGCTTCTTCATAGTGCAGAAGCACGACGCGACCCGCTTGCACTACGACTTTCGGCTGGCCCATGACGGCGTGCTTTTGAGTTGGGCGGTGACCAAGGGGCCCAGCCTCGATCCCAATGACAAGCGCCTTGCGGTCCGCACCGAGGACCATCCCCTCGACTATGCGGACTTCGAAGGCACTATCCCAAAGGGAGCCTATGGGGGTGGCACGGTCATGCTCTGGGACCGAGGTGACTATCGTCCGCTTGAAGATCTCGACCAGGGCCTGAAGGACGGCAAGATAAAGGTGCGGCTAGAGGGCGAGCGCCTGAAGGGCGGCTTTGCTCTCGTCCGTATGCGTCCCCGGCAGGGAGAAAAGCGGGAGAATTGGCTGCTGATCAAGGAAAGGGATGAGCAGGCACGGGAAGACTGGGATCCGGCTGCCTTTACCACCAGCATCGCCAGCGGGCGCAAGATGCCAGAGATTGCCGAGGGCAAGCCGCCCAAGAGGTCTCTGCCCAAATCGAGGGATCCCGGGGGGAAAAGAGCGAAGCAAGAAAAGCTACCGGAGTTTGTCTCGCCACAGCTGGCGACCCTGGCGGAAGAGGCGCCTGAAGGTGAGGACTGGCTTCACGAAATAAAGTATGACGGCTATCGACTGATGGCCGCCGTGTCAGGTTCTCAGGTAGGGCTCTACACCCGCTCGGGCCAGGATTGGACATCCCGCTTCAAGAGTATCGCCGACGACCTGATCAAGCGCGATCTTCCCAGGTGCCTGCTGGACGGGGAAGTTGTAGTTGCGGGCACCGGCGGCCGAAGCGACTTCGGCGAGCTGCAAAGGGTGTTAAAGGAAGGCAGCGGCAACTTTGCCTATTTCGTGTTCGATCTCTTGCAGCTTGGTGAGGAGGACCTCCGTAAGCTGCCGCTTCTCGAACGCAAGGAGCGGCTTCATCAGCTGCTTGTCCGCCGACGCGACAGCATTCGCTACAGCGACCATGAACAGGGAAGGGGAGAGCGGGTCGCCAGGCAAGCCTGCCGCCTGGGACTGGAAGGTATCATCTCCAAAAGAGCTGACTCCCCCTACCGCTCGACCCGCAACCGCGATTGGCTGAAGGTGAAGTGCGTCCGAAGGGAGGAGTTCATAATCGGCGGCTGGACCCCCTCAAGCAAGAACCGCAGCTTTGCCTCGCTTATTCTCGGTGTCTGGTCCGACAAGGGACTGCTTTATCGAGGCCGCGTCGGAACCGGTTTCAATGTCGCGACGCAACGCGAACTTCATGCCCTCATGCAGGCACGCGAAGAGGAAAAGCCGCCTTTCATCGACGTCCCGCGCGATATTCGCAAGCGCGCAAAGTGGTGCAAACCTGAATTGGTTGCCGAGGTCAACTACACCGAAATCACCAGGGACGGCTCGATCCGCCACGGTGTGTTCATGGGCCTGCGCGAAGACAAGCCAGCGGAGAGCGTAACCATGGAAAAGCCGGTGCCAGCGCCTGTCAAGGAGAGGAAGAAATCGAGCACGTCCCGCTGGCCGGCGGGCGTGACCCTCACCAATGCGGATCGAGTACTCTTCCCGCAGATGGGCATCACAAAACAGGATCTTGCGGCCTACTTGCTAGGCGTTGCACCGCGCATGCTTCCACATCTGGAAGGACGGCCGGTAAGCCTTGTTCGCTGTCCTCAGGGAAGCTCCAAGACCTGCTTCTTCCAGAAGCATGCCGGAAAGGGCTTTCCATCGCAGTTCGGCGCCATCGCCATCCAGGAGAAAAAGGGAGGGAGCGAGGACTACCTCCTGGTCGAAACCGACGCCGCTTTGGCAGCTTCCGCACAGGTGGGAGTGCTTGAATTCCACATCTGGGGGAGCCGCAAAGACGACATCGAGCGTCCGGATCGAATTGTCTTCGATCTGGATCCCGATGAATCCGTGCCCTTTAGCGAAGTGCGCAAGGCGGCCCAGGAACTGGCAAAGATCCTTGCGGAAGGGGGGCTGAAGTCCTTTCCCATGGCAACAGGCGGGAAGGGGCTGCACCTGGTGATCCCGATCGTGCGGCGTCACCCTTGGCCCATCGTCACGGACTTTACCAAGGCCTTCGCGGAAAAGGTCGCTGAACTCGATCCCCAGCGTTTCGTTGCCACCATGTCCAAGGCGAAGCGAAAGGGTCGCATCTTCATCGATCACTTCCGCAATCAGCGTGGTTCGACGGCGATTGTTCCCTACTCCCCCCGCGCGCGAGAAGGGGCTCCGGTCGCCATGCCGCTCCACTGGGATGAGGTACCAGATCTCGCGGCCGCCAACCTCTTTTCCTTCGAGGACGCCTTGGCACGACTGGATGAGAAAGACCCCTGGAGTGACTATATGAAAAGCAGACAGTCACTCACCGAAACCAAGCTGAAGCGGATCGGGCTCGAGGCCAGCCTCTTCGACTGAGGAGCGGATCCTCTTGACCGGCTTTGCAGAGAAATCCGGTCCAGCCGCAAAGATCGCCCCGCGCCGGTGCCTATGGCACAATGAGCCTGGCCTGATCGAAGACTACGAGGAGTTTATGGAGCAGCTTATCACCGAGCGCAGACTGCGCGTCTGCGGCCTGCACGAACTAAGCGAACATTGCGCCGATCGTCCGGCCCATGTGGTCTCAATTCTGGACCCAGGTACCGAACGCAGCCCGCATCTTGATGTCTTTGCGGACTGTGAAATTCACCGCTTCGACTTTCACGATGTGATCGATCCCAATCTCACGGATCGCCCGCCGCGCGAGGAAGACGTTCAGCAGTTGCTTTCCATTGGCGAGCGCGCCCTGCCGGAAGCCTATCAGCCTGGCAGCAAAACCGGGTGCCTGCTGATCCACTGCTACATGGGTGTATCTCGCTCCACGGCGGCCCTTTCGATCATGCTTGCCGCGCGCCATCGCGGTCCTGAGAGCGAGCTCTTTGATTATGTACGGCAGATCCGTCCACAAGCTTGGCCCAATTTGCTGATGATCCGTTATGCGGATCGGCTACTGGGGCGGGCGGGACGGCTCGAGGACGCATTGATCGAGCATTACCGCTATCAGGCGGCAACACGGCCGGATCTGGCGGCGGCGATTGGCCGTCTCGGTCGTGAGGAGGAACTGCGGCTGGCAGGGGTCGAGGCGTAAGCAGCGCCTGGCGGCAGACGGAGCGAGCCCGGAAAGAGGCGCGCCGTCTGCGCGCTACCTCGAGGCGGCGGGCTGCTCCTCCTCAGCCAGCTCTTCCTTTGGCGGTTCGTCTGCCGTCCCAGATGGCACCCCTTCCGAAAGCTTGTCCTCGGCACGCGGATCCAATCCCGCCGTCGAGGTCGCCACACTCTCTGACAAGACGACGAAGTCTGCCTTCTGCGCGTCGGCCGGTGCAGCTCGCACCCGCATGCGGAGAAAGGCGAAGCCGGCAAGAAGAAGATAGACGCTGGAGGTGAAAAGGTAGAGGGCTCCCGGGCCCTCATAGGCCATGGCGCTGGCGGCGATGAGCGGGCCGATGACCGCTGCGATGCCGTTCATGAGAAGGAGGCCGCTCGTCACCTCAACGAAGCTTTCGTTCGTAATGAAGTCGTTCACGTGCGCTACAGAAAGCGCATAGATGGGAAAGGAGAAGGCTCCGAAGGCGAAGGCGAGCGGAGCGATAGCGGCCGGCATCCAGTCGGTCGCCAAGTAGATGCCCAAGCCTGCGCTGGCCGCCAACAGGCTGCCGGTGATGATGATGATCCGACGGTCGACGCGGTCAGAGAGCCTGCCAAAAGGCCATTGCGAGAGTGCTCCGCCTATCACCGTGACGCTCATGAAGATGGCGATCTCGGTGGTCGAGAGCCCGATACCTGCGGCGAAAGCCGGTCCCAGTGACCAGAAGGCGCCATTGCACATGCCGATGGCGGCGCAGCCCGCCACCCCGACCGGGGAAAGTCGAACAAGATAAAGAGGCCGTAGCCGGACCTCGGAGAGCGGCGCAGGTGCCGTTGCACCTGTCAGGGCTACCGGGATCGCCGCGAGGGACACCAGGACGGAAGCGATGGCAAAAAGCGGAAAGAGGGCCGGATCGTGGAGCGTTATCAGCAATTGGCCGACCGTGATCGCGGTGTAGTTCAGCGTCGTATAGACCGAGAAAATGGAGCCGCGCGTGCGATTTTCAGCCTTCTCGTTCAGCCAGCTTTCAATGACCAGGAAAAGTGCGGCCATACAGAATCCGGTAGTGGCCCGCAGCACCCACCAGATGAGAGTGTCGACAACCAGAACGTGGATCAGAGGGACAGACGAGGCACCAGCGACCATGGCCGCGAACACGCGAATGTGCCCGACCCTGCTGACCAAGCGATTGGTAAATAGGCAGCCGCCGACAAATCCCAGAAAGTAGGCTGATCCCATCACACCGATGGAGAGATCGGAGAAGACCTCGAATTGCGCCCGAATGGGCAGCAGGGTCGTCTGGAGGCCATTGCCGGCCAGCAGCAGCGTCGCGCCGACAAGAAGGGCTGCGACCGGTGCCAAAATGCTCACGGCCTCTCCTTCGTCACTGGTGAGGGATCATCGGGGAAGCACTCAGGACTGATCAGCCTCTGCGGCTGGCTTTACAAAACTGGCCACGACCTTTTTCTCACCTCCTTGATCGAAAGCGATGGTGAGCCGCTCCCCCTCAACCAGGGATACCGTACCGTAGCCGAACTTCTGGTGGAACACGCGCGTACCCGGATGATAGCGCGAATCCCGCCGCGGCATGCTCTCGATCACCCGCGCCTCGCCTTCGATTACCGGAGGGGAGCCTAGGGTCCCACTTGCGCGCCTCGCCCGGGCTCGCGCCATTCCCGGTGAACTGCGGGTTTCTCCCCAGGAATCGAAGCCACCGAAGCTGCTGCCGCCCCAGGCTTGATAGGCGGCACCATAGAGACCCTGGTCGCTTTCCAAGCGCTTATGCTCTTCGGGAATTTCGTCAATGAAGCGGGAGGGCAGGGACGCACCCCAGGACCCGTAAAGGCGCCGATTGGCAGCAAAGGTAATGATCGCCCGCTTGCGAGCCCGCGTCAGCCCTACATAGGCCAGTCGCCGCTCCTCCTCGAGCCCGCGATTGCCCTGTTCGTCGAGAGCACGTTGATTGGGAAAGAGACCTTCTTCCCAACCTGGCAAGAACACACAATCGAATTCCAGGCCCTTGGCAGCGTGGAGGGTCATCAAGCTGACCTGATCCCCGCCAAGTTCTTCTAGGTTATCCATGACCAGGGCGACGTGCTCGAGAAAGCCTCCCAAGGTCTCGAATTCCGCAAGGGCTTCGATCAGCGCCTTCAGGTTCTCCAATCGTCCGGGCGCCTCGATCGTGCGATCATTGCGCCACATGTCCAGATAACCGGATTCCTCAAGAACGATCTCTGCCAGTTCTGGATGGGGGCTGGAGGCCATCGCCTCGCGCCAGCGATCAAGGTTCTCTACAAACTCCTTGAGCGGACGCCGAGATTGCGGGCGCAGTTCGTCGGTTGCCACCAGTTGCCGGGCGGCGGCAAAGAGCGAGATGCCGCCTTGGCGGGCTGCCTCGTGCAAGGTCCGCAAAGCCGCTTCCCCAAGGCCTCGGCGCGGCTTGTTGCAGATACGCTCGAAAGCTAGATCGTCATCCGGTGATTGCAGGAGCCGCAGGTAGGCCAGCGCGTCGCGGACTTCCTGCCGTTCATAGAAGCGGGGCCCTCCAACAACGCGATAAGGAAGGCCGATGGTAACGAAGCGCTCTTCGAACTCCCGCGTTTGCGCGCCGGCCCTGACAAGAATGGCGATCTCGCTTAACGAGTGGCCGTCGCGCTGTAGGCTTTCGATCTGCTCTCCAATAAAGCGTGCCTCTGCCTCTCCATCCCAGAGTCCATGAATTTGTACCGGCTCGCCTGGATCGTCTTCCGTCCAGAGCGTTTTGCCGAGCCGCCCCTCATTGCGCGCGATAAGACCCGAGGCCGCACCCAGGATCGCGGCGGTGGAGCGATAGTTGCGTTCCAGCCGGATGATTTTGGCGTCCGGGAAATCCTTCTCGAAGCGGAGGATGTTTTCTACTTCTGCGCCACGCCAACCATAGATCGACTGATCGTCGTCCCCCACGCAGCAGATGTTGTTGTCTGGCATGGCGAGCAGCCGCAACCAGAGGTATTGCGCGACGTTGGTATCCTGATACTCGTCCACCAGAAGATAGCGGAACCGCTGCTGCCAGCGCCGTGCCACTTCCGGTTGCTTCTTGAAGAGCGTCAGATTGTGCAACAGCAAGTCACCGAAGTCGCAGGCATTGAGCGTGGCCAGCCTCTCCTGATAGGCCGCATAGATCTGGAGACTGCGCCCACCGGCGAAGTCCCCGACTTCAGCTCTAGGGACGATGTCCGGTGTATAGCCCTTGTTCTTCCACTGCTCGATCAAGGCACGCAGCGCCTTGGCAGGCCAAGCCTTTTCCTCCAGTCCCTCCGCCGCCATGACCTGCTTCAAGAGGCGAAGCTGGTCATCGCTATCCAGGATGGTGAAGTTGGACTTGAGACCCACCCCCTCTGCTTCCTGGCGCAAAATGCGTGCCGCGAGCGAGTGGAAGGTGCCGAGCCACCAGCCTTCAACGGAGGGCAGCTCCAGCAGGGCAGCCACCCGCTCCCTCATCTCGCTCGCGGCCTTGTTGGTGAAGGTTACCGCAAGGATTTCCTGCGGGCGCGCACGACCGCACCTGAGCAGGTGCGCCAGCCGCGTGGTCAAGGCCCTCGTCTTGCCGGTGCCCGCGCCCGCAAGCAGCAGCACGGGCCCATCGAGCGAAACGACCGCCTCGCGCTGCGCGTCGTTCAGGCCAGTCAGATAGGAAGGTTCATTGGTCGAGAGGGCGAAAGAGGTCATGGCATTCATATATAGCGATAGACAGCGATAGTGCATCCTCGGTCGGAAGGGCTTGCCGAAGCTCGGCGCAGCCTCCTTTCGCCGAGCCCTTCCTTGGCGCGGGGCGGGGATGATGTCGGCGCTTTAGATGATCTGGCGCCGAAGCCACATCGCGACGACTTCGCCGAGGACCACCAGCAACAGGATGGACAAGAGAACGCTTGCCGCCTCCTGCCAATTGAAGGTGTCGATCGCGCTCTGCAGGATCAATCCGATACCTCCGGCGCCGACCAGTCCGAGGACAGTTGATTCGCGCAGATTGATGTCCCAGCGCAGGATGCTGACCGCCCAAAAGGCGGGCATCACCTGCGGTACGATCGCATAGAGAATGACTTTGAAGCGTGAGGCGCCGGTCGCCTCCAGGGCCTCGACCGGCCGCCGGTCGATCTCTTCGATCGCCTCGCCCAGCAGCTTGCCGATGAAGCCGATGGAGCGGAACATAATCGCCAGGATCCCCGCGATGATTCCGGGGCCGAAGATGGCAACGAAAAGCAGAGCCCAGATGATGGTGTTGACGGAGCGGCTCGACACCAGGATGACCCGGCCGATCCAGAGGGTCACGATGTTGGGCGTGGTGTTCTGAGCGGCGATATAGGCGACTGGAAGCGACACCACCACGGCGAAGGCTGTTGCAATGGTGGCGATGTTCACCGTTTCCAGCAGCACCCAGAGAATCTTGCCGAGGTTGCTGGTGTCCGGGGGCACCATGCGGCCGAAAAGGTCACCCATCTGCGCCGGCGCGTCATAGACCCACTCCCAGATCACATTGATGCTGGTGAGGGACCACACGATCGCGGCAACGCAAAAGAGATAGATCAGAAAGCGTTGCATCCGCTGGCGCGGCGAATAGCGTGCCCATTCTTCCGGATGACTGTCCATGCCTACCATATGCGCTTCCTGATCTGTCCGCTGATGGCTTCGCTCAGCAGGATGGCGCCCACGATCACCAGGGTGATCGCCAGGGCGAAGTCGTAGTCGTAACGCCCGAAGGCATTGGCCAGGGTCGATCCGATCCCGCCTGCGCCGACAATTCCGACCACGGCGGAGGCACGCAAGTTCGAATCGAGCTGGTAGATGCTAAGCCCGATTTGCCGCGGCATGATCTGCGGAAAGACGGCATAAATAAGGGTCGCCAGATAACCGGCTCCGGTGGCTCGCAGAGCCTCAACTTGCCCCCAATCGATCTCCTCGATCCTTTCCGCGAGCATCTTGGCCACGAAACCCACGGAATAGACGATCAAGGTCAAGACCCCCGCCAGGGGTCCGAAGCCCACGGCCTTCACGAAGATGATCGCGACAATCACCGGATGGAAACTGCGCGCGACGATGATGATACCACGCCCCAGCAGATAGATGGGCAGGGGGGCAAGGTTCTTGGCGGCCATGAAGGCAATGGGGATGGAAAGCAGGACGCCTCCGACAGTGGCAAGGATCGCGATCCTGAGACTTTCAAGAAATCCGTCGATCAGGAGTCCGCTGCGTTGAAAACTGGGGGGAAAGGCGCCGCTGAAGATCCTTTGAGCGCGGGTCAATCCCTGGCTCACCCTCTCCCAGTCGATGGGCAGCATCGAGAAGGCCCAGATGCCATAGGCCAGGATGCCGAGCAGAAGTGCGTAACGCAGGAAGGGATTGGCGATCATCGGCGGCTTGCGCCAGCTATCGGGATGCTCGCTCATGCCGGCTGGGTCTCCATGACCGCTACCTGGCCGCTGTTCCCGCGCTCCTCTGCAGGCACGCCCGCGTAGATCTCATCCATGGCCCGCTGGTCCAGGGCGGCCGGTTCCGCATCAAAGATGATGCGGCCATAGCGCATGCCGACAATTCTATCGGCATAGGCCTTGGCCTCCGCAACGTTGTGGATGTTGATCAGGACCGGAAGGGAAAGTTCGCGTGAGAGGGAACGCAAGAGCTCCATGATCTGTGTGGAGGTCTTGGGATCAAGGGAGGCAGTCGGCTCGTCGGCCAGGAGGATATCCGGATTCTGCATCAGGGCCCGGACCACGCCGACCCGCTGGCGTTCTCCGCCGGAGAGGGTATCGGCACGCTTGTCAGCATAGTGAGCGATACCGACCCGCTCCATCAACTCGTAGGCACGGCGAACATCGTCCTTGGGATAGCGTCGCATGACCGCGCGCCAAAGGGGAAGATAGCCGAGACGGCCGGACTGCACGTTCTCCATCACCGTCAGGCGGTCGACCAGATTGAAGCCTTGGAAAATCATGCCGATGCGCCGGCGAGCCGAACGCAGTTCCCGCCCGTGCAGTGCCGTCAGCTCGACCCCGTTCAGCTCGATCCTGCCCGAGGTGGGCTCCACCAGGCGATTGATGCAGCGAAGTAGTGTGCTTTTTCCAGCTCCCGAAGCCCCGATGATCGCGACGATGCTTTCGCTTTCGACTTCCAGGTCCAGGTCCTTCAGGACCGGCTCCCCCTTGCCGTAACGCTTGACCAGCTTGGATATCTTCAACATC
>Ga0079224_100004689_pt1 | contig 17782 bp, 13 predicted proteins | sample Stecom2015_FD_80414 | JGI IMG/M metagenome (GOLD analysis project Ga0079224, IMG submission 80414) | Agricultural soil microbial communities from Utah to study Nitrogen management - Steer compost 2015 | ecosystem: Environmental > Terrestrial > Soil > Agricultural land | place: USA: Utah...
AGTTTTAGATTTAAAAGTTGGAGCTTATTGTGTAGAGCAGAATATTCCTTGGATTCCAGGTTGTGGCACGCTTTCTGAAATGTATCAAGCCTATGAAAATAAGGCTACCATTGTGAAATTATTCCCAGTTGTTGGGTTTGGAGGTGCGGCATATGTCAAGTCTGTGTTGGCACCTTGTCCAGAGCTTAAAATTATGCCAAGTGGTGGCGTGAAAGCCACCAAAAAAGATTTTGATGAATATTTAAATGCAGGCGCTTTTTGTGTGGGTGTAGGGTCTTCATTGTTCCATAAAAACATGCACGGTAGTTATAATTTTGAAGCTATCACACAAACCTGTAAAACCTTATTGAGTTAAGTATGAAAAAGTCATTTTTTATAACGGTCTTATTATGTGTTTGCACATTGTCATGGGGAAAAGTGGAATTGCCACGTTTTTTCTCCAATCATATGGTGTTACAGCAAAATGAACCTATCACAATTTTTGGCAAAGCACAAGTAGGTGAAGCTATAACGGTGACTTTTAACAATAGTTCGCTGGAAACAGTTGGAGATGCTTCGGGGTTTTGGTCGGTTACTTTTTCTCCTATGAAAGCTGGAGGTCCTTTTACCATGGAAATAAAGGGTGATAACACAATAACACTTTCAGATGTTTATTTAGGTGAAGTGTGGTTTTGTTCTGGACAATCTAATATGGGTTGGAAGCTAGAAGATGCTCTAAATGGAGAACAAGAGTTGGCAAATGCCAATTATCCCGAAATTAAACTTTTTACTGTGCCAAGGTACATGAGTAGTACTCTTGAAACAGATGTAAAAAAGGGAGCTTGGGAAACTTGTACTTCAGAGAATGCAAAAGGTTTTTCGGCCGTTGCTTATTTCTTTGGAAGGTATCTTTATGAGCAATATAAAGTCCCTATTGGACTTATTAACTCTTCTTGGGGCGGTACTAACATTGAAGCGTGGATGAGCTCTGAATTGTTGGCTCAGCACCCAGAAAGTCAAAAAATAATTTCCAGTATAAAAGGTAAAGATATGATTGAGGCTGTAAATCAATACAAACTTGACCATAAAAACTACAGTGTACTTTTAGATGAAAAAGATTTGGGTTCACAGCAGCATTGGGAACTAGAAACTACTACTTATAAATCTTGGAAAACGTTCAACCTGCCTACACTTTGGAAAAACACAAAGTTAGAACAAACTCATGGGGTGGTTTGGGTAACCAAAACAATAACATTGTCAAAAGAAGAGGCACAGGAAAACTTAAGTTTGAGTATAGGAAGAGTAGACGATGAAGATATAACCTATTTCAATGGCGTTGAAATAGGCGCTTCACAAAAAAAGGATTTAGATAGAGTATATACTGTTCCTAAAAAACTGCTCAGAGAAGGCTCAAATAGAATTACCATTAGAACCAAAAACCTTCTCGATTTAGGAGGTTTTAGAGGCTCTAAATCCGACTTGTTTTTGCAAACCAAAGCCAGAACTATTCCATTAGATGGCAAATGGCAATACAAAGAAGGAACTCCAAAAGTACAAGAGCCGCCAGTTAGAGTGCATCCTAGATATTTTCCTACTACACTTTATAATAGTATGGTACATCCCTTTTTTAAGTATAATGTGAAAGGAGTTATTTGGTATCAAGGTGAATCTAACACTAAGAACCCAGATGAATATGCTCAGTTTTTCCCTGAAATGATAAATCTGTGGCGAACTAACTGGAGTAAAGAGTTGCCATTTCTCTATGTTCAGGTAGCTAATTATGCCAATCAAGATAACCGTGAAGCACCACTTAGGAATGCCCAAGCTGCAGCATTAAAATTAGACAAAACAGCTATGGTTGTAACCTTGGATATTGGTGAAGATGCTAATGTGCACCCAAGAAATAAGCAAGAAGTAGGTAAACGCTTGGGCATGGCTGCAAGAAACTTAGCCTATGGAGAAACTGAAATAGCAAAAGGCGGTCCAACACCTGTAAATGTGGAGTTTCAAAAGAAATCAGTTTTTATTGCATTTAACCAAGATTTAAAAATAAAAGCATCTACTTCGGGAGTAAATGGATTTATGCTCTCTTGTGATAATAAAAAATTCTATCCAGCTCAGGTTACATCTATCGATTCTAAAACATTAAAACTTGTTGCTGACAAGGTAAAAACACCTAAGTATATTAAGTATTTGTGGGCAGATGCTCCTGGAGAAGTTATGATTTACAACCTTCAGGATTTGCCAGCACCACCATTTAAATTTTCCAAAGATGATACAAATAACTAAAACCTTGGATATGCTAAAAATACTGTTCGTTTTCATGATGGCTTTAGGGTGTTCTTCAAGCGATGAAGGCTCTCAGCAAGATGTGGTTATTGAAGATCCACAAGGCCCCATTGAACAACCAGATCCTATATCGCCTTATGCTGATATTGATTTTAGCCATTGGAAAATTACACTGCCAGTAGATTTAAATAACGATAATAAACCGGATGAATATCAACCTTCACAATTGATTAATCAGGGATACCAAGAAGTTGAAGCGTTACAACCTTTTTTGTATGATGATGTGGCCGATACATCGATAGTATTTTATACATATCCTGCCGGTGCTACTACTGCAAATAGTAGTTATCCTAGAACCGAGTTGAGAGAACAACAAACACCAGGAAACAATTATAATAACTGGACATTAAATGAAGGCGGAACAATATCAGGTACTTTAAAGATAGCCGATATTTCTGAAGACCATGAAACTTCAAGAGACTACCATCGGGTTATTGTTATGCAAATCCACGGGATTAAATCTCAAGAAGACATGGCACTTCATGGTTTTGATAGTAACCACGCGCCTCCATTACTTAAAATGACCTGGATAGATGGCCATATTTGGGCTTACAAGAAACATTTGGTAAATGAATCTACATCAGGTTTAGATTTGTATGACGACAGTTCTGCTACATGGACTGATATTAAGCATGATTTTGGATATGTTGGTTTTGGACAGTTTAGTATTGAGGTTATAGCCGAAACTGGTAAACTCACTATAACGGCTAATGATGAAACTTATGTTTTTGAAGATACAAGCCTTCAAAAATGGCCTTTTGAAAATTATTTTAAAGCGGGCAATTATTTAACCGCGACTAACAGCGAAGCTTTTTCAAAAATCAAATATTATAATTTAACTGTAACACATTAAAATAAAACTATGAAACAAATATTGTGTTTGTTTGCTTTGGCTATCGGAATGGCTGGAGCTCTTAACGGTCAAGAAAAACAATATAAACCGGTAGAATTTCCCGAAGGCTATAAAGCCCAAATAGATGTTGTCTATACACAAGTAAACGGTTGGGATGGAAGAATGGATTTATACACAAACCCTAATTCAGAAAAGCCAACTCCTGTGGTTATCAACATTCATGGAGGAGGTTGGAACCATGGAGTGAAAGAATCGCAAACTGGATATGGTTCATTTTTTAAAAATGGCTACGCAGTAGCAAATGTAGAATACCGTTTAGTAGATGTGGCGCCAGCACCGGCCGCAATTCAAGATGTAAGATGTGCCTTGATTTACCTGTATAAGCATGCCAAAGAACTAAATATCGATACCAATAAAATTGTGGTAATGGGCGGTTCTTCTGGTGGGCACTTAGCTTTAATGGCTGGGTTGTTGGCAAACGACAAACGTTTTGATACTAACTGCTCTTATGATGGCGAGATTAAAGTGGCTGCTATCATTGATAAATATGGTGTCACAGATTTAGTTCCTCTAAGCGATTGGAAATCAGCTAAAAGATGGTTGGGAAAAGGTTTTGAAGATAAGGAATTTACTAAATCGGTATCCCCATTATACTATGTTTCAAAGAACAGTCCACCAGTTGTCATTGTGCATGGTGACGAAGACCCAACGGTACCTTACAGACAATCTGTAGTGCTTTATGAGGCTTTGCAAAAGCATGGTGTAAAGTCAGATTTTTTAACAATTGAAGGTGGACTTCACGGTAAATTTTCTAAAGAAGAGAAATCACTTTTCAGCAAGCGTATGTGGACTTTTCTTGATGAGTTAGGATTAAAATAATTGCCCCAATAGATAATAAATAAGAGTATTAACTAAAACCAATTATTATGAGAAAACAATTACTTACAATTTGCTTACTGCCAATAAGCATTGTAGCCTTTTCGCAAACTACCGTTAGTATTCCAGATGATGCTTTTGAAGCTTACATGGAAACAACGTATGCCGCTAACATTGTTCCCGATGGAAGTACAACCGACGGTTCAATTACATTTTCAGATATCAACTTGATTGAAGATATTGACCTTTCTGCAGTTGGAACAGTTGCAGATTTAACAGGTGTTTCAAGCTTTGTGAGGTTGAAAAACCTGTACTGTCAGGATAATGTTATTACTGGCACTGTAGACTTAACAGGGTTAGATAGATTAACTAATCTTTATTGTTACAATAATCCGGGTTTAACAGGAGTTGATGTAACTGGATGTGTTAAACTATATCATGTTAAAGCATACGATTGTGCTATAACTTCCATAGATTTTTCAGTAGCTACTTTAAATGCTGGAGCAGACCCAACAAGGTTACGCTATGTATATGTAAACAATAATGCTTTAACAAGTATAAATGTATCTGGAAACACAGGAATCTGGAGGCTTGATGTTTACAACAATAATTTGACAAGCATAGACATTACAGGTTTTACAACATTAACGCACTTACGTTTTCAGAACAATGATATTTCAGGTGATATTGATGTGTCGGCAAATACTGGCTTAGGTATTTTAGGTACTTATAATAATGATAATTTGGCTAGCATTGACTTGGGAGATATCCCATATACTAATTTCACTTACTTTAAGACTAGTTCTAGTGATAATTTAAATTGTATTATTTCAGATAACCCAACTGATTTTGAGCCTGGTGGAGCATTAGAAACTGCTATAGGAACTAATTATTCTGTAGATGCGTTTACAAATTTTGTGCCTGATATGGCAACTTGCAATACGCTATCTGTTTCAGAATCTCAAGGTTTACAATTTCAGTTATACCCTAATCCATCAAGTAATTTTGTAACGGTTCATGTTGCCAATAATGCAATTTATGAATTCGTGAATGTGAAAGGCCAAGTATTATTGAAAGGAACTCTAAGTTCAGGAAGTAATAGTATAGATGTTTCTAGTCTGTCTTCAGGGATGTATTTTATGAACGTACAAACCAACAGTGGTTATAGTACGGTTGAGAAGTTTATTAAAAACTAAAGGTGAAAGTAGGCTGCTAAGAATGTTGTGTCGTAAGCCTATTCATTCTTAGTGGCCACTTAACCATGATTAGATACATTCATGAAAACATTTTTAAACTTTTTGGCTTTAATATTGGTTGGTTTTAGCCTAAATGGTCAAACAACTCCTGTATTAAATATAACACCTTCTACATCGCCTTTTGCCCTAGACAATACTAACAATTTGTTTTATGAGGATATTGCTTACGGTAATGATGGTGTTAATACAAATTTTGACATTTTTTTGCCAGATGCAACAACGCCGTCTTCACTTTTAATAATTATTCACGGTGGTGGTTTTATAAATGGTGACAAGTCTGATGTGTATTCCAACACGTTTTATAATACTTTGATTAATAATTTATTGGATGAAAATGTGGCTGTCGCAACCATTAATTATCATTTAGTTGTAAGTAATGACAATGATGGTATAATACGCTCTTTGAACGATTGCAAAAGAGCGCTTCAGTTTATGCGTTATTATTCGGTTTCATTGAATTTAAATCCTAATAAGGTAGCTGTTTTTGGAACTTCAGCAGGTGCAGCAGCGGGATTATGGATAGCTTTTAATGATGACATGGCCGATGCTGCAAATTCAGATCCTGTCCTTCAGGAGTCAACTAGAATTCAAGGTTTGGTTAGTGGTTCTCCGCAATCTAATTACGATTGTCTGGAATGGCATAACAATGTGTTTTCTGAATACCAAGTTGACGGTTTTAGCTATAACACAGTTGAAAACATTCTTACGAAATCCCGAATTTTTAATTATTTTGGGGTTAGCAGTGAGGCAGAGCTGTTTTCGCCTGCATTGCAACCCTATCGTGATAGTGTGAATATGCTTAATTTAATGTCTAGCGATGACCCTGAATTTTATGCAACTAGCACAACGGTTTATGAGTTTCCGACAAATAGCAGTGTGCTTTACCATCATCCACTACATGTAAAGGCATTGAAAGATCAAGCCGATGCATTAAATATCCCAGGTGTTTACTACATGCCAGAAATGGGAATAGACACAAGAAACGGTGAGAGTACACAGGAATTCATTTTAAGAAAGATAGGAAATCAACCAGCACTAGGAACCACTGTAAATATTCCTGATGCTGCTTTTGAAGCTTATTTAGAAGCAGAATTTGCCAGCAACATTATAGATGATGGTAGCACTAGCGATGGCTCTATAACTTTTGATGATATCAATCTGGTGACCGATATAGATTTTGTAACGCCTAATGTGGCTGCACCAACATCTTCTGTAGTTGATCTTACAGGTGTTGACCAGTTTCCGGAACTTCAATATTTAGTTGTAAGAAATAACACTATTACGGGTGCTGTTAACTTATCTGGTTTAACAAAACTTAAAAAAGTTTATGCCGATGGAAATCCTAATTTAACAAGTATTGACTTGACAGGTTGTGAAAACCTAGAGCAATTTAAGGCAAGCGGTTGTGGGTTAATAGGTTTAGATTTATCTACCGTTACATTGAACACTCTTGATGTTTCAAGCTTGACGGATGTAGATGTGGATACTAACAACTTGAGTGTTTTAAACATTACAGGGCACACGGGAATTGATTATTTAGATTGTGCCACCAATAATAATCTTACTAGCCTAGATATTTCTTCACTTACCTTGTTAACCTTGTTAAGGTTTCAAAAATGTGATATAAATGGCGATATAGATGTGTCTGCAAATCCAAATTTAAGTACTTTGGGAGCTTATGATAATGATAACTTAATGAGTATAGATTTAGGAGATATTCCTTATACAAACTTCACTTATTTTAAAACTAGCTCTAGTAATAATTTAAGTTGTATTTATACCGATAATCCATCAGATTTTGAACCAGGAGGCGCCTTAGAGTTAGCTATAGGAAGCAACTATTCTGTAGATTCTGAAACTAATTTTGTTGAAGATGCTGCGGCTTGTGCTTTATTGTCTACACAAGAGCATGAACTTTTAAATGTGAAGATGTATCCTAATCCAGTATACAATTCACTCTCTATTCAAGTTAAAGATTCATGTCAGTTTTCTATTCTTAATTTACAAGGGCAAATTGTAGAAGAAGGGTCTTTAGAAACAGGTTTAAAAACTTTAAATATGGACAAAATCAAGTCTGGCGTATATTTTGTAAAGCTCACTTCAAATGAAGGTGTGATAAGCATCAAAAAGATTGTAAAAAAGTAAACCTATAGGGAGTAACTAATTGTTGTGATATGAAAAAAACTAAATCCATAAATAAATTATTGTTGTCTTACTTATTTGTGTTTGGTGCACACATAGGTTACTCCCAAACTTTTTTACAAGCCGATAGTACTCAAGAAACCTATGCGCTTATAAACAGCATAATGGCTCCAGGTTATGATGTGGTGGAAACACCCGATTGTAAGCATACAGATTTTGGTCCGCACATAACCCAAGTTCATGATGAAGAGCTAGGGAAAGATGTTTTTGCATTTCATTCACATGTTAATGAAGACAACGATAGACGTAAAAAAGAGGATAGGGCCAGAACCGAAATAAAATCATATAACCAATCTCCAGATTCACTTATTGGCACTCAGGGTGAAACGGTTGTTTACAGATGGAAGTTTAAAATATCACAAGATTTTAAACCCTCTAAAAAGTTTACCCATATTCATCAAATTAAGGCTGTAGGTGGCTCAGAAAGTAGTATTCCTACTATCACTATAACTTTAAGGAAAACTTCAAAAGAAGAAAAACTCCAAATTCTTCATGCATCTAACAACGACCAAGAAGAAGTTGCTAAAGAAGATTTAAGCAAGTTTAAAGGGCAATGGATTGCTGTTGAAGAGACAATCACTTATGGAGAATCAGGAAAATCTTCATATGCCATTAAATTAAGCAATTTTAATTCGGGCAAATCACTGTTGGAGTTTAGTAGTGAAAACTTGAGAATGTGGAAAACCGATGCCGATTTCTTAAGACCTAAGTGGGGAATTTACCGCAGTATATTAGAACCTAGTACAATTAAAGATGAAATTATCTTTTTTGCCGATTTTGAAATTCAAGAAGTTCGATAATTGCCTTTGTCCTTAGCGATTAATACTGTTATTTATCCTTGACCATATCTACCGTTGCAACCGTTCTAAAGCCAACGTGGTCTGAACCAGAATCTGGACTCATAGCCATTTTTGCGGAAATTCTATAACTGGCACAGTACGAATCGTGGCATAAATATGAACCGCCTTTTATGATGCGTTCTTGCTGATAAGGATTGTTTGGGTTAAAAGCTTTTGAAGCACCTTGAGGGTTTATAAGTGTGTCGCCAGCAACTGTTTTATAATACTCCATATTGAAATAGTCATATGTCCATTCCCAAACATTTCCTAACATGTCGTAAATCCCTATGCTATTTGGAGGATATGACATTACTGGTGCGATGTACTCAAATCCATCTGTAGATTCATTTTTAGTTGGGAAAACACCTTGCCAAGTATTTGCCATTTTAGGTAATTGACTAGCGTCGTTGCCCCACGTAAAAATACTGTTCTTGTTGGTGCCTTGAGCGGCTGCTTCCCATTCGGCTTCTGTGGGCAAGCGTCTGTTGGCCCATTTACAATATGCGACAGCATCTTCAAATGCAATGTGTACTACAGGCAAATCGTCTTTTCCGTCAATGTTACTACCTTCGCCTTGAGGTTGCTTCCAGTTGGCACCTACTTTCCAGTCCCACCATTGTCCGTAATTGTCCATGTCTAAATCTGTATTGGCATGACGGTTAAAAGTTAAGCATCCTGGTTGTAATACAGAGTCGTGAGGTTTGGGAGTTCCTTCTGGTAATTGTTTTTTCATTTCTTCCCAATTAATGGGTCTTTCGGCTACAGTGACATATCCGGTAGCATTTACGAAATCAGAAAATTGTTTGTTAGTGACTTCATGGGTGTCAATGAAAAAACCATCTACGCTTACGGTATGTGCAGGCATTTCCCGATGCATTGCATAATGATCTCCAGGTTTTGCGCCTTGAACAAAGGTTTTTCCTGAAACCCAAACCATGCCTTCGGGAGTTTTAATATTGTCAGGCTTTGTTGTAATTGGAAGGAATTTATCATCTTTATGAGTTTTTTTTGCACAGTTAAATAAAGTTAATTCAAGTACAATTAATAAGTAAAAAGTGACTTTCATGTTCGCGATTTGCTGAATTCTTAATTGAAAGATAGATAAAATATAAAATTTACTTAAGGAATGTGATGACATTTTATTACACTTCCGATATAGTAGTATAAGGCTATTTATATAATTAGCCAGGGAGTTTATCTTAGGGTAGTTAAAAAGAGCTGGAGATTTTCAGCTCTTTTTTTTCTGCCTTATGCTATGAATAATAACAAAGGAAAGTGCAGCGACAATCAGCAATAGAAATAGTAGCCAATCAAAATTATTTGACGCTGAAATATCAATCGCGCTGCTATCTCCAATTAACACCAAACCAGCCCAATAGGATGGTGCTAGTGTTCTGTCTTCGGCATTTGCTATATAATCCAATTTTGCATTTTTAAGTGCCTCATCCTTAGGAAGTCCTTGTGCCAAATAATTGTAAAATGACTCTACAATAAGCATGCTTGATTGCTCGTCAATCTCCCAAAGGCTGGTTAAAATACTTTCGCTACCGGCATAATTGAAAGCATGCGCCAGAGAAATCATGCCTTCTCCTGCTTGGTAGGTGGGTTTTCCTGTTTCGCAAGCAGTTAAAATGGCAAGGTTTGAGTTGAGATTCTGATCATATATTTCGTAGGTAAACAGTGAATTGTTGTCATCTGGAGCGTGTTTTGCAAAAATCAATCGCGACAGTTCGGGCGAAATATTGTTAGACTCTGCATGTGTGCCAATATGGATAATCTTGTGCTCGTTCGCTTCATTTAGGAAGACGGTTTTAGAGGCATTTTTATTTGCGAAAAATTCCCCTTTAAAAACCTTTGCATACTGTTTAGCCAAATCTTTGCTAAAAGGCTGGGGGAGGAGTTTTAAATAGGTGTTGTCCATGGTTATGCTATCTAGAATGGAGAGCTTGTAATCCTCCTTCATGGTTTCGTCAAACTCTGGTGTGAAAGCTATAAACGATTTGTCATAACCAATGGTTTTGCTTTTGTTATCTAACAAAAACAAACTGTAGTGATATGAAATGTTGTGTTTTGATAATAAGCAGTTTTTGGCCAATTCCTTAGCGTTTGCAACTGGTATTGGTGAAAGCGTTTCAAAACTTGTGTTGAATAATATTTGATCTGGAATGACAACTACTTTTTCGGTTTTAACAAGTGTTTCCAAAGGTTTCCATAAGACGTTGTACAGGTCGTGATAAAGATGGATATCATCTACATTTTCAAATTTGTCCAATGTGTTTTTTAGCAGTTTGTTGTTTAATGTAACAAGATTTCGGTCTTTGTTTGTGATTACAAAAGCATAAAGATTCTCGTCTATAAAGGCATATTTTATAAGTGTGGTTGAATCGGTAATTTTTGAGGAAATATCAGGTAGTGATTGCGAAATGGATGCATACTTAAGTGTGTAATATTTAGGGTGATTCTTTTTTAGTTCCAAAAGAAAATGGTTCCATTCTGCTTGGATTTTCATAAAATCATTTAAGTCTTCGGCGTTTTCTATAGAGGCGTTTAATTTTGCTTTTAGAGTGTTTTCTTTTTCTGAAACTGCTTTTGGTATGTCGGCAAAACTCAAGGAGCTTTGAGAGTTCAGTCGTGTTCTAATGCGGTTGTACAGCATGGATTCGTGTAAGCTTAAAAGCTTGTCTAGGTAGCTCTTGTCTTGCGAGGTATTGTACAGTTCCAAAGCTAATTTTTTGGTCTGTTCAAAAACTTCGGTATTGTTTGCCAGTAAAATATTAATACCCGAATCGTGCGTGAGCAATGTTTTTTCTTGCTCGATAATGGCAATAGCCTCTAATAGCTCCTCATATTTTTTCTTTATAAACGGTGTGTCTTTTTCATTTTTAAGCATCAGCTCGCTTTTCACTTTAACTAAAATGGCTTCAGGCTTACTGGCTGTTATTTGAAGTTTTCCTAAGCTGTTAGTGTGTGCAAAAGTACTGTCTTTTAAAAGTGTTAAGGCTTCGGTGCTTTTGTTTAGTGCTGTTTGGTAATGCCCCAGTTCATAGTTTATTTCGGCCAAGTTGACTACTTGAGCATACTCTAAAAGTGTTTTTTTTCCTTGATTTTCTATAATGTACTGATGCGCTTTTTCTGAAAGTTCCAAGGCTTTGTCTCCATAGCCATTTTGTGCATAAAAGTGTGAGGCATTTACTATAAAATCCAAATAGATTTCGTCATAATACTCTCCAAGGGCTGTTTTGTAGTAGCACTCACTTTTTTCAAAGCAGGCTTTGGCTGTTTCAATGTCGCCACGTTCAATATAAATGCTGGCTAGATAGTTATGGGCATCGGCCAACCAAAAGTCGTTGTTGGACGTAGATTCAATTTGCGAAATGCCATCAGTTAAATGTGCGTGTGCTTTGTCAAAATTCTTTAGCGCAAGTTCAATTTGTCCCAAAAGAATCTTGCCTTTGGCAATTTCTGGGCTGTCTGGGCTAAAGTGCTTCTGTTTTTGTTCAAAAGCATAATAGAGAATGTCCTTGGCTTTCTGGAAATTGCCCATATCTTTATAAATGCCACCTAGGTTTTCAATGGCTTGGAATAAAAACTCTTTGCCGGCATCTTTATGAACTTCTGCTATATCTTCTTTTATGTAGGAATTTAAATACGAAACCGTAAGCTGCATAGCATCTATAGAGGCATCTATGTCACCCAAAATACTATGTACGGCGGCCATGTTGTTGTTTAGGGTCGCAGGTCTGTAATATTGGTTTTTTGGATTTTTTTCCAGTTGAGACAAGACTTTTTCGGCTTCTTTATAGTAAAAAAGTGCACTGTCAATTTTAGAACTATACCACATCATGGCACCTAGTGAGTTGTAGGTAATGTAGTATTGCTCTTTGTCTGTTTTCTCATACGATGTGTAGGCTTCTATGGCTTTCTTGTGGTATTGTGATGCCTTTTGTATGTTGCCCATATTGCTGTAGAAAACACCAATGTTGTTGTATATTAATCCTACTAGTTGCCCATTTTTATCAGGCATTTTATTGGTGAATTCCAGTGCTTTTAGGTTTTGTTCAATGGCTAGTTGAGGTTTCCCTAAATACTCATAAAAAGAACCAGTTTCTAAATGAAGTTGCCTTAAGGCTTTTGGGTCTTGTGTCTCTTTATAAAGCCTGTTTGAGAATTTTAAAACGGCTGCTTCGCCTTCTTGGTTGCTCTTGATTTTGGAAGTGATTTTGCCCAAATAATAGATGTAATCGGTACTTTCATAATAGTTTTTACTTGCTATTAAAGTTTCTATATTGGTATTAACAAAGCGCAATGCCTCTTGAAATGCTTCCGCAGAGATTAAGCTGTCGGTTTTTTTAAGATGGTCTTCATGTGGCGTTTGCCCAAAGCCAAACAAGTTGCAAAACAAAAAAACTAGAAAGGAAAAAATATGTTTACGGGCTTGTTTCACAGCATCTGTTTGTTAGTTTTTCAAGGCTTCCAATAAGGTTTTTGCTTTAGGAAGGTTACTTTGCTCAAGTTGCTCGACGGCTTGCGAAACCTGCTTGTTTTTTAAATGTGACAACCCAAGAAAATAATGGGCTTCGTTTTTGAATACACTAGGTTGTGCAGTCACTTTCGAAAGATTTTGGGCGGCTGCTTCGGTGTTTTTTAAGGCCATTTTGGTAACGCCAATAAAGTAGTTGAGTGTGTCGTTATTGGGTTTGTTTTTAAGTAGTGTCTCCCACTTGTTTAAAGCCACTTCATAATCTTTGTGTTTGTAGTGTACCATGGCTTCGTTAAAGTTGTAATTGTCGCTATTGCCCATTAAGGTTGGAAGCCCAGGGTCTGGACTAAAGTATTCGTTGTACAGAGCATTTTTGCTGCTACCATAGAACATCCAGTACACGCCAAAGCCCAAAAAAAGAACGATGCTTGCAGCTGCGGCAAGCTGTTTAAACGATTTGAAAAAGTTATTTTTTGGTTTTAAAGAGACTACCTTTCCGGAAGTTTGAATTTCTTTATGATAGACTTCCATTTGCTCTTTCAAAGCTTGTGTTTCAATGCCTTGAAAAAGAATTTGGTACTCTTCAACAGTTGCTTTTAAAGACGCGTCGGTTTCTAATTGTTTAACAAAGGCATCGCGAGCTTCGTCACTCAATTGATTGGTTAAATACTCTTCAATAGTGTTAAAAAGTTCTTCGGATATGTGTGCTTTCTTGCTCATTAGTTTAGGGATTTTAGGGCAATGTCCCTTAGTTGCTGCATACATCTGTACTTTTTGTTCCTTGTAGAAGCTGAATCAAGTTCTAGTTCATCGGCAATATCCTTCATGGATTTTTTTTCAAAATAGAACTTGGTCAATAATTCTTTACAAGGTTGTCCCAAATGTTTAAATGCTGTTATGGTTTTATTTAATAATCGATCGTTTTCTAATTTGTCATCAAAGGCAGTTGTTTCATCCTCTGGTTTTTCAAAAACCCAATCATTATCTGTTGAAACCGTTTTTTTATAACGGTTGGAACGCAAGTAGTCGGTCCATTTATTTTTGGCTATCGTGTATAAGTAGCCATTTAAGGATGCTTGATTGTTAGGGCTGAATTTATCTTGTTTAATGTTGTTCCAAAACGCAATAAATACTTCTTGAAAAAGATCTTTGGCTTGATCATGATCGCCACTGTTCTTTAAAACAAGAGCTTCTACTTTAGGGAAATTAGAGGTATATAAAAACTGCAATACCTCGGTATCGTTCGCTTTTATAGACTCAATAAGTTGGTTAACGGTTAGGGTGTTAAAGTCACGGCTTTGCATACAGAGTAAATATATGCGAAAGCCGTGAAGTTTACAACCCTAATTTTGTGCAGTTTAACTAAAAAATTGCCTCCCTGACCAAGCACCGCCTACAACTATTAAGAAGATACCTGCCCATCTTGCTAAATTTAAACTTCCAGAAGGCCCATCCATCTTAAACTTGAAAATGGTTTTTCCAAAGGCATCCGAATCTGTTTTAACGCTCTTTGCAGCCTCTGGAAATTCAACAATGTAGGTTTGTTGTACAGTGCCACCAAATTCCGGAGGACTACTAACTAGCATATACTTTTTATCGGTCAACTCTGTAAGTTGTGCGTTTTTTTGATCGGTTTCGAAAATCCAATCGCCTTTTTTGTCAATCTTGCACACGCCCAAAGCCTTAAAGTTTAAAGTAAATGAACGGTTCATGTCGTCTTTGTCAAGTTTAAAATCCTCAAGGAAATAAGCGGGCATACCACGTTCTACCTCTCTTTTTAAAGCTGCGGGATTGTTACCTACAGAGGAACTCCAAATTTGCCACTGTTGTGCGTTCATGTTCATGGAAACCGTAATTTTCGCATTTCCTATAGAATCTATTTTCATTTCTATCTTTTGTTGGCTTTGTTGTGCAAAGAGTGATAGCGATAGGCTTATGAAGAGTATGTTTAATAGTGTTTTCATAGTAGTTGAATTATCTAATTGAATTGAAAATTTGGTTTAAAACTCCTGAATTCTGCTGATACAGGTAATCATAAGTGGCAACAGCAACTAAGCGCATTCCTTTTGGGCCTTTTACGGTTTTGCCTACCCAGCTTAAAGTGTTTCCGGTAGAGCTATTTGTCATACCTACAACTTGATTGCCGTTAATTTGATACTGAATATAACTACCGGCATTAGCCAGATTACTTTCTACAATTTGCAATGTTTGAGTGGCGCTTGATGCTTGCACATCAAAAATGGAGACCATAACTTCTTGATTGGGAGAAACCACTTGTGCGGTCCAAATTGGGATGGCACTGTTGCTTGGGTTTGAGTAGGTTTGCCAACCTTGAGGTATAGTAAACGATAAGCCACTGCTGCTACCACCACCAGAATTTGAAGAACCACCCGAACTTCCGCCACCGTTATTAGTGCCACCTGAAGTGGTTGTTGTGGCTACATAGCCTAAACTTTCACTACTGTTAGACCAAGACGCGACAATATCGTCTACTTTTTTTCTTAAGAATTGGTCATCCGGCAAGCTCATGGGCGTTGCGCCTTCTTGGTTTACGGCGTGTACATCTACAATGGTATAACGTGGGTCGCCATTTTGCGCAGCTTCAATAAATTTGGTTAATTGCTCTTGGCCTTTCATAAATGCTTGCTCTGCAGTCATGATGCTTCCCAAGCCTTCACCGCCAATACCTGTGGCTTCTATGGCAAAATATTGATTGTTCAGTTTAAAACCAGGGTAAGCGTGTCCAGGAACCAAGAAAATGATAGGCTCTAAACCAGCGTTGGATAACACACTGGCATAAAGCAGGCTTAATTCTAAACAAAGCCCTGTATTACCTGTTATGATTTCACGAGGTAAGCGATTGTGCTGTGAAAATTTGGAAACATCCTGTAAAGATTCTGGAATGCCTTTTGTACCGCTATATACCATATGAGATTGTAAAGTGGCTTGATAAATTCCTGTTAAAAACCTGACGGCTTCTTTGGGGTCTTTAGTAACCGAAGCGGTTTCTCCTTTTAATATTTTCTCCTGGATATTTTGGGTGTAATACTGTACAATTGGGTCGTTAGGTGTTACAAAACAAGCCAGTAACGCATCGTTATTATAGACATCTGCCCAACCTGCAATTTCTTCAGCAGGAATATTGGTAAACATATATTCGTTACGGTTGGATATTCTGAAAGTGAACTCTTCTTCCACAACATCATCTTCGTCAATACCGTCCCAAGAGATTTCAATCTCTGCCTTTTCTCTGGATTCTGTGGTTTTTTTGGTAATATCTTCGTTAAATTTAGGATAGCATATAACCGAAGCGGTTTGCCCGGGATGCATTTCACCTATCACATCCAGTTCTGTCCATTCAATAAATCCCGGAACTTGATATTTTACGGTTACATCTTCCAGCGTGTTGCTAGTTGTATTGGTGATTTTTGCTTTAAACAGATAGTATTTGCCATTTAAAGCATCCTTATTGGCATATACATTATGCGCAGCGGGCATAATAGTGGCAACCTTGTCAATGGAGATTTCCAAATCTCCAGAGCTTTTGCCGGATTTAACAAAGCTGAAAGCTGTTAAGACCAAGCCCAAGCCCAAAATGCTAAGAGGTAAAATGAGTTTTTTCATGGAATAGTGGTTTTGTTTCTTAACTATCGGTGTAAAACCAAAATGTCATCAAAGAAATTAGGTTAACTTTGCAGAAAAGTTTTAAGATGCACAAGGCAGGATTTGTAAATATTATTGGAAACCCAAATGTGGGAAAGTCAACACTCATGAATGCCTTTGTGGGCGAGAAGTTGTCTATTATCACGTCTAAAGCGCAAACCACCAGACACCGTATTTTAGGAATTGTAAACGGCGAAGATTTTCAGGTGTTGCTTAGCGACACACCAGGGATTATTAAACCTGCTTATGAACTTCAGGAATCCATGATGGATTTTGTAAAATCTGCCTTTGAAGATGCCGATGTGCTTTTGTATATGGTGGAGATTGGTGAAAAAGAATTGAAGGACGAAGCGTTTTTCAAGAAAATCACCAATTCTAAAATTCCGGTCTTATTACTACTTAATAAAATTGACATTTCTAATCAAGAACAGTTGGAAGCCCAAGTAGCCTTGTGGCAAGAAAAAGTGCCGAGTGCTGAGATATTCCCACTTTCGGCGAAAGAAGGTTTTAATGTGGAAAATGTCTTCAATAGAATTATTGAACTTTTACCAGAGTCACCGCCATTTTACCCTAAAGACCAACTTACCGATAAGCCTGAACGTTTTTTTGTAAACGAAACCATTCGCGAAAAAATACTGTTGCATTATAAAAAGGAAATTCCTTATGCCGTCGAGGTAGAAACCGAAAGTTTTCAGGAAGACGAAGATATCATTCGCATTCAATCGGTCATTATGGTAGAGCGCGACACTCAAAAAGGTATTATAATCGGGCACAAAGGTTCTGCCCTAAAACGTGTGGGAATGGAATCGAGAAAAGATCTGGAAGCGTTCTTTGGAAAGCAAATTCATTTGGAGCTTTTCGTGAAAGTAAACAAGAATTGGCGTTCCAATTCCAATCAGTTAAGACGTTTTGGCTACAACCAAAAAGGTTAGAGTTCTAAGGTTTTTACCATAAAATCATTGAGCAAGGCCATTTCTTTTTTGCCTCTGTGTTTGCCCATTCTACCGGCAAAATACAGTATAAACCAAAGCACAACCATACTGCACATAACATACAGTTGTAATGTGTAATCTTTTTTGTGGTTCCAATTGGTGTAGGCCCAAATAGCAAATGCAATAAAAACGCCGGCTACTAAAAAATGCAATATCATAAACAGTGACCAAACGGTTGGGTTAGGACCAAAAACACCTTTTATAAGGCAGGAATCGGCATTAACATCTTCTACTTTTAAATGTAGTTGAGGCGACCAATAGTGTTGTTCTTCCTTAGGTAATTGAATAAAAAT
>Ga0079224_100004690_pt1 | contig 17782 bp, 12 predicted proteins | sample Stecom2015_FD_80414 | JGI IMG/M metagenome (GOLD analysis project Ga0079224, IMG submission 80414) | Agricultural soil microbial communities from Utah to study Nitrogen management - Steer compost 2015 | ecosystem: Environmental > Terrestrial > Soil > Agricultural land | place: USA: Utah...
ACGGCCGTGCGAACGGCCGTGCGTCCCGGACTTGTTCACCCCGTGTCCCCGTCCGTGCGCGCCGCCCGGATCGGGTTCGGGTGCGGGCGTTTCCGGCGGCGGGCTCTTGGGGACGAGGGTGAATCCGCAGACGGCGATGTCGCGGGGGAGCAGCGCGCCCGCGACCACGGGAGCGCGGTACTGGAAGCCGAGCCACCGGCGGCTCGCCTCGTCGGCGAAGTCCGGCGGGTCGAAGGGCAGGCACTGCGGGTCGGGCAGCTCGTCGGCGCGCCAGAGCACCGGACGCTCGCCCGCCCAGAACGGGCGCTCCCAGACGTAGGGCAGGCCCGCGTCGGCCAGGATCTTCATCCGGGAGGAGGAGAAGCCGCGGCGGAACTCCCCGCGTTCCCAGTGCGCGAAGGCGCCCCAGCCCATGCCGGTGTCGAAGGACACCAGGTAGGTGTGGTCGGAGGCCAGCGGGCGGACCAGCAGTTCGGGCAGGTCGGCGGGGTCGGGCAGCCGCGCCGCGCGGGTGCACACCACGGTCAGGCCCGGGTAGCGGCCGATGTAGACCTCGTCGGGGTCGGGGCCCGCGCAACCGGCCAGGGTGCCGATCATCTTGGGCACGATCTCGAACTCGCCGAACAGCTGCTCGGCCAGCGCCTGCGCGGCAGCCGGATCGGGATCACGGTGCGCGCGCAGCACGGCCGCCGGATCCTCGGCGTCGACATACCAGAGCGTCGAGGCAGTGGACACCATCACCGGCACCTCCCGAGTGCTGAGCGAGTCTTCTCGCTAACTACCCGCAACCGTACGTTCCATCCGGTGGTTCGGGCGAATCGGATGGTGAAAATGTACTTGGAGCGGGGGCTCCAGGGGGTGAATCGGGCAGAAGCCGGTGTGTCCTCGGCTCTCAGTGGCCGCTGCTGCGCACTCCGAGCAACACGTCCTCCCAGGATGGCATGGGCGCCTTGCCGCGCTTGGTCCGCGCGGGCTTGGCCGCCTTGGCGTCCTTCTCGGCGGCTTCGCTCGCCTCGGCGGCCGGCGCCTTGGGGGCGGGCTTGGTCGTCGGCTCGGCGACCGGCGCGGCGGTCTCGGCGGCCGGGGCCTGCTCGGCGTTCACCCCGCCCGCTGCGGGCGCGGGCGGGACCGGCGCGGGCGCGGGCACGACGGGGGCGGCCGGGATCGGCGCGGGCACGCCACCGCCACCGGCGGCGGCACGCTTGCCGAAGTACTCCTCGACCACGGGCGCGGCCTGCTTGGCCGGCCGGGCGGGCGGGCCGCCCATCTCCCGGCGCGGCTCCAGCGCGGGCTCGTGCGGGGTGGTGACGTCGATCTCCGGCTCGGACGGCAGGATCGTCGCCAGGCCGCGCAGCGCCCGGCCGAAATCGGGATCGATCAGATCCGAGGCCGGGTCGTCGAGCGGAGAGACCGTGCCGCCGTGCGCGTCGGGCTGGTACCGCCAGTGCGCGGCGATCTCCGAACGCCCGTTCTGCCACTGCAATTGGGCGACCCAGAAGCCCTTCTCGTCCTTCCAGGCGTCCCACTCGGCGAACTCCAGGGTGTGCCCGCGCTCGGTGAAGGCCGCGGTCACCACCTCGATGAGGGTTTCCACCGCGGGACCGTCGGGGCGCACGGGATGCGCCTTCTGAGCCAGCTCGGCGGCACGGGCGCGCTCGAGCAGCACCGGATAGGCGAAGCGCTCCACGCGGCTGGCCGGCATGCCGGACTCGGCGGTCACCTGCTCCACGGACGCGCCTGCACGGATACGGGCCTGGATATCGCGAGGACGCATGGAGGCTTCCATTTCGATCTCGATCTGGCCGAACCGGGCAAGGTCGCCGCGCGCGGCGGCTCTGAGCTTCTCGTCCGCGGGGAGGCGGAACTTCTGGCCGGACTCGGTGTCGACACACACGATGTGCGTGGAGTCGGGCGTCACCCCGATCACACGAAGTTCACGCACCGCTACCTCCTTATCGCGCCGACTCGCGACACCGCCCACTGATTCGCAACAGTAGTGCACACGACAGTGGTCCGGGGCAAGACACGCGGGCGCAAACTTCGGCGAAGTGGCGGATCAGGCGCTAATGTGTGTGGATTTCCCAGCCGGGGAACGCACCGCGAACGGCCCGAAAAACCTTGCGGCGCCGGACCGCTGGTGCGATCCGGCGCCGCGGGGAAGCGACGTGTCCGTCCTGCGCGCCCGCCGGGGAAAAGATGCTGATCCGCCGGAAAGGGGACAGGACGGCCGGGTGTCAGAGCCGGCCGACCACCCAGTCGATGGCGCGGGTCAGCTGCGAGACGTCCTCGGGGTCGATGGCCGGGAACATGCCGATGCGCAGCTGGTTGCGGCCCAGCTTGCGGTAGGGCTCGGTGTCGACGATGCCGTTGGCGCGCAGGATCTTCGCCACCTGGGCGGCGTCGACGCCCTCGGCGAAGTCGATGGTGCCGACGACCTGCGAGCGATGCGCCGGATCGGTCACGTACGGGGTGGCGTACTCGCTGGCCTCGGCCCAGCTGTACAGGCGCGAGGAGGAATCGGCGGTGCGCTTGACCGCCCAGTCCAGGCCGCCGTTGCCGTTGAGCCACTCGATCTGGTCGGCGAACAGCAGCAGGGTGGCCAGCGCCGGGGTGTTGTAGGTCTGGTCCTTGGTGCTGTTGTCGATGGCGACGGGCAGCGACAGGAACTCCGGGGTCCAGCGGCCGCTCGACTTGATCTCCTCGACACGCTCGAGCGCGGCGGGGCTCATCAGCGCGATCCACAGACCGCCGTCGGCGGCGAAGCACTTCTGCGGCGCGAAGTAGTACACGTCGGCGTCGGTGATGTTCACCGGGAGGCCGCCCGCGCCGGAGGTGGCGTCGATGGCGATCAGGGCGTGCTCCGAGCCCGCGGGGCGCTGCACCGGGATGGACACGCCGGTGGAGGTCTCGTTGTGGGCCCAGCCGATGAGATCGGCGGCGGGATCGGTGACCGGCTCGGGCGCGCTGCCCGGCTCGGAGGACACGACGATGGGATCACCGATGAACGGGTTGCCCTTGGCGACCGCGGCGAACTTGCTGGAGAACTCGCCGTTGGTCAGGTGCAGCGAGCGCTCCCGGATCAGGCCGAAGGCGGCCGCGTCCCAGAAGGCGGTGGTGCCGCCGTTGCCGAGCACCACTTCGTAACCGTCGGGCAGCGAGAACAGCTCGCGCAGCCCGGAGCGCACGCGGGCGACCACGTCCTTGACCGGCTTCTGCCGGTGCGAGGTTCCGAACACCGAGGCGCCCACCCGCACGAGGGACTCGAGCTGCTCCGGGCGAACCTTGGAAGGGCCGCAGCCGAAGCGTCCGTCGGCGGGCTTGAGGTCGTCGGGGATGGTGGGGAACGCAGAGGTCATGGCCACCAGGGTAAAGCGTGTCCTACCTGCCCGATCACAGCGGGTGGGCCTCGGCGCGCCAGGGGAGCGCCGAGCCCGCCACGAGCGTGTGACCGGTGTCGCACGGCCCGCGCGCGCACTAACGTAACGGCCATGGGCAAGGCGGCAGCGAACTCCCTCTGGCGGCCGTTCGGCGGGCGTCCTCCGCGCGGCCGCCCGGCCGCGCTGACGGCCGAGGCGCGGCGCGAACTGCTGCTGCGCGGCCTTCCCGGCACCGCGCTGGTGGTGGGGGTGCGTCCGGTGCGCGGGCGCCGCGGGTGGCCGCTGCCCAAGCCGCCGACGCGCCGGATCGGCCCGCGGCGAACCGGCGGCGACGATGGCGAACGGCTATGGCAGGTCAGGGTGCGCCTGGACGGTGAGCTGCCCTACGACACCGTCGTGCGCCAGCCGGTGCCGCGTGCGGACCTGCCGCGCATGCTCCCCGGCGACACGGTGCTGTGCCGGGTGGACCCGGGCGACCGAGGTCGCGTCGTGCTCCACCTGGGCAGCGCCTCGGCCGCGGCGGGTGGGCGGGGGCAGGACACGGCCCGCGACGGCGCCGTGGACGGCGACAGCGGAGGTGGTCACGGCGGGTCCGCCGCCCGCGCGGAGGCCGGTGGGGAGGCTGGTGGGGAGGCCGGTGGGGAGGCCGTGGCCCTCGGCCGCATCCTGCGCGACGGACGGCGGGCCGAGGCCACCGTGCTCGCGGCGTCCCCGGTGGCCGCCGATTTCGCCGGTCGCGACGACCCGGTGCTGCGGCTGGACCTCGAGTTGCGGGCCTGGGACGAACCAACGCCGTGGCGGGTGCGCATCACCCAGCCGGTGCCGCTGTCGGCGCTCGGGCTGGTCGATCTGGGCGCGCGGCTCCAGGTCGCGTTCTTCACCGTCGACCGAGGCGAGACCGTCGCCGTCGACTGGCCCGCCTCGCTCACCGCGGGCTGATAACGGCAGCGGCCCGCACCCCCGGGGCGGGGATGCGGGCCGCACGCACGATTCCGGGTCGTCCCGGCGTGCCGACGGTCCTACTCGGCGTTGATCAGATCGATCACGAAGACCAGGGTCTTGCCCGACAGCGGGTGACCGCCACCGGCGCGGCCGTAGGCCAGCTCCGGCGGGATGGTCAGCTGGCGGCGGCCGCCGACCTTCATGCCGGGGATGCCGTCCTGCCAGCCCTGGATCAGGCCGCGCAGCGGGAAGGTGATGGACTCGCCGCGGCTCCACGACGAGTCGAACTCCTCACCGGTCTCGAATTCGACGCCGACGTAGTGGACCTCGACGGTGCCACCGGGCACGGCTTCGGCGCCGGTGCCCTCGATGAGATCCTTGACGACGAGCTCGGCGGGCGGCGGCCCGGCCTGGAATTCGACCACCGGTTTGGTCATTCGCTGTTCCCTTCGGAGTGCGTGCTGGTGTCGGCCAGTAGTGCTTGTGCGTGGCCCGGGCCGCGGGGCGGCCCGGCTGTCGTGCTCGACGCGGCCGGTCGCCCGGCCGAGCGGCTCAGCGCTCGGTGATCCGCGAGTAGTCGCGAGCAGGGTACCCGGTGTAGATCTGGCGCGGGCGGCCGATCTTCAGCGGCTCGCTGTGCATCTCCCGCCAGTGCGCGATCCAGCCGGGCAGCCGGCCCATCGCGAACAGCACGGTGAACATGCGGGTCGGGAAGCCCATCGCCTTGTAGATGACGCCGGTGTAGAAGTCGACGTTCGGGTACAGGCGGCGCTCGACGAAGTAGTCGTCGGTGAGCGCGGCCTCCTCGAGGGCCTGGGCGATGTCGAACAGCTCGTCGTCGCCGCCCAGCTTGCGCAGGATCGCGTCGGCGTGCTTCTTGGCGATGGCCGCGCGCGGGTCGTAGTTGCGGTAGACGCGGTGCCCGAAGCCCATGAGCTTCACGCCGTCTTCCTTGTTCTTGACCTTGCGGATGAACTCCTTGACGTCGCCGCCCTGGGCCTTGATGTCGTCGAGCATCTCCAGCACGGCCTGGTTGGCGCCGCCGTGCAGCGGGCCCCACAGCGCGTTGATGCCGCCGGACACCGAGGTGAACAGGTTGGCGTCGGAGGAGCCGACCAGGCGCACGGTCGAGGTCGAGCAGTTCTGCTCGTGGTCGGCGTGCAGGATCAGCAGCATGTCGAGCGCGGCGGCGACCTCGGGGTCGACCTCGTAGGGCTCGGCCGGGAAGCCGAAGGTCATCCGCAGGAAGTTCTCGACCAGGCTCAGCGAGTTGTCCGGGTAGAGGAACGGCTGGCCGACCGACTTCTTGTAGGAGTAGGCCGCGATGGTGGGCAGCTTGGCCAGCAGGCGGATGGTGGACAGCTCGACCTGCTCGGGGTCGCGCGGGTCCAGCGAGTCCTGGTAGTAGGCCGACAGCGCGTTGACCGCGGAGGACAGCACCGGCATCGGGTGCGCGTTGCGCGGGAAGCCGTCGAAGAACCGCTTGAGGTCCTCGTGCAGCAGGGTGTGGCGGCGGATGCGGTCGGTGAACTCGTCCAGCTGGGACTGCGTCGGTAGCTCGCCGTAGATGAGCAGGTAGCTGACCTCGATGAAGGTCGAGGAGTCGGCCAGCTGCTCGATCGGGTAGCCGCGGTAACGCAGGATGCCCGCTTCGCCGTCGATGTAGGTGATCGCCGACTTGGTGGGCGCGGTGTTCATGAAGCCCGGGTCGTAGGTGACGTATCCGGTGCTGGCCAGCATCTTGCCCAGATCGACACCGTGGTTGCCTTCGGTGGCCTCGGTGATCGTCATGGCGTATTCGCCGCCCGGGTAGCTCAGTACCGGCTTGGCGTCGTTGTGGTTCTCGGGCACGGAAGGATCCCTCTCAGGCTAGGACCGTCGGCATCGGAGTGCGGTCGGCACGGCGGTGCGATCACTTAGACGCTAGCCGCTGAGGAGAGTTGTCTCGGCATGAGGGGTCCGCTGTGCGGGTCGCACGCCGACGGGTCGCCGCGAGGGAGACGCGGGATCGGCTCGTTACGGCGGGCGGAAGCCGCCGCGGGGGCGTGTGCCCGGCCGCCGGTGGGTGCTCACAGCCGAACATACCCGCTGTGCGCGCGATCGGCATCGGCGTCGCGGCGGTACCGGCGAGTAACCCGATTCGCCCTGGTAATCGCCCTCGCGGACAGTGACCGGCGGCACGTCGACGGTGCCGGAGTGGGCGCTGTCGCGGCGCTTCGGCGCGCGCTCGGCCGGACCGGGCCCGGTCCGCCCGCCGGGCCGGCTGCCCGGCGGGCACATCCCCTCGCGCGGCGCCCGCGGCGAGGGGATGTCAGGCGCCTCGGGCGATCGCCCGGACACCGCTTCCCGTATCGCGCAAGAGGAAAACCGTGGGAAATATCACGAGCCCGATCAGGGCTGGAGCCGCTCGACGCGAGCCCCCTCCGGCCGCACGCGCATGCGCACCCGGTTGTGCAGCCTGCCGCGCCGACCCTGCCAGAACTCCACCTCCCGCGGGCGGAGCAGGAATCCGCCCCAGTGCGGGGGCACCGGGATCTCCTCGGCATCGGCGAAGCGCTCGGCGACCTCGCTCAGTTGCCGGTCCAGCTCGGCGCGCGAGCCGATCGGCCGCGACTGGGCCGAGGCCCATGCTCCGAGCTGGGAGTCACGCGGGCGGGTGCGCCAGTAGACCAGCGTCTGTTCGGGGCTCACGCGCTCCACCGGGCCGCGCAGGTGCACCTGCCTGGCCAGCGCGGGCCAGACGAAGGTGACCGCCGCGTAGGGCACCGCGCGCAGTTGCGCGCCCTTGGCGCTGTCGTAATTGGTGTAGAAGGTCACACCTTCCGGCGAGAGGCCTTTACAGAGCACCGTCCGGGAGGAGGGCTTGGGGATGCCGTCCTCGACGTCCACCGTGGCCAGCACCATGGCGTTGGGCTCGGCCACCCCGACCGCCGTCGCCTGCTCGATCCAGTTGCGCAGCAACGGTTCCCAGCCGCCCGCCAGCCAGGTCTCGTCGAGGTCGACGTCCTCGCCGGAACCGAACGGCGTGCCCGCGTAGTCGACCCGCATGGCGGCGAGGTCGGCCGCCACCTGTCGCAGGGTGGCCTCCAGATCCTTCGGCTCGCCGGCCCTGTCCTCGGGCCGGTCGGCGCGCGATCGGTAATCGTGCAGGTCAGGCATGGGGCAGACGTTACTCCGGGGTAGTGGCGAGCTAAGGTTCTGGTTGATCGGCATGGGCTCGGCGAAGCACCCACCTCGGCGAGACCACATGCGCCCTCGCGTACATGCGACCGAAGTGCAAGGAGAGTCACACCATGACTACCAGCCCCGCGGTATCAGGTGGAAACGCCGCCGTTCCCGACGATTTCGTCAGCGGTCTGGAGGGCGTCGTCGCCTTCACGACCGAGATCGCCGAGCCCGACAAGGACGGCGGCGCGCTGCGCTACCGCGGTGTCGACATCGAGGATCTGGTCGGTAGCCGGGTGACCTTCGGCGATGTGTGGGCACTGCTGGTCGACGGCGAGTTCGGTCACGGCCTGCCGCCCGCCGAGCCCTTCCCGCTGCCGGTGCACACCGGCGACGTGCGCGTCGACGTGCAGGCGGGCCTGGCCATGCTGGCGCCGATCTGGGGCTACCAGCCGCTGCTCGACATCGACGACGCGACCGCCAGGGAGAACCTGGCGCGCGCCTCGGTGATGGCGCTGTCCTATGTGGCGCAGTCCGCGCGCGGCATCTACCAGCCCGCCGTGCCGCAGAAGATCATCGACGAGTGCACGACGGTCACCGAGCGGTTCATGACCCGCTGGAAGGGTGAGCCGGACCCGCGCCACATCGAGGCCATCGACGCCTACTGGGTCTCCGCCGCCGAACACGGCATGAACGCCTCCACCTTCACCGCCAGGGTCATCGCCTCCACCGGCGCCGACGTGGCGGCCTCGCTGTCCGGCGCGATCGGCGCCATGTCCGGCCCGCTGCACGGCGGCGCCCCGGCCCGCGTGCTGCCGATGATCGAGGAGGTCGAGAAGACCGGCGACGCCAGGGCATTGGTCAAGGGCATCCTGGACCGCAAGGAGAAGCTCATGGGCTTCGGCCATCGGGTCTACCGGGCCGAGGACCCGCGCGCCCGCGTGCTGCGCGCCACCGCCGAGCGTCTGAACGCTCCGCGCTACGAGGTCGCCGCCGCGCTCGAGCAGGCCGCGCTGGCCGAGCTGCGCGAGCGCCGCCCCGACCGCGCCATCGAGACCAACGTCGAGTTCTGGGCCGCGGTCATCCTCGACTTCGCCGAGGTGCCCGCGCACATGATGCCCGCCATGTTCACCTGCGGCCGGACCGCGGGCTGGTGCGCGCACATCCTGGAACAGAAGCGCCTGGGCAAGCTGGTCCGCCCCGCCGCCGTGTACACCGGGCCGGGGCCGCGCAAGCCCCAGCAGGTCGCGGGCTGGGAGACCATCGGCCACGCCTGAGCAGCACGGCCACGCCTGAGCAGCACGGCCACGCCCGAACAGCACGGCCACGCCTGAGCGGCATCGGCCACGCCCACCGGTCACGCCGGGGCGTGGCCGAGCTCATCTGCGGACGATCTCGACCGGGTCGGTGAGCGCCGCCGCGACGGCGGCCTGCTGGTCTCCGCCGCGCATCGGCAAGGCCGCCAGCGCCTGACCGGTCTGCGCGTCGAGCGAGCCGACGACCGTCCGCAGCCGGCCGACGCCCTCGGACAGCTGGTCCACGGCCTCGATCAGCCCGGCGCTGCCCTCCTGCGCCAGCCGCGGCAGTCCCGCCGCCATCTCCGCCGCCTCGGTGAGTTGTGCGCTCGCCTCGCCGAGGCGGCGGGCCAGCGCGCGCAGGAGGTCGCCGAGGCCGGTGTCCGCCGTCACCGGGACATCGGCGAGCTCACCCAGGTCGGCGGGCAGGCCGGCGAGCGGCTCGCTCAGGGCGCGCAGCTGGTCGAGTTCGGCGATGATGCCCGCCAGGGCGGGGTCGTCGGCGAAGGGCAGGGCGCGCAGCGCGGGCGCGACGGCGTCGAGCCGGGCGCCGACAGTCCGGGCGGACTCCTCGATCCCGGCCACGGTCAGTCCGGTGGCGTCCAGCGTGTCGGCGAGCTGCCCGGCGCGCTCGGCGGCGGTGGCGACCGCCGCGTCCAGGGCCTCGACCGAGGCGGTCAGCTCCCCGGCCCCGGCCTCGGCCTTGCCGAGCAGGTCGATCATCTGCTGGGCGCCTGCCTCGAATTCCGCCGCGCCGGCGGCGGCCGCGTCCACGCTCGCGCCGAGCAGCTGGGTGGTGAACCGCACCCCGCCCAGCCGGGTGCGCGCCTGGGCCGCCGCGTCCAGGGCGGCGTCCACGCCGGTGGCGCTGATCCGGCGGGTCAGCAGGGTCGTGGCTCCGTCCACCAGCTGCCGGTCCGCCCTGTCGCCGGTCAGCACGGAGACCTCGGCCCGCCGCGGCCGCGGGCCCGCCAGCGAGCCGACCGAGTCGGTCAGGTCGCCGGGCAGGGTGATGACCGCGGCGTAGGTGCCCGCCGCGGCCTCCTCGGCGGTGACGAACCGCCAGTCGTAGCCGCCGCCGTCGCGGCGCAGCGAGTCGGCCACCCGCGCACCGGTCGGGCCGGTGTCGGCGTCGACCAGGGCGATGGCGGTCGGCGGCGGGCCCGAGGCCGCGCAGGCGCTCGCGGTGCCCGTGACCATGACGCTGGCCACCGGGATCACCCATCGGGTTCGGATCGTTGTCATGTCCCGGACTCTATGGACCGATTTCCCTTCCTCCTCGTAGAGAACTCTGAGGATTCTGTGAGGCCGGATTCTGTGACGTTGCCGGGCGCGGGTCGTGAAACGAAACAGCGCCCCGGTCACGGATTCGGGACCGTCCACGGCGGGGGCGCGCCGCGCGCGGTCGGGTCATGCGATTTCCGAATTGCCGGGCCGTTGCGGCAATTCCAGAACCAGTCGCGCGCCGCCGAGCGGGCTGTCGGTGAAATAGGCGCGCCCGCCGTGTAATTGGGCCTGCTGCGCGACCAGTGCCAGTCCGAGCCCGGAGCCGCCTTTTCCGGCCTTGCTGCCACGACGGAATCGTTCGAACACCAATTCGCGTTCGTCGATCGGCAATCCGCTGCCGTTGTCGTCGACGGCGATGACAATCGTGCCGTCGCCGCGCCGGTGGGCGTGTACGGCGGCCTCGGTGGCGCCGCCGTGTTTCACCGAATTCGCCAGCGCGTTGTCCAATGCCAGCCGCAGTCCGGCGGGCAGGCCGCGGGTCACCAGGTCGGTGTCGGTGTCGATGCGCACGGTCAGACCGGGGAAGTGGCGCATGGCGTCGTGGGCGGCCTGATCGCACAACTCGCCCACGTCGGTGTCCACGTGGTCGCGGTCCTTGGTGAGATCGCCGGTGGCCAGCCGCTCCAGCGCCGAGAGCGTGGCCTCCACCCGTTCCTGGCCGCGCTGCAGATCGTCGAGGATCTCCGCGCGCTGCTCGGCGGTCAGGTCCAGGGTGCGCAGCACCTCCAGATCGGTGCGCATGGCGGTCAGCGGGGTGCGCAGCTCGTGGGCGGAGACGGCGGCGAAGTCACGGGCGGTGGCCAGGGCGGCGGCGGTCTCGGCCTGGGCCCGGTCCACCCGCGCCAGCATGGTGTTCACCGCCTCGGCCAGTTGCTCGGCCTCACGCACCCCCGAGCCGTCGACCGGCGGCTGCGCCGTGGCGGGATCGCCGAAAGCGGTTCGCGCGCCGACCCGTTCGGTGAGGTCGACGATCGGGCGCACCGCGCGTCCGGCGAACAGCCAGCCGAGCGCGGCCGCGGCGGCCACCGCAAGCACCGCGCCGCCGAGCACCCTGCGCTGCTGTTCGGCGGTCACCCTGGCGGCTTCGTCGGCGGGAATGCCCAGCGAGACGGTGCGCCCGGCGGGCTGGTTCTCGGTGGTGGTGAGCACCCGGTAGCGGGTGCCGTCGACGGTCACGGTGCGCGAGCCCACCGGCAGGTCGGGCAGCCGCACCGGGCTGCTGGCGATCAGTTCGCCGTCGTCGCGCACCGACAGCGCCATGTCGTCGTTGAGGCCGGTCAGCCCGAGCACGCCGACCGCGATCACCGGGTCGATGAGCACCAGCCGCGAGGCCACCGCCAGCTGCTGGTCGCTCTGTTGCAGGTTGATGCGCTCGATGGCGCGCACGGCGACCGCGCTGACCAGCAGCACCAGGATCACCGCGCCCGCGGCGGCCGCGCCGGCCACCCTGGTGCGCAGCGAGAACGTCCGGCGTCGGCGCGGCCGCGCGCGGCTGTGCCGATCCACCCCGTGCTGATCCACCCCGTGCCGATCCACCCCGTGCTGATCCGACCCGTGCGAACGCATTTCGGGCGAACTCACTTGGGCGCTCGCAGGACGAACCCCACCCCGCGCACGGTGTGCAGCAGGCGCGGGGTGCCGTCGGCTTCCAGCTTGCGGCGCAGATAGCCGACGAACACGTCGACCACATTGGTGTCGGCCGCGAAGTCGTAGCCCCACACCAGCTCGAGCAGCCGCTCCCGGCTCAGCACCACGCCCACATTGCGCGCCAGCGTGGACAGCAGTTCGAATTCGCGCTTGGTCAACTCGACCTCGCGCCCGTGCAGCAGCGCGCGATAGCCCGCCACGTCCACCGCGAGCGGGCCGACCGTGACGGTACCGGGCGCGGCAGTGGGCGCGCTGTCGGTGCGCCTGCGCAACAGGGCTTTGATCCTGGCCACCAGCTCGGCCAGCACGAACGGTTTCACCAGGTAGTCGTCGGCGCCGGACTCCAGGCCGGAGATCCGGTCGTCGACCGAGGAACGGGCGCTGAGCACGCACACCGGCACGTCGTTGCCCAACGCGCGCAGGGCGGTCACCACCCCGGCCCCGTCCAGCAGCGGCATGTTCATGTCGAGGACGACGGCGTCGGGACTGTGCTCGTTCACACTGCGCAGCGCGGCGGCCCCGTCACGGGCCACCAGCACCCGGAAACCGGACAGCCGCAGGCCCCGTTCCACCGAGACGAGCACGTCCTCGTCGTCGTCGACGACGAGGACGGTGGGCAGGTCGTCCGTGTTCACGCCGACCATTGTCCCGGTGCGTGCGGCCGGGGCAGCCCAGCGACACCGGACGGCCCGGCCCCGCGGCGCGCGGCCCCGAACCGGACGGCGTTCGACAGCGCCGCCTCCGCGGGGGAGACGGCGCTGCCGACGGCCGGTCTGTGCCGGACAGGCGTCATCGCGGGACGATCAGTAGTTCTGGCAGGTGGCCGCGACCTGGGCGAGCACCTGGCTCAGCTGCGCCGCCCTCGGATCGTTCTCCGCCCGCTGGGCGGCCTCGGGGTTCTCCGCCAGCAGACGCTGGAACTCCGCGCGGCGCTCCTCGACCGGGCGGTCGAACTGCTGCTGGAGCAGGGCCTTCTGGCTCGGGTTGGCGTCGAGCAACTGGGCGAGCTCGGGCGCCTCGACCCGCAGTGCCGCCTCGACCTGGGCGAACGAGCAGTCGCTGCTGAGCAGCGGCTCGGCCAGCTCGGCCGGTCCGGCCGCGGCGACCGAGGGGCCCAGGAAGACCGCGGCGCCCGCGGCAGCGGCGGCGGTCAGGCCGGCGAGACGGGTACGGGTGCGAACGAGATTCATCGATCGATCCTCCAGATCCTGTCGGGGTGTGCGGTGTCCGACTACCCCGACGGTAGGCGCGCACACGACCCCCGAGTGTGAGAGTTCGATGAGGAATCTCTGAGGAACCATTCCGCGGGCGCGCGAAAACGCCTCTGACATGGACCTTTTCGGTGTGAGGCGTCAGACGCTCGGCTGTGGGTCCTCTCCGGCGGGCGCGCCGCCGTTGCTCGCCGCGGCCCGCGCCGCCCGCGCGGCGGCATCGGCCCTGCTGGTCAGGATCTGGTCCTCCAGCGCGGCCAGCACCGCCGGGTCCTCGATGGTGGAGGGCACCTCGACCTGCTCGCCCGCGCTGATCTGGCGGATCGTCTTGCGCAGGATCTTGCCGGAGCGGGTCTTGGGCAGCCCGGCCACGACCACCGCGTCCGAGAGCGTCGCGATGGTGCCCACCTGCTCGCGCACCCGGGTGATCAATTCCGCGCGCAGGTCGGTGGGATCGATGTCGACGCCCTCCTTGAGCACCACGTAGGCGATCGGGCGCTGGCCCTTCAGCTCGTCGGGCAGGCCGATGACCGCGCACTCGGCGACCGCCGGATGACCGGCGACGGCCGCCTCCATGCTGCCCGCGGACAGCCGGTGACCGGCCATGTTGATCACGTCGTCGCTGCGGCCGAGGACGTAGAGATAGCCGTCCTCGTCGAAGTAGCCCGCGTCGCCGGTGGCGTAGTGGCCGGGGAAGGCGGAGGTGTAGGAGCGGATGAAACGGTCGTCGTCGCGCCACAGCCCCGACAGCGTGCCCGGCGGCATGGGCAGGCCGATCACGATGTTGCCCTCCACGCCTGGGGCCACCGGATTGCCCACCGCGTCCAGCACCCGCAGCCGGAAACCGGGCACGGGCACCGAGGACGAGCCCGCCTTGATCGGCAGCTGTTGCAGGCCCAGCGGGTTGGCGCAGATCGGCCAGCCGGTCTCGGTCTGCCACCAGTGGTCGACCACCGGGCAGTCGGGCCGCCGCGCCAGCAGGGTGTGCGTCGCCCATTCGAAGGTGGCCGGGTCGAGCCGCTCGCCCGCGCAGAACAGCGCCCGCATCGACGACAGGTCGTGGCTGTGCGCCAGCTTGGCCTCCGGGTCGGCCTTGCGGATGGCCCGCAGCGCCGTGGGTGCGGTGAACAGCACCCGGACGTCGTACTCCTCGACGATGCGCCAGAACGCGCCCGCGTCCGGGGTGCCCACCGGCTTGCCCTCGTAGAGCAGCGTGGTGGCCCCGGCCAGCAGCGGCGCGTACACGATGTAGGAGTGGCCGACCACCCAGCCGACGTCGGAAGCGGCCCACATCACCTCGCCGGCGCCGATGTCGTAGATGTTGCGCATCGACCAGATCATGGCCACCGCGTGCCCGCCGTTGTCGCGCACCACGCCCTTGGGTTTCCCGGTGGTGCCCGAGGTGTAGAGGATGTACAGCGGGTCGGTCGCGGCGACCGGCACCGGATCGGCCTTCGGCGCCTCGGCGACGGTGTCGTCCCAGTCCAGCCAGCGCACCGTGTCGCCGGGGCGGCGGTAGTCGTCCTCGTCCGGCGCGAAGTGCGGGGAGCGACGCTTGACCAGCACGTGGCGCACGGTGTCGGTCTCGGCCAGCTCCAGCGCCCTGCGCACGATGGGCGGGTAGGCGATGCGCCGGTTGGGCTCGAGGCCGCCGGCCGCCGTGAGAACGAGCACAGGTTCGGCGTCGTCGATGCGGGCGGCCAGTTCGGGCGCGGCGAAACCGCCGAAGACCACCGAGTGCACCGCGCCGATGCGCGCGCAGGCCAGCATGGCGATCACGGCCTCGGGGATCATCGGCAGATAGACCACGACCCGGTCGCCCTGGCGCACGCCCAGCTCGCGCATGGCCCCGGCGAAGGTGGCGACCTCCTCCACCAGTTCGGCGTAGGTGTAGGTGCGCTTGGCGTGGGTCATCGCCGAGTCGTAGATCAGCGCGGGCTGGTCGGCGCGCTCGGGCAGGTGCCGGTCGAGGGCGTTGAAACAGGTGTTGAGCCTGGCGTCGGTGAACCACCTGGCCACCGGCTTGAGCCCGGGATCGACGATCTGGGTGGGCGGGACGTCCCAGTCGACGGCCTGGGCCGCGTCGGCCCAGAAACCGGCCGGGTCGACCAGACTGGTCTGGTAGACCGGCCGGTACTCGCGCTGTTCGTTCAACTCCGGTGACTCCCTAGCCCTCGCTTCGATGCCCGCCTCGATAGATCCGAATGATTGTGGCAGACTTCACGCGACGTCCGGGAGGGCGCCGCGACCTCTGGTTATGCCCGGAACGGGCAGGTCAAGTCCCATGGCGCTACCTGATGTCGCCCAAGCTGTTATTGATCCGTTAGAATCTGATGTCACTTATTTCGGCCGTCATAGACGCAATTTCTCGGCCAGCCGCAGTTCTCGGCCAGCTCCACCTGTCGAGCCAGATGGAGGTTCGCTGATGGCGCGTGGATGGGGCCAGTTTGGAAAGTGAGTGGGAGATGCGTGACGCCGCAAGGTCCGGCAAGAAGCGCTGGGCGCTCGGCAATTGGGACCTGCGCTGGAAGGTTACGGCGGTTCTCGCCGTGCCGCTGGCCGTCGCGGTCGGTCTCGGAGTGTCGAGGATTACTTCGGAGTTCGGCGAAGCCAACCGCTTGGAGAACGTCTCGGGCAACATCGAGGTCATTCCGGCCGTCACCGGCCTGAGCGCCGCGGCCGCCACGGTCGCGGGCTCGCAGATGGTGTCGCTGATCCCCGGCGCCTCCGTGGTGACCGATCAAGACCTCACCGAGCTCGACCAGGCGATCGCGACCGCGGAGGACGCGGTCGGCAAGTTCGACGGCCGCCCCGAGTCGCAGGACTCGCTGCAGACCATGATCACCGAGTCCAGGGCCATCCTGGCCAGGGGCAAGGCCGCCGCCGACGCCGACGAGGCGCTCGGCGGCATCGACAAGATCCGCAACGAGAACGTGAGCATCGTCGAGGCCACCGTCTCGCAGGTGAGCGACCCGGCGGTGGACGCGGCCAAGCTGCGCCTGGTCGACTCGCTCAACACCCGCGCGACCCTGGTCTCCGAGCTCGCCGCGTTCAACATCGTGTTGCACGACTTCAAGGCGGGCGTGCAGGCCTTCGTCGCGGCCTCCGAGGCCGAGCGCCACCTGCTCAACGTGCTCGCGCACCGCTTCCCCGAGGGCGACACCGCCATCCAGGATCTGCGCGCGGGCGTCGACACCCGCATCGCGCTGATCGAGGGGCCGGAGGCGCAGGCGGGCAAGATCCCGCTCGGCGAGTTCAAGACCTCGCTGACCACCAGCGTCGACGTCTACGAGCGGGTCATCGCCAAGGCGACCGACGACCTCGACGCCGCCATGGCCGACCTGTCCGGCCGCGCCAACCGGGAGGCCTGGACCTACACCGCGGTCGTGCTCGCGACCATCCTGGCGGCGCTGCTGCTCGCGGTGTTCGTGGCGCGGTCGATGATCGTGCCGCTGCACCGGCTGCGCCTGGCCGCCCTGCGCGTGGCGGAGAGCGATCTGCCGCACGAGGTCGCCCAGCTGCGCACCGGCGCGTCCCCGGAGGACGTGCCGCTCGAGCCGATGCCGATCCGCTCCGACGAGGAGATCGGCCAGCTGGCCCGCGCCATCGACGACATCCACGGCCAGGCGCTGCGTCTGGCCAGCGACCAGGCGCAGATGCGTTCGCAGGTCAACGACATGTTCGAGACCCTGGCAAGGCGCTCCAAGTCGCTCGTCGACCATCAGCTCACCCTCATCGAGGCGATGGAGTACGACGAGAAGGACCCGCGCCTGCTGGAGAACCTGTTCCGGCTGGACCATCTCGCCGCCCGAATGCGCCGCAACGGCGACAACCTGCTGATCCTGGCGGGCACCAAGCAGCGCCGCGCCAAGTCCGCCCCGGTCGAGATCGCCGACGTGCTGCGCGCGGCCATCTCCGAGGTCGAGGACTACGAGCGCGTGAAGCTCGGCGCCACCCCGCGTGGCGCGCTCAAGGAACCGGCCGCCTCCGACCTGGCGCACCTGTTCGCCGAGCTGCTCGACAACGCGCTGCGCGCCTCGCCGCCGGAGACCGATGTCAAGTTCACCTTCGCGCAGGCGCACGACCAGGGCCTGCTGATCGAGGTCGCCGACCGCGGCATCGGCATGCCGCCCGCGGAGATGGCCGAGATCAACCGCAAGCTCGAGCAGACCGCCGAGCCCGGCCCGGAGACCGCCCGCCACATGGGCCTGTTCGTGGTCGGCCGGCTCGCCGAACGGCACGGTCTCACCGTCCGGCTGCGCCCGACCTTCGACACCGCCCGCGACCCGGGCGTCACCGTCACCGTGCACGTGCCGGTCGGCCTGATCGTGCCGGTCAAGGGCAGCTCGGGCCAGGGTGTGCAGATCGCCCCGGTCCAGCCGAACCCGAACCAGCCCGCGGCCATGCAGACTCGCGCGGTCACCCGCACCTCGGCGGGCAACATGGTCGTCACCGTCGACCCGGGTGTCAGCGGCCCGATCCGCACCGATTCCGCGCCGAGCACGCCGAGCACACCCACGCCGAGCGCCCCGGCGGCCCCGGCGGCGGGTCCCGGCGGTCTGCCGCAGCGCCAGCCCGGCTCGGCCGCCGCGTCGGCGGGCATGTCCACCGGCGACAGCGGCTCCGGCGGCGGTCCGCACTCGGCGAGCCTGCGCGAGTCCAGTGCCTCGGCGGCGGCCAACGGGCCGCAGCGCGGCAAGCTGGCCGCGGCGAGCATGCCCAAGCGCAACGGCGCCCCCGGCACGCCCGCCGGCTCCGGCGCCACACCGCCGCCATCGGGCCCGCTGCCCCCGGTGTCCGGTCCCACCGTGCGCGAGGCGCCGTCGGCCGGCGAGTCCGGCGGTCTGCCGCAGCGCGA
>Ga0079224_100004691_pt1 | contig 17780 bp, 14 predicted proteins | sample Stecom2015_FD_80414 | JGI IMG/M metagenome (GOLD analysis project Ga0079224, IMG submission 80414) | Agricultural soil microbial communities from Utah to study Nitrogen management - Steer compost 2015 | ecosystem: Environmental > Terrestrial > Soil > Agricultural land | place: USA: Utah...
GAGAGGGCGGGATTCGAACCCGCGGTACCGTTTCCAGTACGACAGTTTAGCAAACTGTTCCTTTCGGCCTCTCAGGCACCTCTCCGTTTTGCGATGCAAACCTAATACAAAAAAATGATATTTCGAAAACTTGCCGGGGCAAAAAAATGTAAATCTTGGCTCGCTGTCGCACGTCTCCTTATGTATCGCCTTTTACTACCAACGAGATTACTATTTGTGTACCGATAACCCGCTAACCCCTAGTGTTTTCGATGCGAAGAACAAATAATGCGGCTAAAAAGAAAGCCACGTCTCCCATGACTAACGAGTTAATCGGATTTACTAGGAGCTGCGAAAAATACAAGGGGGATATTCCATTTCGGCAGGATTTCGAGGTAGCTATGCTGGTTCCTCGCCTGAGGCGGACATGATGACACCCTCTACCCTGCCGTCGCAAATATCGGCGATGAACCATTTTTTTGTAGCCGTCGTCCGTAACGTAAATTAGTGTATGATAGCCTTTTTTTCGACCCTTCCGCTCGATTCCGTGAATAGCGTGCGAGAAAACTTGTTGGCAATTTCGGAGGAACGGCAATGACTATAGTCCGAGTGGAGAAGCTGGCTGTCTTATCAGGCTTGGGCCTGCAGGGCGGCGGCGTAGAGCTTCATCTGTTTAACCATGGAGACCAATCCGTTGGCCCTCGTCGGCGAAAGATGTTCTTTCAGTCCAATTTGATCAATAAAGTACAAATCGCTCTTCGCAATCGCTTCGGCGCTGTGGCCGGAAAGTACTTTTACCATCAAGCTAACCAGCCCCTTTGTAATCACGGCGTCACTGTCTGCCGTGAAGACCACCTTGCCGTCCTGCTGCGCTGCGTGGAGCCACACCCGCGACTGGCAGCCCTTGATTAAGTATTCGTCCTGTTTGTATTGTTCGTCAATCAGGGGTAACTCTTTCCCCAGTTGGATGATGTACTCATATTTTTCCATCCAATCTTCGAAGAAGGAAAAATCGTCAATCAGCTCGTCTTGTATTTCGTTTATTGTCACGTAATAATCATTAAGGTGTTAATAGGGAAACGCGGTGCATCAAACCAGCATCGCTTGCGCACGTGCGATGCCCGCCACGAGTGCATCGATCTCCTCAACGGTATTGTACATCGCCAAGGAAGCGCGCGCGGTACCCGGTATACCATAGTGATCCATCAGGGGCTGGGCACAATGATGTCCGGTACGGATGGCTATGCCCAGCTTATCTAAGATCACGCCCACATCATACGGATGCGTGCCTTCGACCAGAAAGGAGATGACGCTTGACTTTTCCTTGGCCGTGCCGATGATACGCAATCCGGGGATCTCCAGCATGCGTTCTGTGGCGTACTCCAACAAATCGTGCTCGTACGCGAGAATGCGGTCCAAGCCAATTTCGTTCAAATAGTCGATCGCGTCAGCCAGGCATATTCCCGCTTCGATATTGGGTGTTCCGGCTTCGAATTTGAAAGGCAGGTCGTTATAGACCGTCTTTGTCAGGGTTACTTCCTTAATCATGTCTCCGCCTCCCTGGTAGGGGGGCATCGCTTCGAGGTACTTTTCCTTGCCATACAGCACGCCTACGCCCGTAGGCCCATACATCTTGTGGCCGGAAAAAACCAAAAAGTCCACGTCAAGCGCCTGCACGTCTATGGGTAGGTGCTGGATGGCCTGCGCGGCATCCAACAGCACGGGCACGTCGGCCCGGTGTGCCAGTGCAATTAACTCCTTGACTGGGTTGATCGTACCTAGGGCATTGGACACGTAGGTGACGGCTACCAGCTTGGTACGCTCGTTTAGCAGGGAACGGTAGGTTTCCATATCCAATTCGCCCTCTTCGGTTACCGGGATGATGCGTAGCACGGCGCCGCGATCCTCGCAGAGCATGTGCCAAGGGACGATGTTCGAATGGTGCTCCATTGCCGAGATGATAATCTCGTCGCCCGGCTTGACGAACGCTTTTCCGTAGCAGGAAGCCACCAAGTTTATGCCATGGGTGGTTCCTGGGGTGAGAATGACCTCATGCTCATGCCCAGCGTTGATAAATTCCCTAACCTTTCGCCGCGTTATCTCGTAGGCGTCCGTAGCCAGCTGGCTGAGGTGATGCACACCCCGGTGGATATTACTGTTAATATCGGTATAGTACGCCTGAATGGCGTCGACGACCTGTTTTGGTTTTTGGGTGGTGGCGCCGTTATCCAGATACACCAAAGGCTTGCCATTCACCGTACGCGAAAGAATGGGAAAATCCTCCCGCACCCGCTGCACATCAAAACTCACTAATGCTGTTGCCTGCTCCATAATACACAAAGGTACAAGTTATTTTGCGGAATGTCGGGATACGGCGCGCGATAAAATCCACACCGACGAACCGTCCTACCGGTGCCGTACCGGGGCGGAAAGGCAAGCCTTAGCCGTTCACGACGTTGAGCGGGTTGCCGTTGACGTAAGCCTTTAGGTTGTCGACGACAAAGTCCATCAAGCGCGTGCGCGCCTCCTTGGTAGCCCAGGCGATGTGCGGGGTTATCACGCAATTCTTGGCGGAGAAAAGCGGATTGTCCGGTGCCGGCGGTTCCACGGACAAGACATCCAAGCCCGCACCCGCGATCAGGTCAGCATTCAGGGCGTCAGCCAGATCCGCTTCCTCGATGATGGGCCCGCGAGCCGTGTTGAGCAGGAAGGCGCTCCGCTTCATCTTAGCCAGCGTGGTGGCATTGATTAGCCCTTTGGTTTGGGGCGTCAGGGGCGCATGGATGGTCACCACATCCGACTCTTGCAACAACGTATCCAAGTCAGCCCAACGAAATCCGGAGCGGTGCGACTGGTCGGTACGCGTGCGGCTGTATCCGATGACCTGCATGCCAAACGCCCCGCCTACGTCGGCCACGCGCTGGCCGATATCACCAAAACCGATGACGCCCAGGCTCTTGCCAGCCAACTCTACGAGAGGATAATCCCGAAAACTAAAATCCGGAGAACGCGACCATTTACCGTCGAAAACACTGTCGCTATGCCGCTGTACGCGATGACATAGCTCCAACAACAACGCAAACGTCAACTGCACGACAGAATCCGTGCTGTAACCCGGAATGTTCGTTACCACGATCCCGCGTTCGCGCGCGCGATTCACGTCGATGATGTTATAGCCCGTGGCCAGCACGCCGATATACTTCAACTGCGGAAGCTGGTCTATTGCTCCCGCGTCCAAAGGCACCTTATTCGTCAACACGACGTCCGCGCCTTGAGCGCGCTCCACTATCTTGTCGGCCGGCGTGCGGTCGTAAACCGTCAACTGGCCGTAACTTTCCACTCCGCGCCAATCCAAATCGCCGGGGTTCAATGCCTCCCCGTCCAGTACGACTATTTTCATATTAACTCTCCGATTTTTTATAAAAAATGAAATTCCCTTCTTCCGCGTTATGCCGCTATGGATAGCTTGCTAACGCTACGATTCGCGATGGGGCGGCGTTAAGCACATCCCTCCCCTTCAGAAAATCCAACGCTACGATAAAGGCATACGCTTCCACCACGCCCCCCAGCCGCTCGACAAGCCGGGCACTTGCCGCCACGGTTCCTCCCGTAGCCAGCAAATCGTCATGGATGAGCACCTTGGTACCCGGCCCGAAGGCATCGTCGTGGATTTCAACCGTAGCCGTGCCGTACTCCAAAGCGTAGGTTTCGCTCAGGGTCTTGCCCGGCAGCTTGCCTTTCTTCCGGATGGGGATGAACGGAACGCCAAGTTTGACGGCGATCATCGGTCCAAACAAAAAGCCGCGGCTATCGACACCCACTACCGCATCGAATGTGCAGTCCGCCAGCCGTTGGACAAACGTGTCCACGATGCTTTGACAGAGTAGCGGATCTTTAAAAACAGGCGTAATATCCTTGAAAACTATCCCAGGCTTGGGGAAGTCGGGAATATCCCGAATGGTAGCCTTGAGTTGCTGTTCAATCATCGGAAACTTTCAAATATGGGGCAATCTTACGCAAAAAATCTTCGTCTATGATAACGATTTCCAATAATGCCTCCACGCTGTCAAATGGCCCATGCTGATGACGGTATTGGATAACGGCATTAGCCTGTTTGGACGAAATGAACGGATGCGCTACCAGTTCCTGGTAGGAGGCCGTGTTGATATTGATCCGCGACACGATTGCCGCATCCACATACACCTGCGTTTCCAAGCCGTTGTAGCGTTCCAGATCCAGACCATAGACCTCCAAGAGTTGCCGCTTGTCATGGAATCCACCCAAGCGATCGCGAAATCGCACGATCCGGGAGGCAAACACGGGGCCAATACCGGGCAACTCCTGCAGCGCTAACGAGTCTGCGCGGTTCAAATCCAAAGAGATTACGGTGCCTGGGGCTACAGTTGCTACGTCCTCGCCGTCCTGCGCCCGGCTAGCCGGTGCCTCAACGGGAGGCGTGTCGGTACGTCGCGCGGGTTCCGACGGCGCAATCCGGATATAGGGCGCCAATCTCGCATAGTCGGCATCCGAAATACTGTATATGCGCCGCAGGTCGACCGGCTTGCGAAACCTTCCCCCCTTTGCCTCGTAGTTCTTAATCACGCTGATCTGGCGCTCGGAAAGTCCCAAACGCTTCCAATCGACGATCGGCAGCCCATTGGGGTCGAATTCGAAATATTCCACCGCGGTGGCAGGCAGATAGCGTTCCTCGGCTACGGGAGTCCCGATTTCGGAGTCCGCATCGGCAAGCAGACGTGATGCATGGAACTCGCGGATGGCGACCAGGCCGGCATCCGCGATTGTACCGGTGTCTTTGACCCAGAATTGGTAAACGTACGGGCTGGCCCACAGCAGCGAAACCAAGGCCATTAGCGTCAGTATACCGTACAACTCCGTACGGCTGAAACCAAAGTACACAAAAAGCCAGCGTCGCATTGCTATGTCGATTACAGATACCCTATTCGACTAAAATAGAGGATTTTACCGAGATAACCAAGCTGGCGCCCGTCGTTCCTACTCCACGGAGGATACCATCAACGCCCCTACCGTGAGGTTGTTGCGGCTATCGATCAAAATAGCACCACCGTTGGCCTTATTGTCCTGGTATCGGTCGAATGGCAGGTAGTCGGCCGCCCGAAATCGGATCTTGCCGATGTCGTTCAGCGCGAAACCATCCTCGTGGGTTTCCTCGAGCGTATGGATGTCAATCTTTGACAGAATCTCGCTTGCCTTGACCTTGACCACTCGGCTGTGGTGCTGCAGCAGGTAGACCTGGGTCGTGTCCAAAGGCCGTTTATCCATCCAGCAGACGTCGGCAACAAATTCCTTCGCAAGCTCAGGATGGCTATCGGCCGTGGTGATCAGATCCCCGCGGCTTATGTCCACATCGTCGGCCAAGTGGACGGTTACCGAGGCGCCTTTTTCGGCGGTATCGGCAGAGCTGCCCGCTACTTCGAGTGCGCTCACGGTACTGCGCTGCCCCGAGGGTAACACCACCACGCGGTCGCCCACGGCCAACGAGCCGCTGGCAATGCGGCCGGTATATCCCCGATAGTCGTGGTGCTCGTCAGTTTGCGGCCGAATTATCCACTGCACCGGCAAACGGACAGGCTCTCGGCCTTGGGCACGGCGCACGTCGACCGTTTCCAGAAAGGCCAACAAGGACGGCCCCCCGTACCAAGGCATCGCGTTGGATTGGTTGACAATATTATCGCCGCGAAGCGCACTAACCGGGATAAAATCCAGCTGCCGAACGGACAGGCGCTGCGAAAACCGAAGGTAGTCCGCCTTTATTTTTTCGAAGGTTTCCTCGTCGTAGTCCACCATGTCCATCTTATTGATGCACACTAGGATATTCGGAATAGCCAGTAAAGACACTAAAAAGGAGTGTCGCTTGGTTTGTTCCACTACACCTTTCCGTGCATCGATCAGAATAATAGCCAGATCCGCGTTGGAAGCCCCGGTTACCATGTTTCGAGTGTACTCGATATGGCCCGGCGTGTCGGCAATGATAAACTTGCGGCGAGGGGTTTGGAAATACTTGTAGGCCACGTCAATGGTAATGCCCTGCTCCCGTTCGGCTTTCAGCCCGTCGGTGAGGATTGCCAAATCGACGGTGCCGTCGCCATTTTTGCGGTTGGCACGCTGAATGGCTTCCAGTTGGTCGTCCAGCACGGAATCCGTATCATACAGAAGCCTGCCAATCAGCGTGCTCTTGCCGTCGTCCACGCTTCCGGCGGTAATGAATTTCAGTAAATCCATAATATGCGTTGCTTTTGGTCGCTACCTGCGGCGGGCCGCCGTAGCGAAGCGTTTTTATCTAAGTTTCGTATTTAAAAATAACCGCCTTTTTTGCGATCTTCCATGGCTGCCTCGGAAACCTTGTCGTCCATCCGGGCACCCCGCTCGCTCACTTTGGAGAGCGTTATTTCGCTGATGATATCATCGATGTGGTAAGCCTCCGATAGGACCGCCGCCGTGCACGTGATATCACCCACCGTGCGGAAACGCACTTTGTGCCGTTCCACAACGTCTTCGTGGTCCATGTTCAAGTACTCGGAGGCCGCCATATATTGCCCATGGCGGGTAATCACGTCTCGCTCGTGCGAGAAATAGATCGACGGAAGCTCAATACCTTCGCGCCGGATGTAATTCCACACGTCCAGCTCCGTCCAGTTGCTGATCGGGAAAACCCGTACGTTTTCGCCGGGATGGATGCGGCCGTTGTAGATGTTCCAGATCTCCGGACGTTGCCGCTTGGGATCCCACTGCCCAAATTCATCGCGCACCGAAAAAATCCATTCCTTGGCCCGGGCCTTTTCCTCATCGCGCCTGGCGCCACCGATGCAGGCGTCAAAGCCGTTTGCGGCGATCGTATCGAGCAGGGTGACGGTCTGCAAAGCATTTCGGCTGGCGTTCTTGCCGCGCTGCTCCACTACTTTGCCCGCGTCAATGCTATCCTGCACATATCCGACAATCAAGCGTTCGCCAATACGCTCTACCAACCGATCGCGAAACTCGATGGTTTCGGGGAAATTGTGTCCCGTGTCAATGTGTACCAGCGGAAAAGGAAAGCGGCCCGGCCTAAACGCCTTCTCGGCCAAATGGACGAGCGTGATCGAATCCTTTCCACCCGAGAACAGCAAGGCAGGCTTCTCAAACTGCCCTGCTACTTCCCTGAGTATGTATATGGCTTCCGCTTCTAATTGATCCAGGTAGTCCATTATTCGTTACTATTTTTTGATTTACTAATGTGATATCCTTCGCTTAGGTGGCGTGCAAGCCACACTCCTTCTTGCTTTTGTCTTCCCACCACCAGCGGCCAGCGCGGAAGTCGTCTCCCGGGCGCACCGCACGGGTGCACGGCTCGCACCCTATACTGGGGAACCCCTTGTCGTGCAAGGGGTTGTACGGAATATTATGTACGCGAACGAACTCCCAAACGGTATCGATCGACCAGTCGTAGATGGGGTGAACCTTAAGCAGTTCGTTGCCACCGTCCCATTCTACCTGTGCCATGTTGGTGCGATTGTCCGATTGCTCGGCACGGATGCCCGTAATCCAGCAGTCGACGTTGGCTAATGCACGCTTGAGCGGCTCAAGCTTTCGAATGGAGCAGCATTCCTTGCGGTTTTCGACGGAGTCGTAAAAGCTCGACGGGCCTTTTGTCCGAAGCAACTGCTGTACGGCTTCGGTATCAGGAAAATACGCCTCGATTTCTTGCTTGTAAATGTCGACGGTGCGGCTCCATGTATAATAGGTTTCCTTGAACAGCCGTCCGGTATCAAGCGTGAACACCCGTATCGGCAGCCGGTTCTTAAAGATGTAATGTGAAATGATTTGGTCCTCGACGCCGAAACTCGTCGAGAAAGCGATCCGCCCGGGAAAGCGGCGTGCCAATAGCGCGAGCGATTCGCCCGGCTCCTTGCTCGCCATACTTGCGGATATCTCGGCAACTAAGTCATTCATTCCTGTTCATTTTTACTGGCCAACAGCGATGCCGTGTGGGCGTTGAGCACGCGTACCTTTTCGGCGAAATCGCCCTTCAGCCGCTCGCGCAACTGATGCATGTAGGCCAGCGTTTCGTCGAGCTCTTCGGGTAGCGCATCCTGCAGGAGTTCCTTTAGGCGCTTGGCGATGGTCGGGGACTTGCCATTCGTCGAAATGCCTATTTTCAAGTTCCCCTTCTTCACGACCGAACCCAAATAGAAATCGCACAGCGCGGGCTTGTCCGCCACGTTGATCAGTACATGCCGCTTGCGTGCCTCCGCGCGTATCCATTCGTTGAGCCGGTCGTTGTTAGAAGCCACAACCACCACATCCTTGCCATCCAAGTCGCTGGCCTCAAGGTTGCGCTCCTCGACGGAAACCGTCGGAAATTCCCGCACGAAATCCCAAACCGCGTCCGACACCTTGCTCGCTACGAGCGTGATGGGTGCTTGCGCACTGTTTCCAAGGATGGCCGTCAGCTTCTCCAGCGCCACGTTTCCACCGCCCACGAGCAGCGTGTGCAGGCTGTTGAGCTGCAAATATACTGGAAATAATGGGTTGCCGACCTGTTGATTTGTCATACTGCCAACGCGTTTAAACCCGCCGTTTCAAATTGCTGATGCTGGGCCACCACCTCGCCGATCACGATCACCGCCGGTGCCCCGATGCCTTCGCGCTGCACTTGATCCACGATTGTGCCAATGGTGCCTAAGACAATCCGCTCGTCTGGCAATGACCCGTTCTGGATGACGGCGACAGGGAGGTGAGCTTTGCCTTCATCACGAAAAACCGAAGCGATTTCCGCGAGCTTAGCAAGACCCATCAATACCACCACCGTGGCCTTAGTCCGAGCGGCTTGGCGGACATCCTGCGAAAGTGTACCCGTCGACGTAGAGCCCGTGATCACCCAAAAGCTTTCACTCACGCCCCGATGCGTCACCGGAATGCCTTGCAGCCCGGCCACGCCGATGGAGCTGGATATGCCGGGAACCACCGCAACGGCGATGCCGTGCGCCGCGGCATGCGCGACTTCCTCCCCACCCCGGCCGAACACAAAGGGGTCGCCTCCCTTAAGGCGCACCACCTGCCCGTGGGACTGCGCGTACATGACCAAAAGCTCGTTTATTTCCTCCTGATCGTAAGAGTGCTGCCCGGCACGCTTGCCAACAAATACGCGCAGCGCGTCAGGCGAAGCATAGTCCAGCAGCTCCTCATTCACTAAGGCGTCATACAGAATGACATTGGCTTGGCGCAATGCCTTAAGGCCCTTTAGGCTAATCAAATCCGTATCGCCTGGACCGGCGCCTACCAACGTGATTTTTGGTGTGCTATTCATGGTAATTTAGATGTCTATTCTTTTCGCTACCCGCCTAGTTGGCTATGGTTGCGGGGTCTTCCCGATGGGCCATCGCCCATTGATAAAAGGATATCGCGTTAGCTAGATAGTGCTGCGCAAATTCCGCAGAAGGCTCATACTTATTGATTTGCAGCACCAGGCTACTGAAGTCATCGGTGGGCAGCGGCACCTCGCCTTGGGAAACATAATGCGTGTCGAACTCCCGAATGATGGCGATTTGCGAGCTACCGTTGATTCCTTTGTCCAGCAACAGCGCTTTGGCTGTGCCTACAAATACGGCATACGCATGGTAAATGGCATCTGCGTAGGCCTGCGCGTTATAGCTTTCATTGGCCCACCCCAGTTTCTCCTCTGATTCATACAATAGGGTGGCTACCAAATCGATCACGACGCCAGCGCACTCGCCCACCCCGATCGCGGTCTGGAACATTTCCTGTTGCCCCCAGTCGACGAACTCGTCGGGGATGAGCGTGTCCAATCCGCCTAATGGCTTCAGCATCCGATAGAAATAATCTTTGCCCTGCCGGTCGTAATACTCGTGAAACAACTCGTCCGCTTCGGACAATGTTTGGTAATCGTCTAACAGCAACCTGAGGGCTTGGATGACCCGTTTTGAGGGCAACTTAATGACCCGTTCGGCAACGCGGCCTAACCCATCGCCTAACGTGGCCCCTCCCAGCATGACTTGCACTGCCGGCACGACCTTGCCTGCAGCTTTCATCGAGCTTCCGTGCAGGCCAATATGCGCCAGACCATGCTGCCCGCACGAATTCATACAGCCGCTAATCTTGATTTTCAGCTCCTTATTGTGGATTAGCTCGGCGTAGTGTTCATAGATGAACCGCTCAATCACCCGTGCCATTTCCGTACTGTTTGAGATGCCCAAGTTGCAGGTATCCGTTCCGGGGCAGGTAGTCACGTCCGCCACGCTATCGAAACCCGGCTGGGCAAGGCCTAGCCGGTGCAGCACGAGGAATATGTGCGGCAAAGAAGCCTCACGGACGAACTTAAACAGCAGCCCTTGGTTTTGGGTGATGCGCATTTCGTCTGCTATATGCCCCCGCACGCCTTCGACCAGTTCCCTGGCCTTCTGGGTGGAGATATCGCCGGTGGTTACCTTCACGTAAACCGACCAATAACCGGCTTGCTTTTGCGGAACTACGTTTGTAGCCCTCCACGCTTCGTAGGCGAGGGCCAAATCGTTGGGCACCTCAGCCTCGCTGACGGGGCCATCCGGCGGCAAGGGCTCCGGCACGGCGTTGCGGTCTACAACGAAGGTCTTGACCTTATTGGCAACGCGCTCCTCGTCGATCAGCCGGACGACCTCCTCCAAGCCCAATCGTTGGATTACGTACTTAAGGCGCGCCTTGTTGCGGTTATTGCGCTCACCGTAGCGATCAAAAACGCGAATGACACTTTCGGAATAGGGGATCAGTTGGTCCTCGGGCAGGAAATCATGAACCGGATGGGCCACCATGGGCTGAGCCCCGAGGCCACCGCCCAACAGAACCCTAAAGCCGCGCTGCTCCACGCCGTCTACCACGCGAACTTTGGGAATGAAACCCAAATCATGGCCAAACGCAAAGGCCGTATCCTTCTCGCTGGAGGAAAAACAGAACTTGAACTTACGCCCCATCTCTTGGCATATCGGATTGCGCAGGAAATACGCAAAAACAGCGTGCGCATAAGGTGAAACGTCGAATGGCTCGTCGGGGTCAATACCGGCATTGGGCGACGCCGTCACGTTACGAACCGTATTGCCGCACGCCTCACGCAGGGTAATGTCGTCTGCGGCGAGCTCGGCCCACAGCTCCGGGGTGCGGTCGAGGCTCACATAGTGAATCTGGATATCCTGCCGTGTGGTAAGGTGCAAGTTGCTGCTCGCGTATTTGTCGGAAATATCCGCGATTTTCAGCAGTTGCTTGAAGGTAACTTTCCCAAATGGCAGCTTGATGCGCACCATTTGGACGCCGGGTTGGCGCTGGCCATAAATACCCCGGGCCAACCGTAGGCTCCTAAATTTTTCTTCGGGCACGCTCCCTTCCTGGTACTCCCGAATCCTGCGTTCTAAGTCGATGATTTCGCGTGCGACAATCGGATTTTCAAGTTCGGTCCTGAAACTTTGCATTTTTATGTAAATGTAATTGTGTTTGTTAGCGCTTCGTCACCGCAGCAAAAACCTCCGCCACCTACGACAGATCCGTTTTTACGGCAGTGACATTACCCTCGCCCACCATCGGCCCTGGAGCTACGGAAAACCCGTACGCGACAGGACACCCCATCAATATCGGAAGCAAATATATGTAAAGTATATAGGTTTAGTAGTAATTATTTTAAAAATCTTTTTTATCGGTCAATAAGCGTAGCCCGATATCGGGTGTTTCCATGAAAATAGACACAACTCAAGATGCACTCAAGCCGGCCGCATTGCGCACTTGGTAGAAAACGTTGGTTTACCTAGCTTTGCGTTGTTGAGCACCTGAACGCTCGGCCAGATAAACAGACGATACATGAAGAACCCCTTATTAGTTGATTTCCGAACCCCTTTCCAGAGTGTTCCTTTTAACGAGATACAGCAAGCGCATTTCAAACCCGCCATCCTAGAGGCTATAGCCCAGGCCAAACAAGAAATCGAAGCGATTGCCAGTAGCCAGGAAAGTCCGACGTTTGAGAATACCTGCGAGGCGCTCGAGCGGGCAGGCAATCGACTGGCCATCGTATCCAGCACCTTTTTCAACCTCGATAGCGCGGAAACGAATGACGAAATGCAAGCGCTGGCCCAGGAATTGGCACCCGTGATTGCCGAGTACCAAAACGATGTCATGCTCAACCAGTCACTATTCGAGCGTGTACAAGCCGTACACGAGCACGCCCCGGCAGATTCCCTTACACCCGAACAGCTACGCCTTTTGAAGAAGCAATACAAGGGTTTCGTGCGCCAAGGTGCGCGCCTGCCGGACACCGACAAGCAGACACTCCGCGAAATCGATCGAGAACTGGCCACCCTCACGATGAAGTTCTCGCAAAACGTGTTGCAGGAGACCAATGATTATGTACTGCACCTCACCGAGGAACACCAATTGGCCGGATTACCATCGTCGATCATGCAGGCAGCCAAGGAAGAGGCGGAAAAGCGTGAGCTAACGGGCTGGGCCTTCACGCTTCACCACCCGAGTTACGTTCCCTTTCTAAAATATGCCGAAAACCGGCAGCTGCGCCAGGAATTCCACTTTGCCGCGACGAGTCGCGCCTTCAAGGACAACGATCGCAACAACGAACCCATCATTCGGCAGATCGTAGCGCTACGCGCTAAACGGGCTAAGCTGCTCGGATTTGATACGCACGCCGCTTTCGTATTGGAAGAACGCATGGCCGGCACGCCAGAAGCCGTCCTGGAGTTTTTGTCGGATTTGCTCACCAGAGCGAAACCCCATGCACTGGCCGACGTTGAAAAGCTGAAAGCATTGGCCCATGCTGAGGGCATTGACCCGATTATGCCTTATGACCACGCATTCTACGCCGAGAAACTCCGCGTCAAGGAATTCGACCTTGACGAGGAGGAGCTACGCCCCTATTTCGCACTCGATCGCGTTATCGACGCTGCGTTTGACCTCGCTCAACGGCTTTTTGGGCTGACCTTCGTGGTTCGGGACGACATTCCCGTATACCATCCCGAAGTCACCGCATACGAAGTACTGGAAAACGGCGAGCACAAAGCGCTCCTCTACACCGACTGGCATCCGCGCGAGGGCAAGCGCCCCGGCGCCTGGATGACGAGCTATCGCGACCAGCACCGCATAGCGGACCAAAACATACGCCCGCACATTTCGATCGTGTGCAATTTCTCGCGCCCCACTACAAATACACCATCACTGCTTACTTTCCAGGAGGTGACGACGCTTTTCCACGAATTTGGACACGCCCTACACGGCATACTCGCCGACACGACCTACGAGAGCCTGTCGGGCACGAACGTGTATTGGGACTTTGTAGAGTTGCCTTCCCAGTTTTTGGAAAACTACTGCTACGATAAGGAATTTATCCAGTCGTTTGCCATCCATTACCAAAGTGGCGAACCCCTTCCGGGCGCGCAGATCGACAAGATTGTGGCGGCAGCCAATTTCATGGAGGGGTATCAGACCATACGGCAGCTCAGCTTCGGCCTGCTAGACATGGCTTACCATACGGGTCGGTTTGTTTCGGACACGTCCGTGGAACGTTTTGAACAAGACACGCTCGAGGAGACGATGCTTTACCCCCATATCCCCGGCACGGCGCAGAGCCCATCCTTTTCTCACATTTTCGCCGGAGGCTACGCGGCCGGTTACTATTCGTACAAATGGGCGGAAGTGCTGGATGCCGATGCCTTTGACTACTTCAGGCAGACCGGCATTTTCAACCCGACGACCGCGGCGAAGTTCAAGAAGTTACTGCGTAGCGGCGGTACGGTTGACCCGATGCAACTCTACGTGGAGTTTCGCGGACGCGAACCCAAACCCGACGCCCTGCTCAAGCGGGCAGGATTGGTCAAAGCCGGTTGACGGAGACAAATGACGCGCATCAAAAACGGCCGGTCCGTCTTATTTTACCGCAAGGTTGATTACCTTGCACGAAAATTTATTACACATTCCGCGTGGATGGATGAATTCAGGGGCACGGAGTCGCCTTCGGATACGCCATCGCGGCACGTACGGAACACACCCTAGCGGCACAACATGAAAACAGCAATTATGACGTTATCCGCGGTTGCTATGGCTACGACGGCCATTGCCCAACAGCCACTAACCCCTGAAAAACTTTGGGAATTGGGCCGTTTATCGCCCGAAACACTTACACCAGACGGCAAATACGTTATCTATGGCGTATCCGAATTCGATCTGGAGGCAAACAAAAGCGAACGCAACCTCTTCATGGTTTCGGTGACGGGCGGAGCGGCAACGCAGTTGACGACGAAAGCGGGAAGCGAACAGATTGTCCATATCGATGAAAACACCCAAGCGTTTATTTACCTCCAGGGCGGCAAACTTTACCGGCAGGCGCTAAGTGGCGGCGACGCCCAGCAGCTGACGCCCGACGAGATTTCCCTGCAAAACGTACGGATATCCCCCGACGGAAAACGCATCCTCTTCACTAAAGCCGTACCAATTAGGAAAATCCATAGCACGGACCGCCACGCTGACCTGCCCGAATCCAATGCCTACGTCTATGACCAGCTGCACTACCGCCATTGGGATAGCTGGACCGACGGCAAGTTCCACCACGTGCACTACGCGCCCTTCGACGGCAACCAACTGGGCGAAGCCATTGACATCATGGAGGGAGAACCTTACCACAGCCCCCAGCAACCTTTTGGCGGCAAGGAAGACGTAATCTGGAGTCCGGACGGCAAGCAGATCCTGTATGTAAGCAAGAAAAAATACGGAACCGAATATGCCTTAAGCACCAATTCGGACATTTACCAATACGATTTGGAAACCGGCCGGACTACGAACCTAACGGTGGGCATGGAAGGCTATGACACCAATCCGGCATACAGCCCCGATGGGCAGCGCCTGGCTTGGTTGAGCATGAAGGAAGACGGCTACGAAGCCGACAAGAATGACATCGTCGTCTTTGACAAGCGGACCAGCCAGCGGCACAACTTGACGAAGGACTGGGACGGTACGGTCAACGAATTCATGTGGGCTCAAAATAGCCGAACCGTTTGGTTTACCGCAGCCGTTCGCGGAACGATCCAACTTTTCCAAATTGACCTCGCCAGCAATCTGCAACAGCAAGGCGCCTCCGCCATCCGTCAGATCAGCAACGGCGATCATGACATTACCGGTATCGTAGGACAGTCGGGACAAGACCTCGTGGTGACGCTAACGACCCTTAACAGGGCAGCCGAACTGTACCGTTTTGACACGGAAACGGGGTCGTTGGCAAAAATAAGCCAAGTAAACGATGCGCATTACCAGCAGATCGCGTCCAGCACGGTGGTACCTCGCGTAACGAAAGCCAGCGACGGCAAGGACCTGTTTTCGTGGATCGTCTATCCGCCGGATTTCGACCCGGCCAAGAAATACCCTACCTTACTTTACTGCCAGGGCGGACCGCAGTCCGCACTAACTCAATTTTACTCCTTTCGCTGGAACCTGCAGCTAATTGCGGCACAAGGCTACATCGTCGTAGCGCCCAATCGACGAGGCATGCCGGGGCATGGCGTCTCCTGGAATGAGCAGATTAGCGGTGACTGGGGCGGGCAGCCCATCCGCGACTACCTATCGGCCATCGATGACTTAGCCGGGGAGCCCTATGTGGACAGCGACCGTCTCGGCGCAATCGGCGCAAGTTTTGGTGGTTATTCGGTATTCATGCTCGCTGGCGTGCACGAAGGACGCTTCAAGACATTCATCTCGCACAACGGCCTGTTCGATATGCGGAGCTGGTATGGCACCACCGAGGAGCTCTTCTTTGCGAACAAAGACTTAGGCGGCCCCTATTGGGACGAAAAGAACAAAAAGACCTACCAGCACTTTAATCCGATTAACTTCGTAAACCAGTGGGACACGCCGATTATGGTCATCCAAGGCGGACGGGACTACCGCGTGAGCATCGAGCAAGGACTGGAAGCTTATCAGGCAGCCCAGCTCAAAGGGATCAAAAGCCGGCTATTGTACTTGCCGGATGAGAATCATTGGGTACTCAGCGCGCAAAACGCATTGGTATGGCAACGCGAGTTCTTCAAGTGGCTGGAAGAGACGCTTTAGAAAACCCTAGAGTAATCCTTTCCTTGACATTCTATTCCGGGTAAGTCTGCTTCTATTTTTATGCGAAGCGGTAGCGGGGCGGACACGCCGGATGTCACGGGCCGGACCAAAGGCAATGTCCGACAATTGGTGCCTACATCGAACGCAAACCATTGGCATAGTTTTCGTACCTTTGCAACTCATTTTATCTGGGGAATACATCATGACAAAAGTGAAAATCGGTACGGTACAGATGAGCTGTACCCAGGACAAAGCCAGCAACTTGGCCAAAGCAATTCGTGAAATACGCGTAGCGGCCTCCAAAGGCGCTCAGATTATCTGTCTGCAAGAACTCTTTACCTCGCTGTATTTTTGCGACGTGGAAGACTATGATAACTTCGATTTGGCGGAAGCCATTCCCGGTCCGTCCACAGAAAGCCTGCAAGCGGTAGCGGCGGAGCTAAACGTGGTGATTATCGCCTCGCTTTTTGAGAAGCGTACGGAAGGTTTGTACCACAATACCACTGCGGTCATCGATGCCGATGGCAGCTACCTAGGCAAGTACCGAAAGATGCATATCCCGGACGATCCGGCGTATTACGAGAAATTCTACTTTACGCCAGGCGACTTGGGTTACAAAGTCTTCAAAACCAAGTTTGCAACGATTGGCGTTCTGATTTGTTGGGACCAATGGTATCCGGAAGCCGCACGGATTACGTCGCTCATGGGCGCCGAAATCCTGTTCTTCCCCACCGCCATCGGCTGGTCTTCCGAACAGGACGAAGAAACGAACCAAGACCAATACGATGCTTGGCAAACCATACAACGCTCCCACGCCGTGGCCAACGGGGTACCCGTGGTCAGCGTCAACCGCGTCGGATTCGAGCAGGACGGTGCGATGAAATTTTGGGGCGGTAGCTTCGTTACCAATGCACAAGGAAAGTTACTCTATCTGGCCTCGCACGACGCCGAGGAAACCGAATCCACCGAAGTGGATTTGACAGAATCCAACTTCTTTCGGATTCATTGGCCCTTTTTGCGCGACCGCCGTATCGACAGTTACGGACCCATTACAAAAAGGTTTATTGACGAATAAAAGAGCGCGACAAAAAACACGACGAAACCCAAATGCAAGCATTCAACTTAACCGGAACGCCCAAGGACGCGGGCTATTTCTTTCCCGCCGAGTGGTATCCGCACCGGGCGACTTGGCTAAGCTGGCCACACAAAGAAGCGTCATGGCCCGGCAAGATCGACACGGTATACGGCCCCTATGCCCAATTCATCCGTGAAGTAGCCCGGGGCGAACGAGTGTGCATCAACATTACCGACGACGCGATGGAAGGCCACGCCACGGCCGAATTGCTTAAAGCCGGCGTGGACATGTCCCAAATCGATTTCTACCGCCACCCTACCGATGATGCATGGTGCCGCGACCACGGCCCGGCGTTCCTGATCAATCCGGGTGCCGATATCCCAAAGGTAATCGTCGATTGGGGATACAATGCCTGGGGGGACAAATACCCTCCCTATGACCAAGACGACGTCATCCCCACGTTGGTGGGAAAGGCGCTCGGTTTGCCGGTCTACCATCCGGGCATCGTCATGGAAGGGGGCGCGGTCGACTTCAACGGCCGGGGTACCGTACTGACCACCACGGCCTGTCTGTTAAACGAAAATCGCAATCCGACCCTGTCGCAAGCCCAAATCGAGCAATACCTTCA
>Ga0079224_100004692_pt1 | contig 17779 bp, 11 predicted proteins | sample Stecom2015_FD_80414 | JGI IMG/M metagenome (GOLD analysis project Ga0079224, IMG submission 80414) | Agricultural soil microbial communities from Utah to study Nitrogen management - Steer compost 2015 | ecosystem: Environmental > Terrestrial > Soil > Agricultural land | place: USA: Utah...
TCGGTGGGCAAGAGGGTCAGATAATCCTTGAGGGTATCCAAAATGAATCGGATTTCTTCCTTAAGGGGTTTGGGTTCCAATTGGTGCCGGTCCAAAGGGGTGTCGGTGGTCCCTACCAAGACACAATCGTGCCAAGGCACTGCGAACAATACCCTGCCATCGGATGTCGATGGGATCATAAGGGCCCGATCGCTCCCCAAATAGGCTTTGGGCAAGACCAAATGTATGCCTTGGCTGACCTTCAAGAGCGAGTCCGATCCTGGACTGTCCATTCTTAGGATATCATCCACAAAAACCCCTGTGGCATTGACAATGACTTTGGCAAGGACCTTATGGGATTTCCCCGTCTCCAGGTCACTGACCTGGACCCCACAGAGTTTACCGGAGGAATCCTTGATCAAATCGGTCACCTTCATATAGTTCAACAGTACCCCGCCCTGTTCAATCCCGGTCTGTGCCAGGTTGATGGCCAGGCGGGCATCATCGAACTGCCCGTCGAAGTACTGCACTCCCCCATTGAGGTTTTTGGGCTTCAGATTCCCAAAACGATCCAATACGGCCTCCCGGCCCAGAAGGGATGTTTTTCCCATCCGTAACTTTCGGGCCATTCTATCATATATCTTCAGCCCAAGACCGTAAAAATATTTTTCCCACCAACGATAGCTCGGGATTATAAATGGTAGGGGGGTGACCAAATGAGGTGCGTTTTTCAACATCAGGCCCCTTTCGTGCAAGGCCTCAAAAACCAATTTTATGTTCCCCTGGGCCAGGTATCTCACCCCTCCATGCGCCAATTTGGTGCTTCGACTGGAGGTGCCCTTGGCAAAATCCGATTGCTCGAACAGAACGGTTTTCAATCCCCTGGAGCTGGCATCCAAGGCAACTCCAAGGCCTGTGGCCCCTCCACCAATGATCAAAATATCCCAAACCTGATGGTTAGTTTCGATGGTCCGCAGTAGGTCATCACGATCAAAACTAGTTTCTTTTGGTTTGTTTTTCATGTATAATTAGAAATATATAGAAACAAATATAACTTAAATTTAATGCTGTGGTAGCATAAAGCAAAGATAAAATCAATATAATTGCCAAATCATTATTTGTTTTTGTTTTTATTTGTTACTTTCGTTAATATTAATTTTGCCATAAAGCAATAATGTCCAACCATGAATTTTAAATTTTAGGAATCCAATGAAAAAAAGTTCACTTTATTTAATCTTGTGTTGTCTGCTACCCATTGGCGTATGGGCGCAGCAGAATACCATTAAAGGTATGATCACCGACCAGGAGGGATCCCCCCTGCCCGGGGCGTCCATTGTGGAACAGGGTACGACAAACGGAGTTGTATCGGATTTTGACGGTGCCTTCAGCCTTGTTCCCACCCAAGACCAGGTCACCCTGGAGGTTTCCTTTGTTGGGTTCAGGACCGCTTATATAAGGGCCAATGTGGGCAGCCATCAGAATATTGTACTGGAAGAGGATGCAAGCCAACTCGACGAAGTGGTGGTCACCGCCCTGAACATATCCCGTGAGGAAAAGTCCCTGGGATATGCCGTTGCCAAAGTGGAAGGGGAGGAAATCACAAAATCGGTTTCGGGCAACTGGATGAACAGTATGTCAGGAAAAGTGCCCGGCCTCTTTTTTGCCCAAGCGGGAACCGGCCCCAGTGGCTCCATCCGTGTAACCCTGAGAGGCGACCAGTCCCTGAACTACGGAGGGAACGAGGCGCTGATCGTGGTGGACGGTGTGCCCATAAGCTCTGGAATGACAGCCACCAAGGCCGTAAGTAACTACGCCCAAGGGGATGCCCCCGTGGATTACGGGGATGGCCTGAGTGACATCAACCCCGAGGACATCGAATCGATTTCCGTGCTCAAGGGACCCTCGGCCGCGGCCCTATACGGATCCCGTGCCGCCAACGGGGCCATTATGATCACCACCAAATCAGGAAAACGGAGCAGGGGCCTGGGAATAACGATCAATTCCACGGTAAGCTTTGAAAAAGCTGGATATTTTCCGGATTTTCAAACGCAGTACGGTAGTGGATCCGACATGGGCAATCAACCCTTTTCCCTTTGGGATTTGACCGAGGAAATGGCTCCCGACGGAGTGGCTGTCAACCGACACTATTCCAGATATTCCTTTGGGGAACGCTTTGATCCCAACACCCTTCGGTACCAATATGCTTCCAAGAATTGGGAAACGGGTACCTTTACCAAAATGCCCTGGGTCTATCAAGATGATTGGTACACCGGTTTGTTCCGTACGGGGATCACGACCACAAATACCGTGAGTATCAACGGAAACAATGGGGAGGGAACCTCCACCCGACTTTCATTTACCGACTATAAAAATGATTGGATCATGCCCAATACGGGCTTTAACCGTCAATCCGTTTCCCTGGCACTTACAACGCCCCTGAACGATTGGATTTCCTTGAACTCCAAGGTAAACTACTACCGGAAAAAAAGTGATAACATGCCCAGCGGGGGCTATGATGAATCCAACCCCATGTACGCCCTGGTCTGGGGATTCAACACCAACAGTATAGAGGATTGGAAACAGGAATATTTCGAAGGGAGGTACAATTATGTGAACTGGTCCTCCCAAGGGGCCAACGGACAGGGGTTGGTCTATCCCTCGACCAACGGATACAACCCATACCGTACCCTTTATGAAGCCTTGAGCGGCCATGACAAAAACCGGGTATTCGGAAACATTGGCCTGACCTTTGATCTTGCCCCGGGGCTTTCACTGGATCTTCGATCCGGCCTGGATTGGTCCACGGAATTCAGGACCCAACAGCGCCCCTTCTATACCACGGACTACCAGAACGGTTTTTATCGGGAACAGACCGTGCGTTATATGGAGAACAACAACGACTTTATGTTGAGGTACGAAAACAACGATTGGGCCGATGGAAGGTTCAGTTTTACCACCTTCGTCGGAGGCAACAACCGTGTGAACGAATACTACAACAACAGGATCACCCTGGATCAATTGGGTGAAGAGGGAATCTACCATACCGATAACCTGCCCACCGGGGTCAATCCTGAGAATTACCATTACAGGAGCAAAAAGATTGTCAACAGCCTCTACGGCATGGCCTCCATGGGCTGGGATGACACCTATTATGTGGATGTCACCCTGCGAAACGATTGGTCCAGCACCTTGGCCCGGGGCAATTGGTCCTATTTCTACCCTTCGGTGGCCGCAAGCGTACTCTTGGACCAGGTGTTCGACTTTCAAACCAACGTTTCCTGGATCGATTTTACCAAACTGCGCTTTTCCTGGGCCAATGTTGGAAATGACACAGGGGCGTATTCCCTCTCCCAACCCTATAGCAGCACTTCCTTCCCCGGAGGTTATGTCCTTCCCGGAACGATCAGAAATCCTTTGATCCGTCCCGAGAACATCGAGAGCTGGGAAGTGGGTCTTGAAGCCAAGTTTTTCAAAAACCGCCTCTGGTTCGATATCACCAAATATTTCTCCTCCACCACCGATCAGATTGTTTCGGTCAACGTGGACCAGATCACAGGGGCCACGGGTAGAATCATCAACGCCGGTGAGATCACCAATGAGGGCATTGAGATCGCTGCCGGTTTTGTTCCGGTACGGACCGCGGATTTTGAATGGTCCTTTGATGCCAACTGGTCCATGAACGACAACACCCTGGTAAGCTTGCAGGAAGGATGGAATCCGGACGAGCCCCTACAGACGGACATGGGTACGACCATAGGGGGCAGGACCTACATCTATTCCTATATCGGGGAGGAAATGCACCATATATACGGGCGTGGGTTCCAAAGGGCACCGGAGGGAGCCACCTATTTGGATGAAAATGGAAATACAGTGGATGCCTCGGGCATGCACATCGTCAACGCCCAGGGCTATCCCGTATTGGATGAGTCCCCAGATCGTCGGATCGCCCAGGTCAATCCCGACTGGAGGGGTGGAATGACCCAACGTTTCCGGTACAAGAATCTATCCCTTACGGCCTCTTTTTCGGCCCAAATGGGAGGAAACGCCTTTTCGGTGACCAATTTTGCGCTGTCCTATCAAGGCAAACTCAAAAACTCCCTGGAAGGTCGATATGATGGTCTGGTGCACCCCGGGGTCAATGTGGTGGAAAACCCCGACGGAAGCCTAAGCTATACCAAGAACAACACCGTTACCGAAAACATCCAGACCTATTACAATGCCTATATTTGGAACAGGAACAATACCGAGATGAACACCTTCAGTACAGACTTTCTGAAATTAAGGGAATTGAGATTGGATTACCAACTTCCCAAAAAAATACTTGAAAAAACAGGTGTATTCCAGGATATGAGTTTTGGGGTATTTGCCACCAATGTGTTCACCTTGACGGATTTCCCCCAATACGATCCGGAAACGGGAATGCTCAATGGTTCCAACATCATGTCAGGTATTGAATCCATGACCTTTCCCATGACACGTACTTACGGTCTAAATGTTAAAGTATCATTCTAAACACAACCCATGAAAACGTTGAAAAAAACAGCAATACTATTAGGAGTCTTGGTAAGCGCATGGGCGTGTACCGACAATTTTGAGGAGACCAATACGGACCCCAACAGAACCATCGTTGGGGATATACAGGCCAGTGGAATGTTTGAGCCCCTATTGTACAACGGGGCCAACGCCTGGCAGAACTACAGCTGGTTCTGGAACAATGAACTCATTCAGTTCACGGCATTCACCGGAGGTACCACCCGGCAGGAGCACCGATACTTTATCAGTGATGCCAACTGGCAGAGCGTATGGAACTTCTATGCCCGATACGCCAATAACGCCCTTCATATGCGTGATTTGAGCATAGAGCAGGACGATCCCTCCCTGGTGGCCATCGCCACGACCTTAAAGGTCCTTTACCTGTCCAACCTTACGGATATGTTTGGGGACATCCCCTATTCCGAGGCCTTTTTGGCACTTTCGGATGAAGGGATCATAAAACCAAAATTCGATTCCCAGGAAGAGGTGTACCGGCTTATGTTTGCCGACCTGGAAGCCGCCAACGCCCTATATGCCACCAAGCCGACCTTTATAAAACCCGCTTTGGATGGAATGTATGGAGGTTCCATGGAGAAATGGCAAAAATTCAACAATTCCCTGTATCTGCGTTTGCTGACCAGGGTCAGTGGTAGAAGTTCGATGAATTCAGGGGCAAAAATGACCGAAATCATCAACAATCCAGGCAAGTATCCCATTTTCACCTCCAATGCCGACAATGCCACCGTGGTCTTTTCAGGGAACGATCCCTACAGAAGCGAATTTGCCAACACCAATGAAGGGGGCTTTACCAGTTCCGGAAGAAAGTTGACCGAACAGCTCATAAAAATGACTGTGCTCACCAACAGCAGTGGAGATCAGATTTTTGAGGACCCAAGATTGCCCATCATTGGAAAGAAGAATCCCAATACCGGCCTGGTTGAGGACCGGGTCTGGAAAGGGACCATTGCAGGTTGTACCGAATCCCAACAAAGTGAGGCGGACCGTGGAACTTCCTGGCTCAATGCCGCCGTTTTCTGCCGTGCGGATGCTCCCGGTTTTTTTATGGATTACGCCGAAGTGGAATTCATCCTTGCGGAAGCGGCCCTAAAGGGATTGATCCCTGGCGGGGAATCCGTGGCCCGGACCCATTATGAAACCGCGGTCACGGCATCCATTGAAAAATGGGCCCCATTTGGACAATACAGCGAAATACCCGTGACCATAGAGCCAGGGGACATTACGGCCTTTTTGGCCTCGGACCTGGCTTCATGGGACACGGCCACCAATAAGGAGGAATTGATAGCGAACCAAAAGTTCCTGGCCCTGTTCTGGGTAGGAATGGAGGCCTATCACGAATACAGGCGTACCGGCTACCCCGAACTTGTCATTGGGGATGGGGCCATATACAATGACTTTATACTGCCCACCCGTTTTGCCTATCCCAACACGACCATGGCGACCAATGGGGAAAACGCCCAAGAGGCCTTGAGCCGCATGGGTGGGGACAACAATATGAAAACCCCTGTTTGGTGGAGCAAGGAAGCCATTGAATAGAACGAAGCCCAAACCAATCAATACGATATAAATCACAAGATTATGTACAACAAAGGAATTTCAGCAACCAAATTGTTCCCAAAGGTATTTTGGGCCTTGATCGTCTTCAGCTTTGTCGCGGTTTCCTGCGATGATGATTCAGGGGATGAAATTATTGGGGACCCTTATTTTGCCATTGAGGGGGAACCTACCTCCCTTATGGTGAGTGTGGAGGGCATCAGCCAAAAATACACCGTACGATCCAATGCGGATTGGACCATTGTCCCCCAGGGAGAACCCGAATGGGTCCGGGCCTTCCCCGACCGTGGGAACAAGGATGGGCTGTTCAGTTTTATCGTTCAGCCCAATGAAACCTTTAATGGTCGTGAGGCCACCTTTGCCTTTATGGTCAACGGGGAGGAACAGCCCGTACTTTTTCGAGTCGAGCAGCAGGCCAACGTCCCCTACATCGTAATCGTCGATGGGGACAAGGGGATATCGGCCCCGTCCGCAGGGGGTACTGTCAATGTGGCCCTGCAGACCAATGTGGAATGGACCTATGTCCTAGAGGGCGACCCCTGGATCACAGCGGGGGAACAAACGGAAACTTCCCTGGTTTTGAGCCTTGAAAAAAATACAGGACTGCAACGGAGCACTATTCTGACCATTGAGTCCCCCGAGAATGGGCTGAGCCAGCAGGTCGAAATCGTGCAGTCCGCCGGAAATGTCATCCTGGAGGAAGATTTTTCCTGGTTGACCTATGGAAGTACCATCTTCTATACCACCTCAGGGGAGACCAGGATGGACAGTTGGACCGAAGAGGAAATGGCAAGGGGTTGGAACAGTACCGAAAATACGGCTTCCAGCAACCAAAAGGTGGTCTATGCACGTCCCGGATTTGTGAAATTGGGCAAGACCAATTATGGCGGGGATCTCATTTCCCCTCCCCTGGCCGAACTTGAGGGCCCCACCGATGTACGGGTCACCTTTAAGGCCGTACCCTATAAGACAGCAGGGGGCACTGAGGACGATATCAATCTGATCGTAGGGGTGGTCGGGCCCGGAACTGCCAGCGTCCCATCCTTTTCGGTGAGCAACTTCCCCGATTACGACTTGGATCCGGACTGTACCCTGATTTGGCAGGACGAAAGCAGCACCTATAGTTTTGAGGTCAGCGGGGCAACCGCGGAAACCCAAATCAGGTTCTTGGGTGGTGCCTTTGACCTCAATGGGGTCGGCAAGGGCAAGAACAGAATCTTCCTGGACGATATCAAAGTGGAAATAATCAATTGAGCCGTTGCATGAAACAATCGCGTAGAAAGTTTGTGAAAACGGGCATCGGGGGCCTTGCCTCGATCGGTGCCCTGAACGTACCGCTCTTTGGGCTGATGTCCTGTAGTTCCGAAGACCCTGAAGTTCCCGAAAACAATGGACTTGGAATCACGGGGGTATCCCTTCCCACGGCCATCGATGTCCCCGCGGGGAGTGAGATCAGTTTTAATGGAAAAGGGTTTAAGGTCGGGGACCAAATCAAATGGACTTCCACTTCGGATGCAACCATAAAGTTTTTGACCACCATCGCTGCAGTGGGGCCGGCCTCGGCCTCCCTGCTGCTTCCCGATGAAATCAACTCGGGCAGCTATCGCTTGGTGCTCTCCAGGGGAGGTGAAACCCTGCCCCTGGGGACGCTCCAATTGAACCTGGTCACGGATATGAATATCCCCGACAAGGAGGGCATGAGCGTAAAGGGCATCGTATACTGCAATGGCCTTGGTCTTGCCGGGGTGGTGGTCTCCGATGGACATGAAGTGACCACAACCGATGCCGATGGAATCTATTACTTGGCATCGGATAAAAAATCGGGGGCCGTTTTCATTTCCATCCCCGGAAATTATGAGGTTCCCACCAATGGCAATGCCCCTCAATTCTTCAAAAGGTTCAGCAAGGATGCCTCAAGTGTGGAACAGCACGACTTCTCCCTGATCGAGGCCGATAACGATCAACATGTGGTCCTGACCATGGCGGATTGGCATTTGGCAGACCGCAACAATGATCTGGAGCAATTCCAAAACAAGGTATTGCCCGATGTGAACGCCATGATCGATTCCCATACTGCGGCAGGGAAAAAAGTGTATGTTTTGACCTTGGGCGATCTGACCTGGGACCTTTATTGGTACAGCAATAATTTTGGGCTCTCCGATTATATCCCCTATATGAACAAGCTGCACAGCCAGGTGTTCAATGTGATCGGCAACCACGATTACGATCCCTATATGGCCAATGATCGTATGGCCGAGGAGCGGTACCGCAATATCCTTGGACCAACCTACTATTCATTCAACCTGGGAAAAGTGCATTATGTGGTCTTGGATGATGTGGAATATCTGAACAGTGGCGGTTCCCAGGGAACGGTCGGAAACCGGGATTATCGGGAACGCTTGTCCCCCGAGCAATTGGAGTGGTTGAAAAAGGATTTGGCGGCCATCGAAGACAAGGGTACCCCTATCGTCGTGGCCACCCATACCCCGATTTACCGCAATCCATCTTTGGACGCGGCCAAAAATCAAGTGAATTCCCTCAAATTGGACAACGCTCCGGAGCTCTTGGCCTGTTTACAGGACTTTTCAACGGTCCATATGCTCACCGGTCACACCCATATCAATTACACGGTAGAGGAAGAATCCAATGCCATGGAACACAACACGGCCGCAATCTGTGCGACCTGGTGGTGGACCGGAAGGGAAGGCTATGCGGGCAATCACATCTGCAAGGACGGCAGTCCCGGTGGATATGGGGTTTGGGAAATCAATGGGACCGACATCCAATGGCAATACAAAAGCATTGGATTTGAATCCGATTACCAGTTTCGTAGCTATGACCTGAACCAAGTCCACATCACTGCAGCCGAATTCGCACCCAATGCCTCACCATCGGACCTGGAAGCCTATGCCGGGCCGTTCGCCTTTCCCAATGGGAACAACGAAGTACTGCTCAATATTTGGGGGTATGACAGCCAATGGCAGGTGGAAGTCACTGAAAACGGCCTGCCCTTGGATGTTGAACGGATCAAAGTCTTGGATCCATTGCACATTGTGTCCTACGAGGCCTTAAGGCTGAACGTGGGTGCCGTTCCAACGGGAAGCTTTGTGACCACCGAAACGGCCCATATGTTCAAAGTTGTGGCTTCGGCCCCGGACTCGACCCTGGAAATCAAGGTAGTGGACCGATTTGGAAGGAACTATACCGAAACTATGGCTCGACCCAAGCCCTTTGGCCTGAATATGGTCTAAGGGATTTCAAGGTCGTTTTAAATGCATTTGTAAAATCAAAAAGATTACATGAAAAATTTGAGAGTTGGTTTTTATAGTTTGTACCGGGGAGCATATTATTTGCTCCCCCTTTTCTTCTTGGCCACGGCATGTACCCAAAAGCAGGTCGAAACCCAGGTAATAGCCCACCGTGGGGCCTGGAAGACCCAGGACCTTCCCGAAAATTCCATTGCGGCACTCAAACATGCCATTGACCTGGGATGCTATGGTTCGGAATTCGATGTTCATATGACCAAGGACAGCATTCCCGTGGTAAACCACGATGCCGATTTCATGGGAATGGATATCGAAAAATCCAATTATGCCGATTTGCTCGCGGTTTCTCTGTCCAATGGGGAAAAAATCCCCACTTTGGAAGCCTATTTGAAGGAGGGACTCAAACAAAAGGAATGTCGCCTGATCTTGGAAATCAAGAAGGCTCCATCAGGAAAGGAATGGACCTTGTTGTTGACCCGTTTGGCCGTGGATATGGTAAAACAGCTCGGGGGGCAAGAGCAGGTGGAATACATAACTTTTGACTTTGATGCGGGAATCTTGGTCAGCCAATTGTCCCCGGATTCGCAAGTGGCCTATCTCAATGGGGACAAAACCCCCTTGGAGGCAAAAAATGCGGGGTTCACCGGAATAGATTACAATATGAAGGCGTATCGGGAAAATCCCCAATGGATTCAGCAGGCCCAACAACAGGGCCTAGGAGTGAATGTCTGGACGGTCAACAGTCAGGAGGATTTGACGGAATTCATCCAAAAAGGAGTGGACTTCATTACGACCAACGAGCCCGAGAGGCTCATTGAGATTCTGGATACCGGCCTATAGGACTTCTTTAGGGGGGAGGTCAATCCTCCCCCTTTTCGACATGGGGTCGCAGGATCGAGGCCCAATGCAAATATCCCTTTTCGTTCAAATGCAGGCCCTCATCGGTGTATTCGACCTTGAGCTTGCCCGAGGGGTCCAGGAACAGCGGGTGAAGGTCTATAAGGGTCAGCCCGTAGGCATCGGCCAATTCCCTGATTCCCGCATTGACAGCGGCAATATGTCCATCTTTGTGATAATGCCTTTCGTATTCCCCAAAATCGGGGTTTACCGGAAGAATCGTCTGAACCACCAATCGGGTTGCCGGGGATTCCCTTTGGATGCGGTCAATGATGGTTTCATAGTTTCTTAGAATCAAGGCGTCCGGGACGTTCCTCGATATGTCATTGATTCCGATCAAAAGAAATATCTGGGCGGGACGGCCTTCGGTAACTTCGTGAAGTCGCTCCAGGATTCCAAAGGTGGTATCCCCTGAAATGCCACGGTTTCGGGCGTTGGGAAGGCCCAAGAGTTCATTCCATTGGGCCCGTGAGGTTATGCTGTTGCCCAGAAATATCACGTCTTCCGGGGAGTCGGGATAAATTTCAAACTGCCGGACCTGCACATCAAAGGTCTTGGGCCTGTAAACGGTATCGATTTTCTTGGTTTGGGCTTGAAGGCCCGCAAAGTTGCAGGCAAGGGAAATATACAGTAGTGCGGATGGTTTTATTCTCATTTTTGGAGATTTTTCGAAATTAATCGAAAGGTAAAGAAATATATAGAAATCCCAAACTGCCCAAATAAGAAACTACTGGGCCTCGGTCACTTTTTCTAAAATTGTACCGTTTAAACCACGGTGACCTTGATCCCGTACTCCTCCAGGGCATTTTGGGTGAATTTCGAGATTCCCTGGTCCGTGATGATCTCATCGATATGATCGAACCCACAGATTCTGCCAAAGCCCCTTTTACTGAACTTGGTGGAGTCCGCCAAAACGATGGTCTTCTGTGAAACCCGGATCATTTCCCGGTTGAGGTGAGCCTCCATGACATTGGCCGTGGTCAGGCCAAAATCCAGGTCGATCCCGTCCACCCCGAGATAGAATTTGCTGCATGAGAAATCTTTGAGGATGGATTCGGCGTAGAGTCCCGTAACCGACGAGGAACTTTTCCTGAGCACCCCGCCCAACTGGATCACCTCAATGCCGATATGCTTGTTGAGTTCCAAGGCCACGTTCAAGGCGGAGGTGATTACCGTGAGGTTCTCACTCGGGCCGATATTTTTGGCCAAGGCCAGTACCGTGGTGCCCGACCCAATGAGAATTGAATCGTTGGAACTGATAAGTTTTGCGGCCGCTGCCCCGATTCTGGTTTTTTCGTCATAGTGGATCTTTTCCTTTTCGTTGACGTGTTTGTCTATGGTATAGGGATTGGTCAGGGTGGCCCCTCCGTGAACCCGGAACACCAACCCTTTTTCCTCCAAGAATTTGAGGTCCTTCCTGGCCGTTACCGGAGATACATCCAAATGCTCGCAGATGAACTGGACCTTAATCTGTCCTTCCAATTGTATTTTTTCCAGAATATACTTATGCCTTTCTACTGTAGTCATTCAACAAGCTTGGGTTTTTAGGTTGGAACGGAATCGTTTAAAGGTACTAATCATAGGTCAATTGCCATTAGGGTCCCTTGGGGGTAGGGGGAGCCACAGGTCTCCAGCCTAAACATACACAATCCAAGGGTCAAAATTTAATATTTTGAGCAAAAAATTCCACAGGACAAAACATTTATTCCACAATTGGTCCAGGGGAGTGAAGGGCTTGCACGAAAGTTTTTCTATCTTTCCAATGAGAAGAAATTTCAATTGTCCCTATGGAAAAGCAATTTGATGCCATTGTGATCGGTTCGGGAATTTCAGGGGGTTGGGCGGCCAAGGAGCTTTGTGAGCAGGGCCTGAAGACCTTGGTGTTGGAACGGGGCAGGAATGTGGAGCACATCAAAGATTACCCCACCATGACCATGGACCCCTGGGACTTTACCTATGGGGGGCGGATGCCCAAGAAATTCCTTCAGGCAAACCCTTTGATTTCCAAGGCGGCCGGTTTTGGGGAGGACACCGCCCATTTCTTTATCCAGGACGATGATCATCCCTATATACAGGAAAAGCCCTTTGATTGGATCCGGGGTTATCAGGTGGGCGGAAAATCCCTGACCTGGGGAAGGGCCTGTCAACGTTGGAGCGATTACGAATTCAAGGCCCCTGAAAAATACGGCTATGGTCCACAATGGCCCATAGACTACAATGAAATTGCACCATGGTACTCCCATGTGGAAAAATTCATAGGGGTCTGTGGCAACCGGGACGGCATCGAGGCAATGCCGGATGGGGAATTCCTGCCCCCGTTCGAATTGAACAGTGTTGAGCTTCATATGCAGAACACCTTAAAGGAGCATTTTCCCGATAGGCATTTGGTTCAGGGCCGATGGGCCCATATCAGTGAGCCGGAACAGATCCATTTGGACCAGGGAAGGGCCAAGTGCCAATGCAGGAACAAATGTATGAGAGGCTGCCCCTTTGGAGGGTATTTCAGCTCCAATTCCTCCACCCTGCCCTGGGCGGATAAAACGGGCAACCTGAGCATTCGGCCGTTTTCGGTGGTCCACTCCATCCTTTATGACGAAAGCAGTGGGAAAGCCTCAGGGGTGAGGGTCATCGATGCCAATACCAAAGAGGAAATGGTCTTCGGTTCGCGGATCATCTTTGTCAATGCCTCGGCCCTGAATTCCAACCTGATCTTGCTCAATTCCAAGTCAGAGCGTTTTCCCAACGGTTTGGGCAATGACTATGGCCTATTGGGGAAATACATTGGATTTCACAACTATAGGGCTAGTGCCGGAGGGAAGATCGACGGGTTTGGGGATAAATATTACTATGGATCCAGACCCTCTGAGTGCATCATTGCCAATTACCGAAACCTCAAGGAAACGGACACTGATTTTGTGGGGGGATATACCATTTTTACAGGAGCGTACAGAAACAGGGCCGAAGCGGTTCCGGAGGATTTGCCTCAATTCGGGGCCGATTTTAAACACAGATTGAGCAAACCAGGGGATTGGCGCATCTATATGTACATGCAGGGAGAGACCATACCCAAGGCTTCCAACCGGGTCTATTTGAGTCCCGATCGGACCGATGCCTGGGGCGTACCCTTGTTGGTCACCGATGTGGACTATGATGATAACGACGATAGAATGGTCACCGACTTTTTGGTGGAAAGCCGAAAAATGTTGGAAAAAATGGGGTGTACCGATCTTTATGCCTATGACAACAAGCAGGCTCCGGGCCTGGATATCCATGAAATGGGCGGGGTTCGCATGGGACGGGACCCAAAAACCTCCCTTCTCAATGAATTCAATCAACTACACGCCTGTAAAAATGTCTTTGTGACGGATGGAGCCTGTATGGCCAGTACGGGGAACCAAAGCCCGTCCATCCTCTATATGGCCCTGACCGCGAGGGCGGCCACCTATGCCGTGGACCGGATCAAAAACAATGACCTATGAACTTGACAAACAACAATGATAAAAAAGTAGGGGTCGGCCTGATAGGCTCCCAATTCATTTCGAGCATTCACGCCGATGCCCTGGGCCGGGTGAAGGATGCAATGGTGATGGCCGTGATGTCCCCTACTCCCGGACATGCCCGGCAGTTTGCCAAAAAATTCCAGATCCCCCGACATTTCACAGACCTGGACCTTATGTTGGCCCTGCCCGAAATCGACATGGTGGTCATAGGGGCACCCAATTACCTACATTGCGAAATCTGCCTGAAAGCTGCCAGGGCTGGAAAGCATGTGGTGGTCGAAAAGCCCCTCTGCATGAACCTGGAGGAGGCCGATCTGATGATAGCGGCCTGCAAACAGGCCAATGTAAAGTTGATGTACGCCGAAGAGCTGTGTTTTGCCCCAAAATATGTGCGGCTCAAGGCCTTGCTCGATGAAGGGGCCCTCGGCAAACCCGTATTGTTCAAACAGTCCGAGAAGCACGACGGTCCGCATGCGGACCATTTCTGGGACGTGGAACGTTCTGGGGGCGGGGTAACCATGGATATGGGCTGTCATGCCATACAATTTTTTAGATGGCTGCATCCGGGAAAGAAAATCAAATCGGTATATGCCCATATGACCACCAGTGTACATGGCGCAAAGACCAAAGGGGAGGACAATTCCATTGTGGTCCTGGAATTTGAGGATGGGGTGACCGCTCTAATGGAAGAGAGTTGGACCAAACTTGGGGGGATGGACGACAGGGCCGAAATACACGGTACCCATGGAGTGGCCTATGCCGACCTGCTCCAGGGAAGTTCCATACAGACCTATAGTGCCAAAGGCGTTGGGTACGCCGTTGAAAAAGCGGGAAATACCGTGGGCTGGAGCTATACCATGTACGAAGAAAGTTGGAACTATGGGTTCCCCCAAGAGTTTGAACATTTTGTGGACTGTGTCAAAAACGACCGCACTCCCCTATTGGACGGGGAGGATGGAAAGGCGGTCTTGGAGGTCATCTTTGCGGCATACCAATCCGCGGGTAGCGGAAAGATAGTCAAGTTGCCCTTTACATCCAAGGCGGACAGACCTTATAAATTATGGAAAGAATGAACTTTGAACCAAATCAACCCCAATGATGGAAAGAAGGGAAGCAATGAGGTTAACGGCCGTCTTATTGGGAGGCACCCTAGTGGGTTCCGAGCTCTTTTTGTCGGGCTGTACGGCAGCTCCCAAGAAAAGGCCCTATATCATCGAGGATGCAGACCTGCCCCTGCTCGATGAAATCGGGGAGAGCATCCTCCCATCCACCTTGGAATCCCCTGGGGCCAAAGCCGCAAATATCGGGGCCTTTATCCAAAGAACGGTCAATGACTGTTACAGTCTGGAGGAGGCAGGAGCCTTGATTTCGGGATTGTCCGAATTGGAGGAAAAATCAAATGCCCGATTTGGAAGGGGCTTTGTGGAACTTTCACAGGAAGAACGCCTGGAGCTCCTGCTTCCATTGGTGGGGGAGGCCCGGGAATACGGTCCTTCCAAGACCCCCCATTTCTTCCGCATGCTCAAGGAGCTCACCATATGGGGCTATTTCAGTTCCGAAGTCGGGACCACAATGGCCCTGAGATACAATCCCGTCCCCGGACGCTATGAAGGATGTATCCCCTATGATGGCGAAAATGCGTGGGCCTTATGAGCATTCGGCTTTTTAAGACATATGATGAAATGAGCGAATATGCCGCAGAGTTGGTATTGGGGGACCTTTCCCTCAACCCTCGCTTGAAACTTTGTGCAGCCACAGGAAGCTCCCCTTTGGGAACCTATCGGTTCTTGGCGGAGGCCCATGCGAAAACACCCCGTAGTTTCAAGGGACTCCAATTGATAAAATTGGATGAGTGGGTGGGACTGCCCAAGGAGCATCCGGCCTCTTGTGAACATTATATACGGGAACATTTGATCGAGCCGTTGAAGATTGCCGATAGACGGTATATCGGTTTCAGGACAAATCCGGCTTCCCCAAAAAATGAATGCAAAAGGATACAGGCCCTTTTGGAAGCACAGGGTCCGATCGACCTCTGCATTTTGGGCCTGGGCAGTAATGGGCACCTGGGACTCAACGAACCTGCCGAGGTACTTCGTCCCTTTTGCCATGTCGCGGCACTTTCCGAACAGACCAAACAACACGGCATGTTGCAGGATTTGGAACAAAGGCCAGAGTTTGGGATGACCTTGGGCATGCAAAACATCCTGGGTTCCAAAAAAATAATTTTGTTGGTCCAGGGAACGGGAAAACAAAACGCTTTTGGTGCCTTTCGGAGAATGGACATCAATCCCAGGTTGCCGGTGAGTTTTCTATGGCTCCATGACCGGGTGGAATTATTGGTGATGGAAAAGGTCGCTTTTCCTTGAGCCATGGAATCCAAAATTGTGCAAAAACCTCGGTCAATTCCAGAATTGGTTTAACTTCGTTTAGCCAAACAAACAAAGTATTCTTTTCACTATGAGGGCCTTGACCTCTATTTTCTTTTTTTTGTTCCTAGCGGTTGTCCAAGGACAGGAAAGCCTGGACAGCCTACAATCCCTATTGAGACAAAGCGATCTCTCCCCAAAGGCCCGGGTGGACGTCCTGAACGATTTGGGCTATGAGTATTGGATCGTGGACACCGAAAAATCCGTGGCATACGGCAAAGAGGCCCTGGCCCTGGCAGAAAGCTTGGACCACTCCGCCGGAGCGGCCAAGGCGAAGCGGATCATCGGAGTGGCCCATTGGGCCCAGGGAAACCCCAAAAGCGCCCTTGAAAACCTGACCCAGGCCATGGCGGATTACGAAAGATTGGGGGACGATACCGGTCTGGCCAACTGTCTGCTCAATACAGGGATGGTCTATGCCGATATATTGGAATATGAAAAAGCGAACAAGCTTTATGAAAAGGCCCTTGTGAAATTTACGGCACTGGACCTTAAGGATCGTATCGCCACCACCTATACCAAGATGGCAGATATCCTGTTGGCACAAAATTCCCTGTACGATGCCAAACGCTTTTTGGACAATGCCCTGTCCATCCATTCCCAGTATAATTTCACCTATGGCATGGGAGAGGTCCACAACCGATTGGGCAGGCTTTTTATGGAGGAAGGGGAATTGGAACAGGCCGAATACCACATCAGACAGGCCACCATTCTTTCCATGAAAGTAGGGGACGTGGACGGACATATCAGTAATCTTGTCCTGTTCGGAAAGCTGTTGCGACTGCAGAAAAATTTTGAAGCTTCCCTGGTACATTTGGAACTGGCCCTGTCCGAAGCGGAGGAAAAGAAACTGAAAAAACACCGCCTGGCCGCACTGAAAGAACTGAAACTCCTGAAAAAGGAGGAGGGAAAACTGGAGGAATCCCTTGAATATTACGACCGTTACATCGCCTTGAAGGATTCCATATACGACACGGACAAATCCAAGCAGATCGCTGCCCTGGAATTTGAGAGCGAATTGTTGGAAAAGGACCGCCAATTGGAGTATCTCACCCAAATCAAGCGATCGGATGCCCGAATAAAATGGCTGCTGGGCCTTGGAATCGCAACGCTCATTCCGCTCTCCTTCTTTTTGATCCGAAGTTTCAGGTTAAAGAACCACAAACAACGGGAACTCATGGAATCCAAGGAGCACCTCAACAATGTGGCCTTGGAGAACCAACGTCTCAAACAACTCGAATTGGAGAACGAACTGCATTTCAAAAACAAGGAACTGGCCTCATATGCCTTGAACTTTGTCCAAAAAAATGAACTCTTGGAAAATCTGTACGGACAGCTCAGGGAAATCCGGGGCGCTTCTCCCAAGGAACAGGCCAAATCCCTCAATCAATTGGAACGAACCATCAGACAACACAAATCCCTGGAGAAGGATTGGGAGGATTTCAAAGGTTATTTTGACCAGGTTCACTCCAAGCTTTTGACCAATTTAAAGGAAAGTTTTCCCGACCTCAGTGGAAATGACCTGAAAGTGGCCGCTCTCGCAAGACTGAATCTGAACATTAAGGAGTCCTCAAACATCTTGGGAATCTCTCCCGAAAGTGCAAAA
>Ga0079224_100004693_pt1 | contig 17778 bp, 14 predicted proteins | sample Stecom2015_FD_80414 | JGI IMG/M metagenome (GOLD analysis project Ga0079224, IMG submission 80414) | Agricultural soil microbial communities from Utah to study Nitrogen management - Steer compost 2015 | ecosystem: Environmental > Terrestrial > Soil > Agricultural land | place: USA: Utah...
CACCCGGACGGAGCCGTCCTCGCCGGCCGTCGTCCTCTCCTCGTCCCCGGCGGCCGACCTCGGCCTCCCGGCTCCGGCCACCGGCCCCGCCCCGTCGGCCCCGGCGGCCCGCTTCGCCTCCCCGGCACCCGGCACCGGCCCCCCCCCCGGCCCCGGCGCCAGAGCCGCGGAGAGGGGCGACGGAGGAGGCGCCGAGACCGCACGGAACGGATCGGCCGGGATCCAGATCGTGCGCCGTTCCGGGAGCGCGTGGCCGGTTTGCTCCGGCCGCACGAAGATCGGCCCCTGCGACTCGATCAGCCGGGCCAGCGCCGCCTCCACCGCCGCAGCGCTGGCAAAGCCCCGATCGAAGAGGTCGCCCTGACGCACCGCCGCGGCCTCCGTCGCCTCCACCCGCAACCCCACCCCGCTGACCGCATCGGGGATGACCGCGCCTTCGAGAGACCGCCGGATCAGGCGCAGCCAGCTCTCCCGGCTCGCCGTCGGGCGGGCGGGGCGGAGCGGCTGGCGCCAGACGCCGCCGCCCGCCAGCGCCAGCGACAGCTCCATGCACCGGGCGTGCTCGCCACGCGAGTGCAACGCCTCCACCAGACTCCCGAGGAGCGCGTTCGCGGTGAAGACCAGATGCTCCGGATCGGTCACCACATAATCGATGAAGTCCAGCGACGCGTGCGGCGCCTCCGGAGGGGTCGGCGCGAAGAGGCGGCGATCGTCATCCCCACGGGCGAGGCGCCAGAGCCGAACGCCCTCGGGGCCGAAACGGATCTCGACCGACTCCCGGTCGAGCGCCGCGAGCTCGCCGCAACGACTCAGGCCGACGCCCTCCAGCAGCGCCAGCAGCCGCTCGCCACCCCCGAGCAGGGCGAGCGGCAGAGGCGCCAGGAACTCACGCTCACGACCCGGCTCCACGACGAGGACGCGATCGCGGCCGGCCTCCGTCGCACTCCTCGTCGCCCACTCGACCGCGGCCGGCGAGCTGTGCGTGACGACCGATGACGGGGGGTTCGCGGGCGTCGCGCCCCTCGCCGCGCACTCGGCCGCGACCGGCACCGCCGCGATCCCGATCCGGACGGGCGCCGCGGTCCGGTCCGCGAGCGCTCTCGCCCCCCACCCCGTCGCCCCTCCCCGCACATCCGCCCACACCACCCCCCTCCGCTCCACCGCCACCCGCGGCACGACCTCGAGGAGCGAGGCCACGACTTCAGGGTCGGGCCCCGCGCCGGTCGACCACTCCGGGCTCCAGAGACAGGCGTAGCTCATGACGTGCGACGGGGAGCAGAAACTCCGTACGGGCGCTCAACCCCAGCCCCCGCACCCGCACCTCGACCGCGGCCGCCTCCACCTCCGCTGGCTCCCCGAACGGGCCGGGGCGCCACCGGCACCCCTCGGGACGGATCCGGGACTCGAACCGCAACGCCGCGACCGGAACGCCCGCTCCCACCACCACGACCGCGCTCCCGCCCTCTCGCGCCGACCGGGAGAGACGAACCGACTCGCTCCCCGACGCCTCGGCCCCCGACAGCACCACCAGCGCGAACCCGCCGGAACGCGACAGCTCGTCCGCACACTCCAGCGCCGCCTTCCCCCCGCCCGGGCGGAGCAGCAGCGGCCACGCCCCACGCTCCCCCGCCCACGAGCGCCAGCCGCCGGCCAGCGTACCCGCTCCATCGATCCATGCCGCACGCTCCCCACTCGCAACCACGACGTCGCAGGCCCCCAGAAGCACCGCCGTCGCACCACCGCCCGGCGCCCACGCCGACAGACGCCCGCGCGGGAGCCCGCCGCCGGGCAGGAGCCGATCCAGCGCCCCGACCCCCGTCGCGACCGCACCCGCCGTCCCATAGGTGACCGGCACCGCGTCGGGGAAACGATCCACCAGGAGCCGCCTGAGCTCCACGACACTCACGGCCACCTCCCGTATCCGCCCCCTTCCCGACCGTCGATCCCCGTACCCGGGCCAAGATATACCGAACAAAACCCGAAAACAAGGAGCACGATCCACGGCCGGCCCATGCGCGGATGGGCCGCTCTGGACGGACATCGTCGTGCAGGAGCTGGCCACGGCCGACCCGCGCACGACGGGGCGCCCGGCGCCGGATCCGGCCGTCCTCGCGGGGGTACCTGTCAATGTGACAGGGGGCGACCCCGTACGTGCCGAAATGGCTTGATTCTGCGGGCGAAACGTGGCATACGCGTTGCACTCCCCGCGGCGGCGACACCGCGGACGCAACGCTTTTTCGAGAACATCAGGAGAGAGCATGGCGAGCAAGGTAATCGGCATTGACCTGGGCACGACCAACTCCGTGGTTGCGGTGATGGAGGGGGGCGACCCGGTCGTGATTCCGAACGCGGAGGGGGGGCGTACGACGCCTTCCGTCGTCGCGTTCGCGAAGGATGGTGAGCGTCTGGTTGGCCAGGTTGCTCGTCGTCAGGCGATCACGAATCCCAAGAACACGGTCTTTTCGATCAAGCGGTTCATGGGCCGTCGTTCCGAGGAGGTTTCGGCGGAGGCGCAGCACGTCCCGTACGAGGTCGGCTCGGACGCGGAGGGTCGTATCGAGGTTCGGCTGCCGAACGCCGGGAAGTCGTTCACGCCGCCGGAGATCTCCGCGATGGTGCTCCAGAAGATGAAGCAGACGGCGGAGGACTACCTGGGCCACGAGGTCACGCAGGCGGTCATCACGGTCCCGGCGTACTTCAACGACGCGCAGCGTCAGGCGACGAAGGACGCGGGCCGGATCGCGGGTCTCGAGGTGCTGCGGATCATCAACGAGCCGACGGCGGCCGCGCTGGCCTACGGCCTGGACAAGAAGAAGGACGAGATCATCGCGGTCTACGACCTGGGCGGCGGCACGTTCGACATCTCGATCCTCGAGCTGGGCGATGGCGTCTTTGAGGTCAAGGCGACGAACGGCGACACGCACCTGGGCGGCGATGACTTCGACCAGAAGATCATCGACTGGCTGGTCGAGGAGTTCAAGAAGGACCAGGGGATCGACCTCTCCAAGGACCCGATGGCGCTCCAGCGGCTGAAGGAGGCTGCGGAGAAGGCGAAGATGGAGCTGTCGACGACGATGTCGACGGACATCAACCTGCCGTTCATCACGGCGACGCAGGAGGGTCCGAAGCATCTGAACCTGACGCTCACGCGTGCGAAGTTCGAGCAGCTCGTCGACGACCTGATCCAGCGTACGATGGAGCCGATGAAGCAGGCGCTGAAGGACGCGGGTCTGGAGCCTTCGCAGGTCGACGAGGTGATCCTGGTCGGTGGTTCGACGCGGATCCCGAAGGTCCAGCAGGTCGTCCGCGACTTCTTCGGGAAGGAGCCCCACAAGGGTGTGAACCCGGACGAGGTCGTCGCGGTCGGCGCGGCGATCCAGGCGGGCGTGCTGGCGGGTGACGTCAAGGACGTGCTCCTCCTCGACGTGACGCCGCTCTCGCTCGGGATCGAGACGCTGGGCGGTGTCATGACGACGCTGATCCCGCGCAACACGACGATCCCGACGAGGAAGACGGAGGTCTTCTCGACGGCGGAGGACAACCAGACGACGGTCGAGATCCACGTGCTCCAGGGTGAGCGCCCGATGGCGATCGACAACAAGACGATCGGCAAGTTCCAGCTCACCGGGATCCCGCCGGCGCCGCGAGGGATGCCCCAGATCGAGGTCACCTTCGACATCGACGCGAACGGGATCCTGCACGTGACGGCGAAGGACCGTGCGACGGGCAAGGAGCAGAAGATCCGGATCGAGGCCTCGAGCGGTCTCTCGGAAGCCGAGATCGAGAAGATGGTCAAGGACGCCGAGGCGCACGCCGAGGAGGACCGGAAGCGCAAGGAGAAGATCGAGGCGAGGAACCAGCTCGACTCGCTCGTCTACCAGGTCGAGAAGGACATGGCCGAGTGGGCCGACAAGGTCTCGGCGGACGCGAAGTCGAAGCTGGAGTCCGCGCTCGAGGACGCGAAGAAGGCGCTCAAGCAGGACGACCTCGCCGAGCTGAACCGTGCGCGCGACGCGCTCATGCAGGCCTTCAGCGCGGCCGGCCAGCAGGTCTACCAGGCGCAGGCGGCCGAGCAGAGCGCGGCCGACCCGGCGGCCTCCGCGGCCGAGGGCGCGACGGCCGGGACCGGCGACGACGCCCAGGCGCAGCCGGCGGGGATGGACGCCGAGGAGGTCGTCGAGGCCGACTACGAGATCGTCGAAGAGAAGTAGCGACCTCGTGTTCCGGGCGCCCTGGCGCCCGGCCCGGGCGGCGTGGCGAGGCCGGCGACGTCGGCCTCGCCACGCCGTTTCGCATCACGGGGCGGGCGCCCGGCGCGGCGGCGCCCCTTTTGCATCGTGGCCGGTCGGGAGTAGATTGTCGTATCGAGAGACCTTCTTCCGCCGGCGCCCGATGGACCATCGTACCACAGGGAGGGGGAAGCTCCTCTTCTTCATCTTCCTCGCCTTCCTCTTCGGCCTGGGGCTGGCCGGTGGTTTCGAGCTGCCGGGTGCCCCGCGCTCGACACCGCTGGCGCTGGAATCCCCGCCATCGCAGCCTTCGCCGAGCCCGGCGCTCCGGGACGCGACCGACCTGAGCGAAGCGTTCATCGCTATCGCCGAGCTGGTCACGCCGAGCGTGGTCCGGATCCAGGTCCAGCGCGCCGCGACGGCGTCTCCCCACGGCCCGCTGCCGCCGGGGTTCCGTGACTTCTTCGGGCTGCCGGACGGCGCGCCGCAACCGGAGATCGCCGGCGGCTCGGGGTTCATCGTCTCGCCGGACGGCTACATCCTGACGAACAACCACGTGATCGACGGCGCCGAGCGGATCACGGTCACGCTCGTCGACAAGCGCAGCTACACCGCGGAGGTCGTCGGCCGGGACCCGACGACGGACGTCGCGGTCGTCAGGATCGATGCGCGGGATCTGCCCGCGGCCAGGCTCGGCGATTCGGAGGACGCGCGCGTCGGGGAGTGGGTCCTCGCGATCGGCAACCCCGGTTTCAGCGAGGTCAGCACGCTCGACTTCACCGTGACCAGCGGGATCATCAGCGCCAAGGGCCGCCCACTCCAGATCATCGGGTCCGAGCTCCAGGCGAACCGCAACCCTGCGGCGGTCTATGCGATCGAGGACTTCCTCCAGACCGATGCGGTCATCAACCCGGGCAACTCGGGCGGTCCGCTGGTGAACCTTCGCGGCGAGGTCATCGGGATCAACACGGCGATCGCGAGCGGGACCGGCTTCTATCAGGGCTACGGCTTCGCGATCCCCGTGAACCTGGCTCGCCGGGTCATGAGCGACCTCATCGAGCACGGCCACGTCCGCCGCGCGCTCCTCGGGATCAACATCGTGAACGTGACGCCGGAGGACGCCGAGGTCTTTCGCCTCCCGGAGATCGCGGGCGCACTGGTCGAAGACTTCGCCGAGGGCTCGCCCGCGCAACGGGCCGGGCTCCAGCGTGGCGACGTCATCGTCGAGGTCGACGGGCAGAAGGTCGAACGCGTCGGCCAGCTCCAGCGCCTGATCGCGCAGCACCGGCCGGGCGACACGGTCGAGGTCCGCGTCATCCGCTACGGCGAGACGCACCGTTTCCGGATCCGTCTGACCGAAGCGCCGATCCCGTCGGACCGACCTCGCCGCAACACGCGCGGCCGCCGGTCGCCCGAGCAGCTGGGCCTCGAGATCTCGGAGTTGACGCCCGCGCTCGCCCGCCAGTTCGGCTACGACCGTGCGGGCGGCGCCGTCATCACCGCGGTCCTCCCGACCAGCCCCGCCGCGATGCGCGACCTCGACGGCTACCGCATCGCGGAGATCAACCGCAAGCCGATCACCTCGGCACAGGAGGCGCAGTCCATGCTGAGGAGTGCGCGCTCGGGCGAGATCGTCTCCCTGCTCCTCCAAGGACCGGATGGACGGACCCGGATCGCGAACCTCCGGGTACCGTGACCGGACCGCCCGACCCGACCGGAGGACCGGCCGCACGACGACGAGGTGATCGCAGCGGCCCCGCGAGCCGTGCGACCCGCCTCGGGACCGGCCGCACATCTACGGGGTAATCCCCACCAGCCCGCCCAGCCTCTCGGTTGATCTGAGGCTTGCGCGTGATTACATTTTTCCGGCAGGGCGCGAAAGTGGCGGAACTGGTAGACGCGCTGGACTTAGGATCCAGTGGGCCCGGCCCGTGGGGGTTCGAATCCCCCCTTTCGCATGCCGTGACCCCAACCATCCGGACATGACGTCGAACACGACAGATCTGAAGATCTCGATCTCCGAGCCGCGCTCCTGGGCGCGGCGGTTGACCATCACCGTCCCCGGCGAGCGCGTCCAGCACGAGCGCCGTGCACTGGCCCGGAGCTACGCTCGCCGCATCAAGCTCCCCGGCTTCCGGCAGGGCAAGGTCCCGCCCGGCGTCGTCGAGCGGAAGTTCGGCCCCGCGATCGAGCAGGAGGCGGTAGAGAAGGTCGTCGGCGAGGCCTACCGCGAAGCGCTCGAACGGGAGCGCCTCGAGCCGATCACGCAGGGCGAAGTCGAGAACCTGAACTACTCCAACGGCTCCGACCTCGTCTTCGAGGTCGAGTTCGAGATCCGGCCCGTCATAGAGCTGAGCCGGATCGGCGGGTTCCAGATCGAGCGCGAGCGCGCCGAGGTCACCGACGAGGACGTCGAGCGCACGGTCGAGATGCTGCGCGAGCAGCAGGCGACCTGGCACCCGATCGAAGACGAGACGCCGGTCGACGGCGACCGGGTCGACATCGAGATCACGCCCGAGGCCGAGGGCGCGAAGCCGCGCCGGTACCAGATCGTCCTGGGCCAGGGCCAGGCGCTCCCGCCGGTCGAGGAGGCGGTCCGTACGCTCCGGCCCGGCGAGGAGCGGGACTTCGTCCTCCTCCTCCCGGACCCCGAGGCGGAGGACGAGGACGCGACACGCGAGGAGCGTGTCCGGATCCGGCTCCGCGAGGCCCAGCGCCCGGAGCTCCCGGCGCTGGACGACGAATTCGCCCGCTCCCTCGGCGATTTCGACGACCTCGACACGCTCCGCGCGCGGATCCGAGAGGACCTCGAACGCGAGGCCGACGAAGACGCCGAACGCGGCGTCCGTCAGCGGCTCCTCGACCAGATCATCGAGGCGAACCCGTTCGACGTGCCGGATTCCATGGTCCACCAGTACGTCCGGCAGATCGTCGGCGCGCCGGAGGGCGCGGACCCGGAGCGCCTCGCCCAGGCCTGGGAGATGGCCCGGCCGGTCGCCGAGCGCGCGCTGCGGCGGTCCATGGTCATCGAGCGGATCGCCGAGATGGAAGGGCTGCACGCGACCTCGGCCGAGGTCGATGACCGGGTCGAAGCGATCGCGGAACGCCAGGGCCGGCCCGTCGGCGAGGTCTGGGCCCAGCTCCAGAAGAGCGGCCAGCTGGCCCGTCTGGAAGAGCAGATCACCGAAGACAAGGTCTTCGAGTACCTGAAGGCCCAGTCCACGATCGTGTGAGTTCCCGCAGCCGCGGGATGGGGCAGTAGACCCGGGAGGAGAGAGGAGAACGAGCGACCGACATGGCGATTTATCCACCCTATGTGATCGAGCGGACCAGCCGGGGCGAGCGGAGCTACGACATCTTCAGCCGCCTCCTCATGGACCGTATCGTCTTCCTCGGCTCGCCCGTGGACGACAATGTGGCGAACATCATCATCGCCCAGCTCCTCTTCCTCGAGGCGGAAGACCCCGAGAAGGACATCTACATGTACATCAACTCGCCGGGCGGCTCGGTGTACGCCGGCCTGGCGATCTACGACACGATGCAGTACCTCCGCGCGCCGGTCAGCACGATGTGCATGGGGCTCGCGGCCTCGATGGGCGCGCTGCTCCTCGCAGCGGGCACCAAGGGCAAGCGTAGCGCGCTGCCGAACTCGCGGATCATGATCCACCAGCCCTCGGGCGGGAGCCAGGGCACGGCCGCCGACATCGAGATCCAGGCGCGGGAGATCCTCTACGCGCGGGAGCGGCTCAACCAGATCCTGGCCCATCACACCGGCCAGCCCGTCGAACGGATCGCGGAGGACGTGGACCGCGACCGCTACCTGAGCCCGCTCGAGGCGAAGGAGTACGGCATCATCGACCAGGTCGTCACCGCGAAGGGCGAGGTGGTCGACGTCAAGGACCACGAGTCGGAGAAGTAAAGTAGCGGCGCGGTCCCGGACGCTGGGGTCCGGGGCCGTGCCGCTCCCCTGCCCTACGGTAGCCATGGCTAGCGACAAGCACTTGCGCTGTTCTTTCTGCGGGAAGCCCAAGGACTCGGTCAAGAAGTTCATCTCCGGGCCTTCGGTCTACATCTGCAACGAGTGCATCTCGCTTTGCAACGAGATCCTGGCCGAAGAGGAGGAGCGGGATGCCGCCTACACGGTCCCGGGCGTCCCCACGCCGCGCGAGATCAAGGAGATCCTCGATCAGTACGTGATCGGCCAGGACGAGGCGAAGAAGTCCCTCGCCGTCGCGGTCTACAATCACTACAAGCGCGTCAACCATCAGGGTGTGCTCGACGACGTCGAGCTCGAGAAGTCGAACATCCTGCTGATCGGGCCGACCGGTACGGGGAAGACGCTCCTCGCCCAGACGCTCGCGAGGATCCTCCAGGTCCCGTTCACGATCGCGGACGCGACGACGCTGACCGAGGCCGGCTACGTCGGTGAAGACGTCGAGAACATCCTGGTCCGTCTGCTCCAGGCCGCGGACTTCAACCTGGCCGAGTGCGAGCGCGGGATCGTCTACATCGACGAGATCGACAAGATCGCCCGCAAGTCGGAGAACCCGAGCATCACGCGCGATGTCTCGGGTGAAGGCGTGCAGCAGGCTCTGCTCAAGATCCTGGAGGGCACCATCGCCTCCGTCCCGCCGCAAGGCGGCCGGAAGCATCCGCAGCAGGATTACATCCAGATCAACACGCGGAACATCCTCTTCATCTGCGGCGGCGCCTTCGATGGGCTGGACAAGATCATCGAGGCCCGTCGCGGCCAGCGTCGCATCGGGTTCAACAGTTCGTCGCGGTCGAATCCCGTCGAGAGCGACCGTCCCTTCGCGGGCGTCGAGCCGGAGGACCTGCTCCGTTTCGGGCTCATCCCCGAGCTGGTCGGCAGGCTCCCCGTCACGGTCACGCTCGATCCTCTGACCGAGGACGCGATGGTCCGGATCCTGTCCGAGCCGAAGAATGCGCTCCTCAAGCAGTACGAGAAGATGTTCGAGCTCGAGGGGATCGGGCTGACCTTCGACCCGGACGCGATCCGTGCGATCGCGCGAAAGGCGCTGGACCGCGGCACCGGCGCGCGTGGGCTCCGCGCGGTCCTCGAGGAGCTGATGCGCGACGTCATGTTCGAGATCCCGTCGCGCGACGATGTGCGCGAGGTCGTCATCACGGCCGAGTGCGTGACCGATGGGATCCCGCCGCTCCTGGTCCTCCATACCCGGCCCCAGATGAAGGAGGCGTGAACCGCCTCGCGGACCGCGGCCGGCCACCGGCCCCACGCTCGTGCCAGAACCGGCGGCTCACCTGACATGATCATCCGGTCCGTCGATTTCGCGGGCGCGGTCGCCCGGCCGGGCGGCCCGCCCCCTGGCCGACTCCCGCAGGTCGCGTTCTCCGGGCGGTCGAACGTCGGCAAGTCGAGCCTGATCAACCGCCTCCTCGGACGGACGAGAGCCCGGGTCGCCCGGGTCTCCGCCACACCCGGGAAAACGCGGGAGATCAACTTCTTCGAGGTCCGGGCGACCGGCCGCAACGGCCGGGAGCTCCACTTCTACCTCGTCGACCTACCCGGATACGGGTACGCCAGGGTCCCGCTCGCCCTACGCGGGCGGTGGAAACCGCTCATCGAATCGTACCTCACCCGGACGCGGGAGCTGAGCGGCGTCGTCCAGCTCATCGACGTCCGCCACGGACCCACCGCCGAGGACCTCCAGATGGTCGAGTTCCTCGCCGCGACATCGATCCCGACGCTCTTCGTCCTGACGAAGGTCGACAAGCTGCGCCGCAACGAGCGCCGGCCCCGGATCGCCAGCGTGATCGACCGGCTCGGCGTCGATCCCGAGCAGGTGATCGCCTTCTCATCCGAGACCGGCGAGGGGCGCGACGAGCTCCTGGCCTCGCTCGAGGCGCTCCTTGGGGAGGGCGACGGGCGAGCGGGGGCCGACCCGGCCGCCGTGGGGGGTGCGTGATGGGCGGCGCGCCCTCCCCGGCTCCGGAGCCCGCCCGGCCCGGGCGGGCTCCGTCGGGCATCCGACCGGCCCGGACCTCGTCGTCCTCCCGTCGGTTCCGGATTCGGTCGGCCGCCCGTGCCCGCTGGGGCTCGCGGCTCCTTCTCCTCGCGCTCCTGGGCGCGTGTACGCCGGTCGGGTCGCCCATGGGCGACCCGGTGGGCGCGCCCGAGGGGCCGGCCCTGGCCCCCCCATCCTCGTCGCCCGGGTCGCCCGCCCGCGCGCCTTCCCCGCCCGGCGCGTACCGCGGCACGCTGCGCCAGGACGAGTTCACCGTCCCGCTCCGTGACGGCCCGCTCCAGATCAAGGTCACGCCGCTCGCGGAGGAGGTCATCACACTCGCCGCGCCGGATACGTACGACCGGCTGAGCGCGCTCCTGGAGAGCCGCCGCGCCGAGGCGAGCCGCAGGACCGGGCTCGACGCGCCCACGCTCTTCCTGGTCTCGCTCTTCAGCCACGAGCCGGACACGCGCTTCCAGGCCGAAGACCTCCACCTCATCCACCAGGGCCGCCTGCTCCGACCCCGAGCCATCCTCCCGCTGACGCCGGGGTGGAGCGGCGCCCAACGTCTCGGTCGGCAGGCGACGGAGAGCGCGATCTACGTCTTCGATCCGGAGATCGACCTAGACCAGCCGCTCGTGGTCCGTTACGGGCGGTCCGAGAGCGATGCGTGGGCCCGGATCATCCTGCGGCTGCGGGCCGAACGAGCCCGGGCCGGCTCCTCCGGGAACCCCGGTCGGGAGGGTTAGGCCGGGATCTTGTATTCCTTGAGCTTGCGGTAGAGGGTCCGCTCGCCGATCCCGAGCATCTCGGCGGCCTTGCGCCGGTTCCCGCCGACCTCGCGGAGTGCGACGATGATCGCCTCGCGCTCGAGGTCGCTCATCGTCATCCCGGGCCGGAAGACGACGGTCCCCTCGTCCTCCTCGGCGTCCGGCTCATCGTCGTCCGGCCCGTGTGGCGGGTGTCCGATCGAGGCGACCTCGATCCCGGTGGGCGCCGCGACAAGCCCCGGCGGGACGTACGCGACGGGCGGGGCGTACCGGGCCGGGACATGGAGCTCAGGGTTCGTCCGGCGGAAGGCCTCGAACTCCTGCTTCAGGTCCTCCACATCCATTCGGAGCTGGAGGAGCGTGCGGAAGATGAACTCGAGTTCGGGCGAGGGGCCCTCGCCCCCCTGCCGCGAGGCACGGTGCGTCGGGACCGGGAGCAGGACCGGCGCGCCGTCGCGGCCCGCCCGGACCTCCGGCGGGATGTCCTCGGGCCGGATCACGCTGCCCGGCGCTAGGACCATCATCGATTCGACGAGGTTCCGCAGCTCGCGGATGTTGCCGGGCCACGGGTATTCCATCAGGATCGCGAGCGCCTCGGGCGAGAGGACGACGGGTTCGAGATCGTGCTCGTCCGCCGTTTCGCGGATGAAGGCCTCGATCAGGAGCGGGATGTCCTCGCGCCGCTCCCTGAGCGGCGGGAGCTCGATCCGGAGCACGTTGAGCCGGTAGTAGAGGTCGCGGCGGAACTCGCCGAGCTCGACCATCTGGCGCAGGTCCTGGTTCGTCGCGGCGATGACGCGGACGTCGACGTGGATCGGCTCCTCTCCGCCGACGCGCATGAACTCGCGCTCCTCGAGGACGCGAAGCAGCTTGGTCTGCGTCGCGAGCGGCATCTCGCCGATCTCGTCGAGGAAGAGCGTGCCCCGGTGCGCGAGCTCGAAGAGTCCCTTCCGCTGGGCGACGGCGCCGGTGAACGCACCCTTCTCATGCCCGAAGAGCTCGGACTCGAGGAGCGTTTCTGGGAGCGCGGCGACGTTCGCCGCGATGAACGGGCGGTGCTTCCTGGGCGAGAGTGCGTGGATCCCGCGGGCGATCAGCTCTTTCCCGGACCCGCTCTCGCCGACGATCAGGACCGTCGCGTTGACGGGCGCGAACTGGACGACGCGCTCGAGCGCCTCCTCGATGACGGGCGTCTCGCCGACGATGCCGGTCAGCCGCCGGAGCCGGCGCCGCTCGACGAGCTTCCGGCCGACGAGGACGACCTCGCCGATGTCGACCGGCTTGAGGAAACATTCGTTCAGCCCGAGCCGCTGCAACGTCTCGCGCGTCATCTGCTCAGGCGAATCGGCGAGCCCGATGACCGGGACCCGGTCGAGCGAGGCGGCCTCCCGTGCGAGGCGCCGGGCCCGCCGTTCGTCGAGCCCGCCGGTCAGGATGAGGAGGGACGGGTCCTCGACGTCCGTCACCGACTCCGTCGTCGTCAGGAGCTCGATCCGGTACCCCTCCCTCTGGAACGCGTCCCTCAGACGGACCGCGGGCTCCAGATCGTGCGTCGTGATGAGGATGGTTTCAGCCATCGATCGTCGCGTGCCGCTCCGTTTCCTCGCCCCTCAGCAACTGGACCGCGTGCCCGACCAGGGGTGTGAGCGCCTGCAGCCCGTCCCGCACCCCCCCGGGGCTGCCCGGCAGGTTCACGATCAGCGTCCTGCCACGGATCCCGGCGACGCCGCGCGAGAGCCAGGCGAACGGGGTCTTTCGTGCACCATGCGCCCGGATCGCCTCGGCCACGCCGCTCGCCTCGCGCTCGAGTACGGCGCGCGTGGCCTCGGGCGTGCGGTCCCGGGCCGTGAAGCCGGTGCCGCCGGTCGTCACGATGAGGTCGACGCCGTCAGGGCCATCGGACCAGGCGATGAGTGCCGTCGTGATCGCCGCCGCCTCGTCCGGGACGGACGCACGCGCGACGATCCGGTACCCACGCGCCGAGGCCCAGGCCGCAATCTCGTCGCCGCTCTGGTCCTCGCGCTCGCCTCGGGCAACGCCGTCCGAGACCGTCAGGATGGCCAGCCGAATGGGGCCCATGCCCCGATGGTACCCCGTCAGCGGCGGATCGAGCCGTTCGTGTAGAAGGGCGGGCGCACGACTTCGGCGGGGACCGGCCGGTTCCGGATCACGACTTCGATGCGGGTCCCGGGCCGTGCCGCCTCGACCGGGAGGTAGGCGAGGCCGATCCCCTGGTCGAGGGACGGCGCGATGGTCCCGCTCGTGACCTCGCCGGCCGATTCGCCTTCGTAGCGGACTTCGTAGCCGTGGCGGGGGAAGCCACGCTCGAGGAGCCGGAACCCGGCGAGCCGCTGCCGCACGCCCTCGGCCTTCTGTCGTTCCAGGGCGGTGCGGCCGAGGAAATCGCCTTTGTCGAGCTTGACGACCCAGCCAAGTCCGGCCTCGAGCGGCGTGCGCGTGTCGTCGAGGTCGTTGCCGTAGAGGCCGTACCCCATCTCGAGGCGGAGCGAGTCACGTGCGCCGAGCCCGGCCGGGACGAGGCCATCGTCGTGGCCGACCTCGAGGATCCGCCGCCAGAGCGGGACCGCGTCCTCGTTCGCGACGTAGAGTTCGAAGCCATCCTCGCCGGTGTACCCGGTCCGGCTGATCATCGCGTCGCGGCCGTCGACCTCGCCCTCGACGAAGTGGTAGTAGCCGATCTCCTGGAGCGGCGTCCCGGTCAGCCGTTGCAGGATCGACTCCGCCATCGGCCCCTGGATCGCGAGGATCGCGCCCTCGTCGGACCGGTCGACGACCACCGCGTCGCGGGCCGGCGCGAACTTCCGGGCCCAGTCGAGGACCTTCTCGCGATTCACCGCGTTCACGACGAAGAGATAGCGGTCCTGGAAGCGGTAGACCAGGCAGTCGTCGAGGATCGTGCCGTCTTCCTGACAGAGGACCGTGTATTGGGCCTGGCCGACCGCGACCTTGGAGATGTCGTTCGTCGTGAGGTACTGGGCCAGTTCGAACGCGCCCGGCCCGCCGATCTCGATCTCGCCCATGTGCGAGACGTCGAAGAGCCCGGCCCGTTCGCGCACGGCCCGGTGCTCCGCGATCATCCCCGTCGGGTACTGGACCGGCATCTCGTACCCCGCGAAGGGGACCATCTTCGCTTTCAGCCGCACGTGCTCACTGTGGAGCGGGGTCCGTCTCAGCTCTTCCGCCATGTTGATTCCTCTGGTCTCAGCCGCCGGTCGGGTCGTTCAACCGCCCATCAGGCGGATCATGATCGCCTTCTGAATGTGTAGCCGATTCTCCGCCTCGTCGAAGACGCGGGACTGGGGCCCCTCGAGGACCTCGTCCGTGACCTCTTCGCCGCGGTGCGCCGGGAGGCAGTGCAGGAAGATCGCGTCCTTCGCCGCGAGCTCCATCAGCGCCTCGTCGACCTGGAAGCCGCGGAACGCCTGCCGGCGCTCCTCGGCCTCGGCCTCCTGCCCCATGGAGGCCCAGACGTCCGTGGCGACGACTTCGGCGCCCTCGACCGCCTCGCGTGGGTCGTGCGTCAGCCGGATCGTCGCACCGGTCCTGGCACGCTCGTAGATCTCCTTGTCCGGCTCGTATCCGGGGGGGCACGCCAGGTGCAGCTCGATCCCGAAGCGGTACGCCGCGTTCAGCCAGGAATTCGCCACGTTGTTCCCGTCGCCGACCCACGCAACCTTCCGGCCGCTCAGGTCGGTGCCAAACGTCTCCTGGATCGTCATGACGTCCGCCATGACCTGGCACGGATGCAACAGGTCGGTCAGGCCGTTGATGACGGGGATCGTCGCATAATGGGCCAGCTCCTGGAGATCCGCGTGATCGAAGGTGCGGATCATGATCCCGTCGACGTAGCGCGAGAGGACCCGCGCGGTGTCGCGGATCGGCTCGCCGCGGTCGAGCTGGAGGTCGCGCGACGAGAGGAAGATCGGCTGGCCGCCGAGCTGGTAGACGCCGACCTCGAAAGAGACACGCGTGCGTGTCGAACTCTTCTGGAAGATCAGCGCGAGTGACTTCCCGGCCAACGGCTGGCCCACTCGGTCGCCTCGCTTGATCCGATGAGCGAGGCTCAACGTATCGTACAGCTCGTCCGTCGAGAAATCCGGGATCTCGAGGAAGTCACGATGCTCGGCCATGTTCCCCCGGCAAACGGGTACGGGTGCGGGACAACGCCGGAAAGTACCCGCGCCGGGGGAGACGGGCAAGACTCGCGCCCACCGCCGCCGCTACAGAATGTAGCGCCTCAGGTCCTCGTCCTCGACGGCGCGCTTGAGCCGCTCGCGGACGGCCGCGGCATCGACCACGATCTCGCCTCGGCCCTCGTCCGGGAGGTCGAAGAGGATGTCCTCGAGCAGCGTCGTGAGGACGGTGTGCAGCCGCCTTGCACCGATGTTCTCCATCCGCGCGTTCACGTCGGCGGCGATCCGTGCGATCTCGCGGATCGCGTCATCGGTGAAGATGAGGGTCGCGCCCTCGGTCGCGACGAGCTCCTGGTACTGCCGGAGGAGCGCGTTCTTCGGTTCCGTCAGGATCCGCACGAAGTCGTCCTCGGTCAGCGCGCTCAGCTCGACACGGATCGGGAACCGGCCCTGCAGCTCCGGGATCAGGTCGGACGGCTTCGAGACGTGGAACGCGCCCGCCGCGATGAAGAGGATGTGGTCCGTCCGCACCATCCCGTACTTGGTCTGGACGGTGCTCCCCTCCACGATCGGGAGGAGGTCGCGCTGGACGCCCTCGCGGCTGACGTCGGGTCCGATCCCGCCCCGCTCGCCGGCGATCTTGTCGATCTCGTCGAGGAAGATGATGCCGGTCTCCTCGGCGCGCTCGAGCGCCTCACTCACGACTTCGTCCATATCGACGAGCTTGTCGAGCTCGTCTTGGATGAGGATGCGCCGGGCCTCGGCGACCGTGACGGTGCGTCGCTTCTTCCGCTTGGGCAGCATGTCCTGCAGCATCTCGGTCAGGTTGTCCATCCCCTCCATGCCGCCCAGCGGGATCATCAGGTTCTCGATCGGCGCGGCCTGCTGGACCTCGACATCGACCATGCGCTCCTCGAGCTTCCCGTCGCGGAGCAGCGTCCGGAGCTTCTCACGGGTCCGTTCGCGCCGCTCCCGGATCTGCTGGTTCTCGTCCTGCTCGGACGCGGACGCCTCCTCATCAAGCGCCCGCACTTCGGCCTCGCCGCCGGGCCCGACGATGAAGGCGCGCACGGCCGCCCCCGGGTCCGCCGCCTGACCCGCGCCGGCCGGACGCTCGGCGGCGGCCTCGGGGACCGGCGGGAGGAGGAGGTCGAGGAGCCGCTCCTCGACGCGCTGCTCGGCGATCTCCTCGACCGCAGCCTCCCGTTCCTCACGGACCAGATTGACGGCCACGTCGACGAGGTCGCGGACCATCGAGTCGACATCCCGGCCGACGTATCCGACCTCGGTGAACTTCGAGGCCTCGACCTTGACGAAGGGCGAGCCGGCGAGTCGGGCCAGGCGCCGCGCGATCTCGGTCTTCCCGACGCCGGTCGGGCCGATCATGATGATGTTGTTGGGCATGATCTCCTCACGGAGCTCCTCGCCCACGCGCTGCCGGCGCCAACGGTTGCGGAGCGCGATCGCGACCGCCTTCTTGGCCGCGGCCTGCCCCACGATGTATCGGTCGAGCTCCGCCACGATCTGGCGAGGCGTGAGCTCATCGAGCCAGCGCGACTCGCCGTCCGCGACGTCGCCCAAGGGCTCGTGCTTGTCCAGTACTCTTGCCATCGTCCTCGCTACTCCAGCTCCAGCACCGTGATGTGCCGGTTCGTGAAGACGCAGATGTCGGCGGCGATCTCGAGCGACTTGCGCACGATCTCGGCCGCCGACAGGTCGGAGTGCTCCTTGAGCGCGCGCGCCGCCGCCAGCGCGAACGAGCCGCCGCTCCCGATCGCAACGATCTCGTCGTCGGGCTCGATCACGTTCCCGTCCCCGCTGATCAAAAAGAGATGCGACCGGTCCGCGACCGTAAGGAGCGCTTCCAGGCGCCGCAGGTAGCGGTCCGTCCGCCACTCCTTCGCGAGCTCGACGCAGGCCCGCGGCAGGTTGCCGGGGTGGCGCTCGAGCTTCTCCTCGAACTTCTCGAAAAGCGTGAACGCGTCCGCGACCGAGCCGGCGAATCCCGCCAGGATCCGGCCCTCCTTGAGTCGCCGGACCTTCTGCGCCGTCGCCTTGATGACCGTATCACCGAGCGTGACCTGCCCATCACCACCCAGTGCAACCCGGCCGTCGTGTCGGACCGCAACGATCGTCGTCGCGTGAAATGTCTTCATACCGCCTCCTCGCTCCGCATGCATACCCCCGAGCGCGGGGGCATTTCCCGGAGGGGAATCCGGGTGTCTCCCGGCGGGGAATCTGTGGACCGGCGAGGTGCGGCGCAAAGGGGTGGGCTGCGCGGGTCGATGCGGAGCAGTGAGTCGCCGCGATGCGACGCGACACGGTGGGGCTCCATGGGCCGGCGCGAACGGGGGCCGCGGTGCGACGCGACGGGTGCGCTTCCACGGCGCGGCGGGAGGGGGTGAGCTTCGCGGATCGGCGCGATGGGAGGGCCCGTCGGCCTGTGCGAAGCGGTGGAAGGGGATAGGCCCGTCGATCCACGGACGTTCGTCGACGGAGGTGGATGAGGATGCGGGTGGCGGATGGCAGAGTCGGATTCGAGGATGGCAGATTCGGACTTACCGATGGCTGAGTCGAAGTGGCGGATATGAACCTCCGGGTGGCCGACCCCTGTCGTCAAGTCCCCAGAGGTGGGCAC